>Ga0157365_10000085_pt1 | contig 45874 bp, 34 predicted proteins | sample AttsexASBM3_FD_111478 | JGI IMG/M metagenome (GOLD analysis project Ga0157365, IMG submission 111478) | Fungus gardens microbial communities from leaf cutter ant in Ribeirão Preto, State of São Paulo, Brazil - Atta sexdens ASBM3 | ecosystem: Host-associated > Fungi > Mycelium > Unclassified ...
ATTATCACGTTATATTCCTGATTATCCGGATCGCGGAACATGAGAATATTCACACTTCTGTCGAGCACCGGCGCGGTGGTCAGAAACGTTCCCTCATAAAGTGAATAGTGCTGCACTTTATTACTCATTGTTGAATTTCCTTATTTTGGGCAGGGTCGACGGGTAAAGCGATGACTTCAACCCGCCGGTTAAGCGCTTTACCGGTTTCAGTATCGTTGCCGGTGACTGGCATACTGTCGCCGAGACCGTAAATAGCGAATTGCGTAGCGGGCAGCGAGGTCTCTTTCATCAGCCATTCGCGCACGACGACAGCCCGCTCCAGTGAAAGCTGACGATTCACCTCGGTGCTGCCGGTGTTATCTGAATGCCCGATTATCAGAAAATGTCGGGCGGGGTGCTGTCTGATGAGCGCCAGCAACGGCGCCAGCGCCGCCGGGCTATGCGCGCGCAGGCGGGCGCTCCCGGAAGAAAAGAGCGACACAGGCGCCATCGAGCTGAAATAAGGCAGGTCCCGGTAACGTTCAATGACCGCCTGCGTCTCACGCGCCAGCCGGGCGCAGGGGGATAAGCCCCAGTTCGTCAGTTGCGGCGAGACGGCGCACCGTGCGAGCCGCTGATGCTGCGCTTTAAGTGTGCTGAGCGCCGTGCGCTGCGCGTTCACGTTCCAGGGCTCGACAGCCATGAGGTTTTTAGTCAGTGAGGTCGTCTGCCGGATCTGCGCGCGGGCGTGCCAGAACGCGTTCAGTAACGAGGCCGCGAGCAGAATAAACGCGGCGCCGCTCAGAAGAAGGCCTGCGGCGTGGGCCGTTTTCTGACGTACCGGCAAAAAGCGGGGCGCTTCCAGCGCTTCAGGAAGCGGCGGCAATAGCAGGGCGGGAGAGAGCGGCGGTAGCACGCCATACTGCGTTTCAAGCCAGCGCGCCCACGCACCGTGTCGCGTGAAACCTTTGCCATCGTCAGCCACAACAATACCGCTCAGGCGCAGCGCCGGATGCGACATAAACGACAGTAGCACGGCGTTAAGCGAAGCGGCCTCTGCCCAGCGCAAAAGGCGTTCACCCATGATGCCTCGCTGGCGCGCGGTGACCTCTTGCGCCGTTTGCATAGCGGTAAAGGCGGCTTCCAGCGGTCCGAAAGGGTCTGGTGCCGGCGTGTCCGGCCAGGGCGTGATAGCGGATAAACCGGCCCAGTACACGGCGTCGGTATTGCTGAGCCTTGCGTAAAACGCCACGCAGCACGGGAAAGCCTGTGGCCAGCAACAGGAGGCCATCGAACGCTGCCAGGCATCCAGTTGTTCTGCGATTAACGTGGCCTCTTCATAGCCATCGGGTAGCAGCGGGAGCCACAAGCGGATATCGGCTTGCGGGTACCTGAGGCGCACCGGCTTAAGGCGGGCCTGCAACTCATCGGCCGTCGCTGCCAGCAACCAGAGGGTTTGCTGCTCTGCTCGCAATTCTGCGCCGATACCAGAGCGGGTAAACCAGCGTGCTGCAAACGGGCCGACAATAAATATCACCAGCTCGCGATTCGCGGCGGGAGGGGAAGAGGTCTGCTTACTGGCATGTGCGACGCGCTGGCTGATAAAAAACAGGCCTGCTATCAGCGCCGCGCCCGCGCAGGCGTTATTCAGCGCGGCGTTGCCTGTTATCACCAGCGTGGCGCTAAATGCGGCTAACGCGATAATGCCCGTTAGCACGTGAACGATGCCTGAATTCAGTAAACCCATTTAATACAGCCTGCCTAGTGTGTTCACGCACCAGAACCATAGCCCGACCAGAGTGGCTATTAAGCCAATGCCCGTTACGTAAAGCATTTTTCTGCGGTGCTGATTGCCATTACAGGGCGGGGCCTGATTCTGCAGGACGTGGGTAATGACGGGGTGCGCTGAAGACGCGCGGCGCTGCGCCCACAACGCCTGTAAAGCGCTATCCTGCGGGAAAAGCGGGGACAGCAAGAAAAGAAGCTGCTCTGCGTAAAAATGAAAGTGAAAATGCGTGTTCTGCAGCAGAGACGCCAGCGGCTTAGCAACGCCGGAAGGGGTCTCTTCATAACCATAATAATGGTGAGTCAGCGCATGACCTTCCCAGCTTAGTTGCTGCCGTACAAGCGTTGTACGGGCGCACGCATCAATACCTGCGCAGAGTATTTTACATAATCTGTCGACATCATCTTCCGGTGCGCCGGCGGCCAGAAGCGAATGACAGAGCTGATCCAGCGTATTTGTCAGCCTGAGTTTTAATCCGGAAAATGAAGGAATAATGCCATCCATCGAGAGCAAAATGGCGGTGGCGATCATTTTTTCAAACAGCGCGTCGCACGTTACCATGGTTTTTGCACTACCTCGCCCCAGCCTTCGCTTTCACTAAACGGCGACAAACGTACGGATGCCGGCGCAACAGCGGAAGGAGAAGTAAATTCAACGATGATTTCCAGCTGATCTTCGATGAGCGTCACCTGTTTTTTTAGTGACTCAGGCGTCAGATCCTGTCGGTAAAGCAGCGTATTCGTCTCGTCATAAACGCCGAGGTGCCACCAGGCAATATCCGTACGCTGATAATCCAGTTCTGAAGCGGGGATCTTCATTACTTTCCGGTAGGGATAAATAAACGCATTATCGTTCTGTGACGCGCCAGAATTATCCTCTGCGAAAAAGCTCACTTTATTCACGCCAGTTACATCGGGATGAACGGCGCGCTCGCGGAAATTAACGCCGATCGCCTTCTCAAAAGAAGGAAAATCGCGAACAGTACCGAGCCCATATCGCCCCATCTCGCAGGGCTGCGCTTCAAGACCCAGCAACGTCCGCACACGCTGCTTAGCAATATTGTCGCGCTCCCACCATGCCACCTTAACGCTGCCGGTGGCCTTTGCCTCATTGCTGTGATCGCCCCAGACTTTCGGGTGTTGTCGGCGGCCATAAAAATGCCAGAGCAATATTTTATGCGGGCAGTAAATATCGTATCCGCTGGTCCAGGCGCGTGCAGCCATGGCTATCTCTTCGCCCGCGAAAAAGATCTGCGGATCGTTCGGCACTTCTCTCACAAAGCTTCCGGGCGCAAAAATAAAACCGCCCGCCAGGTACCCGCAGCGTAGCGGGGATGCTGGCGTTACCGGGCGTGATGAAAGCATCACAATGCCTTGTGGCGTAAATTCCCGAAAGATAAGCCTGCTGATATAGCGTTTTCTCTCTTCGGTATTATCGGGATCGTAGGGCGGGGGATAGGTGGATAAGACCGGTTTGGGGCTCATTGAGCGTAATTGTTCAACCGTATTAATCATCTCCTCATCCCAGTGTTCAATAAAGCGACAATGGGAGTCGACCTGCAGAAAATAATCTTCGTCTTCGAAACGAGTTTCAGCCATATGCCGCGCCCAGCAGGCCCCCTGGCTCGTATAATAATGCAGGCTGATCACCTGAATAATCGCACCAGCGAAACTGAGTTTATACAAGGCGCCGCTCTCATGATCTTCAACAAACGCAACGGTAAAGCCCTGGTCAAGGAATGGTGTAATATCATTATTATCCTGCCAGCACACCGTAATATGGAGCCGCTGCGGGTTGGCTGCCATTTTTAGCATATCCTTGAGTGTCGGAATAAGCTCCGGGTCGCGGTAGCTGGCGATACTGACGAAGAGGGTTGAAGGCGTGGTTCGGTTCATTGAGCAAGCCATTATTTAACCTGAAGAATAATTTCAGCTTCCGCGGAAAAATCGCCGTTAGCCGGGTGAAGAACCCCGGCGGTCGGTTTGAGATTCGCTTTCCAGTGAAAGGCGGCAGGCGTGTTAGAGGTGACATTTGCCAGAAGTTCGCTGGTGCTGCCATCCAGGAGCATCTGTTGACCCTGACCATCTCTGATTTCGATGCCCATTCTGTCGCTGTTGCCCGCCGCATCTTTTACCTGAATGTATTTTTTATCAGTAGATGGCGTGTTGGTTGAAATCGCTGCCGTTGCAGAATAGTTACCGTAGTCAGACTGGCAGGTAATATCAAATGAAAGATCCTTTTCAATACCTCCCGCAGCCAGGTCAGCTGAGGTGACCAGACCAAAATCCACGATTTTATTATTATTGAACGTACAGGATGGCGTGCTGACGACGGTTATCTGTCCAATGTTAAGTTTCTGGGCGTAATTGCTGAGGCTATTAATTTTAACCCAGTTATAAGCAATATCACCGGGCGGTAAAACGATATCGCCATCGGGGTTTTTTAAGGAGAGGCGCTGTTGTGTTTTATACAGTTCAACACGGAAATAAGAGCCGGCGGAATAAATAAATCGCCCGGTGGGCGTGGTAAAGCTCATCGCGCCTTCGGAAGGAAAATCCCCGAAAGCGGCAGAGTTGTTCCAGCGCAGTTTAATACCAATCCCGGGGATGGATGTGGGATAAAGTTTCGTGCTGGTATCCTGCGCGCCGAGATTATAAGGGCTTTTACCATATGGCGTGCCTTTCAGACAGTTAATATACGAAATCTGCGTGCCCTGCACAGACGAATCGTAGCTGAAAACCGGGACCGTCGTGCTGACCGGGGCATCCGCATCAATTTGAAAGCGTTGCGAAGGAATAGAGAGCGTGGTAGGCCCAACGCCGTCGCTCAGGTCAGGCTCACAGGCTTGGGTTTGGGTTTGGGTTGCAGCTACGATGAGCAGCGCACCCATGAAAATAGGCGTTTTCATGCTTTATTCCTTTTCTGCTTCCAGCAGCGCGATCAATTCCGCAGGGATGAATTTTAGTAGCGCATTAAAATGCATGCCGATGGTTCTTTCAGTAAAAGCCAGCAGCGGTATTACCGGACTGCTCGGTTCAGCCTTAATAAACCAACTGCGAATTTCCTTAAGGCGGGAAAGTGCCTCCGCCCGGCTGGTAATGTCGCGCAATTGCCCCGCAGCAGTCGCTATCGCTGGCGTTTCTGTGGCGGTAATGGCCTCCGTTGCTGCGCTTTCTTCGACAATCTCTGAGGGTGTGCTTTCAATGCGGGGCGCTACCTCTGGTACAGCCTGCATATCGGGCGCGATAAACAATTTCAAAAGTTGGCTCAGGCTGGGGAAATCCGGTAAATCAACACCGGCATGCTGCGGCAGCAGGTTTTTAATTTGATCAAGCCAGTGCTTTGCCAGCTGCAGAGAATGGATTGTCGGGTCATTCTGTTCCCGCCATTCATGACGCATTGCAGAGAGCATTATTTCGGGTAACGCATCGCTTTCACGCGGGACTGCATGCGATTTTTCAAATACCTTGAGCGTAATTTGCGTACCAGCCGCTTTAGGTAATAGTTGATTGCGCAGGTCACCAATAAAACCGTGAATATCTTCGAGATCGCTAAGAGCATTAATCCGCATTAGAGGATCGAATTCACCTTCATCGTAAAGCTGAGGATGAATATCGTCTGGCCAACGCTTAAGTAAAGCAAAAAGGGCCATTAACCCTTCTTCCACCGCCATCAGGCCAATCTGTCGCAGCCGGCAGCGCATCAGAATAATCATTAACCTGATGTCTTTGCTGCGCTGAAAAAGAGTAAAGCAGTCGCGCTCGGTTTCTGCCCAGTTCACCGGCTCAGCAGCCTCGGTAAAATGGCCATATTCCGCATCAAGCCTTGGCTGCAGTCGGGATTGCAGCATTATAAAATCGGGGTCATATTCCAGATTGACGCCGCAGGGCAGCGCGCCTGCCAAAGGCTCTGCGAGCGATTGATAATATTCAGAAACTTTCACAGGGGTAGCGTCCATTATGCTTATCCTTTACTGCGCGATATCACGCTGAATGCCTTTTCATGAGCAGCCAGCACTTTTAGCCGCGTTGATTTATTTCTGGCTCAAAACACATGCCATAGACCGGTTTAATTGACTCTTCTCTTTCAAGCCAGCTGGCGTAACCGAGCTGGTGAGTACCATCCAGCGAGGCATGGGGCACATCCTGCGCTTTAAGAAGCAACTGCACTTCCCATGCGTATTCGAAGCCAACAAAGTTGCGCACCCATTCCTTGATAACCGGCAAATCCTGTCCCCATGGGCTAAAACGCAGATATTGTTCAATACTGAGCGGCCCCAGAAGGAGTTGAAATTTATGCTGACGATCGAGCACCGTCTCGCCGAGAATCGCACCCTGGCCAAGCAACATTGCGGCTTCATTGCTCCCCAGCTGTGTCTGATCACGGCTATCCAGTACAATCCATTGGCCGACAAACTCTTTAATATTGACCGGTACCTGGAAGTAATCCTGAATGGCGCCCAGCAGCCCGTCAGGATTTCGCGCTTCACGTATCAGGTGCGCGCAGGAGGTCAGACGGGCATGAGCAGGCAGGCACGATGTGGCGATTTCATGACTGTCGAGACCCGCCAGGCTGGCAATATAGAAGGCGAATTTTTCATCATCCGTTCTGTCAAGCGTCGCCGTATCCTGCGAAATAAACCAGGCGCGGAAGAAATGCGAGAGCGCCCGGTGATGAAAGAGATCAACAAAATCGGCGAGAGCGTAATCGTGATTCTCAATGCGGCTATAAACCAGCTCGGTAAAATGCAGCGGCATGGCGCCCTGAGCGCCCCATATGCCTGGCCCAAAAATTTGCATGTGCAATTTGCCATCACGCCAGTCCATTCGGGCGATTTCGCGAGGCGCGAATGCCATATAAGCACGTTGCCCGATACGAAAGGCTTCCTGGGAAGGCAGCTCGGCATGACCAATTGCTGGCAGCTTAGGCGTTCTGGCCGCGATGGCGCGCAGCGTACTGATGAATCCCGATTGCCAGGGAGTATCGCTATTGCACCAGCCATGAAGCCGGGTGGGGAGCGGCGAGGCCAGTGTTTTTTCCTGCGTCATCACAGCACACCTCTCCTTCCGGGGCGCGCTTTCCAGCAGGTAATGCGTCCGCGCTGCATAGACACCAGTTCCGTCTCCGTGAAAACATTAATAGCAGCGTGCCGGGCAATATAATTTTCCATGATGAGCCCGAAAAGATAAGGGCTTATTCCTGAGAAACCATTTTCATCAACTGTCAGCGTGCAACGCACGCCTCTGCCATAGATAAGCAAGCCATCATCGGGTAAGCGACGAATAACCGGTTCGCTTTTACAACCTACCAATGCATCAATTTGCGTATTGGCTTCATGATCGGAGTGACTGACAAATAAACGCAGCATCTTGCGCAGCGCTTCCCCGCCAGGGCTGTGATCCATATCCGCCAGAGGTTGATAGTTAAAACTGAGCTGACGTATCAGGCGCCAGGCGGACTCATCTTTGGCGAAAGGCGGTTGCGGGACGGAGGGCGCGCAAACGAATCTGGCACCCTCAACCGGCGCCGCATCCGTCATGGTCAGATTAAAACTGCCCGTGCGTGAAAGCAGCGCCGGAAGATCGCGATTGGTGACCAGCGCATCTATCGATAAATAGCGGATTGCGTCGCTATATGGCGCTTCGTGCTGGTCTACCAGTGAGATGAAAACTTCAGTCCCGCGATAAGGCGTTCGCGTTTCATATTTACGAACGTTTTTTTCAAGCGTCCTTGAGCGCCTCGTCAGAGAAAAATAGCGTCCGGCGTTGCCGTTATGGTAATGACGAGTCTGGAACAGAGGATTAAAAATGACTTCATTGCTGGTCTCAGCTTGCTGACCAACAACTTTACTAATCGAAAAAACCTCATAATCCAGCGGCCGGCTGCGATCGGCCACAACATGAAATTCATTTAACGCCCTGTTGACCTCAATCTTATCCATATGTTTAGGAAACAGATTAACGACGGGCGTACAAAACAGCAGGAACCGTGAGGCTGTAATGTGGCCGACTAAATCCTGCGGAGCATTATCCAGCAGGATGATAATCTCAGCTTCATTACTGTCGATATTCTTCAGGCCTTTACTTAGCTGTGTCAGGGTAAAAAAGTAGAAGCGCTGGCGGCAGGCAAAATACTCCTGGAGCAGGTTATGTCCATGAAAAATATTCCATTGAGACGGCAGTAATCCTTGTTCAGGGTTCAGACCTTCAAAGGCTAACGGTGACTGCGCAATCAGCGTATCTTCAGTTCCTGCGTCAGATTGCCCACGGACCAGCATGGCGACATGCGCCGTATGGATAAGCTCAAAAATGTGAGAAACCACGCGTTCATCGCCATCAATATAAATGGGTAATTGATCAAGCCCGACCAGCTGCGAAAAGCGCAGTTCTTCATGCAGCTTCAATTTTATGCGCAGTGCACCCTTGAGCCGCTGAAGGGGTAAATGGAATTTGGCAGACGAGGGGATATCCGGCGGTAACGACGTCAGACGGGCCTCAGCGATTTCAAGCGGCCATAAAGTGACTTCATGACCGCTGCGAAATTCGCAACGTGTCGCTTCACCAGGCGCGATTGGCGTATAGAAAGCGCTTTGACGCGCAACCTTATACCCCTGAGTGAGATCGCCCTCTTTAAAGTCCGGCTTCAACTGAACCACGCCCATGGACGGCACTGGAGAGGTATAATTTGGGCAAATAATATCCAGCAGGCGTTGGGTAAATGAAGGAAATTCTGCATCCAGTTTGATTTGCATACGCGCGGACATAAAACAAAACGCTTCAATCAGGCGCTCTACATAAGGGTCGGCAATTTCAATGCCATGCATCCCCAGGCGTGCGGCAATCTTAGGATGACGTATGGCGAAATCCTGGGCCATTTCCCTCATGTAGGTGAGTTCTTTGTTGTAATAATCAAGAAACTTATTATCCATTTTCCGTCCTGATTAAACATAAATGGTCAAGAGGCTGTTCAATGCAACCCACCCGGGTGTAACTTTGCGGCTAAAACAGGCGTAGCTTTTCTCAGGAGCTGGCAATAACCTCATTTCATCTTAGTGGGCAGAGCAGGCAACTCATTCAGTGACTATTCATCATTTTTATAATTAAAGTTCCATTAATGCATTTTTGTTTCTTTTTCTGGCTGCCGAACGCCTCTCTTTTATCCTGCGAAAGTATGTCATGGCAATATGTGCTTCTCAATCCATAAGACGGGCAAGAGAATTTGGTAAGATGTCCCTTTTAAGTAAAATAAATAAAAACAGATGGTTATGTCCATCAGCTTCCAGATTTTGGGAGTATGACTTGGGCTCTATTCTTAAATGATTCCAGTAACAGATTTTGATGTTTATCTTTTGATGTTTTTTTCCTATTTTCTAAAAAAATAACGGAAGTAATCTGGAAAGCAGACAATAGTCTTTCCAGAATCCATGTTAAGGGAAGGCATGACGTGACTATCTCAAGGAAGAATCTTTTCTCAAAGTTGAATGCAACGCTTTTCAGGAGTATTGAAAGCGCTACAACCTTTTGTAAGTTACGCGGTAATCCTTATGTCGAACTGGTTCACTGGCTTAATCAATTGTGGCACCAGGAAGAAAGCGATTTAAAACATATTGCACGCTATTTCAATGTTGATAGCCAAGGTTTTGACCGTGCCTTAGCCTCTGCACTGGATCGTTTGCCTGGTGGAGCTACCACGGTCTCAGATTTCTCATATCTGATCGAACTCGCTATTGAACGCGCCTGGGTATATACCAGTCTCGATCGTTGCGAAAATAAAATCAGAAGCGGCCATTTATTGATGGCAATTCTGACGACGGTGGAGTTACGCCGCGCTTTGCTGGCAATTGCAGCTCCTCTTGAGAAAGTTGTTCTCGAACAACTCAGCCGGGATTTTGACTATATTACTCAGCATTCACCTGAATCACAGGAAAGTGAATCAGATATATTCACTGGCGGTCAGGAAGCTATTCCGGGTGAGGCCAGTGGTGCCATTAAGCTTCAAAGCGGCGGGAGCCTTGCTCAATACGCAACCGATCTGACCGCGCTGGCCAGAGAAGGAAAGATCGATCCGGTATTAGGTCGCGACCGCGAGATCGGCACAATGGTCGATATTCTTTTACGTCGTCGACAAAACAATCCGTTGCTTACGGGTGATGCCGGTGTTGGTAAAACCGCTGTGGTAGAAGGCCTGGCGCGCGCCATTATCAATGGCGACGTACCGCCTTCTCTTTGCGATGTGCGTTTACTGGCTTTAGATATCGTCGCGCTTTCAGCGGGTGCCAGTATGAAAGGCGAATTCGAAGCCCGCCTGAAAGCAGTGTTGGAAGAAGCGATGGCTTCGGAACAGCCTGTCATCTTATTTATTGATGAAATACATAACCTGGTCGGGGCGGGTAACGCTGCGGGCACTGGCGATGCGGCAAATTTGCTGAAGCCTGCATTAGCGCGCGGTCTGGTTCGGACTATCGGTGCAACAACGTGGAGCGAGTTTAAAAGGCATATTGAAAAAGACCCTGCGCTTACGCGTCGTTTCCAGGTTTTGCAGATTGAAGAGCCTGATGAGGAGAGTGCGACAGCCATGCTGCGTGGCCTGGTGTCGGTACTTGAAACTCACCATAACGTCTGGATTCAGGATGAAGCATTGCGCGCAGCCGTAAAACTCTCCCATCGCTATATTCCTGCACGCCAGTTACCTGATAAAGCTATCAGTTTACTGGATACCGCTTGCGCAAGGGTTGCAGTGGGGCAATATGCGCCACCCCAGGCCTTACAGGATTTAAAATATCGTGCTGACTCTGCAGGCAGACAACTTATGCTTGCAGAAAAAGCCTATGCGTTTGGTAAGAGCGACGATGCGTCTATTGACGAATTGAAGAGCGTGATTGACCAGTGCGATAAAGAGGCGCATACGCTGGAGTCGCGCTGGCTGGAAGAAAAAACGATTGTCAGTGATATTGTCGCTATCAGGGCGAAGCTGCAGATGCTGAGTACTGAAACCGACGCCGATCTCAACGAAAAAGCGATTCTGAAACAAACGCTTTTAGAGGCGGAAGCTCAGCTACGTAATATTCGTCATGAATACGCGATGGTTCATGCGGAAGTTAGCGCGGAAGTTGTTGCTGCTATTGTCAGCGAATGGACGGGGATTCCCGTCGGTCAGATGCTTCAGGACGAGATGAATGTTGTCATGGAACTTCCCTTTCGCCTTGCAGAACGCGTGACGGGGCAGCCCTGTGCGCTGAAACAAATTAGCGAGCGGATTTTAACCGCGCGTGCGGGGCTTGCAGATCCTTGTCGTCCTACAGGGGTCTTTATGCTCACCGGGCCATCAGGCACAGGAAAAACGGAAACGGCGCTGGCGATCGCTGAAAATATGTATGGTGGTGAGCATAACCTTATCACTATCAATATGAGTGAATATCAGGAAGCGCATACCGTCTCGGCCTTAAAAGGTTCCCCGCCAGGGTACGTTGGTTATGGCGAAGGTGGAATATTAACAGAGGCTGTTCGCCGTAAACCTTATAGCGTTATTTTGTTAGACGAAATAGAAAAGGCGCATCCTGATGTGCATGAGCTCTTTTTTCAGGTTTTTGATAAAGGCCGCATGGAGGACGGCGAAGGCCGACTGATCGATTTCCGAAATACCATAATACTTCTCACCAGCAATGTTGGTAGCGATAAAATAATTTCAGTATGTCGCGATGAGGACACTGTGCCCGATGAAGAAAGTTTGCTAAAAATAATTCAGGCGGAGTTGTTAAATGCATTTCCGGCTGCATTTCTCGGCAGGCTAACGGTCATTCCGTATCTGCCTTTGAAAGATAATGCGCTGGCTTTTATCGTTGAAATGCAGCTTAAACGTGTGGCTAAACGACTGAGCGAACATCATAACTTAATGCTCAGATATGATAACAACGTAATTGATTTTGTCGTCAGGCAATGTCACGTAGCTGAAACTGGCGCGCGTGTATTAATTCGATTTATTGAGCAAAACATTATCCCGCAAATAGGGAAAGTGCTTATGAATACCGCTCGTAAAGCAAGTCTTGTGGGCGTAATTATTACAGCAGATACAGAATGTCTCTTGATTGAACCTGTTATCGAGAATGACGCTGCTTAAAAAGTTAATGACATGCAGTAACCGGGAACCATACAAGGATGGTTCGTTTTTAAAAGCTTTAATTGGAATAATGAAGGATTATTATGCGTAAAATAAATTTTGCATACTGCGCGCTGGCGCTCGGGCTGATCTCGGGTTATGCCCAGGCTGTGTCACAAGGAACGGTAACCTTTAATGGAAAATTGATTGATGAAACTTGTGAAATCGATACTAACGACGTTGATAAAACGGTAACGCTGCCTACTCTTTCTACCCAGACGCTTGCTAAAGCCGCAGATGAAGGAGGCACCACCACCTTTACAATCAAAGCGGTAAACTGCCCGGATGCGATTAAGAAAGTGGCTGCACATTTTGAGGCACTTGATTCGACAGGCTTTAACCCCGTCACGGGCAACCTGACAAATGCGGCTGCGACCGGCGCTGCAAAAAATGTCGAGGTACGTCTGTATAACATAGACTCAACTGTCATTCCTGTCGGTGGTACTGGTAAGGCGTTTGATGTTCAGTCTGATCAGACAGCGACGATGAGCTATGTGGGCGGCTATTATGCTACTGCGGCAACTGAACCTGGCGATGTGACTGCAAAAGTAAACTACACCTTAAGTTATCCCTGATGTTGAATATATGGCAACCCGTATTGCGGGTTGCCAGTAAATGTCTCGGTGCTACAGCAATTATAAATAATAAAGGTATTGCTATGTCTTTTTACTCTTTAAAGGTAATGGCTATTTTTTTATGTGGAATGTCTGCGTGTACGGCGTCAATGACGATTAGCGGCACACGAATCATATTCCCTGGCGGCGAGAAAGATATTAGCGTCCGTACTAATAATAAAGGGAATCAGCCTGCATTAGTTCAGGTTTGGGTCGATGCTGGAAAAGCAGATGCCGATCTCAATGCTGTTAAAATACCTTTTGTCGTAACGCCTCCGGTATACCGCGTAGAGCCAGGAAGAGGGCAAAGTGTACGTCTTATTTATAATGGTATGGCTTTACCGCAGGATCGTGAATCAGTGTACTGGTTCAATATGCTTGAAATCCCACCAGCACCTGCCGGCAACGCAAAGAAAAATCGTCTGGAATTAGCATTCCGAACCAGAATTAAAATATTTTTTAGGCCGAAAGTGTTGAGCAGTAACAGTGAGGAGAATATTGAAAAGCTTCGCTGGAAGATGATTAGCGATGATGTAAAAGGTCTCGGCGTAGAAGTGGCAAATCCGACGCCATATTTTTTCTCTTTCGAAACGGCAGTTATTAATGCACAAAGTGGAAAAATACCTCTTATTATGGACATGGTTGCGCCAGGCGCTACACAGAAATTTTATCCTGAAAAAAAATGGACAGCTCCGCTCACAATAAAATCAGTAAACTACTGGTTATTAAATGACTATGGAGCGTCTGTGATGAAAACACTCAAACCAGCTGACAATAAAAATCTAACACTTTCTGAAAGATAAAAAACAACGCTTAATATAAATTGGCTGTGTTCTCTTCAGGTTCCTGCACATTCCAGGAGCTAAAAGGGTTGGGAGAGGCTTAACTTATGAAAAAATATTTTTTTTACAGGGTGCGTACACTCCCACTATTGAAACAGTCATCTTTTTTATTAAAGCCTTTGGTTAATTTAACCATAACAGCTATTTCAACGTTCATCGCATTTAATACAGCGGCGAAAGCTAATGACGCTGTTGCTGGTCCACAATCTGTTGACTTTAATCAGGCTTTTATACACGGTAAAAAATTTGATATTTCCCGCTACGCGGAAGGTAACCCGGTAACGCCGGGTGTTTACAAAATAACACTCATTTTGAACGGTCAAAATCGCGGACAGCATGATGTCCGGTTTGAGCAATATGCAGCAGAAAGAAATGCCCGACCTTGCTTAACTCTGAAACAACTGGAAGAAATAGGCCTTCGTCTTGAGAAAAAGATACCGAAACAGCAACTTGATGATCCCCGCTGTTATCGTTTTGATGAACTGATCCCCAAAAGCCAGATTAATTATAACTCGGCGGATTTTGAGCTTACGCTTGATGTGCCACAGATTAACTTACTGCCGCAACCGCGAGGCTATATCGATCCCAGCCGCTGGGATGCAGGCAGTACTGCAGGTTTTGTTGATTATAGCGGGAGCTTTTATCGACTTTTTCAGAATGAAAACAAGGGGACGGGAGGCGATTCCTGGCAGGGTAACCTTGGTCTGTTAACGGGATTTAACTTTCATGGCTGGCGTTTACGTAAGCGTATTAACTCCGACTGGAGCAATGATAAAAGCATGCGTACCCAGAACCTGGCGGGATACGCGCAAACTGATATTACCCCTATAAAAAGCCAGATGACTCTGGGGGACTCCAACACCTCCGGCGATCTCTTTGACGGCTATAACATCAGAGGGGGGCAGCTGGAGTCTGATGACCGAATGTTGCCTGAAAGTTTACGTAACTATACGCCGGTGGTTCGCGGTATTGCAGATACCAACGCCAGAGTAAGGATCACTCAGCGAGGTCAGACGATTTATGAAACCGTCGTGCCTCCGGGGGCGTTTGAAATTACCGATATTGGCGCTATGGGCTATGGTGGCGATCTGGAAATGACGATTATCGAGTCAGACGGGCGTCAGCGTATTCAGAATATACCTTTCTCAGCGCCACCCATGCTTTTACATAAAGCGGTTTCTCGTTTCGCTATCTCAATAGGAAAGCTTAAAGATGATGCCGTTCATAATGAACCAACCGTTTTTCAGAGCGTTTATCATTATGGTCTGACAAGTAATTATTCGGTGTACACAGGATTTCAGATCTCTGGTCATTATTATTCGATGGCTGTGGGTCATGCGGTCAATACGCCAATAGGCGGTATTTCAATGGATATTACCCATGCGAAAAGCGACCTGGCAGGTTCAAAAGAATCGAGCGGTAATAGTTTCAAAATAGGTTTAACAAAATATGTTAGCCCTACTGATACTAACCTCACACTGGCTGCCTATCGTTATTCATCTAAAGGTTTTTATAGCTTTCGGGAAGCCAGCATTGCGCGCTATGGAGATGATGAGAATTATAACGCGAGCGATTATCGTACCCGGCAACGTCTGACAGCTAATATTTCGCAGTCTCTCTGGGCTGGAAGCTTTATCAATCTCAGCGCCAGTATTTACCGTTACTGGGACAACAAAGCGGCCTCAAAGCAATATTCTATTTCATGGACGCAGACCCAGCGTTACTTCTCATGGACTTTGAGCGCCATGAGAACACGAGACGAAGATGATAATTATGACGACACCTATATGGTGACGATTAATGTTCCTTTAGGGCGAGGAACGAACGAGAAACCGCTCTTTAACTCACTGTACTCCACCATGACGCACAGCGATTCAGGAGATTCCCTGTGGCAGCTAAATGCGACAGGCAGTCAGGGCGCACAAAATGAAATTAATTACGGAATCGGTACTACTGTAAGTAAAAATGACGATATGCCCAGTGAAGAGCAACTTCGCGGGAATATGAGCTATGACTCTCCGGCAGGTCAGTTCTCGGCGACGGCCTCCATGAGTAATCGCTCAGCGCGGCAGATATCAGCTACGGCAAATGGAAGCCTTGTCGCTCATAAAGGTGGGATCACTGCGGGGCCATCTATTGGTGATTATCCGTTTGCGATTATTGGCGTCCCGGGAGGCGAAGGCGCACGAGTCTATAACGGACATGGTGCAAAAATAGATAGTGCGGGCTATGCAATTGTTCCATCACTGACGCCCTATCAGGAGAATATTGTCTCTGTCGATTACAAAGGATTGCCAGATACCGTTGATGTGCTGGAAAACCAAAAAACCGTGGTTCCGCGTATGGGCTCGGCGATTGTTGTTGATATGAAAACTCTGGTAGGGCGTCCGATGATCCTTATCGTAAAAGATATTGCCGGGCAGTTTTTACCCATTGGCGCACAAATCGTCGACGATAAAAATGTGCCTCAAAGCATTATCGGTCAGGGCGGCATGGCGTTTGTGCGTGGATGGGATCCTGAAACGCAACGCCTTTATACCGTGTTGAATGAAAACAAAAACAGATGTCTGGTGAAGACGAACAACGCTAAGCAGTCTTTACATGATTTACCCGATGGGCAAATCGTGCAGATGGAGGTGACATGTATCCCGCAATAATGTCATACAGAATGAGATGTTTTATATCACGCACAATGGTGGCGATGTTTGCTCTCTGTTATACAGGATTATGCTTTGCGGAACGATGCGTTAATGCCGATGATTGCAGGATCACGGTTTCTTTCAAAGGTAAATATATGGAAGAGACCTGTGATGTGAGCATTAACAATGCGTCATCATCAGAGACCATTACGTTGCCCACGCTCTCAACCACCGTTTTACAAAAAGCGGGAAATGAGGCTGGGAGCCAGCAGTTTTCGATTACGCTTAAGCACTGCCCGGTTGATAAAACGGTAATGTTAAGCTTTGTGAATGATAGTGGTTATTCTGATAACAACACCGGAAATCTTATCAATAATGCAGGAAGTGGTTATAGCGAGAATGTTCAGATCCGTTTGCGTAAAACAGACGGCACACAGATGATAATTAATGATGATGGTAGTGCGCAACCTTATGTTATCCCTGCGACTGGCGAAGATATTACGCACTATTACATTGCGGCCTATTATGCGACGGGTGACCATACCGTGACGCCAGGCGAGATAAGCACAATCGCAAATATAGATTTGGTCTATAAATAACAGCATTTACTGCACGGCTGTAAGTGCAGAAATACTGTGTGTAAATGCTGGGATGTTGTTATTACTGTTCACCGGATAGGGATGAAGGTACATATGGTAAGTAAAAGTAGCTCTCAAAAGTTTATTGCAAGAAACCGGGCGCCGCGCGTACAGATCGAGTACGACGTGGAAATTTATGGCAGTGAGAAAAAAATTGAGCTGCCTTTTGTTATGGGCGTGCTGGCTGACTTATCCGGTAAGCCTCTTGAACCTCTACCTGCTGTTGCTGACAGGAAGTTCCTCGATATTGATATCGACAATTTCGATGAGCGTATGAAAGCAATGAAGCCGCGGGTCGCCATTTGCGTCCCAAATACGCTTTCAGGGGAAGGACAACTGATGGTTGATATTTCTTTTGAAAGCATGGATGACTTCTCGCCGGATGCAATAGCGAAGAAAGTAGAGCCGCTGGCGCAGCTACTGGAGGCGCGTACACAGTTAGCCACGCTACAGACGTATATGGATGGTAAAGCGGGAGCTGAAGAGCTCGTCATGAAATTACTTAACGATAAAGCGCTGATGAAAACATTAGCGTCCACACCGAAGCCACTACAAGCATCAACTGAAATCGCGCAAGAAGAGTAAGCGGAGATAACGGAATATGTCCACGTCCAAGACACAACAATCGCATCATGCTCAGGCACAAACCGTTGAAGTCGATGATTTCAACGTGCTTCTGGCAAAGGAATTTAAACCGCGTTCAGATCAGACACGTGCAGCCGTCGAAGGGGCTGTGAAAACGCTGGCGGAACAGGCGCTCGTCAATGCAGTCACGCTATCCGATGATGCTTATAAGTGCATTGCATCTATCATTGCGGAAATTGACCGGAAGCTCTCTGAGCAAATTAACCTCGTTTTACACCATGCAGAGTTCCAGTCGCTTGAAAGCGCCTGGCGTGGTTTGCATTACCTAGTGACGAATACCGAAACGGACGAAAAGTTAAAGCTCCGGTTCCTTGATATTTCTAAGGGCGACTTGCGGCGTACCATGAAGCGTTATAAAGGCGTCGCGTGGGACCAGAGCCCGCTGTTTAAAAAGATCTACGAAGAAGAGTACGGGCAACTGGGCGGTGAGCCTTACGGATGTCTGGTCGCAGATTATTATTTTGATCATACCGCACCGGATGTCGATTTGCTGGCCTCTATCGCTAAGGTGGCGGCGTCTGCCCATGTGCCGTTTATTACGGGCGCTTCTCCGTCTGTTCTGCAAATGGAATCGTGGCAGGAGCTTTCGAACCCACGCGACCTCACCAAGATTTTTACGCAGAATCTTGAGTATGCGGCCTGGAATTCGCTGCGACTGGCGGAAGATTCTCGCTATATTGGCCTTGCGATGCCGCGCTTTTTGGCGCGCCTGCCTTACGGCATCCGGACCAACCCTGTCGATGAGTTTCATTTTGAAGAAACCACCGACGGCGCCGATCATTCCAAATATGTCTGGTCGAATGCCGCCTATGCCATGGCAGTGAATATTAACCGTTCATTCAAAGAGTATGGCTGGTGTACCCTGATTCGCGGTGTTGAAAGCGGCGGTGTGGTAGAAGGACTGCCGTGCCACACCTTCCCGACTGATGATGGCGGCATTGATATGAAATGTCCGACCGAAATTGCTATTTCAGACCGCCGTGAAGCCGAGCTCGCAAAAAATGGCTTCATTCCGTTGGTGCACCGTAAAAATACGGATTACGCTGCCTTTATTGGCGCGCAGTCATTGCAGAAACCTGCCGAATATTATGATCCCGACGCCACGGCGAATGCGAATTTATCCGCACGTCTGCCTTATATGTTTGCCTGCTCTCGTTTTGCGCATTATCTCAAATGTATCGTTCGCGATAAAATTGGGACATTCAAAGAACGCGATGATATGCAGCGCTGGTTAAATGATTGGATTATGAATTATGTCGATGCCGATCCGTCTAACTCATCGATTGAAACCAAATCGCGTCGACCGCTCGCCGCCGCTGAAGTGATTGTAGAAGATGTTGAAGGGAATCCGGGCTATTATCAGGCGAAATTCTTTTTACGTCCCCATTTCCAGCTTGAGGGCCTGACGGTTTCATTGCGTATGGTCGCAAAACTCCCTTCTTTGAAACACGTAGCCTGATCTTATTTTTCTGGACAATAAAGGCTTCGCGAAATTTTGTAATACGTAATATTACAAAGAAAGAAAACAGGCAGTGACCTCTTGTTATGGGAGACCATTGTCTGTTTTTAAGGTGGCGTTATTCGCCATGTGTAGATAACCGTGCTCAAGAGGAATGATATGGCACAGGATATGTTTATTAAAATTGATGGCATCGAAGGGGAATCATTAGATGCCACTCATAAAAATGAAATTCAGGTTCTGGCATGGCACTGGAGTGTTGCTCAACACTCTAATATGCATAGCGGCTCAGGCGGTGGCTCCGGTAAAGCGACCGTAGCCGACTTCTGCTTTGAGCACTATGTGGATAAAGCGACGCCGAACCTGGTGAGCTACTGTCTGACCGGTAAACATATTAAAAACATTCAGTTTGTTATTCGTAAAGCAGGCGGCGATCCGCTGGAATATCTGCTGATTAAGTTTACCGACGTCATCATTACCGGCGTGGATGTTATGGGTTCGCTGGAAGATGAAACGCGTCCGCGTGAATCGGTACGTTTCGCCTTCACGAAGATGACGGAAGATTACGTCATGCAGAATGCGGAAGGTCAGAAAGCGGGCGTTATTTCAGCAAGCTATGACGTTAAAGCAAACCTGCACGGCTAATTAGCCAGAGGGTGAAAGAAAACTTGCCGTTATATGACGGCAAGTTTTTACCGAACAGTATTCATTACGTAATAAAGCATGGCTGGAAAGTGAAATTGCCTGAATTAATGAGTTATTTCGAATGACAACTGGTTTAGTTGCATGGTTAAGAGGCGCTGTTTCCCGTAAAGGTAAAGCGGCTGCGCAGACACTTATCCTGATGCTGATAATGTGTCTGGTGACCGCCTGTCATTCTGTGCCGCCAGAAGCGAACACTAATCAATGGGTGCTGAATTTAAGCGCCGGCGCGAAGGTGAATCCCAATGCGCGAGGTGTTGCGAGTCCGCTGAAGGTCACTATTTATAAGTTAAATACGGATGAAGCGTTTCTGGATGCCGGTTATCTGACGCTGATGCAGACGCCCGATCCGGAATTACAAGCGCAGATGCAAAAAGTTTATGAGGGTATTTTGCGGCCCAATGAAAAACGGCGCGTTACGGTGCAGGCGGATAATACGACGCATGCTCTCGGTATTGTGGCGGCCTATCGGGATATTGAAAAAGCGCGATGGAGTGAAGCCTGGCGCATTCCTGAGACGCCGTCACCTGCGTGGTATCAGAAAATCTGGCCCTGGAAACCCGCCCCGGCGCCGCAACACGTAGATATTGCTTTCGATAAATTACAAATAACTATCAATGGATTGGATCGTGAGAACGAATAAAGTCATCTGGAGTGAAGGCCTGTTTTTACGCCCGCAACTTTTTCAGCAGCAGGAGCGTTATCTGGAGTATTACGCGCACAAGCGTGCCGCCACGACGACGCCCTTTTTCTGGGGTTTTTCGCATTACACGATTGATAAGGAAGCGCTCGCCTATGGCAAGCTGGTTCTGCATTCCGGCAGCGGCGTATTCCCGGACGGCACGCCTTTCGATATCCCGGAGCATGTGGCGCCTCCTGAGCCTTTGACCATCCGCCCGGAACACTTAGGTAAATTGCTGTTTCTGGCCGTGCCGTTACGTCTTGAAAACAGCGATGAGACCATTTTTGACGAGCATGACGCCAGTTCGCTGGCGCGTTTTTGCGCGTTTGAAACCGCGCTGCCTGACGCTAACGCCATTCGCCAGGGGCCAAAACCGGTCCAGCTGGGGCGGTTGCGCCTGATGCTGGTGCCTGAAAGCGAAATGACCGAGTCCTGGATTGGCCTGCCGCTGGCCCGTATTCGCGCGATTCAGCCTGACGGCAGCGTCTTATTACATCAGGAAGATTATATTCCTCCGGTCACCTGCTGTTCAGCAAACCCGTTACTGAACGAATGGATAACCCACCTTAACGGGCTCGTTAAATTACGTGCGGAAATGCTGGCGAGCAGGCTCTCGAACAGCGACGGTAAAGCCAGCGCCAGCGCTGAAATCGTCGACTACCTGTTGCTGCAAATTTTCAACAAATATGAACCCGTGCTTGACCATCTGCGACACGTACCGGAGCTCCCTCCGATCCTGTTATATCAGGAGCTGGCGAAATTCGCGGGCGAACTCTCTACGTTTATTCGCACCAAAACGCGTCGGCCGCGCCCCGCACCGGGTTATGACCATGCGCGGCTTTATCCCAGCCTGCGGCCGCTGGTCGATGATATTCATGAACTGCTGAACCAGATCCTCATTCGCGCCGGACAAATTATCCCTCTGCATGCCAAAGGGAATGGCGTATGGAGCGCGGCGGTGCTGCCGGGCGAACTGCGCTCATTCTCAAATCTGGTGCTGGCGGTGAATGCGCAACTGCCGGCGGATGTTTTACAACAACACTTCTCGGCGCAGGCAAAAATCAGTGCCCCTCAACAGCTGCATGAACTGGTGCGCTCGCACCTGCCGGGCCTTGAGCTGATGGCGCTTCCGGTGCCGCCGCGGCAGATCCCGTATAACGCGGGTCATGTCTATTTCGAATTGCTGAAAAGCGGCGCGTTCTGGGACGCCATTGCGGTTTCCGGCGCGCTGGCCATGCATGTAGCCGGTGAATTTCCGGGGCTCAAAATGGAACTGTGGGGAATCAGGGACTGATGAGCACAATCGATGCGTTAACGCCCGGCATCAATAATCAAAACGTCGCGCCAGGGGATGACGAGCCGAGCCTTCAGGCATTAGGTAAGTTTTTGATGGATGAGCAGGGCAGCCTGTTCGGATCGACAGGCGCGTTCACCGATCCTTTTAGCGGCGAGCCGGAAACCGCACCGCCGCTGCACTATGACGCGCATCTGAAAGGCGAAAGTATTCAGCAACGCGTCGCGAAGGTGCGGGGCGCGGAAATACCGTTGCTGGAAGCTGCCCAACCGCTGTTACGCGCGCTCAGCGAAATGCCCGAACAGATTGAGGCGACGCGTGAAGTGGAGTTGCTGAAAGAGGTATTGAAAAACGAAATAACCCTCTTTGGCGTTGTCTGTGACGAGGCGGATATTCCGTGGAAAAAAATGGCCATCGTGCGCTATTGCCTGTGTACCGCGCTGGATGAAGCGGCGCATGCCACGGCATGGGGGATTCAGGCTGGCTGGTCGCAAAGCAACCTGCTCAACCATTTTGAAGGCGACAACGATGGTGGGAACAAGTTTTTCCTGCTGGTAGGAAGGCTCTCTGTCAGCCCACATGAATTTCCGGATGTGCTCGAAATCATGCTGCATATCCTCGGGCTCGGGTTTGAAGGGCGTTACAGCATCGTTGAGGATGGCGAAAGGCAGCTGACGCGCATTCGCCAGCGGCTGCTAACGCTGATTCAAAGCGCACGCGAGACGCTGCCGCCGGCGCTTTCTCCGCACGCCTATTGCGACAGCCATGCGAAGCGCCGGCGTTTTCTCTTTATTCCAGTGCGGGTCTCCCTGGCGATTTGCGCTCTGCTGGCCGCCGCGCTGTTTCTGGGCTGCAAATACTTTCTCTCGGTGCCGCAGGAGCTTTTCAGGCAACAGCTTCTCGCGATGCAGCATCTGCAAATCGCCGAACCGCGCGCGCCTGCGCGCCTGCGGCTGGCGGTCTTGCTTAAAGAGGAAATTGCGCGCCACTGGGTAGGTGTGGACGAGTCGCAGCGGGAAAGCCGGGTTGTCTTTCATAGCGACGTCATGTTTTCCGTCGGGTCTGCCAGCGTCAGGCCGGAGCGGGTGGACATTATCCGCCGCGTCGCGACAGAAGTGCGCAGGGTTAACGGCACGGTCGTTATCGTTGGTCATACCGATTCCACCCCCGTACGCAGCGGCGCGTTTGCGAATAACCAGGCGCTTTCAGAAAAGCGGGCGGCGGATGTGGCGACGTACTTCCTGGCGCAAGGGATCGCGCCTGAAAAGATTTCACTCAAGGGCGCTGGCGATACGCAGCCGGTTGCCAGTAATAACGATGCGCAGGGACGTTCGCAAAACCGACGCGTTGAAATTTTTGTGACTTATTAACGAGAACGACAATGGCTTTTTTGAATCGGTTATTTTCCGGTCGGTCTTTAACATTCCTTCTGATGGCCGCCTGTTTTGTGCTGGTGGCCTGCGCGATAGGCTATCTCGGACCGTTTGTCGGTTTTGGCGAGGCGCGTCCGTTTGCGGCGATGGGCTCGCGGCTCCTGTTTATCGTGCTCGCGCTGTTATGGTTCGTCGCCTTCTGGTATGCCATTCCATTATGCCTGCCCGGCGCGTTAACCGGCTGCGCCTTGATCTGGGTTGCCGGGCCTTTTTTCCTTATCGGGGAGCGTTATCCGCTACAAAGCGCGGCAGTCCGCCTGACGGCTATCGCGATCATTCTCGCGCTCGTGCTGCTGTACGCGGCCTGGCGGTTTTTGCTTTTTGTTCTGAATAACCCGACATGGATTGAAAAAATCCGGTTTCGCAGAAAAGCGTCCGTGCCGGCGCCTGGGATCTCAGACGTTGCACGCATCATCCGGGACGCCCAGAAATACAGCCAGCGGATCTACCAGCAGAAGTATGGCTGGCGCCGCTTTTTTGTCGGCCGCCATCTGCGTGACGCCCAGCCCTGTTACCTGGTGCTTGGCCCGGCGAGCGCCGGGAAAACCTCGCTGATCCTCTCCTCCGGGCAGGAGTTTCCGCTACCCGAACAGCTAAGCCGCGCCGCCCGCGAAAATCCGCCGACCGCCAGTTGCGAATGCTTTTTCGCTAATGACGCTATTTTTATCGATACGTCAGGCAAATATGTCACCGCGGCGGAGGATAACCGTCAGGAGTGGCAGGGATTACTGCAGGCGATTCACAAATACCGTCCGGCGACCGGCATTAATGGCGCGCTTATTACGTTTTCCGCAAGCGATATTCTTAGCCTTTCCCAGACGCAGCGGCTGGCGCTAGCCGCCACGCTGCGCGCTCGTCTTGATGACTTACGAACCACGCTCGGGGCGCGTTTACCTGTTTATCTGCTGGTCACGAAGGTAGATGAACTGACCGGTTTCGACGCCTGGTTTCGTCATTTAACCGCACAGGAGCGCGAACAGATTTGGGGCGTAACGTTTCCCTGGGGCGACATCCGCAAAGGCAAATCCACACCTGGCGGCGACATTGAACAGGAGCTGCGGCTGCTGGAAAACCGGTTGCGTAACGCGGTGAGCATCCGCCATCAGGAGGAATACGCCGTAGCGGACAGGAAAAAAATGTACGCCGTCCCGCAGGATTTCCGTTTACTGGCGCAGGGCGTTGCCGAGCTGGTCAGGCCCATTTTCTTCGCCTCACGCTATGACGAAACACAGTTTTACAGCACGCTGCGCGGCGTCTATTTCACCAGTAGTTGCCAGCCGGAGAGCGTAACGCTTCGCAACAGCACGACGCTGGTGCAGAAATGGCGCAACTATGTCGCACGCGCTGACCTCGGCTCCTGCGCTTGTCTGCCTGAGCCGACGCCGGAAGAAGATCGCCCCGGCGCTGATGTGGTCTGGGGCAAACGCTACTTTTTACGGCGGCTGTTTGCGGACATCATCATCAGGGACGCCGGGCTGGTGCGCTATAACCTGCGTGCGCAGTCGAAATATCGCTTCCAGAATCTGCTGGGTCACCTCGCCTGCATCACGCTGTGCGTGATTCTCATCAGAGGGGTTCTGACGAGTTATGCGCTAAACAGCGACTATCTGACGGCTATCGGTCGGCATGCCGAACGGTTACAGCGCGACGTTAACGCCTGGGTCAGAACGCGCGACCTGCCGCTATTGCCGGCGCTGCTTAATTCGTCCCGCGATCTCGCGGCCTATCCGGGCCTTATGATTGACGCGCCCGGGGCCGACTGGCGCTACGGCCTTTATACCGCAAGCGCGGTGTCGCAGCAGGCTGACACGCTCTATCACTATTTCCTGCAACGTCTGCTGTTCCCGATGATTGAACGCGAGGCGACCGAGACGCTACAGCGCGCGCTTCAGGAAGACAATCCGGCGCAACTTTACGACGCCCTGAAGCGTTACCTGATGCTGACCGGGCAGGAGCGCTTCGATCTCGACTATCTCGTTGACAGCATTACGCACGCCTGGAGTGAAAACGAGAAAATTACGGCATTTGAAGAAAAAGAGATTTTCACGGGGCATCTGAACGCGCTGTTCTCACAACCGGAATGGCGGCGTTTCGGCCAGCCACGGGATGAAGATCTTGTCAGGGACGCGCGTAAGCGGCTCGCGCAAACCACGTTGACCACAAGACTCTGGAGCCGCTTACGCGCGCGGCTGGAGGACGATGCGCCGCCAAACCTCACGCTTGACCAGCTGGCTGGCGATGCATCGGCTCACGTCTTTACGCTTGATGACTCCACGCTGCTGGCGAGCGGCATCCCGGGGCTTTACACGCAGGCGGGGTATCACCAGGTGGTTAAAAAAAAACTGTCGCTGCTGCTAACCGGCGCGTTTCAGGAAGACCGCTGGGTGATGGGTAATGACAATGGCAGCACGATTAACCCGCTGATACTGAGAAATGACGTGCTGGGGCGTTATCTGGATGAATATGCCGGTTACTGGGAGCGACTGTTATCCGGGGTAAAGCTCCTGCCTGTCGATACGCCGCAAACGGCGGGCATGACGGCGAACATCTTTATGCTGCGTACGCTGGTGGCGGCCAATTCGCCGCTGGTAAGCCTCGTGCGTGAGGCGGTAAAGCACACCACGCTCACCGCGAATGGGCCGGATCTCGCCGCAACGCTCAATCTTACCAACCGCAGCGCGCTGCTGAGCGATGCAAAAAGGGCGAACGCCACGCTGGCTTTTCAGGAGCGGCGCCTGGTGCAGGAGCGGGTCGATAACCGTTTCGCCGCGCTGCGGGAGTTTTACAGCGGTAGCCCGCTGCCGGACCCCAAAACAGGCACCGTCAGCGCCATGCCGGGCTCGGCATTTAACCGGATCATCGGCCTGCTTAACGATCAATACACGCTCTTCGTGATGTATGACAACGCCCTGCAAAACGGCGATCCGCCCGCGCTGTCGGATGCCGCGAGGCGGCTGGCGGTGGAATCGGATACCTGGCCCGCGCCGCTGAAAAACGTTATCGCGCCGCTGCTGAATAACTCGTTTCAAAAAGTGGAAGGGGAGATGACGAACCAGCAGCAGGCCGCTATCGAGACCGGGCCTGGCGAACTCTGCCGCAGCGGCATTGAGGGGCACTATCCGCTGAGCGAGAGCGAGCAGGAGGTCAGCCTCAACCAGTTCGAACGTTTCTTTGGCGCAGGCGGCGCGCTGGACACCTATTTTCAGGCGCATCTGGCCGACAGCGTAGACAGCACGGCGAGCCCGTGGCGTTACAAAGGGCGCGCGCAGGGCGAAGGTCTCGACTTATTTGAGCAGGGTGCAGCTATTCGCAGCGCTTTATTCCAGGGCGAAAACGGCAGAAAAGTCGCGCTCGATCTCTCGGTAGCCGTGGTGTACATGGACCCTTCCATCACTCGTCTGCAAATGCGGTTTAACGAGGCGGCGAGCGAATACTCTCACGGTCCGGTGACGCCGCTGTTTTTCCACTGGCCCGGCGGGGGCTCGGTGAATCAGATACTGCTTTCAGCCCGCCCTGCGCAAAAGGAGGCGGCATCGGAGCTCTCGCTGGAAGGTCCCTGGTCGCTGCTGCGCTGGGTGGATAAAGCAAGCGAGGTTCGCCAGACGGCCGACGGGAAAACGATCCTGACCTTTTTCCTTAATAAGCGCCGTGTCGATTTCGAAGTGACGGGCCTGAACTGGGCAGGGCGCTTCGTGCCCGATCTCTTAAAGCGCTTCACGTGCCCGCCCGCAGCCTGGCACAAGGGAGGTGGCAATGATGAGACGTCCCGTTCGCCTCATCAGGCTCGATGAACGATGCCGCCGCACGAGGACGCAGCGCGAGCTGGTATCACTGCTGACAACGCAGGTGGTGCCCGCGCTGATGCCGCTTCCAGGCGCGCCCGACGTTCACGACTACCCGTGGTGCTTTGCGCTGGCGTTCCGGCAGCGGCTGTATCTGGGCGCCTTTCTGCCCGGCACAAACCGTCAGGGCGAGGCTACCCTGGAAGCGCTCTGCTGTCGTCTTAATCGACCGGCGCTGCTGCAACACGCGCGCCCCGTGCAGAGCCTTGCCTTCTGGCAGATGCGGATCCTGTGCCTGCTGACCGGCGAGCAACAGCACATCGGGGAGCGTGCGGCGGTGCGCAAATGGGTGCAGGCGCTGCGGTTGTCGCTGGCGCCTGGCTGGGTGCGCTGGTGGGTGAACCCGCCGTGGCGGTTCGGGCAACGCGCCCCGGCGCTGCTGATGGAAAACTGCGCGGCGGATTATCGTCTCGGGCCTGAGGCTGGCGTAGAGACCATGCCGTGGCGGGAATGGCCGGCATGTATTAATCAGGAAAATATTATCTGGATCTGGAGACAAAGCAGACACGGTAAATATATCGACTCGCAGCGGATAGCAATAACACATAACAGGGTTGCAACGGCGAAATAGCCGTTGCGTTATACAGTCAATATCAGGTGCCATTATGTCGCGTACAACGCATTTAAGCAGTTCGGCAATGCCTTATCTTTCCGGCGAACCTGCTTTGGTTCTTTCTAAATTATCCGGAGAGGAAGCGCTTTCGACGTTATATACCTACACCATCACCGCGAAAACGCCTGCGAACTCCGCCATTCCCTGGCAGGCGGCGTCAAATATCGATTATAAGGCGCTGGTCGGTAAAGAAATGACGGTGACTATAGAGCTTGACGGCAACGGACTGGACGAGCAGCAGGGGATTGGCCGCGGCCGTCGTGAAATTTCAGGCCTCGTCGAGCGCGCCCGCTATACCGGACGTGATGCGAATCAGGCCATGTTCGAAATAGAAATTCGCCCCTGGCTTTATCTGGCGACGCTCACGTCTGATTTCAAAATTTTCCAGAATAAAAATGTCGTGGAAATTATTGACGAGGTGCTGGCGGATTACCCTTTTCCTGCGGAAAAACGGTTGACCGGCACGTATCCGTCCCTCGATTTTCAGGTCCAGTATGGCGAGACGGATTTCAGCTTTATTGAGCGCTTAATGGAAGAGTGGGGGATTTACTGGTTTTTTGAGCATAAGGACGAAAAGCATAAGTTAATTCTGGTCGACCATGTGGGCGCGCATAAGCGCGTTGACAGCGCGGCCTATCATGTTCTGCATTATTTACCCGAAACGCCGAAAGCGGGCGAAGAATATATTTCGCAGTTTACCGCCCAGGAAACCATTACCACCGGGCGCTGGGTCACCAACGATTATGATTTTACGAAGTCGCGCGCGGATATCCTGGCGCTCGACAGCAAGCCGCGCAATACCAGCTTTAACCAGATGGAAATGTACCACTGGCCCGGCGACTATGTGCAGCCGGGTATTGGTGAGCAACTGGCGCGCGTGCGGATGGAAGAGCGCGGCGCGCTCGGGTCGCGCGCGGTGGGCGAAGGCGAGATCAGAGATGTGGTCTGCGGCTGTATTTTTGTCTTAAGCGGCTACCCGGTCGATAAAGCGAACCGGGAATATCTTGTTATCTCAAGTCATCTGGAGGTGGAGGATAACGCGCAGGTCAGCGGCTATGAAGATTATCGCTGGCATTGTCGCTTCCTCGTACAGCCAACCAGCAAAATCTATCGCCATCCGCTGCAAACGCCACGGCCCCGCACGCGCGGGCCGCAAACCGCCATCGTCGTCGGCCCGCCGGGCGAAGAGGTCTGGACGGATAAATATGGCCGGGTGAAGGTGCGCTTCGTCTGGGATCGCTACGGTAAAAACCGTGAGTCGGACTCCTGCTGGCTGCGCGTCAGTCAGGCGTGGGCGGGCAATAACTTTGGCGGTATTTATATTCCCCGCATCGGGCATGAAGTGATTGTCGATTTTATTAATGGCGACCCTGACCGGCCGCTCATCATCGGCAGTCTTTATAACAACATCACCATGCCGCCCTGGGATCTACCCGTTAACGCGACGCAAAGCGGGCTGGTCAGCCGCACCATTGGCGGCGGGCGCACCAATTTCAACGGCATCCGCTTTGAGGATAAGCCCGGCCTTGAACAGTACTGGGAGCAGGCTGAGCGGAATATGGATCGTCTGACGAAAAAAAATGAAACCCAGACGATTGGCGAGAATTCAAAACTCTCCGTCGGCCTGAACCGTGATGTGTTCGTCGGCGCGAATTACGTTAAAAAAATTCTCGGCACCTGCAGCAAACTGATTGGCCTCGGCGCTTTCATGCAGGTCGGGTTAACGCGCGAGGTGATGGTGGGCGCTGCGCAGGCGCATCACATCGGTGGCGCAAACTCGTTAAATGTTGGCGGGGCAGATTTAACGAACGTCGGCGGGTATAGCGGCACTTCGGTTGGCGGCGCGTGGCAGGTGGCTGCAGGCGGTGCCGCCACCGTCGCGGCGGGCGGAGCGATGTCGTTAAGTGCAGGCGGTGTGCTGACGCTTACCGCAGACACCATCAAAATTATCGGCAACAGCAAAGTAGTCATCCAGGGTGGCCAGGTACAAATTAACCCTGGCGACTGTGGCTGTTCCAGCGGTAATGGCGGCGGCGGGGGTATGGGTGCACTGGCAAGCCTGGCGGGTCTTATGCCGTTAATGGGCATCATGGTCTTACCTCTGCCGCTACCGGTGCTGCCGATCCCAATCCCATTCCCCATTCCAGTACCGACTCCGACGAATACGCCAACGGATACGCCAACGGATACGCCGACCGAGACGCCGACCGAGACGCCGACCGAGACGCCGACCGAGACGCCAACGGATACGCCGACAGATACGCCGACGGACACGCCGACCGATACGCCAACGGATACGCCGACCGACACGCCGACAGATACGCCGACCGAGACGCCGACGGAGACGCCGACCGACACGCCAACCGAGACGCCAACCGAGACGCCGACCGACACGCCAACGGATACGCCGACCGACACGCCGACGGATACGCCAACGGATACGCCGACCGATACGCCGACGGATACGCCGACCGACACGCCAACGGATACGCCGACCGAAACGCCAACAGAAACCCCGACAGACACGCAAACCGCGCCGCCTAACGCGTGGTTATGATGGATTCATGCTGACGGGCAGGCCGCCCGTCATCGTCGTAAAGGAGAACGTATGCAAAACGCAGCAAGGGCAGGAGATGCCATCAGTCACGGCGGTTCCGTTTCCAACGGATCCGGAAATGTATTTATCAATGGCGCGCCGGCAGCCATGCAGGGCGGGAGCAGTGCCAGCTGTTCCTTGCACGGATCGTCAGCCGTCTCGTCCGGCTCGGGCTCGGTGTTTATTAATGGCAACCCGGCGGCCCGCCTCGGCGACTCAACAGGGTGCGGCGCCGCGATTTCCAGCGGTTCCGGCAATGTGCTGATTGGGTAAGCACTATGCGCATTCGGTTTACCTGGCCTGAAAACGGCGCAGAGATAGCGCTTAACGAACACCATGATGAAGCCTGGCTCGACCTTGATTGCGGCGAGTTGAGGAGGTCGGGTGATGCCGACATGGCGAACGGGCTGTGCTTTTCCTTACGGGGCGCGCAGCCTGTTATGACGCTGTTCGGTACAGATTATGTTTGTCATGCTGGCGGCGAGAGCCTGGCGCCGGGGCAGGCTTATCCACTGCGCTACGGCCTCGCCTTGCAGGCGGGCCGGTTCGCGTTGCAGGTTGCGATGGCGAAAGGCGCAGATGCGGCCTGGCTGACAAACGATACCAGCGACTGGGCGGTACGGGAGGTGGACGCCTTACTGGCGCGCAGCGCAGGCTATGTCGACTGGCGGCCTTTTAACGGGGATCGCGCTGCCACTCCGGCGGACGACGATATCCTTAAAAGCCTGGAAAAAGAGTATAAGCGCTTCCTGGCATGGGGCGAGCAGAGCCGTGAAGCCGCGCGTCCGCCGGTGGCGCAGCGGACGCGGCTGAAGTATGCGCCATCGGATTTCACGCAGCTTCGCGAGCAGACAAAAGATAAAACGCTGACGGAGTGCATCCTCGGCTCATCGGCGCTTATCGCACAGGCCTGCGAGGCGCTGTCCGGGCTGGAGGCGGACCCCGGCTTATTTGACGAGCCGCGTTATGACGTCATGAAAATCGTGGCGCCGGAATACCACGCGGTAAAAGAACACGCACGGCTTCCTGCCCTGACGGTACGGGAATTCCACCAACCGGACCTGGACAGCCTTTTATAACACCCACAAGGACGAAACAATGGCGGAAATAACGCTTAAAGAATTACTTAACACAGCTTCTTTTGAAACCCGTTTAGCCGAGGCAACGGCACGTGTGAAAGCGCAGCCTGATAACAGCGCCGCGCGCGAACTGTTATTTAAATTTTATTGCATTGAAGGCGACTGGAATAAAGCGCTGGCGCAGCTCGAAACATTAAAACAGCTCGATCCGGAATATACGAAGCGCGTCGAGCTGTATAAAAGTCTGGTGATGAGTGAAATATTACGCGCCCGCGTGCTGGCCGGCGATATCGCGCCCGCCGGGCTGGAGGAGCAAATGCCGGAATGGGTCGCGCTGCTGCATGAAGCGAACCAGCGTTATGCGGCAGGCGATGAAGAGGGCGCTGAAAGCCTTCGTCAGCAGGCATTCGGACAGGCGCCGCTCACGACGGGTGAAGGCGATGACGTGGCGTCGTTTAGCTGGATAGCCGACAGCGACGGGCGGCTTGGGCCGGTGTGCGAGATTATCTGCGCGGGCGGCTATCGCTGGGTGCCGTTTGCGGCGCTGCGCGAGCTGAAGGTCAGGCACCCGGTCGACCTGCTGGATCTGCTCTGGCTGCCTGCCAGTGTGACGCTGGAAAGCGGGCAGTTTCAGGGGTATATCCCCGCCCGTTACCCGCTGACGCCGGACGCGACGCAGGAAACGAAACTCGGCAGTCTGACCGACTGGCAACACGTTTCCGATTCGCTCTGGCTCGGACGCGGCAGAAAGATGCTGATAACCGACAATGCCGAGTATGCACTGCCCGCGCTTCAGACCCTCCGGTTTTGTTAAGGTGTGGCGATGGAGCGAAAAAAACCGTTCGCGCCAGTGCTTCTGGACAGGCTACTCGATGAAGAGCCCAAAGCGCGGCAGGAGGCGCCCGAGGCGAGCTTTATCAGCGCCCGACGCTACCGACAGTTGGTATTGCGGGATATTGACGTGCTGCTGAACAACACCAATATTGAAGCGCTGATCGATCCGGTCCGCCATCCTGCGGTGGCGGGCTCGGTGATAAATCACGGCCTCGCGCCGCTGACCGGTAAATACGCCACGCCGCACAGCTGGACGATTGTCGAACAGGCTATCCGAAACGCCCTGCTGCGTTTCGAACCGCGTTTGATCCCACAGTCGCTGGTGGTACGTCCGAAGCGCCAGAAGGCATCGGGCACGACGCTGCCGTTTGAGATCGCCGGGCTGCTTTACTGGCAGCCGGAGCCTCTGGAGCTGATGATTAACGCCAGTTACGATACGGAAACGGAAAAGACGACGCTTATGGCGTCATAACAAATGAAAAGAGGCGCAACGCCTCTTTTTTATTGCAGGCAGATAAATCCGCGAAAGAAAATAGTGATAACGTTTTCTGGCAGTATTGATGGGGGGGATGCGGCAAATAATTAAATCGCAACCTTAAATAAAATCAATAAAGCGGCGATAAAGGCTACTAACAGCGAAACAAGAAAATATTTCGCACCAAAACTATATTCCATTTCTCACTCTCCCGGAGTGTCTGAAGCTGTGTTAGTCATTTTTAATTAATTGCGGGACGTTATAATCAATGCAGCCATAATGGCGACGAGTCCCAATGGTGTAGCTTTAATGTAAATAATAAAAAAGCCGCTTATGAGTAGCGGCTTAAACCTGTTATCAGGTGGCGCGCATACTAAAGGGATACCGCTGGCGACGCAAGCAATGGTCGGCACTCGCCAGCAATCCCCCCCACATTTAGTAGTAATAACGCGACAGCGTTATTCGTTACGCCACCACAAACCGGTTAACCAGCAGCGACATCGCCTCCGACTGGTTATCAAGCGTCTGGCTGGCAGTCGCGGCCTCGGACACCAGCGAGGCGTTCTGCTGCGTTACCTGTTCAAGCTGGTTGAGCGCCTCATGCACCTGCGACACGCCGAGCGACTGCTCAGCCGCGGCGCGGGCGATATCGCTGATAAACGTGCGCATCCGGGCGGTGTTCGCGACGGCCGCGTCCAGCGCGTGGCCCGAGGCGTCCACATGCTCCACGCCTTCGCCGATTTTCGCCATATTATTGGCGACCAGTTCACGAATCAGCCCGGCCTCGCGGGCGCAGCGCTGCGACAGCGTGCGCACTTCGGAGGCGACCACGGCAAAGCCGCGGCCCAGCTCGCCCGCCCGCGCCGCTTCCACGGCGGCGTTGAGCGCCAGCAGGTTGGTCTGGAAAGAGATATCGTCAATTGAGCCGACAATCCGTGAGATCTGCTCGCTGGAGGCCTGAATATCCGCCATGCTCTGGCGGGCCGCGTGCGCCACGGTGCTCGCGCTCTGCATCTCTTCTTCCATCATCAGCGTCAGGCGCTCCGCCTCGGTGGCGTTGTCGGCGGTCTGGGTGATGACGGTGGTTATCTGCTCCATACTGGCGGCGGTTTCCACGAGCGAGGCCGCCTGTTCATCGGTGCGCTGCGCCAGATCCTGGTTACCTGCGGCGATCCCGGCGCTGGCGTGCCGCAGCACCACGGCCCCGGATTTTATCTGCGCGACGATCTGCTGGATATCCTCAATGGCGCGGTTATAGGCGCGGTTGAGGGCAGAGAGCTCGTCACTGCCTGGCACGTCGAGACGGCGGGTTAAGTCGCCCTGCATACCGTCGATGGCGGTTAACGTGGCGTAGAGCTGACGATGAATACTGCGCGCGACCACCACGGCGAAGCTCATCGCCACGATAAGCGCCAGCAGGGTAATCACCAGGAAGCGCTGCCACCCGGCGCGGGCGTCGTTTGCAAGTTCGCCTGCGGTGCGCAGAAGCTGCGCGGAGGCGGCGTTCTCCAGCGTGCGCAGGGTATCGATGCGCTGCGTCTGCGCGTCAAACCAGCTGCCCGGCGAAACGCCGAAACCGCCGCTCGCGGCGTGCTCAAACGCCGTCTGGCGCAGCGCCAGCGCGCGGGTGGCCGACGGGAGCGCGAGCGTCTCATCAATGCGTTTCACGCCGTCTGCGTCGGAAAGCTGGCGCGAGGCGGCAAGCAGCGCCTGCTGTTTACCGACGACTTCACTGAGCCGCGGCAGCTGGCCGTCGCTAAAATGGTCGGCGAAGAAAATGCCGGAGAGCAGCGCGCGCTCGACGCCTGCCTGTTCTTTCATGCTGAGCAGGCTGTAGTACACCACCATCTCATTGACTATCACGCCCGCATGACTTAAGTGCGTGCTGCGGCCCACCAGCTCAAGCACGGTGCTGATGGTGTCGGTGTAAAACGCCACGCCCTGAGGGGCCGGAATGGAGAGCGCGGTGATCTGCTGGCGCGTCTCGTCAAGCATCGACACGCGCTGCTGGAAGGCGCGGATCGCCTCGCCGACGCTGCCTTTTAAGCTCCCGGCATCAGTGCCGTTCATGGCGGCGTCGAACGCCTTCAGCGCGTCATCGGTATGGCTGCGCTGCGCGGTAAGCTCGTTGTTAAACTGCGCGCCTTTGCTGCCGAGATAACCGGCGCTCAGGCCGCGCTCTTTTTGCAGTTCATGCACCACATCGCCGGCGCTTTTCGCAAGGCGCGTCACTTCTTCGATATTCCGCATCTGCCGTTCGGTATCGATGCGCGCCAGCATGCCAGCGCCGGCCAGCCAGAGTAGCGCGATTAATAAAGGCAAAAGCGCAATGGCTAATTTGGTTTTCATAGAGATGCGATATATCCATGACATAAGCGTCATTCCTGTGTTGCGATAAAAGTGGATATATTTTTTATCGGTAACATAAATAACGAGCTTTAATCGCTGGCGCTGCGCTTCAGCCAATAAAATAACTAAAAAGAGTTATTCTGATGATCCAGAATAATAAAGAGGGAATTATTTTTTCAGAAATAGGTTAAAACCGGCAATACATCGCCGGTTTTCAGAGGCAGGTGGCCGCCGTTTTTTGATTAATATCGCTAACCAGAAGGGCCCTGGGTTTTCTCAGGCGGCCCAGATGTCGCCATGCAGGCGCACCAGTTCGGAGAGCGAGCCGCCGTCGGCGGTAAATTCGCGGATGCGGTGGACATCGCTGTCGTTGTTTTTCACGTAACGGTGAATGGCCTCCAGCGCGCTGTCGGCGTTCAGCGGGCGGGCGTAGCGCTCCAGCGTATCCAGCAGGCGCAGGATATCCTCGCCGATGGTGCGCTGTTCGCCGGTACAGACATCCGTGAGCATCCCGTCGAGCCCGTAGCGGCAGGCCTGGAAACGGTTAAACCGGTAAATCAGGTAATCCTCAGCCTTATGTTTATAGGGCCGCGCGTCTAACAGCCAGTGGGAGAGCGCCTGAATAAACCCGGCGATATTAATGGCGCGCTCAAGCGTCAGCGGCGTATCCATCACGCGCACCTCCACCGTGCCAAAACCGGGGCTCGGGCGAATATCCCAGTGGAGATCTTTTATCGACTGCACCACGCGTGTGCCTTCAAGACGGGCGTACATTTTCTCAAACTGCGTCCAGTCGGCGGCGAAGGGCGCGGGGCCGTTGTCCGGGAAGGCCGAGAAAATATTCAGCCGCGAGGAGGCGAAACCGGTATCCGAGCCCTGCATATAGGGCGAGGAGGCCGAGAGCGCAACAAAATGCGGCACGAAGCGGGAAAGGCCGTGCATCAGGTAGATGGCCTCCTCGCCGGTGCGACAGCCGACATGCACATGCTGGCCAAATACCGTCGCCTGTTTGATGAGATAGCCGAACAGCTCCAGCGTGCGGGCGTAACGCTCGCTGGCGCACACCTCCTGGCGCTGCCACTTCTGAAACGGATGCGTGCCGCCGCCGCTGATAATCAAATGGTGCTGCTGCGCGCAGGCCAGAATTTCACGCTGCAACGCCGCGAACTCGGCCGCCGCCTGGTTGATGTCGCGACAGACGCCCGTCGCGATTTCCAGCATGCTTTCGGTAATGTCGTGTTTCACTTCGCCTGCGTTCACGCGGTTTTCCAGCGCGCTAATCAGCGTTGACGACTCCTGGCTTAAGTTATAGCCGGGCGGGCTGACGACCTGGAGCTCCAGCTCAACGCCCAGGGTGTAGGGTTCGGATGCGGCAAAAGGTTTGAGCGGCATGAGAAGCTCTCTTATCAGTCAAAAGGTGTTGCTCCAAGTATAGTCACGCAAAATCATTCAGTTGCGCTTAAGCGGCTCGGATAACACTGAGTTCGCGCGCGCGTTTTCCTCCGTAAATCAATGGCTATCTTCCGCCCGGCGCGGCTGATATAACTTTTTATTAACAACACACCGGGAGGAGAAGACGTGGCTCATTACAATCATTACGACCAGCAGGTAGGCGCGCCGCTACCAGACTGGCAGGGCGCCCGCATGCCGGAGCGCGTGACGATAGAAGGCCGCTACTGCACGCTTGCGCCGCTTAACGCAGATGCCCATGCCGCGCCCCTGTTCGCGGCGTATCAGGAGGCGCCAGACGATCGCGACTGGACCTGGCTTGCAAGCGATCGTCCCGCTACCGTCGCGCAGTGCCACGAGTGGATCACGCAGAAAGTGATGGACCCGTCGCTGGTGCCGTTTGCCGTCATCGATAACGCCCACGGCGAGGCGGTGGGGCTGGTCTGCTTTATGCGCATCGATAAAACCAATGGCGTGGTGGAAATCGGTCACGTCACCTGGTCTCCACGCATGAAAAACCGCGTGACCGGCACCGAGGCGCTGTGGTTGCTGATGCGTGACGCCTTCGCGCGCGGCTTTCGCCGGGTGGAGTGGAAATGCGATTCGATGAACACCGCCTCGCGCCGCGCCGCCGAACGGCTCGGGTTTACGTATGAGGGACATCTGCGCCAGATGATGGTGCGCAAGGGCCGCAACCGCGATTCCGAGTGGTTTTCTCTGCTGGACGGCGAATGGCCGCAGGCGGATGCGGCGCTCCGCGCCTGGCTTGCGCCGGAGAATTTCACCGCCGATGGCGTACAGAAGCAGCCGTTAAGCCACTTTCGCGCGCCTTAAGCGACGCGCAGAAGCGTCAGGATCTGCTGCGCGTCCTGCTGCCAGTGCAGGGTAAAACAGTGCCCCGGCGGGAAGGGGCCGAGCGCGCAGGCAAGGCGCAGCGTCAGCCGGTTTTCACTGAGCGCGACGACGTGCGCGCAATCAAAGCCGAACCTGTCGCGTACTCTCGGAAACAGCGCTTTAAAGAGGCTCTCTTTGGCGGAAAACGCGAGCGTCAGGGCGCAGGCGAAGGGCAGGGGCGCGCGTTCAAGCCGCGCGCGCTCCCGGGCGTCGATAATGCCCGATGCCAGCTCGTCAGCCGTTGGGGCGTCCATCAGCGTTTCAACGTCGATCCCGATACTGCCGGGGGTGGCAATAACCGTCGCCCAGGCCTGCTGGCCCGTGTGCGTGATGCTGCCGGTAAACCCGGCGGGCCAGCACGGCTCGCGGTGCGCGCCGATGCCGGGAACATACGGCTTTGCGCCTGCGGCACGCAGCGCCGCCACGGCCGCCTGGCGGCCCGCCAGATGTTCCGCCTGACGCCGCACGACGGCGTTGGCAAGCATCGCGTGGTGCGGCAGCCAGAGCAGGTCGTCCGGCTGCAAGGTCTGCGGGGAGAAATCGACGCGCCAGACGTGGTGTCCGGCGATGTGTAATAGCGTGAGTGTGGTCTGCATAAAAAACGGGCGGGAGTCGCCTCCCGCCGTGGTCATCAGAAGTGGGTGTTGATGCCCATGAACCAGGTGCGGCCCGATTCGTTATAGGTTTCCGCCCCGGCGCCGTACATCCAGGCGTTGGTTTTGGCGTTACCCGTGGTCTGGGCGTTACCGGCGCGCCAGTGACGTTTGTCGAGGACATTATCGACGCCCGCCGTCAGGCTGACGTTTTTAGTGACATCCCAGGTGCCGCTCAGGCCGACGATGCTGTAAGGGCTCACTTCGTTGGTGCTGCTGTCGGTCACGCGCTCGCCCTTGTAGTTATACATCTTCGGTTTCTGACGACCATACCAGGTGAAGGTGCTTTGCAGCGACACATCGTCGCGCACCTGCCAGCTCAGCGTCGAGTTCAGCGTAAACTCCGGAATGATCGACAGGCGATCGCCGGTGGTTTTGTTCTTACTCTGTAACATCCAGGTCAGGTTGTTGCTCCACTGTACGGTGTCGGTCACCGGCAGGTTCAGCGTGCCTTCCAGCCCTTCAACCACGGCTTTCGGCACGTTCTCCCACTGGTAGAGATCCGTTTTGCTGCTGACCGCGGTGACGCGTGAATAGCCCGCCTCGATTTTGTCGTGATAGTCGTTACGGAACCAGGTCAGACCCGCCTGATAGCCATCCTGCTTGTACTCCAGGCCAATCTCTTTATTGACGCTGGTTTCGGCCTTGAGATCGTCATTGCCCATCAGGTAGCAGCCGACGTTGGTGGCGCTGGCGTAGCAGCCCTGGCCGCGGCTGTAGAGGATGTAGTTGTCGTTGGTCTGATACAGGCTCGGCGCTTTATAGGCGCGGGCGATGCCCATTTTCAGGGTCAGCGTGTCGGTCAGCGCCTGGGTGAGGTTCAGCGCCGGGCTCCAGTTGTTGCCAACGATACTATGATGATCGAAGCGCAGCGACGGGGTCAGCGTGGTGCTGTCGGTCAACTGCATGTTGTCTTCCGCGAACAGCGAGAAGATTTCCGCTTTGGCGTACGGGCTGCGGCCCGTGGTGTCGACGCCTGGGATCGCGCCGCCGCTGGTCGAGCCGGTCAGCGCCTGGGCGGTGGAGGTGCCGTCTTTCAGGCGCTGCTGATTCCACTCGGTGCCGACGGTCAGGTTCTGACTCACCAGCCAGTCGAACGGAATGCTCACTTCGCTGTGCAGCAGCACGTCGCTCAGGTTGATATCGGAGAACTTCTCGCTGTTGAATAACCCTTCCAGACCGCCCGTTAAGCCTTCGCCCAGACGTGAGTTGCGGGTGTGCTCATACTGGGCGTACGTGTTGGTGGTGACGCCGTTATCCCAGCCACCGGTCCAGGTGACCGCGTAATTCTGACGGTAAAGACGGTTGGTTTCCTTGCCGTAGTATTTCTTCACCAGGCCGCTGGAGCTGTTGTCGTTGTTGGTGTTCTGGGTGTCGCCCGCGTAGAGGTTACCCTGGCGGCTGTAGCCCGCTTCGAACTCCAATGCCTGCATCGGGGCGAATTCCCAGCGTACCTGGCCGTTGATGTCTTTATTCACCACCCCTTCGCGCCCGGCGGGCAGCGTATCGGCATAGCTGCCGGTGCGCAGCGATTCGTGCCCGGCGTTGATGTCCTGCGCGTCAGCCTGGGTTTTCGCCAGATTGCCGTAAAGGCGGAAACTGACGCTGTCGCCAAGCGGCCCGGTCAGGCTGAAGTTAGTGCGTTTGGTGGCGCCTTCGGCTTTATGCTCCGGCACGTCGAAATAGCTGTCCCACGCGCCGTGCCACTCGTTGCTGCTGCGTTTGGTGATGATATTCACCACGCCGCCCGCCGCGCCGTTGCCGTAGCGCGCTGCGGCAGGGCCGCGCAGCACTTCAATGCGCTCAATCATCTCCGGCGGCACCCAGGCGGTATCGCCGCGGCTGTCGCGCTCGCCGCGCCAGCCCTGACGCACCGAGTTGCGGCTGCTCACCGGCTTGCCGTCAATCAGGATCAGCGTGTTTTCCGGGCCCATGCCGCGAATGTCTATCTGGCGGTTATTGCCGCGCTGGCCGCTGGTGGAGTTGCCGGTCAGGTTAACGCCAGGCATGGTGCGGATGATTTCCGACACGTCGCGCGCAGGCGGGTTTTTGCGAATTTCGTCGGCGGTAATGGTGGAAACGCCCGGCGCCTGAAGGTTTTGCTGTGCGGCGGTGACCACGATCGTGTCGTCGGTTTGCGCGGCCTTGCCATCCACGGCGGCGGTGCTGTCCTGCGCCCAGGCAGGCAGCGCAACGCCATACATCCCAGGGATTATCAGCATCGCCAGAGAGAGGGGGAGCTTTTTATTCATCTTGTATCCTGCAGTTTTCAGCTGCGGCCCGAAAGTCCTTCCCCAACGGGGCAGGGCGCAGCATGGAATGACCCGGCTCGCCTGACGCAACACACCGCTCATCCCGGAACGGCAATGCGCAGTGGCCTGGTCGGTTAATGTTTTTAACGTGAAAGACGCGCTTCCCACAGCGCGCCAATACGCTATTGCAAATGCAAATAATTATCAATAATATTATCATCAAATTATCATGCGTTCTTTAAATTCATGATATTTATCAAAATTAACGGAGGGTTGAACGGTGGCGGAGCACGCAGCGGGAAGTGAGGCCTGGTGGCAGGAAAAACAGGCGCACGGCGTGCCGGAGATTTCCGGCGCGCAGCACGGGAAATGCGCCGTCACGTTCTGGTGGCGCGATCCCGCCGGCGATGAAACCACCTCTGACGTGCAGCGGGTCTGGATCTACCTCACCGGCATCACCGATCACCACAAACCCTCCGCGCCGCAGTCCATGACGCGCCTGCCGGGCACCGATGCCTGGTACTGGCGCGTGGCGCTCAGCGAGCGCTGGCGCGGCAGCTACTGTTTTATCCCCTCGACAAAAACCGATGATTTCGCCCCTGAGGCCTTCAGCGACGCGCCCGCGCGCCAGGCGCTGCGCGAAGGCTGGCGCAAACTTCTGCCGCAGGCGCTGCCCGACCCGCTCAACCCGCACCACTGGCGCGGCGGTCGCGGGCATCCGGTCAGCGCGCTGCATCTGCCGGGCGCGCCTGCGCAGCCGGGCTGGGAGGAGGGCGAGGTGGCGTATACGCCCGCCGACGAATTTCTCTGGCGCAGCGACCGGCTCGGCAACGAGCGTCGCGTCTGGCTTTTTACCACCGGCGGCGATGACGCCCCCGAAACCCGACCGCTCGCTATTTTGCTCGACGGTCAGTTCTGGGCGAACAGCCAGCCGGTCTGGCCCGCGCTCCAGCGGCTGACCGAGCGCGGCGTGCTGCCGCCTGCCGTTTACCTGCTGGTGGATGTGATTGATACCGCGCACCGAAGCGAAGAGTTGCCCTGCAATGCCGCCTTCTGGGAGGCGCTGTGGGAGGAACTGCTGCCGCTGGCGCGCGCCAAAACGGCATGGCGCGACGACCCGCAGACTACCGTCGTCGCCGGGCAGAGCTTCGGCGGGCTGTCGGCGCTCTATGCGGGTCTCCACTGGCCGCAGCGTTTCGGCTGCGTGCTAAGCCAGTCCGGTTCGTTCTGGTGGCCGAAACGCGACGCAAACGGCGACGGCTGGCTGGTGGACGCGCTCGCCGCAGGGCGGCTTGATCCGCGTCCGCTGCGTATTTTTCTTGAGGCGGGACTTCACGAGCCGCTTATTTTGCAGGCCAGTCAGCGCCTGGTTTCCTTACTGCAACAGACACAGCAGCCGCTTTTCTGGCGTCAGGTTGACGGCGGACACGATGCGCTTTGCTGGCGTGGCGGGCTCACCGACGGGCTGGCCGCGCTGTGGGGCGGCCTTCATGCCCCGGCGCGTTTTTAACGACAGGAGTGACGTATGGAATTCAGCAATCCCTTCGATAACCCGCAGGGCCGCTTCTGGCTGCTCGAAAATGACCAACAGCAGGTAAGCCTCTGGCCGCAGGCGTGCGCGCTACCGCCGGGCTGGCGCGTGGTGGCGCCGCCGCAAAGCGCGCAGGCCTGCGAGGAATTACTCGCACTCTATGGCGCGGCGCTTCAGCCGGGCTATTTCGCCCGTGCCATCGATAAGCGAGGTTAACGTGACGGATCTCTCCCTGACACCGGCCACGCACGCCGCCGCCTCGCTGCCGCTGGTCGCGGCGCAGCCTGGCATCTGGATGGCCGAAAAACTCTCTGACCAGGTCAACGCCTGGAGCGTGGCGCACTATGTGGAGCTAAACGGCGCGCCCGATGCGCCGCTGCTGGCGCGCGCTATCGTCGCGGGCATGATGGAGGCCGACACGCTGCGTATGCGCTTTGACGAGCGCGACGGCATCGTCACCCAGCGCCTCGATCCTGGCCTGACGTTTGAGATGCCCGCGATTATCGATGTGCGCCATGAAGCCGACCCGCAGGCGGCGGCGCTGGCGCGGATGCGCGCCGATCTGGAGCAGGATTTACGCGTCGCGAGCGGCCAGCCGCTGGCGCATCATCAGTTGCTGCGCGTGGGTGACACGCGCTGGTTCTGGTATCAGCGCTATCATCATTTAGTGGTCGATGGCTTCAGTTTTACCGCCATTACCCGCCGTATCGCCGATATTTACCGCAGCTGGCATCGCGGCGAAGACCCCGGCCCGTCGCCGTTTGTCGCTTTTAACGAGGTGGTGAAGGAATACGCACGCTATCAGGCGTCGGACGCCTGCACGCGCGACGCCGCCTTCTGGGCGCAGCAGGTACGCGAACTGCCGCCGCCGGCGACGCTTTCTGATAAACCGCTGAGCGGGCAATCTTCCACCACCGCGCTTATCCGCCGTTCGCTGCGTTTTGACGAGGCGCATTTCGCCGCGCTCATGGCCAGCAGCGGCGGGCTCGCGGCACCCGATGTGGCACTGGCGCTGGTGGCGCTGTGGCTTGGCCGCCTTAGCGGGCGTAACGACTACAGCGCCGGTTTCATTTTCATGCGCCGCATCGGCTCCGCCGCGCTGTGCGCCACCGGCCCGGTGCTGAACGTGCTGCCCTGTCCGGTGCGTATTGATCCGTCGCAGACGCTGGCGCAGTTCGCCGCCGCCTTTGCAAAGACGCTCAAAACGCTGCGCCGCCATCAGCGCTATGACGCCGAGCAGGTGCTGCGCGACAGCGGCAACGTCGCGCAGCAGACGCCGCTGTTCGGCCCGGTGCTGAACCTGAAAATGTTTGATTACCGGCTCGATTTTGACGGCGTCGAAGGCGTCACGCACCAGCTTGCCTCAGGGCCGGTGAAAGATCTCGAAATCGCCCTGTATGTGGACGAGCAGGGCGGCGTAACGCTGGAGCTGCTCGCCAACCAGCAGCGTTACGATGCCGCGCAGATTGAACGCCAGCTTGCCCGCCTGCCGCGCCTGCTGGCGCAGTTCTCGGCAAATCCCGGGCTTTTGTGCGCGCAGGCGGATCTGCTGGGCGAAGAAGACTACGCGCTGATTGCGCGCGTCAACCAGACCGCCATGCAACTGCCGCAGGAGACGCTCAGCAGCCTGCTGGAGAAACAGGCGCAGGCGACGCCCCAGGCCGCTGCGCTGGCGGATGGCCATTACGCCTTCACCTACCGGGAAATGCGCGAGCAGGTGCTCACTCTCGCGGCGGAGCTGGTGCGTCGCGGGGTGGCACCTGGCGATGTGGTGGCCGTCGCGCTGCCGCGCTCGGTGTTTCTTTCGCTCTCGCTGCAGGCCATTGTGGAGGTGGGCGCCGCCTGGCTGCCGCTCGATACCGGTTATCCGGACGACCGGCTGCAGATGATGCTGGAAGACGCGCGTCCGGCGTTGCTTATCACCGCCGCGCAGGAGCAGGCGCGTTTTGCAGGCCTGGATCTGCCGGTGTTCTGCTATGAAGCCCCGCTTGCCGTCAGCGCGCCGCAGCCGCTGACGCGTTCGCACCCGTCGCACACCGCGTATGTGATTTTCACCTCCGGCTCCACCGGACGCCCGAAGGGCGTGATGGTCGGCCAGACCGCCATCGTCAACCGGCTGCTGTGGATGCAAAGCCACTATCCGCTCGGTGCGGATGACGTGGTGCTGCAAAAAACGCCGTGCAGTTTTGACGTTTCGGTATGGGAGTTTTTCTGGCCGCTCATCGTCGGTGCGCGGCTGGTGATGGCGCCGCCTGAGGCGCATCGCGACCCGCAGGCCTTGCAGGCGCTGTTTGCGCGCTGGCGCGTGACGACGACGCACTTTGTGCCCTCAATGCTGGCGGCGTTTGTCGGCGCGCTCGCCACGCCGCAGGCCGTTGACGCCTGCGCGTCGCTGCGCCAGGTGTTCTGCAGCGGCGAAGCGCTGCCGACCGAATTATGCCGCGAGTGGGAACGCCTGATCGCCGTCCCGCTGCATAACCTCTACGGCCCGACTGAAGCGGCGGTGGACGTGAGCTGGTATCCGGCCTTCGGCGAAACGCTGGCGAAGGTCGCGGGCCCGAGCGTGCCCATCGGCTTCCCGGTCTGGAATACCGGCCTGCGCATTCTGGACAGCGCCATGCGTCCGGTGCCGCCGGGGATGGCGGGCGATCTCTATCTCACCGGCATTCAGCTGGCGCAAGGGTATCTGGGGCGTCCGGATCTCACCGCCAGCCGCTTTATCGCCGACCCGTTCGCGCCCGGCGAGCGGATGTACCGCACCGGCGACGTGGCGCGCTGGCTCGCGGATGGCGCGGTGGAGTACCTCGGGCGCAGCGACGATCAGCTGAAAATTCGCGGCCAGCGCATCGAGCCCGGCGAGATTGACCGCGTGATGCAGAGCCTGCCGGATGTGGCGCAGGCGGTTACCCACGCCTGCGTGCTGAACCACCACGCCCAGGCGGGCGGCGATGCGCGTCAGCTGGTGGGGTATGTCGTCTCCGCCTCTGGCGAGGCGCTGGATGTCGCGGCGCTGCGCGCGTGCTTAAGCGAGCGTCTGCCCGCGCATATGGTGCCGGTGACGCTTATCCAGCTCCCTGCGCTGCCGCTCAGCGCCAACGGCAAGCTGGATCGCAAAGCGCTGCCGCTGCCGCAGCTTACCACCCGCGCGGCGGGCAGGCAGGCGGCGCCGGGCGTGGAAACGGCCATCGCCCGCGCGTTTTCGCAGCTTCTGGGCGTGGAGGTGACCGACGCGCAGGCTGATTTCTTCGCGCTCGGCGGCCATTCGCTGCTGGCGATGCGGCTGGCGGCGCTGCTCACCCGTGAGCTGGAACGACCGGTGACGGTCGGGCAGGTGATGATCGCGCCGACGGTGGAGAAACTCGCGGCGCAGGTTAACGCAGGGGGGAGCGAGGCTGAGGCGGGTTTTGAGGCAGTGCTGCCGCTGCGCGACGGCGCCGGGCCGACGCTGTACTGCTTCCACCCGGCGTCGGGCTTCGCCTGGCAGTTCAGCGTGTTGCAGCGCTGGCTGTCGCCGCGCTGGGCGATTACGGGCATTCAGTCGCCGCACCCGGACGGCCCGATGCAGCAGTGCGCGTCGGTTGATGAACTGTGCGAGCGCCATCTCGCGACGCTTAGACAGTTACAGCCGCACGGGCCGTACTGGCTGTTCGGCTATTCGCTCGGCGGCACCCTTGCGCACGGCGTTGCCGCGCGTTTAAGGGCGGCGGGCGAAGAGGTCGCGTTCCTCGGCCTGCTCGACACCTGGCCGCCGGAAACCCAGAACTGGCAGGAGAAGGGCGGGCAGGAACTCGACCCGGCCGTGCTGGCGGAGATCGAACGCGAGCGGGCGGCGTTTGTCAGCGCGCAGCAGGGGCAGGGCCCGACGCGGCTGTTTGAAACCATCGAGGGGAATTACGCCGACGCGGTGCGGCTGCTCTCTACCGCGCGCAGCACGCGCTTTGACGGCGAGGCGACGCTGTTTGTCGCCGAACGAACCGTGACGCCAGGCCTCAACCCGCTGGACGCCTGGGCGCCCTGGACGCGCGCGCTGGAGGTGCATTACGTCGACTGCGCGCACGTGGAGATTATCTCCCCGCAGGCGTTCGAGGTGATTGGCCCGTTGTTGCGGGAGAGACTGGGGTAGGGGAGCCAGGAAGCGCGCGCGCTGCGGGATGTGAAGGCGGCGGGTGCGCTTCCCTTACCCGCCCTACAGAAGGGCATGCATGGTGCGAGTTGTAATCAACGGCGGGTGCGCTGCGCTTACCCGCCATACAGAAGGGCATGCGTGGTGCGGGTTGTAATCAACGGCGGGCGCGCTTTGCTTACCGGCCCTACAGAAGGGCATGCGTGGTGCGGGTTGTAATCAACGGCGGGTGCGCTTCGCTTACCCGCCCTGGAAAAGAAGCCGGGTTTTATCGTAGGGCGGGTAAGCGTTAGCGCACCCGCCAGCCACACTTCAC
>Ga0157365_10000086_pt1 | contig 45469 bp, 40 predicted proteins | sample AttsexASBM3_FD_111478 | JGI IMG/M metagenome (GOLD analysis project Ga0157365, IMG submission 111478) | Fungus gardens microbial communities from leaf cutter ant in Ribeirão Preto, State of São Paulo, Brazil - Atta sexdens ASBM3 | ecosystem: Host-associated > Fungi > Mycelium > Unclassified ...
AACTGTTAATCCCCTTGGTTGCCTCAATCATCTGGAAAGATTCGTTGGCCGGCATCACCGGGCCCCACGAAACCTGCAGGAAGTGGGTAATCAGGGTGTCGATATGTTGCAGCGTACGCTCTTTCGGCGGCGGCGTGGTCAGCGGGTGATCCGCCTTGAACGGGCCTTCCGGCATGTTTTTCAGGCACTGCTCAAGAATTCGCAGCGACTGGCGCACTTCTTCGACTTTCAGCATCACGCGGGTGTAGCAGTCGCTGATGCCGCCGCCGACCGGCACCTCGAACTCGAAGTTCTGGTAGCCAGAGTACGGGCGCGCTTTACGCACGTCGAAGTCGATACCGGTGGCGCGAAGGCCTGCGCCGGTCGTGCCCCATGCCAGCGCTTCTTTAGCGTCATAAGCCGCCACACCCTGAGAACGGCCTTTCAGGATGGTGTTTTTCAGCGCCGCTTTGACGTAAGAGTCGAGACGTTTCGGCATCCACTCGAGGAACTCTTTGAGCAGGCGATCCCAGCCGCGCGGCAGGTCATGCGCGACACCGCCGATACGGAACCAGGCCGGGTGCATACGGAAACCGGTAATCGCTTCCACCAGATCGTAGATTTTCTGACGGTCGGTAAAAGCGAAGAAGACCGGCGTCATCGCGCCCACGTCCTGAATAAAGGTCGAGATATAGAGCAGATGGCTGTTGATGCGGAACAGCTCAGAGAGCATGACGCGAATGACGTCGACGCGCTCCGGCACCTGAATCCCCGCCAATTTTTCCACGGCCAGCACGTACGGCATTTCGTTCACGCAGCCGCCGAGATACTCGATACGGTCGGTGTACGGAATGTAGCTGTGCCAGGACTGACGCTCGCCCATTTTCTCCGCGCCACGGTGGTGGTAACCGATATCCGGCACGCAGTCGACGATCTCTTCGCCGTCCAGCTGCAGGATGATACGGAACGCACCGTGCGCCGAGGGGTGGTTCGGGCCGAGGTTCAGGAACATGAAATCTTCAGTGTCGTTGCCGCGCTTCATGCCCCACTCTTCGGGCTTGAAGGTCAGCGCTTCCATTTCCAGCTCTTCTTTTTGCTTAGTGAGCGTAAACGGATCGAATTCGGTCGCGCGCGCCGGGTAATCTTTACGCAGCGGATGCCCTTCCCAGGTCGGCGGCATCATGATGCGGCGCAGGTTCGGGTGGCCGGTAAAGGTAATACCGAACATTTCCCAGGTTTCACGCTCATACCAGTTGGCGTTCGGGAAAAGACGGGTAAAGGTCGGCACGTGGAGATCGTTTTCCGTGAGCGCCACTTTCAGCATGATGTCGCTATTGCGATCGATGGAAAGCAGGTGGTAGAAAACGGAAAAATCCGCAGCCGGTAAACCGTTGCGGTGGGTGCGAAGGCGCTCGTCCATACCATGCAGGTCATACAGCATGACGTAGGGTTTAGGCAGCTTTCGTAAAAATTCGCCAACTTCCAGTAATTGCTCACGCTTGACCCAGACAACCGGAACACCGGTGCGGGTAGCCTGAACAGTAAAGGCATCCGGCCCAAAACGGTTACGCAACTCGCCAATAACCGGGTCGTCAAGGTGATCCCTGGTCTGCCACACAGGCAAAACGGCGTCTTGCGCAGTTAAATCGGTCATATTGTTCACCATTGCCAATGGTTTGTGATGACTGTCGGGCGGCGGCTTCTCGCTGTCGTTTATTGGTATACGTGAGAAGCAACCCCCCGCAGGCGCAAATTAAATTTCGTCCGGTGTACGCAGGTTCGTGACTGCGATACGTTCGCCGCGTTTACGCTCACGCTCTGACTGCATGTTGGCGCGATAAACGCCCTGATCGCCAACCACCCATGACAGCGGACGGCGCTCTTTGCCAATCGACTCCTGCAGCAGCATCAGCGCCTGCATGTACGCTTCCGGGCGCGGCGGGCAGCCTGGGATGTAAACATCCACGGGCAGGAATTTATCCACGCCCTGCACGACGGAATAAATATCGTACATGCCGCCCGAGTTCGCACACGCGCCCATGGAAATGACCCACTTCGGCTCCAGCATCTGGTCATACAGACGCTGGATAACCGGTGCCATTTTGGTAAACGGCGTACCGGCGACCACCATGAAATCGGCCTGACGCGGTGAAGCACGCAGTACTTCCGCGCCAAAACGCGCGACGTCATGGACCGCGGTGAACGAAGTCACCATCTCCACGTAGCAGCAGGAAAGGCCGAAGTTGTAAGGCCACAGGGAGTTTTTACGCCCCCAGTTCACCATGTCATGCAGGGCATGCTCGAGCTTGCCCATATAGACGCTGCGGTGTACATGCTGTTCCAGAGGATCAGTCACAATCTCCTGTTTTTGCAGGGGGTAACGGTCATTCTCACCGTCGGGATCTATGCGGGTGAGCGTATAGTCCATCTTATTGCCTCGCTGTTACTGCGTATGACGATTAGTGAGACTGCCAGCTTCTTCGGTGTTCACACGCTCGCGACGGGAACGCGAAGGCGTCCACTCCAGCGCGCCGATGCGCACCAGATAAACCAGACCAGCCAGTAGCACTAAAATGAAAATTGCGGCCTCGATAAAGCCGAGCCAGCCGACTTCACGGACTGATGTTGACCAGGCGAAGAGATAGAGGGCTTCGACGTCAAAGATGACGAAAAACATCGCTACCAGGTAGAACTTCGCGGAAAGTCGTAAGCGGGCGGTGCCAACCGAGTCGATCCCCGATTCAAACGGGGTGTTTTTGTACCTGGCACGGGCGCGACCGCCGAGGAACCAGGCGCCGACCAGCATCAGACAACACAGGCCAATGGCAACAATAAGAAAGATACCGAACGCCCAGTGATGAGCGATAACTTCAGTGGATGTTGACATACTCATTGCTTACTCATCAAAAGTGGCGCTAAAGCCTCTGCTCTTGCTGGCAGATGAACGCCACATCGATTCAAGGGGAGGAACAATCAACCGTACAATAACTGCCGGTATTATTACTTAGGCAGCAAATTGATGGGGTTTTTTACTCCTTTCTATAACCTTTTGTCAACTTTAACAAAAGAAACCTAACATTAGTTTACATCACCCCAACTCCATTAACATTTGATGCTTTTAGCGTCCTGTGAGCCGCGTACGAGACCACGGAGCCCGGCGGGTGAATCGTGTCCGTTAAATGGGGGGAGACATAAACACCCCTTATTTTGGCAGGAAATCTCAACTATTCCTCCCCCTCGTCAGGAGTATTTTCTTGATCTGCGACACGCTTTTGTTAATTGACCGGTAAAAACAGCAACAAAACTGCTCACTTTTTAACATCAAAAGTGAAATTTTCTGCTGGCAAGGTGCGCCGCAGGTGGGTTTAGGAAGGAAGAAAGCGTGGTGAAATGCAGTTTCAATTTGTGTTAATTACAGGTACTTAGATAACGAAAATGCATAAAAAAAGCCTCTGACAACCTTACGATCGCCAGAGTCTTTATTAACATAGTTGAAACATTTACGGCAAAGCTTACTCCAGATCGCCCTGCACCAGCATCGTGTCGTCACCGCCTTCAAGCGTTGCAGTGTAGCGCCACGGCTGATAATGGCTCTCCATGGCCTGGAAGATAATCTCCGCCATTTCGTTTTTCGTGCTGGTATTGCGGCACAACATGTACTGCGTTTCCGGCAGCGCAGGCAGGCCATCTGACGTGCCAAGCACGCGCAGCTCCGGGCTCATCATCTCCACCGGACGCGCGGTAATGCCAAGCCCCGCTTTGACGGCGGCACGCACCGCGGGCAGCGTGGATGCGACGTAAGAGATACGCCACGGCACATTCGCCGCGTTGAGCTGCTCGATAATCACATCCCGGTACGGGCCAGGCTCATCCAGCATGACCAGCGGCACCGCTTCGTTTTTATGCAGGGTGTAATCCGCCGCGCAATACCACAGCGTGGGCGATGTGCGCAGCACCAGAGAATCCAGATTCTCCGGCTGTCGCGTGGTGACCACCAGGTCTATTTCCTGCTGATTGAGCATTTCAATAATGTACGGATTACGCTTAACGCGCACATCAATCGCCAGTTTCGGATAGACCGAACTAATACGATTGAGGAGATACGGCAGGATGGTATCCGCCGATTCGTCAGAGGCGCCAATAGTCAGGACGCCCTGCAGATTGCTATACATTAGCGAAGTGCATGCTTCATCATTGAAGCGCAAAATTTTACGTGCGTAACCCAGCAACTGGATGCCATGCTCGGTTAAGAGTTTATTACGCCCATGACGGGCGAACAGCTCTTTACCGACCAGTTGCTCCAGACGCTGCATCTGCTGGCTGACGGCCGACTGCGTACGGCATACCGCTGCTGCTGCGGCGGCAAACGTATTCAGATCGGCGACTGCGACAAACGTTCTCAGCAGATCGAGGTCGAGGTTTAAGATCGGACGATTTGCGTTAATCATATTGTTATCACTTTCAGGTCACCGCACGCGGCGGGTACCGTCTCTTGCTATGTGTAAAGGAAAGAAAGCAATTCCTTTTGAAGCATGCTTCCGGGCTAACACAACCCGCGTCGGAAGACCGCCATGCGCTTTTCTAATTCAAACCCCTGGTTATTAAAACAGTAAAAGGGCGTTTTTCGCTGCTGCCGTTGTGCCTTTACGTCAAATATTTTGCACATCGAACCCGTGATTTGAATTAAAAATCTGGCTACGTTGGCTAAGGCGAAAAGTAACAACTCTGCGACCTTAACATACTCTGGCAAAAGAAAAAGAAGAGTATATAACTATGCCTGACTTGTGTCCTGAATGACTGTAGAAACAACCAGTTGCCGAAAGCGCCTTCTCCGGCCTGGCTGCGCGGGCGAAACGTCTCGCGCCAGGGGGCTTATAATATCGCAAATTTGATCTTTTTTTAAGACTCAATGCGATTTTACTTATACGAGCTGAACAATTTCTAAATTTTCGTAACGCTATTACAGACATCGCCAAAACCAATAATTAATATTATTTAATAATTCCTTATTCCCCGGGCTGTTCATATAACAAGCTCGTTACAAAGAAGGCTATCGCGCGGCCTTTTTTCCTCAATAACCGTGTAGCGTAAATTCCGCTATTTTTGGCGCGCGAAATTGCTAGCGGCTGAATTAATTAACCCGCTAAGTTTTGCACCCTGTGTTGTGGTGACATTAACCATAGCCAAAACTTATACCAGCATAAAAACCAGAGCTCACTTCATTTTACACTATTTTATAAAAATTTAAGGCAGCAATAAGAAACATAACGCTGGAAGATATCATAAGCGCCGTCAACACTCTCTTGCCGCCGAGGCTTTAAAAGCGTGGAAGGGAGGAGTAAATTGTCCGCCATCGGCTTCCATGGCAGGAAGCGCAAAACAAGTAAGGTTCTGACGTTATGTCGCCCATCGAAAAATCCAGCAAGCTCGACAATGTCTGTTATGACATCCGCGGCCCGGTGCTTAAAGAGGCCAAACGCATTGAAGAAGAAGGCCAAAAAGTTCTTAAGCTGAATATCGGCAACCCCGCGCCGTTCGGTTTTGACGCGCCTGATGAAATCCTGGTGGATGTTATCCGCAACCTGCCTACCGCGCAGGGCTATTGCGATTCCAAAGGCCTCTACACCGCGCGCAAAGCCATCATGCAGCACTACCAGGCGCGCGACATGCGCGACGTCACCGTTGAAGATATCTATATCGGCAACGGCGTCTCCGAGCTTATCGTGCAGGCGATGCAGGCCCTGCTGAACACGGGCGACGAAATGCTGGTCCCTGCGCCGGACTATCCGCTCTGGACGGCAGCGGTGTCACTCTCCGGCGGCAAAGCGGTACACTATCTGTGTGATGAATCCTCCGACTGGTTCCCGGATCTCGACGATATCCGCGCCAAAATCACGCCGCGCACCCGCGGGATCGTCATCATCAACCCGAACAACCCGACCGGCGCGGTCTATTCAAAAGCACTGCTGCTGGAGATCGTTGAGATTGCGCGCCAGCATAACCTCATTATTTTTGCTGACGAGATTTATGACAAGATCCTCTACGACGACGCCGAGCATCATTCGATCGCGGCGCTGGCCCCGGATCTCCTCACCGTCACGTTCAACGGGCTGTCGAAAACCTACCGCGTTGCCGGTTTTCGTCAGGGCTGGATGGTGCTGAACGGGCCGAAAAAACACGCGAAGGGCTATATAGAAGGGCTGGAGATGCTCGCCTCGATGCGTCTGTGCGCCAACGTGCCGGCGCAGCACGCCATCCAGACGGCGCTTGGCGGCTACCAGAGCATCAGCGAGTTTATCGTGCCGGGCGGTCGGCTCTATGAGCAGCGCAACCGCGCGTGGGAACTGATTAACGAGATCCCGGGCGTCAGCTGCGTGAAACCGCGCGGCGCGCTCTATATGTTTCCGAAAATTGACGCCAAACGGTTCAACATCCACGACGATCAGAAGATGGTGCTCGACTTCCTCTTACAGGAAAAAGTGCTGCTGGTTCAGGGCACCGCGTTTAACTGGCCGTGGCCGGATCACGTGCGTATCGTGACGCTGCCGCGCATCGACGAACTCGATCTCGCTATTACCAAACTGGGCCGCTTCCTTTCCGGCTACCACCAGTAACCTTTCGGGGGGAGATTTGCATCTTCCCCCCGCTCCCCTCACAATGGTTTTTTGTCGCCGTTACAGACAAGGGATCTTTATGAGTCAGAGTCATTTTTTCGCCTACCTTTCCCGCCTGAAGTTAATCAACCGCTGGCCATTAATGCGCAACGTGCGCACCGAGAATGTCTCTGAACACAGTCTGCAGGTGGCGATGGTCGCCCATGCGCTTGCCGCAATTAAAAACCGCAAATTTCAGGGCGACGTCAATCCGGAGCGTATCGCGCTGCTGGCGATGTATCACGACGCCAGCGAAGTGCTGACGGGCGATCTGCCGACGCCGGTGAAATATTTCAATTCCCAGATTGCCCATGAATATAAGGCCATCGAGAAAATCGCCCAGCAGAAGCTGATTGAGATGGTGCCGGAGGAGTTGCAGGACATTTTCGCCCCGCTGCTGGATGAGCACCACTATACCGAAGAGGAAAAATCGCTCGTCAAACAGGCGGACGCGCTGTGCGCTTACCTGAAATGCCTGGAGGAGCTTTCGGCGGGCAATAACGAATTCCTGCTTGCCAAAAGCCGTCTTGAGAAAACGCTGGCGCAGCGGCACAGCCCCGAAATGGATTATTTCATGCAGGTGTTCGTGCCAAGCTTTCATCTCTCACTGGATGAGATAAGCCAGGACTCCCCGCTCTGAGCGTCAGAACGGGAACAGCACCGGAATTAACAGCACGCAGACCACCATCACGATAAGCGTAAACGGCACGCCGGTTTTGACGAAATCACTGAAGCGGTAATTCCCCGGCCCAAGCACCAGCGTGTTGACTGGCGATGAAACGGGCGTCATAAAGGCAGCCGACGCCGCCATCGCCACGCCCATAGAGAACGGATAAGGCGACACGCCCATCGTGTTCGCGGCCGCCAGCGCGATAGGCGCCATCAGCACCGCCGTCGCGGTATTGGAAATAAACAAGCCGATAGCGGCGCACATCACAAACAGGCAAGCCAGCATCACATGCGGGCCATAACCGCCGCCGACGCGCATCAGCCCGTCGACAATCAGCGTCACCCCGCCGGTTTTCTGCAATGCCTGCGCGAACGGCATCATCCCGACAATAAGAATAATGCTCGGCCAGTGGATCGCCTTCCAGGCGCTTTCCGGGTTGATGCAGCGGAATTTACCCATCAGCAGACAAGCGATAATCGCGGCGACCGGGTTTGGGATCTCATCGGTAAGCATCATCGCCACCATCAGCGCGAGGCAAAAAATCGCATGCGGCGCCTGGCTGTGAGCGGGCGATGCGTCGCTCTCCTCCACCGGCAGATTCAGCACGACCACGTCGCGGCTCTTCTGTCCGAGCTGGCTGATGAGCTTCCAGGGTCCGACCACCAGTAAGAGGTCGCCAAGCGCTAGCGGCTCGTTAACCACCGCGCCCGGCAGCACCTTCCCCTCGCGTTTGATGCCGACGACATTCAGCCCGTAGCGGCTGCGAAAACGTATTTCGCGCACCGTTTTTCCCACCATGTCGCCTTCCGGCGTCAGCGACAGCTCCGCCATGCCCACATCCAGCGCCTGATCGGAAAAATAGTCGCCCCGCAGGATCATCGGCTCCAGCTGCTGCTCGCTGCAAAACTGGCGCAGATCTATATCCGAGGCGGAAATATCTATCAGCAGCACGTCCCGCGCGCGAAACTCCGTCACGCCATTCACATCGACGATGACACGGCGAAAACGGCGCCAGCGCTCAACGCCAATCACATTGGCGCCGTAGCGCTCGCGCAGCTTTAAATCATCGAGACGGTGACCGATAAGCGGCGAGCCGGGGCGGATTGCGAGCCGCCGCGCGCGGCCGGTGAGGTGATAGTCGCGGATAAAATCGCGAAACGTGCGACGGCTCCAGGCCTGGGGTTTGTCAGCGCTCTCAGTGGTGCCGGGCACAAAGCGCATCAGCAACATATAAAGAATGCCGAGCGCGAGAATGGCGAGCCCCACGGGCGTGACGCTGAAAAAACCGAACCCGGCGTGCCCTTCGCGCAGCAGTTCGCTGTTCACGACCAGGTTTGGCGGCGTCGCCACCAGCGTCATCATGCCGCTGATAAGCCCGGCGAAACTTAACGGCATCATCAGGCGCGACGGCGCGATCTTCATGCGCGCGCAGACGCTTATCACCACGGGAATAAAAATCGCCACGACGCCGGTAGAGCTCATAAACGCGCCAAGCCCGGCGACGGTTAACATTAACAACACCAGCATCCGGGTTTCGCTGCTGCCCGCCATCTGTACCAGCCAGGCGCCCATCCTGGTGGCAACGCCGGTGCGCACCAGCCCGTCGCCGATAACAAACAGCGCGGCGATAAGGATAACGTTCGGATCGCTGAAACCGGCAAAGGCTTCATTCACGGTCAGCGTGCCGCTCAGAATGAACGCGACGATGACCAGGAGCGCCACGGCGTCCATGCGGATTTTCCCGGTAGCGAACAGCACCACCGCCACGCCAAGCAGGGTCAGCACCCAAATCAATTCACCATTCACAACGTATCCTTTTGTTGTCATCAGGGCGCCACCAATGAAAACGGCGGGAAACCCGCCGTGATAATGGTAGCGCCGCCGCGCCGGGAAGCCGTGCCGTTACGGCTGTTGCGTTACGCGCACCCAGCCGTCGGCGCCTTTTTCCAGCACCAGCTCGTTAAGGGTTTTAACGACCAGCGCCGCATCGTCAAGACGCGGCGTATTCGCGGGCGGGTTCGCGGCAATCACCGGACATCCCGCCGCCAGGCCGGAAAGAATGCCCGCCGGGGCATCTTCCACGACGGCGCATTCGTGAGGCGCGAGGCCTAGCAATTCAGCGCCGAGCAGATAGGCGTCCGGCTCCGGTTTGCCGCGCTTAACACGCTCAGCGGTCACGAACACTTCTGGCTCCGGCAGCCCCGTTGCGCCACGGCGCGCGGAGGCGACCGGCATGGAGCCGGAAGTAACAATGGCCCAGGGAATGCGGGCGTCGTTCAGATGATTAAGGAGCGCCAGCGCGCCGGGCAGCGCGACGATGCCCTCAGTATCGCTCGCTTCAATCTGCTCCAGGCGGCGAAACTCCGCCATGATCTCCTCTTCGCTGTGACCCGCCATAAAATGGCGCAGCGAGGTGATCGCCTGTTTGCCATGAATAAAGCCCAGCACCTCGTCGTGCGCGATGCCAAAGCGATCCGCCCAGTGGCACCAGGCGCGCTCTACCGCAGGCAGCGAATCCACCAGCGTACCGTCAAGATCGAACAAAAACCCTTTACATTCCACAGCCTTCTCCCGTCAGGCGTTAATGATCTGCATAATTTCGTTGGCGCACAGATGATACTGGCGCGGGCAGGCCTGCCACACTTTCAGCATCCGCTGGTATTTCTCCCACATCGGGATTTGCGCGTTGAAGCCGTGCGTGCCGGCGTCGAAATGGGTATAGCGTCCCTCCGTGTTCACCAGAAACCGCACATAACCGAGAAAACGGGCTTCAGTGGCCGCGTCAAAGCCGAGGAACGTCACGCGACGCTCATCAATGGTGTGGTTGTCTTTCATATTGGCTCTGGAGACCTGGAGGGCGTGATACATCTCCATGATATCGATAACGGTGCGGCAGGTTTCTTCGCTTAGCTCACCGAAATCGCGGTCAAGCTCGCGCATCTGTAACCCGTAGCCGCGCTCGATGATGGTTTGCAGACGGCGATAGCGCTCGCCATTATCCGGATCGAGCAGGGTCATCATTTTGTACTGGTTGGAGAGAATAAGACGCTGGGCATGGGTCATTTCCATGGTGTGCTCCTGTTACAGGCGAAGCCCGATCAAAGTGGGATACTGCTCCCTACTCTGCCTTTTTTTGCCCATGCGTCTTTTGATCAATTACAAGTCATCAAGAAAAGTTTTATCAAGTTGCTTAAACGCACGTTTCAGGGTGTCGGCCAGCGCCTGGTAATCGGGCTTGCCTTCGACAGGTGCCAGCGCCTGCCCGGCCTCCTGCAATTTGGTGCGCACTTCATAAAACCAGCTCAGCGTGCCTGGCGGCAGCGGCGTGACGGAGCGTTTACCAAGCCACCACAGACCCTGCATCGGCATACTCAGCGCGAACAGCGCGGTGGCGACGGCGGGCCCAAGCTGACCGCCGAGCGCAATCTGCCAGCACAGCGTAAACACGGCGACGGGCGGCATTACGCGGATCGCGAAGCGGGTGGCGCGGATCACGCGGTTTTCAACAAAGACGGGAGCCAGGCGCTTATCGACAGGCCAGGTCTTCGCATAATGTTGCCCACGACGAAACAGGCTAAAAAAGCTCACGGGGCGATTTTCAGGTGTCGACATGGCCTTACCTCAACTTCATTAATAAAAAATAAAATTTTCCTGCAAGATAACAACTCTCTATGACAAGGTTCAAAATATTTTGTCAATGCAAGTCGCAATCAGTTATCCTGTGCGCGCCTGCGATGGCGTAGAAGGCAAAGCCCGCGCTGTCAAATCTTTAAGGCCACCATTCCCGCCGGAAATTTGCGAAGAATGGCGTAAACTTTGTTTATTTCTTCGTCACAGCAGAATCTCCCTTCGCTATGACGTTAATCATAAATGTCGGCGTCATCTTACGCTACGCTGAGAGACTCACTGACGTTTTTTTAGCCACGTATCACTAATAGGTACTTCCATGTCGAGTAAGTTAGTACTGGTTCTCAACTGCGGTAGCTCCTCACTGAAATTTGCCATCATCGATGCTCTCAACGGTGACGAGTACCTGTCCGGTCTGGCCGAATGTTTCCATCTTCCTGAAGCGCGTATTAAATGGAAAATGGACGGCGGCAAGCAAGAAGCGGCGCTTGGCGCCGGCGCGGCTCACAGCGAAGCGCTGAACTTCATCGTTAATACTATTCTGGCACAAAAACCGGAGCTGTCTGCCCAGCTGACCTCGATTGGTCATCGTATCGTGCATGGTGGCGAAAAGTATACCAGTTCCGTTGTCATTGATGAGTCTGTTATTCAGGGCATCAAAGATTCCGCCTCTTTCGCACCGCTGCATAACCCGGCTCACCTGATCGGTATCGCTGAAGCGCTGAAATCCTTCCCGCACCTGGCGGATAAAAACGTGGCCGTCTTCGACACCGCGTTCCACCAGACCATGCCGGAAGAGTCTTACCTCTACGCCCTGCCGTACAAACTGTATAAAGAACACGGCATTCGTCGCTACGGCGCGCACGGCACCAGCCACTTCTATGTGACCCAGGAAGCCGCGAAAATGCTGAACAAGCCGGTAGATGAAGTCAACATCATCACCTGCCACCTCGGCAACGGCGGTTCCGTTTCCGCTATCCGCAACGGCAAATGCGTGGATACCTCTATGGGTCTGACCCCGCTGGAAGGTCTGGTCATGGGTACTCGCTCCGGCGACATCGACCCGGCCATCGTCTTCCATCTGCACGACGCCCTGGGCATGAGCGTTGACGACATCAACAAGCTGCTGACCAAAGAATCTGGCCTGTTGGGCCTGACCGAAGTCACCAGCGACTGCCGCTATGTTGAAGACAACTACGCGACCAAAGAAGACGCGAAACGTGCGATGGATGTCTACTGCCATCGCCTGGCGAAATACATCGGCTCTTACACCGCGCTGATGGAAGGTCGTCTGGACGCGGTCGTCTTCACCGGCGGCATCGGCGAGAACGCCGCGATGGTTCGCGAACTCTCCCTCGGCAAGCTCGGCGTGCTGGGCTTTGAGGTTGACCACGAGCGCAACCTGGCCGCGCGTTTCGGCAAATCCGGTTACATCAACAAAGAAGGCACCACCCTCGCGATGGTCATTCCGACCAACGAAGAACTGGTTATCGCGCAGGACGCCTGCCGCCTGACCGCCTGATCCCTCACCGCCAGCCTGCGCTGGCGGTGTTGTTTTATGTGGTGCCAGCCGCGCGGCTGGCTGCAACAAGAAGAGGATAAACCGTGTCCCGTATCATTATGCTTATTCCAACCGGAACCAGCGTCGGCCTGACCAGCGTCAGCCTCGGCGTGATCCGCGCTATGGAACGTAAAGGCGTTCGTCTGAGCGTCTTCAAACCTATCGCCCAACCGCGCGCCGGCGGCGATACCCCGGACCAGACCACGACCATCGTGCGTGCCAGCACCAACCTGCCGGCGGCCGAGCCGCTGCGCATGAGCCACGTCGAGTCGCTGCTCTCCAGCAACCAGAAAGACGTGCTGATGGAAGAGATTATTGCTCGCTTCCATGAGAACACCAAAGACGCCGAAGTGGTGCTGGTGGAAGGCCTGGTGCCGACCCGCAAGCATCAGTTCGCCCAGTCGCTGAACTATGAAATCGCCAAAACCCTGAACGCGGAAATCGTGTTCGTGATGTCTCAGGGCACCGACACGCCGGAACAGCTGAAAGAGCGTATCGAGCTAACCCGTAGCAGCTTCGGCGGCAGCAAAAACGCCAACATTACCGGCGTTATCGTCAACAAGCTGAACGCGCCGGTTGATGAGCAGGGCCGTACGCGCCCGGACCTCTCTGAGATTTTCGACGACTCCACTAAAGCGAAAATCGTCAACATCGACGCGCAGCATCTGCAGTCCATCAGCCCGCTGCCGGTACTGGGCGCGGTGCCGTGGAGCTTTGATCTGATTGCTACCCGCGCCATCGACATGGCTCGCCACCTGAATGCGACCGTCGTTAACGAAGGCGACATCAAAACCCGCCGCGTGAAGTCGGTGACTTTCTGCGCGCGCAGCATTCCGCACATGCTGGAACACTTCCGTCCGGGCTCCCTGCTGGTGACCTCCGCGGATCGTCCGGATGTGCTGGTCGCCGCCTGCCTCGCCGCGATGAACGGCGTGGAAATCGGCGCCATCCTGCTGACCGGCGGTTATGAAATGGACGAGCGCATCAACAAGCTGTGCGAGCGCGCTTTCGCCACCGGCCTGCCAGTATTTATGGTCAACACCAACACCTGGCAGACCTCGCTCAGCCTGCAGAGCTTCAACCTTGAAGTGCCGGCAGACGACCACGAGCGTATCGAAAAAGTGCAGGAATATGTGGCAAGCCACGTCAGCGCAGAGTGGATCGACTCTCTGACCGCCGCCTCCGAGCGCAGCCGTCGTCTCTCTCCGCCAGCGTTCCGCTACCAGCTGACCGAGCTTGCGCGTAAAGCGGGCAAACGCGTCGTGCTGCCGGAAGGCGACGAGCCGCGTACCGTGAAAGCGGCCGCTATCTGCGCCGAGCGCGGCATCGCGACCTGCGTCCTGCTGGGTAACCCGGATGAAATCAGCCGCGTGGCGGCAGCCCAGGGCGTAGAGCTCGGCACGGGCATCGAAATCGTCGATCCGGAAGTGGTGCGTGAAAGCTATGTGGCGCGTCTGGTTGAGCTGCGTAAGAGCAAAGGCATGACCGAAGCGGTCGCCCGCGAGCAGCTGGAAGATAACGTCGTTCTCGGCACGCTGATGCTTGAGCAGGACGAAGTCGACGGTCTGGTGTCCGGCGCGGTTCATACCACCGCCAATACCATCCGTCCGCCGCTGCAGCTCATCAAAACCGCGCCGGGCAGTTCGCTGGTTTCTTCCGTCTTCTTCATGCTGCTGCCGGAACAGGTTTACGTTTACGGCGACTGCGCGATCAACCCGGACCCGACCGCTGAACAGCTGGCTGAAATCGCAATTCAGTCTGCGGATTCCGCTGCCGCTTTCGGCATCGAACCGCGCGTGGCGATGCTCTCCTACTCCACCGGCAACTCCGGTGCGGGCAGCGATGTCGAAAAAGTACGTGAAGCAACCAAACTGGCGCAGGAAAAACGCCCGGATCTGGTGATCGACGGCCCGCTGCAGTATGACGCCGCCGTCATGGCTGACGTGGCGAAATCCAAAGCGCCGAACTCCCCGGTCGCTGGCCGCGCTACCGTGTTCATCTTCCCGGATCTGAACACCGGTAACACCACGTACAAAGCGGTACAGCGCTCTGCTGATCTGATCTCCATCGGGCCGATGCTGCAGGGTATGCGCAAACCGGTTAACGACCTCTCCCGCGGCGCGCTGGTTGACGATATCGTCTACACCATCGCACTGACGGCGATTCAGGCGTCACAGCAGCAGTAATCTCATCGCTGCTGAAAAGCAAAAGGCCGCGTAATGCGGCCTTTTTTATGGGCTTAACGCCCTGCTTTTTCAGCGCTCCAGCGAAAACCAGCGCCGCCACACAAAGCGAATCACGTAATACTCCACCGTGCCGAGCAGTAAAAACCAGATGCAGAAAATAATCGTGTAGAGCTGGTTAAGATCAACCAGATGAAACTTCGTCATCAGGCTCTGCGCCAGCGTCAGCGTGAGTCTTGGGGCCGGCAGCAGCAGGCAGGAGAGAAACGCCAGCAGCAGAATGCCGCCAGCGGTGATCAGCGTTTCAAGAGGATGCTTCATGAGAGGCTTTCGGTCTGTTCAAAAGCGCATTGTCAGGGAATTTGGCGCGCTATGCAAACCACAGCTCAGCAGTGATTTGCCGGTGCCGCGCCCTGTTTGCGCCATGTGCCTGGCGACATCTGAAACTTACGGGTAAAAAGCCGGGTAAAGGTTTGCTGCGAATCGAACCCGTATTTCATGGAAATATCCAGCACGCGGTCATTCGTGGCGCGCAAGTCCTGCGCCGCCAGCCGCAGCTTTTTCTCCCGGATATAGCGCCCGATACTCTCCCCTTTGTGGTGATGGAACAGCCGTTGCAGATGCCATTTGGAATAGCCCGCGTGACGCGCGATATCATCTATGCGCAACGGCTTGTGAAGGTTGTCATCAATCCAGTCAGTCAGCGTTTCAATAACCTGAGCGGGAAGTTCCATAGAATCCCTCCAGTCGTGGTGATAGCAATGATATTCCAGGCGTTTGCCTGCCCTGAGTCCCGGCTCGCAGGAGCGCCCCGCTCATTTCCCGGCCGCAAGAGACCGACGCACGGCGCAGAAAAACTGCCCGGCGAAACTTGATAATGAGTGAGTAACCACTCATTATAGGAATGCGCATTGATTCGTCAACCCCGTTTTTGCCCTGTGATCCGGGGCCTTGCAGCGGATCGGCGAGTCGTGATTCAATCTGCCCTTTTGACAGGAGTGAAATGCCCGTGGCGCGTCCCCGCAGTGAAGATAAAAGAATGGCGATTCTGGAAGCCGCGACCGACGCTATCGCCGACGCCGGTCTTGGCGCGTCCACCGCGCTGATAGCCCGCAAGGCAGGCGTGGCTGAAGGTACATTGTTTCGCTATTTCGCCTCGAAGGACGAACTGTATAACGCGCTCTATGTGCATCTGAAGCAAGACTTCTGCCGTTCGATGATAGGCAAGCTCGATACCAACAGCGATCACCGGGAAAACATCCGCCACGTCTGGAACAGCTTTATCGACTGGGGGCTGACCAAACCAGAAGCGAATCTGGCCGTGCGTAAACTGGAAGTCAGCAGCCGTATTACTGACGAAAGCGAAAAACTGGTCACGGATATCTACCCGGAACTGCACGAGCTTTGCGAAAAATGTATTGCGCCGCTGTTCCGCTCACCGCAATTCCGCGCGTTTGGCGATGAGATTTTCTTTGCGCTGGCGCAGACGACGATGGATTTCGCCACGCGCGAACCGGCGCGTTCTGACGAATTTAAAGCGGTGGGGTTTGATACGTTGTGGCGGGCGCTCTGTGACGGCGGTTGCGCCTGAGTGAACCAGGCCGCCCCGCGCGTTGTGTACGTCGCGGGGCACCACCACTAGCTCAGCGTGGTGTTTTTTTCTTCCTGCTCTTTTTCTTTCTCTTTACTGCTGCTCTCCTGCCCTGCGTTACGGCTCATCCACAGCGACAGCGCTTTTAACGTATCCGGCGTGAACTCATCGCAGCGCGCGGTGATCTCTTCAGGCTCCATCCAGCACACCTCGCTGATTTCGCACTCCTGCAGCGCGAACGGGCCGTGGGAGACGCAGCTGAACAGGCCGCCCCAGACGCGGCAATGTTCATCTTCGAAATAAAACTGGCCATGTTCAGCGAAAGGCACGCCCGCAATGCCAAGCTCCTCCTCCGCCTCGCGACGCGCGCTTTCCAGCAGCGCTTCACCCGCCTGCACCACGCCGCCTGCGGTGGCGTCCAGCATGCCTGGCATAAAGTCTTTAATATCGGTACGACGCTGCACGAGGATTTTGCCCATGCCGTCATGCACCACGATATAGGTCGCGCGGTGACGCAGGCGTTCGGCGCGCATCTGCGCCCGACTGGACTGCGCAATCACCTCATTGTCTTCGCTGACAATGTCCACCCACTCCATGCCTGCCAAATGATTCTGCTCCACCATCAGGAAACCTTCTTCAATAAGCGCTCTTACGGCGCGTTCTGGTTGTTCGGTAAATTAAGGGGAAATCGCGGTCTGTGCAATAACCTGCGAGCTGTCGAGGGTTATCACGCTCAGCGTGTCGCCATTAAGGAACCCATAGCTCGCCGGATAGCCGCCTTTCGGCATACTGACGGAGCCTGGATTAAAGTGGATATGCTCGCCTTTGCGCGCCGCTACGGGAATATGGGTATGACCATAGACCAGCACGTCGCCTGCGGCCAGCGGCGGCAGATTATCCGGGCTGTAGAGATGACCGTGGGTCAAAAAGAGCCGCTGCTTCGCCAGTAAAACCTGCTGCCAGGGCGCGGTGACAGGGAATTCCAGCAGCATCTGATCGACTTCGCTGTCGCAGTTGCCGCGCACCGCGATAATGCGGTCCGCCACCGTGTTGAGTCGTTTTGCGACTTCGCCGGGGTTATAGCCGTCCGGCAGCGGGTTGCGCGGACCGTGATTTAAGAAATCGCCCAGCAAGACCAGCCAGCGTGCGTCGCTGTCGGCAAAGCGCGCCAGCAGGCGCTCCGTGGCGGGCAGCGAGCCGTGAATATCCGAAGCGAACATCAGCTTCATTACTCACCTTCCGAATGAAAATTGTGGTGCACGCATGATACCGGATCGTGTAAGCCTTATCAGCCCGAACGCCTGGCAGAAAGTGCGATATAACGCTGCACCGAGGCGCGCTGCCACTGGAACGCGGCATAGTCGGCAAGCGTATCCGGCAGCGGGTCGCCGTGCATCGCCAGACGATTAATCATCAGCGCCAGGTCAGTATCCGCCAGCGACCATTCGCCAAACAGATTTTGCTGCCCGTGCGCCAGCAGCGTCTGCGCGCAGTCGATAAGCTTATCCGCCGCCGCCTGGCCCTCAGCGCTCAGCGGCGCAAAGCGGGCCGCGCCGAAGATAACCTCCGTCGGACGCTCGGCTCTGAGCGCGCCTAGATCGCTTCGCAGCCACGCCTGCACCTGGCGGGCGCGGGCGCGCTTTTCCATATTATGCGGATAGAGCCGCTCCCATACCGGCGGCGCGAAACGCTCTTCGAGATACTCCGCGATCGCCGTGGATTCGCTCAGGACGATATCGTCAATCACCAGCACCGGCACCCGGCGCGTTAACGCGAACCCCTGCCAGTCCGCGTGAAGATGCTCGCCGCGCGCTAAATCACGGGTTTGCAGCTGAAACTGTAAGCCTTTTTCCTGCAACGCCACCCAGACGGACATGACGTACGGGCTAAAAAACTGGGCATCGGACCAAAGCGTAATCGCGGGCTGGGACATCGTCATTCTCATCTCTGATGGAGGATAGCTAAAACTATACCGTAATCCCTTTTCTGTCATGCTGCCGAAAATCGGGGCCCGCCGCATTTTGCAGCAAAACGCCTATACTTTGAGCACGCCGACCCCCCTCACAAAGGACGCTGCCATGCTGGATCTCTACTACGCCCCGACGCCTAACGGCCATAAAGTCACGCTGTTTCTCGAAGAGGCCGGGCTGGAGTATCGTCTCCACCGCGTTGACATCAGCAAAGGCGAACAGTTTAAACCCGAGTTTCTCGCCATCGCCCCGAACAATAAAATTCCGGCCATTATCGATAATGCTCCCGCCGATGGCGGCGCGCCGCTCAGCCTGTTTGAGTCGGGCGCGATCCTGCTCTACCTTGCAGAGAAAAGCGGCAAACTGCTGAGCGGCGAACTGCGCGAGCGGCAGGTGACGTTGCAGTGGCTCTTCTGGCAGGTTTCCGGCTTCGGGCCGATGCTCGGACAGAATCACCACTTTAACCACTTCGCGCCGCAGGCGGTGCCGTATGCCATCGAGCGCTATCAGGTGGAGACGCAACGCCTTTACGGCGTGCTCAACAAGCGGCTGGAAAAATGCCCGTGGCTTGGCGGCGATCGTTACAGCATCGCCGATATCGCCACCTATCCGTGGGTCGTCTCCCATGAGCGCCAGCGTATCGATCTCGACAACTTCCCGGCGGTCAGCAACTGGTATGAGCGCATCAAACACCGCCCGGCGACGGAGCGCGCCTGGCAGCTCGCCACCGCGCTCTGAGCTGAAGCGCCGTTACCGCACGCTCTGAAATAACCGCTTCTCTTTACAGGAAAAATTAACGCAAGATGTGCCCGGCGTCCCGGGCGTTCGCCGCCGGGTCGCCTATGCTAAAGGAGAAACCGACCCATTTTACGCGCGGCGCTTGCCGTTTCGGTGTTCATCATCTTACGCTGGCGGCGTTAAACGCATGCAGGAGGCACTTATGCAGATTCTGGTAACCGGCGGCACCGGTCTGATTGGCCGCACGCTGACATCGCGCCTGCTGGCGCTGGGGCACCACGTGACGGTCGTCACCCGCAATCCGGACCACGCCCGCGCGCGGCTCGACGCTGGCGTGACGCTGGCGCCGGGGCTGGATCACTTCAGCGATCTCGACGCCTTCGACGCGGTCATCAACCTGGCGGGCGAGCCCATCGCCGACAAGCGCTGGACGGCGGCGCAGAAAGAGCGCCTGTGCCAGAGCCGCTGGCAGATAACCCAACAACTGGTGGCGCTGATGGCAGCGGGCAGCGAACCGCCTGCGGTGTTTCTCTCCGGCTCCGCGGTGGGCTATTACGGCGATCTCGGCGAGGTGGTGGTGGCCGAGGACGAGCCCCCGCACAGTGAATTCACCCATAAGCTGTGCGCCCGCTGGGAGCAGATTGCTGAAGGCGCGCAAAGTGAGCGCACCCGCGTCTGCCTGCTGCGCACCGGCGCGGTGCTGGCGCCCGATGGCGGCATGATGGCGAAACTGCTGCCGCTGTTTCGCCTCGGGCTGGGCGGCCCTATCGGCAATGGCCGCCAGTATCTCGCCTGGATCCATATCGATGACATGGTGAACGCTATCCTCTGGCTGCTGGATAACGATCTGCGCGGGCCGTTTAATATGGTGTCGCCCTACCCGGCGCGCAACGAGCGTTTCGCCCACGCGCTGGGCCATGCGCTGCGTCGCCCGGCGTTTCTACGCGCGCCCGCCACGGCGGTACGTCTGCTGATGGGCGAATCCGCCGTGCTGGTGCTGGGCGGCCAGCGCGCGCTGCCAAAACGCCTCGAGGAGTCGGGCTTCGGCTTTCGCTGGTTCGATTTAGAAGAGGCGTTAAAAGATATCGCTAAACGCGCGCGCTAAGCGCATTGTGCGGGCAGCGCGTGCTGCCCGCTTCGCCCGTCATCACGCCGTCTCACTCCCTGCTGGCTTTCCCTTCGCTGGTTACGTTATAATCAATATCACGAATATCATTTATATCACGAGGGAGGCGCTATGGTTTCCCGTACACGCCACGCCAAGCTTAAAGAGTACCCGCTGGAGGTCAGCGTCGAGTTTGTCGATGTCGGGCATCTGGGCACATCTCTTCAGGAAACGCCTGCGCCATGGGGGCGTATTCAGCTGTCCGATATTCCGGGCGAAGACGCCGGACGCTATCTGATGCTGAAAATGCCCGATGAAATCGACGACGCGGCGCTGGATAATGAAATCCGGCTCGCTATCGTCAGCGCCGTCACCGCCGTGTCGCAGATGAAGCGCGCCGGGCAGCGCGCTGCCGCCGGGATTGCGCCCCTGCAGGCCCGCAACCGCGAGCGGCTCGACGCGCTGCGCCAGCGCGTGCTGGAAGAAGACCGCTGGCTTTGCGCAGGTGAAGTGAGCCTGGCGGCGGGCGCGGCGCTGAAAAACCCGAGCGCGACGGCGAACCGCTGGAAGCAGGCGGGCAAAGTCTTCGCCCTGCCGGTAAATGGTAAAGACCGCTACCCGGCCTGGGCATTCGATGAAGGCGGTCAGCCGCTGCCGTCGCTGAAACCCATCCTGGCGCGGTTTCGCGAGAAAACGCCCTGGGCCATCGCGCTCTGGTTCCACTCGCCGAACGCCTGGCTTGGGGGCGACAAACCTAAAGACCGGCTGAAGACCGATCCGCAGGCGGTGATAAACGCCGCCGACGCGGAAGCGCAGGGCCCGGTGCATGGTTGATGTCACGGAAGAATGCCTGCCAGCGCCGCCTGTCGATATGCAGGTGCCGCGCGTCACGGTATGGCCCGCAGGGAAGCGGATCATTCGCGTTCACAGCCGCCAGTTCGCGGGCGACGCCTTTAACCCCGGCATTGGCAACGCGCGTTTCAGCCCGCTGCAACGCGCCGACGGCAGCGCCATTCCCACGCTCTATGGCGGCGTGGAGGCGGAAGTGGCGATTATGGAGTCGCTGTTTCACGACGTGCCGACAGGCTCGCTTGGCGTCAGCTTCGATCTCCGCAAGGCCGCAGGGCTGTGCATCAGCACACTAACGCCGGGCGGCGGGCTGTCGCTGGCGGCCCTCACGCCAACGCTTTTGCGCCGCTGGGGCGTTACGTCAGCGGCGCTTACCGCCAGCTCGCCGCTCTGTTACCCGCAGACCCGTCAGTGGGCTGGCGCCATTTATCGCGCGAACCCGCATCTGCACGGCATCAGCTGGGCGTCGCGCCAGCACGGCGGCAAAGCGCTGATGCTGTTTGGCGATCGCCTCAACGCTGTGCCGCTCATACTCAATGAGAGCCTGCCGCTGCTGGAGGGCGGGCTGGTTGAGATTTACCGGCTGGCTGATGAGATGGGGTTAATACTGACAGACGATGACGCGTGACCGGCGTCCCTGCCGGTCGTGAAAGCCTGTCGCGGTTACTTCAGCGATCCCTTCAGAAACTGTTGCAGGCGCGGGCTTTGCGGGTTGTTAAAGAGCGCGTCCGGCGGCCCTTCTTCTTCGATTTTGCCCTGATGCAGGAAAATCACGTGCGACGAGACGTGACGGGCAAACTCCATTTCATGCGTGACCACGACCATCGTTTTGCCCTCTTCGGCGAGCTTTTGCATGATACGCAGCACTTCGCCCACCAGCTCCGGGTCGAGCGCGGAGGTCGGCTCGTCAAACAGCAGCACGTCCGGCTCCATCGCCAGCGCACGGGCAATCGACACGCGCTGCTGCTGGCCGCCCGAGAGATGCACCGGGTATTTCCCCTGCGCGCGCTCATCGATGCCCACTTTGGCGAGATATTTCACCGCCCGTTCGCGCGCGTCCTGTTTGCTTAAGCCCAGCACCTGAACCGGCGCTTCCATGACGTTTTCCAGTACCGTCATATGGCTCCACAGGTTGAAATGCTGAAACACCATCGTCAGGCGCGTGCGCAACAGGCGCAGCTGGTTTTTATCCGCCACCTTAAGCTGCCCGTCTTTGTCGCGCACCAGCGTGATGTTCTGGTTATTCACCACGATAGTGCCTTCGCTCGGCTTTTCCAGAAAGTTAATGCAGCGCAGGAAGGTGCTTTTACCGGAGCCGGAGGAGCCGATAATGCTAATCACATCCCCGGCGTTCGCCTTCAGCGAGACACCTTTGAGCACTTCATGTTCGCCGTAGCGCTTGTGCAGATCGGTCACGTTTAATTTATTTTCAGACATGCGTAGCCACTCAGTGCGTTGAAGCCGGTTTCAGGTGCCGCAGCCAGCGCTTTTCCGCCTTGCGGAACAGGCTTATCAGCACGTATGAGATAATCAGGTAGAGCACCGCCGCGATACCGAACGCCGTAAACGGCTGGTAAGTGGCGGAGTTGATGTCGCGGGCGATTTTCAGCAGATCCGGCACGGTGGCGGTAAACGCCAGCGCCGTGGAGTGCAACATCAGGATCACTTCGTTGCTGTAGGCAGGCAGCGCGATACGCAGCGCCGACGGCAGAATAATGCAGCGATACATCTTCACGCGCGAAAACCCGTAGGCGCGCGCCGCCTCTATTTCGCCATGCGGCACGGCGCGAATCGCGCCCGCGAAGATCTCGGTGGTGTATGCGCAGGTATTAAGCGTCAGCGCCAGCACGGTGCAGTTCAGCCCGCTGCGGAAAAACTCATTCAGCAGCGCGGTGCCTTTTACCACCTCCAGCGTGTACATGCCCGAGTAAAACACCAGCAGCTGCACGTAAAGCGGCGTGCCGCGAAACACATACGTAAAGAGCCAGATGGGGAACCAGACCGCTTTATTTTCCGAGACGCGGCCAATCGCCAGAAACAGCGCCAGCACGCCGCCCATTACCACCGAGGCGATAAGCAGCCAGAGCGTAATCGCCACGCCCGTAAAGCGGTAACCGTCGGTCCAGAGCAGGGATTTCCAGTACTCCTGAAGGATCTCAATCACAGGTCGGCCCTCTTCACGCCCACGGTGTAGCGGCGCTCAAGCAGCAGCAGGATGCCGTTGGAGAGCGTGGTAAACACCAGATAAATCAGCCCGCAGACGATCGCGAAGTAAAACGGCTGCCAGGTGCTTTTGCCGGCAAGCTGCGTCGCCTTGACCACATCTTCCAGCCCCAGCAGCGACACCAGCGCGGTGGCTTTTAAAATCACCTGCCAGTTGTTGCCGATGCCCGGCAGCGCAAAACGCATCATCGACGGGAACAGAATGCGGCGAAAGGTCTGCGAGCCGGTAAAGCCAAACGCGGTTGCCGCCTCGATATGGCCTCGCGGCACGGCGAGAAACGCCCCACGGAAGGTTTCAGTAAAGTAAGCGCCATAAATAAAGCCGAGCGTGATAATGCCCGCGACCATCGGGTCGATGTCAAACTGGCTGAACCCCAGCGCGTCGGTCACGCTGTTCAGCGCGATCTGCAGGCCGTAGAAAATCAGCAGCATCAGCACCAGATCGGGCACGCCGCGGATAAGCGTGGTATACGCTTCGAAAATGAGCGCCAGCGGACGGTTGCGCGACAGCTTCGCGCCCGCCCCAACCAGACCAATCGCCACCGAGAGGACAACGGCGCTGAGCGCCAGCTCCAGGGTGACAAGCGCCCCCTGGAGTATTACCTGTGAAAACCCATACAGCATGGTGCCTTATCCTGTACTCAGCGTGCGCACGACCGTGCGACGCCCCGCGGGGCGCCGCGCTGACCCGTGCGGGTTAGTCGCCGTAAACGTTGAAATCAAAATACTTTTTGGCGAGCTTCTCGTAGGTGCCGTCGGCGCGCATTTGCGCAAACGCCTTGTTCAGCGCCAGGCGCAGCTCGTCGTCGTCTTTGCGAATACCCATGCCGGTGCCGACGCCAAAGAGTTTTTCATCTTTAATCGACGGGCCGCCGAACTGGTAATCCTTGCCCACCGGCTGTTTCAGAAAGCCTTCGCTGGCGGCTACTTCATCCTGGAACGCGGCGTCGATGCGCCCGGCGGTCAGGTCGGAGTAAATGTTGTCCTGGCCCTGATAGGAGACAATCTCCACGCCCTTCGGCGCCCAGTGAACGTTGCCGTAGGTTTCCTGCGTCGTGCCCTGGAGCACGCCCACGCGTTTGCCCTTCAGCGCCTCAAGCGTCGGCTGGACAGGCGAGCCTTTGGCGACCACCAGACGGGAATCGGCGGCGTAGAGTTTGTCGGTAAACGCAATCTCCTGCTGGCGCTTTTCGGTAATCGACAGCGAGGACATGATGGCGTCGATTTTCTTCGCTTTCAGGGACGGGATCAGCGCGTCGAGCGGCTGCTCAATAAAAGAACATTGTGTCTGGATGCGTTTGCACAGCTCTTTCGCCAGATCGATATCAAAACCCACCAGTTCGCCCTGCGCGTTTTTCGATTCAAACGGCGCGTAGGTCGGATCGGTGCCGATACGTAAATGCTGCGGAATTGCTGCGAAAGCGCCAGAAATGCTGGAAAGAGCCAGCCCCAGAGAAAGTGCTAACAGCCGTTTTTTCATAACTATCCTCATCAGACGCGCATAATAAAGTGTCAGGCGGAAAAACTGCACTTATCGTGCCATCACTGCCGCCTCGTAATCAAAACTTTATGCGCGCTGAGATAGATTTATTTTCATTATTCGTGCGTAGAAATGCGCCCTCGCCCTCTTCTGGTGCATAAGTTGCACCATTTTGCGTCACGCCTGCCAGCGGCGCACCACGATGGCCGCAGGCAGGCGAGCGCGTTATGGGCGATCAGTCGCCATACACGTTAAAATCAAAATACTTTTTGGCCATCTTGTCGTAAGTGCCGTCTTTGCGGATTTCGGTGAAGGCTTTATCAAACGCGGCTTTCAGCTCGGCGTCATCTTTACGCAGGCCCACGCCCGTGCCGTCGCCAAAGTAGTTCTTATCTTTTACCGACGGCCCGGCGAACGCATAGTCTTTCCCGGCAGGCTGCTTGAGGAACCCTTCACTTGCGGCCACTTCATCCTGCAGCGCGGCGTCGAGACGGCCCGCCGCCAGATCGGAGTAGATCAGATCCTGGTTCTGGTAAGCCACCACATCCACGCCTTTCGCACGCCACTTCTCATTGGCGTAGGCTTCCTGAGTAGAGCCCTGCAGCACGCCGACATGTTTGCCTTTGAGGGAATCAATGGTCGGCTGAATAGTCGCGCCTTTGGCGGCTATCAGGCGGGAATCCGCCGCGTAGAGTTTCTCGGAGAACGCTATCTCTTTCTGGCGTTTTTCAGTGATGGAGAGCGAAGAGATAATCGCATCTATCTTTTTCGCCTTGAGTGAGGGGATAAGCGAGTCAAAATCGCTGCCGACCCAGGTGCATTTTACCTGCATGCGTTTGCACATCTCGTTGCCGAGATCGATATCGAACCCGACAAAATCGCCTTTGGCGTCTTTTGAAGAGAACGGCGCGTAGGTGGCATCAGTGCCAATGCGAACGGTCTGGGGAAGCGCGGCGAATACGCTGGCGCTGGTGGAAAGGCCAAGCAGTAAGGAGAACGCGAGCACCTTCTTCTTCATACATTACCCTCAAGTTTTCTGATTTTATTATCTGTTGCGTTGTGTGTTGCAACCAGGCGTTGCACTTCCCATGCCAGGTTTGGCCGACCGCCGGAACCGGCATGAATTGTTAATAAACGGTTGCAACTAAGTTGTGTGAATGAAAGATAGCACTCCGCGCAGCAGACGCTGAGCGTGAAAAGGTAAAAGGCGGGATTAAATGTTGAGGATATGATCGCGCTTGCAGAATTGCCCCAAAATGAGGCGCCGCGCTCCGCTTTGCCTCATCGTGGCGCGCGTTACGCGCCAGGCCAGCGGGTGAAGAGATCGGCGGGCAGCGTGATATCGAGCTGATCGAGCGCGCGGTTGACCGTCTGGTTAATCACATCGTCCAGCGTCTGCGGGCGGTGATAAAACGCCGGCATGGGCGGCATGATGACAGCACCCAGTTCCGCCGCCTGGGTCATCAGGCGTAAGTGACCGAGATGCAGCGGCGTTTCGCGCACGCACAGCACCAGCCTGCGGCGCTCTTTCAGCACCACATCCGCCGCGCGCGTCAGCAGGCCGTCGGTATAGCTGTTCACAATGCCGGAGAGCGTTTTAATCGAGCACGGCAAAATAATCATCCCGTCGGTTTTAAACGAGCCGGAAGAGACGCTGGCGGCGATATCGCGCGCGTCGTGGTTCACATCGGCCAGCGCCTGAACATCACGCACGGTCATGTCCGTTTCCAGCGCCAGCGTCTGACGCGCGGCCTGGCTCATAATGAGATGGGTTTCCACTTCCGGTACCGCCTGGAGCGTCTGCAACAGCCGAATGCCGTAAATCGCGCCGCTGGCGCCGGAAATACCGACAATGATTTTTTTCATGAAGTTATCTGGAAAAGGGGCACTGAGCGAGACTTTGCCGCAAGACGCGGCGAGATGCAAACGGGGATTTCGCCCCTCCCTGCGCGGAAGGGGCGACGGCATGCGGGAAGAATTAGCCTTCGTTGTGCATCTCTAAATTTTCGACTTCGTTCTGGCGCATCACGGCTTTGGCGTCGTCGTTACGCAGAGACTCCAGATATTCCAGATACTGGTGGTCGACATCTTTAGTGACATAAACGCCGTTAAACACCGAGCACTCGAACTGCTGGATGTCCGGGTTTTCAGCGCGTACCGCTTCGATGAGATCGTCGAGATCCTGGAAAATCAGGCCGTCGGCGCCGATTATCTGGCGGATTTCGTCCACTTCGCGACCATGCGCGATAAGCTCGTTGGCGCTCGGCATGTCGATACCGTAAACGTTCGGGAAGCGAATTTCCGGCGCGGCGGAGGCCAGATAAACCTTCTTCGCCCCTGCTTCGCGGGCCATTTCGATAATCTGCTCGGAGGTGGTGCCGCGCACGATAGAGTCATCGACCAGCAGCACGTTTTTATCGCGGAACTCGGCGCGGTTGGCGTTGAGCTTGCGGCGCACCGACTTACGGCGCAGGTGCTGGCCCGGCATGATGAAGGTGCGCCCGACATAGCGGTTCTTCACAAAGCCCTGGCGGTAGGGTTTGTTGAGGATACGCGCAATTTCCAGCGCGATATCGCAGGAGGTTTCCGGGATGGGGATAACCACGTCGATATCCAGATCTTCCCACTCGCGCGCGATTTTCTCGCCGAGCTTTTTGCCCATCTCAACGCGGGCGCTATAAACGGAAATCTTGTCGATAAAGGAATCCGGGCGAGCGAAGTAGACATATTCGAACAGGCACGGGTTGCTGACCGGGTTATCCGCGCACTGGCGGGTAAACAGCTGGCCTTTTTCGCTGATGTAAACCGCTTCGCCAGGGGCGACATCGCGCAGGAATTCAAAGCCCAGCGTGTCGAGCGCCACGCTCTCGGAAGCCACCATATATTCGGTGCGCCCGTTACCGGCGTCGCGTTTGCCGAGCACCAGCGGGCGGATGCCGTTAGGGTCGCGGAACGCCACCATGCCGTGACCGATAATCATCGCCACGCAGGCGTAAGCGCCACGGATCAGGCGGTTCATCGCGGCGATGGCCGCGAAAATGTTGTCCGCTTCCAGCGGGTAATGACGGAAGTTATCGAGCTCGCTGGCAAAGACGTTGAGCAGGATTTCAGAATCTGAGGTGGTGTTGATATGACGGCGCTTCTCTTCAAAGAGCATTTTGCGCAGTTCATGGGCGTTCGTCAGGTTGCCGTTGTGGGCAAGGGTAATGCCGTAGGGCGAGTTCACATAGAACGGCTGGGCTTCGGAGGCGCTGGAGCTGCCCGCCGTCGGGTAGCGCACGTGGCCGATACCCATGTTGCCCTGCAGACGCTGCATGTGGCGGGCTTCGAACACATCATTCACCAGGCCGTTCGCTTTACGCAGACGGAAACCATTATTCGCATCGATGGTGATGATGCCTGCGGCATCCTGCCCGCGGTGCTGAAGCACCGTTAACGCGTCATAAATCGACTGGTTGACCGGCATAACACCGGCGATCCCGACAATACCGCACATGTTGTCTTTTCCTCAATTCAAAGACCGCCCCCGGCACGATTACCGGGGCAGGAAACTTGACGAGCTTTGCAGATAGTCAAAGAACCATCTGATGATGAAACTGAACTGCGGGATGAGCTGCGACTTTTGCCAGTCCTCGCTTTTGGACAGGCCCGTGAAGGTATCAAGAAAGAACAGAATGGCGGCGACAATCAGCACGCCTCGCAAGGCGCCGAAACAGATCCCCAACACCCTGTCAGTACCCGACAGGCCGGTTTTCTCCACCAGCGCGCCAATCACATAGTTGACTATCGCACCGACGATAAGCGTCGCGATAAACAGCACCGCGATAGCAATCCCATTACGTACCAGTTCATCTTCAAAGCCGGTGAACCAGACTGCCAGGTAAGTGTAGTAATGGCTGGCGACAAAGAAAGCGCAGCCCCAGGTGACAAGCGACAGCGCCTCTCTCACGAACCCGCGGATCAGGCTGACCAGGCACGAGAAACCCACTACTGCAATGATGGCGTAATCTATCCAGACCATGAATGTGTCCCACGATAAAACGCCCTGACATCCGGTTCGGGGCGCATTCTAACAGAAAAAGAAAACGTTTGCGTAGGGATTTCCCTTCCACGCGTTAATAAAAAATGGCGTTGAAAAAATCTTCAACGCCATCCGTCCGTTACGCCCGCAACGGGTGAATTGACACCGGCTGCGGGCCGTCTGTGGCGCGATGCGGTTTCTCGGCGCGCCTGCAAATCAGGCGCAGGACCGCTTAATTCACGCTGTAGTTCATTATCACGCCGTTAAGCCCTGACAGGCTGTTGAGCTCGCCAAGCGACGACTTAAGCTTGTCCTTTGACGCCTCCGGCCCCACCAGAATACGGGTGATTTTTCCCTGTACCGGCGTGGACGGCGACGTATACGCCCGGTAGCCCGCCGAGCGCAGCTTACCGACAATCTCATTCACTTTATCCGCGTTTTTCAGCGCGCCAAGCTGCACGACATACGCTTTGCCCGCCGGCGGCGTCTGCGCTTTTTCCGGCGGCGTGGTTTTGGCGGGTTCTGGTTTCGCAGGCGCTTCGGCCTCGCTCACCATCGCGAGCTGTTCGTCGGTTTTATCACGCTGCGGTTTGCTCTGCGGCTTGTCGGCGGGACGCGTTCTGGCAGGCTCCGTCGCTTTGGGTTTCACCGGCGTCACCGGCACATCGTCGAGCTCCGCGCCGGTGTCGGCAGGCAGTCGCGTGGTGTCTATCGATGACGTCACCGCGTTACCGGCCCTCACCTCTTCCGCCGCGCCTTCCGGCGGCTGAGACGGCAGCGCCTGCGTCGCGGCAGGCAGCATATCCGGCTCATCGCGATCGCCAGGCTTCGGCACCAGGGGGATCGCGGCAAACTCATCCTGATAATGTTTTTTCTGGCCGTCCAGCAGCCCTGGCAGCACGATAACCCCCAGCGCCACCAGCACAATCGTGCCAACTAATCGGTTCTGAAACTTACTCGCCACCTCGTCTCCCCGCGTCCATCTCTTCCATTACCGCGGCTACGGTATGAAACGACCCGCATACCAGTAGCGTATCGGCGGGCTGCGCATCGGCCAGCGCCGCATGCCAGGCCTGCGCCACGCTATCAAAGACCGCGCTGGCCTGCAGATGTTCCGCAAGCGCTTCGGCGCGGGCGCCGCGCGGCCCGTCCAGAGGGGCACAATACCAGCTATCCACGACCCTCTCCAGACAGGCGAGCGTTCCGGCGATATCTTTATCATGCAGCATGCCGATGACCGCCAGCACGCGCCCGGCCGACGGCGACTGCGCGAGACGCTGCGCCAGATAACCCGCCGCGTGCGGATTATGCGCCACATCCAGGATAATCCGCGGGGCCTCGCTCACTATCTGAAAACGCCCCGGCAGCGTGGCGCGCGCAATGCCGTCGCGGATCGCCTGCTCGCTTATCGCAAGGCCGCTTGCGCGCAGCGCCGCGAGCGCCGTCGCGGCATTAGGCTGCGGCACCTGCGGCAGCGGAAGGTCATTCAGTTCGCCGTGCTCGTCGCTAAAGCGCCAGCTATCGCCCGTGACCGTATAGCGCCAGGCGTCGTTAACGCGCAGCAGCCGCGCGCCTGTCTCCTGCGCCACCTGCGCGATGGTCTGCGGCATATCGGTTTCGCCCACCACCGCCGGTTTGCCGGGGCGGAAAATCCCGGCTTTCTCACGCCCGATGCTTTCGCGATCCGGCCCCAGACAGTCGGTATGATCGAGCGCGATGCTGGTGACGACCGCCACATCGCAGTCCACCAGGTTGGTGGCGTCAAGGCGACCGCCGAGCCCGACTTCGAGGATAACGACATCGAGCTGCGCCTGCTTAAACAGCCACAGCGCGGAGAGCGTGCCGTATTCGAAATAAGTGAGTGAGGTCTCGCCGCGCGCGGCTTCTATTTCTCCAAACGCGGCGGTGTGCTGGCTTTCAGCCAGTTCTTCGCCCTGCACGCGCACGCGCTCGGTGTAGCGCACCAGATGCGGCGAGCTGTAGACGCCCACGCGGTAGCCCGCGGCCATCAGCACCGCTTCCAGCGTGCGGCAGGTGGTGCCTTTGCCGTTAGTGCCTGCGACGGTAAACACAAAAGGCGCGGGTTTCGCCACGTCCAGCGTCGCCGCCACGCGTGAGACGCGCGCAAGGCCCATGTCGATGGTCTTGCCGTGCAGGTTTTCCAGATAAGAAAGCCACGTGGCCAGAGGCGACGTGGCTTGGGGAAGCTGTTGCTTTTCCATGATGCCCGTATCCTGGTTACGGTTCATAAACAAGAAGGGCAGCGCCTGGTGGCCCTGCCCTTCATGACTATCAGGCCTCTTGATCCTGTTCCGGGACCGGCGGCACGACGACCGCTTCACGCGGCGCGTCCGGGCTCGGCGCCGGGAGGTTCATCAGTTTCGCCAGAACGCTTGCAAGCTTAAGACGCAGTTCCGGACGACGCACTATCATATCGATAGCGCCTTTTTCGATCAGGAATTCACTGCGCTGGAAGCCAGCCGGCAGTTTTTCACGTACGGTCTGCTCGATAACGCGCGGGCCGGCGAAGCCTATCAGGGCTTTCGGCTCAGCGATGTTGAGATCGCCAAGCATCGCGAAGCTTGCCGAGACGCCGCCCATGGTCGGGTCGGTCAGCACGGAGATGTACGGCAGACCGCGCTCCTGCATTTTCGCCAGCGCCGCAGAGGTTTTCGCCATCTGCATCAGCGACATCAGCGCTTCCTGCATACGCGCGCCGCCGGAGGCGGAGAAGCAGATGAGCGGGCAGTTGTCTTCAAGCGCCTGCTCGACCGCGCGCACGAAACGCGCGCCGACGACAGAACCCATCGAGCCACCCATAAAGGCGAACTCAAACGCCGCCGCGACAACCGGCATCCCGTGCAGGGTGCCTTTCATCACCACCAGCGCGTCTTTCTCGCCGGTTTCCTTCTGGGCGCTCGCCAGACGGTCCTTGTATTTTTTGGAATCTTTGAACTTCAGCACATCTTTCGGCTCAAGCTCACTGCCCAGTTCCACCAGCGAACCTTCGTCTAACAGGCTGTGCAGACGGTCGCGCGCGGCCATGCGCATATGGTGATCGCACTTCGGGCAAACCTCAAGGTTACGCTCCAGTTCGGCGCGGTAGAGAACCTGTCCGCAGCTGTCGCACTTGGTCCACACCCCTTCCGGGATGTTCGCTCGGCGAGTGGGAGTAATATTGCTTTTATTGAGAATTCGTTCAATCCAGCTCATTGATAACCTTTCTGCCTGAACCTGGTCGATGCCAGTTTTTCTGTGGGGGCGCATAATGCCATTATTGCCTTCCACAGACCATAAATGGTGCTCATTAAACCATAACGGCCCGCGACTTTGGATAAAAAAGTGGTCGAACCGCCAGAGGGCTTATTTTGCCTGGCGTGCCGCGGCGCGTTTGTGACGCACCACTTCAAAAATGCCCGGCAATACAGAGACGATAATAATCATCACGATAAACAGCTTCAGATTGTCCTGAAGGAACGGCATCGCGCCAAAGAAGTAGCCCGCATACGTAAACAGCAGGACCCACAACAGCGCGCCCACCACGTTAAACAGGGCAAAATGACGGTAGGACATATGCCCCATCCCGGCGACGAACGGCGCGAAGGTGCGCACAATCGGCACGAAGCGCGCGAGGATAATCGTTTTACCGCCGTGGCGTTCATAAAACGCATGCGTTTTATCAAGATAGCTCTGCCGGAAGATTCTGGAGTCCGGATTGCTGAAAAGTTTCGCGCCAAACAGGCGGCCTATCGTGTAGTTCACCGCATCACCAAGAATAGCGGCAATCACCATCAGCGTGACCATCAGATGCACGTTAAGATCGTTTGACGGCAGCGCAGAGAGCGCGCCCGCGACGAACAGCAGCGAATCGCCTGGCAAAAACGGCGTCACCACCAGACCCGTTTCGCAAAACAGGATCAGGAACAGGATCGCGTAAACCCAGATGCCGTACTGTGCCACCAGCTCCGCCAGATGCACGTCGATATGTAAAATAAAATCAATCAGAAAGCGAATAATGTCCATACAGGTTCATCTTCCCCGACTGCGTTCAGTCAGCTAAAAAAAGTGGGCCCATCGGCGGCGTCGGGAGGTCAAACTGCGCCGGATAATCCACCGACACCAGATAAAGCCCTTCCGCTTTCGCCGTCGCTGCCGCAAGCGTTCTGTCCTTTGCCGCCAGCAGTTCTGCCATCCAGCTCTCCGGCTGGTTACCGCAGCCCACTTCCATCAGGCTGCCAACGATATTGCGCACCATATGATGAACAAACGCGTTTGCCTTGATATCCACCACAATGTAAGCCCCGAAGCGCTCAACGTTGATGTGCATCAGGTTGCGCCACGGGGTGCGGGACTGGCACTGCACCGCGCGAAACGACGTAAAATCGTTTTCGCCGATCAGGCACTGCGCCGCCCGGTGCATACGCTGTGCGTCCAGCGGCAGGTGGTAATGCGTCACCCCCTGCGAGAGCACCGCCGGCCGCAAACGATGATTATAGATAACGTAGCGGTAACGGCGGGCCGTGGCGCTGAACCGGGCATGAAACTCCGCGGGCACATCTTTGACCCAGCGCACGGCGATGTCACCAGGTAAATTCGCATTTACGCCAAGCGTCCAGGCCGCGTCCTTGCGAACGGCGGTGGTTTCGAAATGCACCACCTGGCCGGTGGCGTGTACGCCCGCGTCGGTACGCCCGGCGCAGAAGACGTTAATCGGCTCGTTAGCGACCTGCGAGAGCGCCTGTTCAAGCTTCTCCTGAACGCTGCGCACTTCCTGCTGGCGCTGCCAGCCGTAATATTTGCTGCCGTCATACTCAATGCCGAGCGCGATTTTCACGACCGGCTTTTCCAGACCTTCCGACATCAGTACAGATACTCCTGCAGCAGCTTCTCAGCGGTTTTCACCGCCATCAGCGCGCCGCCGAAGCGCACGTTGTCGGCAACCGACCAGAACTGGACTTGCTCCGGCATGCCGTAGTCGTTACGCACGCAACCGACGGAGAGATGCACGCTGCCGGAGGCGTCGCCCACCTGGGTTGGATAATCGCTGGCGTCGGACAGCGCGATATCCGGGTCGCGCTCCAGCGCGTCGCGCGCTTCTTCCGCCGCGAGCGGGCGCAGCGCTTCGAAATTCACCATCTGCGCGTGACCGTAAAAGACCGGCGCCTGCACGCTGGTGACCGAAATCATCAGGCCTTCGTCCTGGAGAATTTTGCGCGCTTCATCCACCAGTCGGCGATCCTGACGCACGCTGCCTTCGCGGTCCGGCAGCAGCGGCAGCATGTTGAACGCCAGCTGGCGGCCAAAATGGTCGTCTTCATCAACTGGCATGCCGTTCAGCAACCGCGCGCTCTGCCCGGCCAGCGCGTCGACCGCCGCTTTACCCTGGGCGGACACGGACAGTAAATTCGTCACCTGAATGCGCGACAGGCCGCCTGCTTCCATCAGCGGGCGCAGCGCCGTCAGGAGCTGGCTGGTGAGGCTGTCGGCCACCGCCACGACATTCCGGTTGCGGTAATCGGCCAGCACATACGGATTCACATCCGGCACGACCAGCGGCACGTCCGGCTCCAGCGCGAACAGGCCGCTGGAGTCGATAACGAGACAACCGGCGTTGGTCGCGTCATCTACATAGCGGGCGCTGGCTTCCGGGCCTGCGACGAAAAAGGCGAGCTGCGCCTGCGTCCAGTCAAACGCCTCTGCGTCCTGCACCTGCACGCTTTTGCCCGCGAAGCGCAGCGTTTCGCCCGCGCTTTCGTTGCGCGCCAGCGCATAAAGTTCACCCACCGGGAACTGACGCTCGGCGAGTTGCTCAAGCAGGGCTTCTCCCACGGCGCCCGTCGCGCCCAGTATGGCGATATTCCAGCCTTCAGACATGGTGGTATTTACTCCAGAAAATAAAAATGCATCCCCCGCGCGTTGCGCGGGGAATAAGAGAGTCAGTGATTAACGGATCGGATGATGGGTCGCGTTAAAACCCAGCTTTTGCAGCAGTTCGGCGGCGGCAGCGTCATCGCACTGCACGTACAGTGACGACCATTCGCGGCGCTCCTGGTAATTTTTGCGCAGCTTGTCGAACTCACCCGGGACGCCCGCCACGCGTCGCAGCGGGGCGTCATCTCGGCGCACATCATACACCAGATGCACCAGCCGTTTCAGCGCCGCCTGATCGAGCGGCCCCTGGAACGTCACGCGGCCAAACTCCGGCGGCGGCAACAGCGTCGCGAGCGCCACCTGCTGCGCCTCGCCGAGGAACTGGCTGTAGGCTTCAAACACCTGAGTGGTGCCGCGCGCTTTGCCTTCGAGCGTATAGCCCGCGATATGCGCGGTGCCGATATCCACGCGTTTTAGCAATGCCGTATTGAGCTCCGGCTCCGGCTCCCAGACGTCCAGCACCACGCTCAGCGCCTGGCCCGCCTCAAGACGCGCCAGCAGCGCGGCGTTGTCCACGACCGGGCCGCGGCAGGCGTTAATCAGGATAGCGCCGGGCTTAAGGCGCGCAATCAGCGCCTCATCGGCAAGGTGCAGCGTTTTATACGGGCCGTCTTTAAACAGCGGCGTGTGGAACGTGAGAATATCCGCCTCGCGCACCAGTTCATCCAGCGTGCGGAAATCGCCGCTGTCGCCGCGATCGGCGCGCGGCGGATCGCACAGCAGCGTGCGGATGCCCAGCGCCTCAAGCCGCGCCTGTAACCGGAAGCCGACGTTGCCCACACCGACGATCCCGACGGTGCGGTCGGCAAGCGCGAAGCCGTCGCGCTCGGCGAGCATCAGCAGCGCGGAGAACACATACTCCACCACCGCGATGGCGTTGCAGCCGGGGGCGGCGGAGAACGCGACGCCCGCCGCCTGTAAATAGTCTTCATCAACGTGGTCGGTGCCCGCCGTGGCGGTGCCGACAAACCTGACGTTTTTACCTTCGAGCAGCGCGCGATTGACCGGCGTGACCGAGCGCACCATCAGCGCGTCGGCGTCGTCCAGTTCCGCCTGCGGGATCGGGCGGCCCGGCACGGCTTTCACCTCGCCCAGACGGCTGAACAGCTCGCGTGCGTAAGGCATATTTTCATCAACGAGGATTTTCACGTTTCTCTACCTGTTTATGTGCGGGAGATAGCCGTTAAGTGTGCCATAATCTCGCCGCCAGGCATACTTAACAGCGTGGTTAGTTTCGCGGCACCGTCCGGTCAGGTTAAGGATTATTGATGATGCAACCCATTCATGGCGCCACGCCCCGCCCGGCGGGCGAGCCACCCACCTCGCCCCACTCTGCGGGCGAGCAGCCGCTTTCCACCCAGCAGCGTACCGTGCTGGAGCGGCTTATCACCCGGCTGGTGGCGCTGACCCAGCAGCAAAGCGCCGAAGTCTGGGCCGGCATGAAGCACGATCTGGGCTTAAAGAGCGACGCGCCGCTGCTTTCGCGCCACTTCCCCGCCGCTGAGCAGAATCTCAATCAGCGGCTCGGCCAGGCGCAGCAGACGCACACCCAGCGTCAGGTGCTGTCGCAGCTCACCGAACTGTTAAGCGTGGGCAATAACCGCCAGGCGGTGAGCGACTATATTCGCCAGCAGTTCGGCCATACGGCGCTAAACCAGCTCTCCGGCGACCAGCTGAAAACCGTGTTGACGCTTTTGCAAAATGCGCAGCTTAATATCCCGCAGCCGCAGCAGCGTCCGGCGACAGACCGCCCGCTGTTGCCTGCGGAGCACAACACGCTTAACCAGCAGGTGACGAAGCTTGCCGCCGCGACCGGCGAATCGCCGAAGCTTATCTGGCAGTCGATGCTGGAACTCTCCAATGTGAAAACCGGCGAACTCATTCCGGCGAAGCATTTCGCGGCGCTCTCGACCTGGCTTGCCGCGCGCCAGACGCTCGCCGATCAGCCGGCGCCAACGCTGCACACCATTCAGGCCGCGCTGCGCCAGCCCCTTGAAACGCGCGAATGGCAGGAGATCAGCGACTATGCGCAGCAGCGCTTCCAGGCGACGCCGCAAACGGTGCTGACCACCGCCCAGGTGCAGGATCTGCTTAATCAGGTGTTCGTGCGACGCTCGGAGCGCTCGCCGGAAACCCTCGAAGTGCGCCATATCCAGCCGATTTACAGCCCGCTTATCGCGTTTTTCACCCAGCCGGTAAAGACGGTGTCCGCCCGCCCCGGCCTTGCGATGTTCCTGCTGGTGCTGGTTATCCTTCTGCTCTGGCTGGTTATCTGACAGACAGCAAAAAGGCGTCTTTCGACGCCTTTTCTTTTGACTCCCCGACACGCATCAGAAGCTTAACGACACGCCCGCAAACACGCTGCGGTTGCTGTCGCGCCCGTCGCTGGTCTCCTGCTCGCCCGTGAGGTTGAGGTTCAGCGCCGGGTTGACCTGCCAGCCCAGCGAGACCGCGCTGGTGAGCGTTTTCTCAGGCGCGGTCACGCCGCTGAGCGGCACCGACTGATTCACGCCGGTAAAGCTCGCCTGGTAGTGCCCTTCATCCTGGCTTAACGCGCGTTGCAGATGCGTCTGGACGCTCAGGTTCAGGCTGCCGTGCGTTTTCAGGTCAATGTCATAGCTCGCCCGCAGCCCCGCGCCCGCCTGCCAGCGCGTGGTGCTCTGGTTGTCGGCGCGAAGCCCAAAGCCGGAGGCGCTCTTCTCGGTAAAGGCATCCTGCTTAAGCGTGATGTACTGCGTGTCGACAAACGGCGTCACCTGCAGGCCATCCACACTAAAGCGATAGCCGGTTTCACTGCCAAGCGACATCCAGCTGCCGCTCTGGCGGCTGCTGACGCGCTCGGAGCGGCTGCCGAGCCACAGCATGCGATGCTGACGACCGTCGTAATACCCCGACGCCAGGCGGCCGGTCAGGTAGTAGCCGCCGAAGATTTTACCGCCGTACAGCGCGGCTTCGCTCAGGGTGCCGGTATTACGCTCGCCGCCGCTGCTCAGCGCGCTGAACGTTTCGGTGCGCGACAGCGAGGTGCCGACAAACGTGTGTTCGTCGATAAACTGATCCTGGCCTGTCACCCACCCTTTCATCGAGTAGCTCACCGGCGCGAATCCGGCGCGCCCGAGGCTGCCGTTCCATGAAAGCGTATCGCTCCAGCTGCGGCTGTGCGGCGCGTCCAGCAGTTCATCGATGCGTCTGGCGCTGCTGCGCTGGTTGACGTTAATCGCCTGCCAGGTGAGCGCCGCCGTCGCCGCAGGCAACTGGCCGGAGAGGCTTTCCAGCGCCGCACGGGCGGATGAGTTATTCGAAATGCGCTGTAAATCACCCGCCGTTGAGGCAAATGAACTTGCGCGCACCACTACACCGCTCGCCACCTGTTTATCAAGCTGCGTAAACGCCTGCTCCAGACGCGCAGCGCCGGAGAGCGTGGCCGCTGACGTCGTCGCGACTTTGGTCTGCGTCACCTGCAACCGTTTGATGTTGAGCCATACCTGGCGGGTGTTGTAACCCAGCGAGCCCGTCAGGAACACGCCTGCCGACTGCGTAAAGCGGCTGAACCTGCCGGATACCGCGCCTGCGTTAACGACCGGCTGGCGCGCCTGAGTGACGTAGCCCGTCGGCACGCCCAGCAGATGCAGGTTGCCTGCGAGCGTCGCCCGCCCGGCCACATCCAGCGTCGAGCCGAGCATAAACGCCAGCGTGCCGGTGGTGCGCTGCGTGTAGGCGCGCGCAAACCGCGTTTTGCCGTCGCGCAGCAGCACATAACCACTGTTATCGACGTTGCCTTTTACGGTACGCACGTCGAGCGTGCCCGCGCGGCCAACGGTGACGGCGGAGGCCAGACTTTTCGCAGACGACAGGCTACCGCCCATCACCAGCGTATTGCCGGTGTAGCTGGCGTCCTGCGTCAGCACCAGCTTACCTGTGCCGCTTTTAATCAGCCCGCCGCTGCCGCTGATGGCGTTGCCCCAGGTGGAGGTGTAGCTGTTAAACGCCACGCTCACGGTGCCCCAGTTAAATTTCGCCGGGCCATTGATGGCTTTCGCGGCGTTCAGCATACCGTAGCCGAAGACCGCATCCACGCCGGGCGCGCCGATGTCAGTCGCCGTGCCAAGCACCGTCTGGCGCACCAGGTCGTTGGTTAAATAAGGGTATTTCTGCCAGACCATCGCCGCGACGCCGGAGACCTGCGGCGCCGCGAACGAGGTGCCGTTGACCAGCCGCAGCACCGCTTTGCCGCTGCTGTCGGTGCTCTGAATGTAGACGCTGCCCGGCGCCGCCAGACAGTTGTTTTTCATCACGCCGCAGCGGTTGGCGTAACTTGCGATATAGCCAGGGTTAAAGGTGTCCGTGGCCGTGGCGACCAGCCAGCCTTTATCCAGCCCCGATGCGGGCGCCAGCGACGGCAGCTTCGCCACCCCCACCGGGTTGGCCGCGCCGTCGTTACCGCTCGCAAAGACAATAAGCCCGTTGTATGCCGAGATAAACGGTTTCCAGGCGTTGACAAAATAGTTGGTCGTGGAGGTACTCGTCGGGCTCCAGTCAGGAATGCCCCAGGAGTTGTTGATAATTTTCGCGCCCGCGCGCGCCAGATCGTAGTTAATCTGGCCGAAATTAAGGCTCTGGCGGGTATTGGCGACGTCAGGAATGATACGGGCGCTGATAAGCGTCACGCCCGGCGCAGTGCCGCCGGTAAACAGGCTGGTCGCGCGTCCGCCGAGCGTCTGGGCGACCATCGTGCCGTGACCGCGCACATCGCCGACGCTCAGGTTGTTCGTGGTCGGGTCGACGTAATTCAGCGAGCCCTTCACCGCGCCCACCAACGCCGGATGCGTCGCGAGAATACCGGTGTCCGCCACGCCGACTTTCACGCCCGCGCCGTTCACGCCAGCCGCGCGCGCCGTCGCGGCGCTGGTGATAAACAGCGGTCGGTTCCAGTTGGTGCGCGTCACGACATCCGCCGCCGCGACGGAAGGCAGATAGGTGAACGTCTCATCCGGTTTTTCGCTGGCGGATGCGGCACCTGAACAGGACAAAATAACGAGTGGGATCACTTTCCCTTTGGTGAATAAAATCCCTTTACCCAAAGATGGTTCTGTGGGCATGGTTGGTTTCCCCGGCTGGCAACGCCTCGAAAGAGGCAAACAACGTTTCCCTGAATTCCGCAAACTGATTTCGGATTTCTTTTCTGCTGCGTCCTTCATTCTTATCTTTTTGAAAAGATTAAGAATGGCAGTATTTAATATCGATTCCGGTGTGCAGTGCCGCCTCAATGAATAAGAAGGTGCCCGGATACATTTAGATATATCGGCCAAAACCGGCGAAACTTTATGCTTACGCGTATTCAGGAAAGTTTTATTAGATTAGTTTTTATTATTCAGCGAGTTATTTTTGTTAAAAATACGTTATTTATTACTTAAGCGAAATTACGCTCTGATGGCGGCGCGCGGAGCGGCAAATGAAATACATAATTTGCGTTAGGGGAAGAAAGTAAGGCGCTAAGAAAAAATAGCTTTAAAAACAAAACACTGTATTTGAGAGGGTATGTATAACCAGAAACTGCATCATTTCACAGCTGGCGGCTGCGCGGGAATGACGCGCATCACAGGGAGAAAATAAAAGATAAAAAAAAGGAGCCTTGCGGCTCCATTTCTTTTAAAGAGACGTTATGCCTGGTATTTACGCATGACCAGCGTGGCGTTGGTGCCGCCGAAACCGAAGCTGTTGGACATCACGGTGGTCAGCTCACGCTCAACCGGCGCGGTGATGATGTTCATCCCGTTCGCCTGCTCGTCCAGCTCTTCAATGTTGATGCTCGGCGCGATAAAGCCATGTTCCAGCATCAGCAGCGAGTAGATAGCTTCCTGCACGCCCGCCGCACCCAGCGAGTGGCCGGTCATCGCTTTAGTCGCGGAGATGGCCGGCGTGTTGTCGCCGAACACTTCACGAATAGCGCCAAGCTCTTTCACGTCGCCCACAGGCGTAGAGGTGCCGTGGGAGTTCAGGTAGTCGATCGGGGTGTCGAGACCGTGCATCGCCATCTTCATGCAGCGCACTGCACCTTCGCCAGACGGTGCCACCATGTCAGCGCCATCGGAGGTAGCGCCGTAACCGACGATTTCAGCATAGATGTGCGCGCCGCGCGCCAGCGCGTGCTCGAGCTCTTCGACCACGACCATACCGCCGCCGCCTGCGATAACGAAGCCGTCGCGGCTCGCGTCGTAGGTACGGGAGGCTTTATCAGGGGTCTCGTTGTATTTGGTGGAGAGCGCGCCCATCGCGTCGAACTCACACGCCATTTCCCAGCCGAGCTCTTCGCCGCCGCCCGCAAACACGATGTCCTGTTTGCCAAGCTGGATCTGCTCGACCGCATTGCCGATGCAGTGCGCGGAGGTGGCGCAGGCGGAGCTGATGGAGTAGTTAACGCCGTGGATTTTAAACGGGGTGGCGAGGCAGGCGGATACCGCAGACGCCATCGCTTTGGTGACCACATACGGGCCGACCGCTTTCAGGCCGCGCGGGCTGCGCATCGCGTCAGCGCCAAAAACCTGCGCTTTGGACGAGCCGCCGGAGCCGGCAACGATACCGACGCGCGGGTTGTTCTGATACACCTCGTCGCTCAGTCCGGCATCTTTAATCGCTTCCTGCATGGAGAGGTAAGCATAAATAGAGGCATCGTTCATGAAACGCACCACTTTACGGTCGATAAGACCGGTGGTGTCCAGCTTCACGTTGCCCCAGACGTGGCTACGCATACCCGCGTCGAGAAATTCTTGAGAGAAAGTGATCCCCGAGCGTCCTTCACGCAGGGATGCCAGGACTTCCTGCTGGTTATTACCGATGCTGGAAACGATGCCCAGGCCAGTAATTACTGCACGTTTCATTCAATACCTCTTCGAGTACGCTAAGTAAGTGTCGTGTCGCAAGATAGCGTACAGTTGTACGCCGAACAAGTCCGATCAGCCAGATTGGCAAGAAATTTGCGCTGTCCGACCGGGCTCGCTAAGATCGTGCGACTGCCTGTCATTCGAGCAATTTACGTGAAACCTATCGCCATACAGCCCGCCAGCCTGACGTTTAATAATGAGGGTACACCTGTTTCCCGAGATTTTGATGACGTTTATTTTTCCAATGATGACGGTCTGGAAGAGACCCGCTATGTTTTTCTGAACGGTAACCAGCTCCCCGAACGTTTTATGACACACCCGCGTGACAACTTTGTTGTCGCCGAAAGCGGCTTCGGCACCGGGCTGAATTTCCTGACGCTCTGGCAGGCGTTTGCGGCGTTTCGCGCGGCGCACCCGGACGCCACGCTACAGCGTCTGCACTTCATCAGCTTTGAGAAATTTCCGCTGACGCTGGCGGACTTACAAAGCGCGCACGCCCACTGGCCGGAACTCGCGCCGTGGGCGCAAGCACTCCAGGCGCAGTGGCCAATGGCGCTGCCGGGCTGTCAGCGGCTGCTGCTGGACGGCGGGCGCGTCACGCTTGACCTATGGCTTGGCGATATTAACGCGCTGGTTGAGAGGCTGGATGACACGCATAACCGTCAGGTGGACGCCTGGTTCCTTGATGGCTTCGCGCCATCAAAAAACCCGGATATGTGGACGCCCGGCCTGTTCGCCGCGATGACGCGCCTCGCCCGTCCCGACGGCACCCTTGCCACCTTTACCTCGGCGGGTTTTGTGCGCCGTGGTCTGATTGAGGCCGGTTTTCAGGTGGTGAAACGCAAAGGGTTCGGGCGCAAGCGGGAGATGCTGGTCGGCACGCTTAACCCTGACGCCGCGCCGCCTGCCCGCGCACCCTGGTACGCGCGTCGCCCGGCGAGCGGCGACAAAGACGCGGCGATCGTTGGCGGCGGCATCGCAAGCGCCCTGCTGGCCCTTGCGTTGCAGACGCGCGGCTGGCAGGTGACGCTCTATTGCGAGGACGACGCGCCCGCCAGGGGCGCATCCGGCAACCGCCAGGGCGCGCTCTATCCTCTGTTAAGCCACCATGACGCCGCGCTGTCCGCCTTTTTCCCGGCGGCCTTTACCTTCGCGCGCAGGCTGTATGACGCGCTGCCGGTCAGTTTCGATAAAGACTGGTGCGGCGTGACGCAACTGGGCTGGGATGAAAAGAGCCAGACGAAAATCGACCGGATGCTCGAACTCGGCCTGCCGGAAACCCTGGCGCGGGCCGTAGATAGCGACGCGGTACAGGCGCGCTGCGGCGTGCAGACCGGCTGCGGCGGCGTGGAATACCCGCAGGGCGGCTGGCTCTGCCCGGCGCAGCTCACCGCAGGCGTGCTGGCGCTCGCGCAGGCGCGCGGGCTGCAGGTGCATTACGGGCATCGTGTCAGCGCGCTGCACCCCGAAAACGGCGGCTGGCGGCTCGATTTCGCCCACGGCGCGCAGGCGCGTCACGCCACGCTCGCGCTGGCAAACGGCCATCAGCTGGGCCAGTTTGTACAAACGGAAAAACTGCCGGTCTACCCCGTCGGCGGCCAGGTGAGCCATATCCCGACTACGCCCGGCCTCGGCGCGCTGCGCCAGGTGCTGTGCTACGACGGCTACCTGACGCCGCAAAACCCGGCTAACGGTATGCACTGCATCGGCGCGAGCTATCATCGCGGCGTCAGCGAGATGCGCTATCAGGAAGACGATCAGCAGCACAACCGCCAGCGGCTGATCGACTGTCTGCCGCAGGCGCAGTGGACGCATGAAGTGGACGTGAGCGCCGGCGACGCGCGCTGCGGGGTGCGCTGCGCCACGCGCGATCACCTGCCGATGGTCGGCAACGCGCCCGACTACGCCGCCACGCTCAGCGTGTACGCTGACCTCTCCCGCCAGGCGGACGCCGCGCACGCCGTCCCGCCAGCCCCGGCGCTGGACAACCTGTTTGTGCTCGGCGCGCTCGGCTCGCGCGGGCTGTGCAGCGCGCCGCTGGCGGCGGAGATTTTAGCCTCGCAGATGAGCGGCGAGCCGCTGCCGCTGGATGGCCCGACGCTTGCCGCGCTCAACCCTAACCGGTTATGGGTGCGTAAGCTGTTGAAAGGCCGCGCCGCCCGCTAAAGGTTCGCGGCGCGCGACACGGCGCGCCGCTCTGCCGATACGCCCTTCTGATATTTCTGAAAAACGATTTCACAAAACCTTGATCCAGGTTAATAAAGCGTGCTGGGGAAACGCCGGGCCGTGCCGTTAATACGTTTTACCGTTCCGGTAAATACCATGGCCAATAACAATGAATAACCTCAAATTTTCCCAAAAGATAATCATGAGCCTTTCCATTATTCTGGCGTTAATGCTCGTAATGGGAGCCTTATCTCTTTATTTTCTCAGCAATAATAACAAGAGCGCCTCGTTTATCCTGACGGAGCGCTTTCCGGCTGTCCGATATACGCTTGAAATGCGTGGCGTTTTATCGGAGCTGCGGCTTCAGCAGGTGCAGATGATCGCATCGACTACCCTCGCCGAGCGCGAAAAGCATCAGAAAGAACTGCAACAGGCGATCGATAATTTCCTGGAAGCGCAGAACCATTATTTGCGTTTATATCAGGGCGACGCGCTGCCGCCGCTGGCGAGTAACATCGTGAATAACTTTAACGCGTTTTCCCAGTCTAACCGTCAGGTACTGGCCGCGCTGGCGCAGGAAGATATTGCGCTTGCCAGTAAAATCAGCGGCGATAATTCGCGCCAGTACCGCACGCAGCTGATGGCGGATCTCGCGACGCTTGAGAAAAACGAGATTGCCGCCGCCGACAGCGAAGCAGCACGCGCGTCGCAGGGTTACGCCTCCGCCACCTGGATACAGATTATCCTCGGGATCGTCGCGCTCGTCGCAAGCGGCGTGATTGCCGCTGTCCTGACCCGTAACCTGATGCGCCAGCTCGGCGGCGAACCGGCCAAAGCGCAGGCGATCGCTTATACCATCTCGCAGGGCGACCTGAGCCACCCGGTGACCTGGAGCGGCGACAACAACCTCCTGAGCTCGCTCGGCGTGATGCAAAACGAGCTGCGCAAGCTTATCGCCGCCATTCGCCACTCGGCGGAAACGGTGCTGAATCACGCGGGCGAAATCGCCGCGGGCAACCGCGAGCTCTCTGCCCGCACCGAACAGCAGTCGGCGGCGCTTATCGAGACTGCGGCCAGCATGGAGCAGATCACCTCGGCCGTGAAAAATAACGCCGCTCACACGCAGCAGGCGCGGCTGATGGCGGGCAATGCCGCGTCCAGCGCCCAGCAGGGCGGCGTGGTGATGAGCCAGGTTTCTGGCACCATGCAGGCAATTTCCGCCAGCGCAGACAGGATGACCGAGATTATCGCCCTGATTGAAGGGATCGCGTTTCAGACCAACATTCTGGCGCTTAACGCGGCGGTCGAAGCCGCCCGCGCGGGCGAGCACGGTAAAGGCTTCGCCGTGGTGGCGGGCGAAGTGCGCAACCTCGCCCACCGCAGCTCCGAGGCCGCGAAGGATATCCGCCAGCTGATTGTCGGCACCACCGATAAAATGAGCGAAGGCGCAAGCCTTGTGCGTAGCGCGGAGAGCGCCATGAGCGACATTATCGGCAACGCCACGCGGGTGCGGGATTTGCTGGATGAAGTGAATATGGCGACCCAGGAGCAGCAGCGCGGCATCGAGCAGATAAACCTGGCGATCGCGGAGCTCGATAACGTCACGCAAAGCAACGCGTCGATGGTGGAGGAGCTGGCAGGATCGGCGGATGTGATGTCGGAACAGGTTACCCGCCTCAACGCGGGAACGCGGGTGTTTCGCCTGGAGGCGCAGGCGCAGTAAGTTCACAGCCTGCGCGCCCTGGCGGCGCGCAGGCCATCAGGCTTAGTTCAGCTTCGCCTGCTGGAACAGGTTATCCCACATGCCCAGCACCAGCGCCTGATCGCGCGGCGAGAGTTCG
>Ga0157365_10000088_pt1 | contig 44714 bp, 39 predicted proteins | sample AttsexASBM3_FD_111478 | JGI IMG/M metagenome (GOLD analysis project Ga0157365, IMG submission 111478) | Fungus gardens microbial communities from leaf cutter ant in Ribeirão Preto, State of São Paulo, Brazil - Atta sexdens ASBM3 | ecosystem: Host-associated > Fungi > Mycelium > Unclassified ...
CGCCAGTGGCAGCACCTTGCCCATCACTGCATCGACGACATCAAGCGTCGACGCATCGCCGGCTTTCATGATCGACAGCAGTACCGAGCGCTTGCCTTCGTGACGCACGACGTTGTGCTGGACTTCCGTCCCCATGCGGACCTGGGCGACATCACGGATACGTACGATCGCACCTGTGTGCGGGTCTTTGCGAAGGGGCACCGCATTCAGTTCGTCGGCAATGTCGGGAATACCGTTCATGCGGATATCGTACTGGGTCGGCCCGAATTTGACCGTACCACCGGGCAGCGTAAGGTTCTGCACATTAATCGCGTTGGAAACGTCCAGCGGGGTCAGCCCCACGCCCGCCAGTTTCTTGCTGTCGATATCGACCATGACCTGACGCGTGGCCCCACCGAACGGCGGCGGCAGCAATGTCCCGGGCACTGGGGCAAGCTGCTGACGAATCCGGTACAGGCCGTAATCATACAGATCGCTTTCGGTCAACTTGTCCGACGACAGGGAAAGCTGCAGCACAGGCACGCTTGATGCACTGTATTGCATGATGATCGGCGGTTGCACGCCGGGCGGCAGGAACGCGCGAATTGAATTCGTTGCGGAAACCGTCTGTGCCATGGCCAGATCGATATTTACGCCGGGCTGGAAATACAGCTTCTGCACCACCAGACCCGGTGTGGTCTGGCTTTCGATTGTCCGCAGATTGTTGACGAAAAAGCTTTCGCTGAACTCAGTATAGGTACTGATCCGCTTTTCCGTTTCGACAGCGTCCAGACCTTCGTAATACCAGACAACCGTCACCACAGGGATGTCGATAGTCGGAAACACGTCCGCAGGAGTACGAAAAAGGGCGGTTATACCGACCAACAAGATAAGAAGTCCGCCAACCAGAAAAGTATATGGTCGTCGCAACGCTTGACCGACTATGCCCATGTGTCTCTCTATCTCAGGGAGTTCGTCCGGAAGCGGCCTGAGTGCCACCCCGATCCTGATGTGCTGAACCCGACCTTTGCGCAGGCGGACTCGGCTCTATTTTCGAATGATTGCCGGTGCGACGCCGCTGACGGCCTCACATATGTTGATCCCTGCGAGACGCAGAGAAGGACCGGCATCGGGTAACCAGAAGACGGTGACTGGAGAACCAGTCACCGTGATCGGATCATGCAATAGAGTGTGCAGTGAGCGGTAGAATGATACGCTCACATTGTTGCACGATCCGATCAGACACCTGAATTAGCCTCGCTTCATCAACGACGCGAATGGCAGATTATCAATGCTTGCAGTGTTATTTCCGATACTGGACGATCTGTCGGGAAGGAGGCTTGCCTGATACGCGCAAATTCTTGCACAAACCAATCACACAGAAGAAGCTTGCGGCGCTGGACATTGCTCCGTAAAATTATGCTCCACATCAGAACAACAGGATCAGGCTATGCACCGCTCGATGGAGGCGTTGCGGGACATTGTCGCCCGCCATAGCCTGAAACCCGGCAACTACACGGACATTCCGGGGCTTCTATTGTTCCGGGCCGACACGCCGACAACCCCGGTCGGCTGTGTGTATGAACCCCGGTTCTGCGTCGTTGTGCAGGGCAGCAAACAGGTTGTCCTCGGTGACAAGATTTTTGATTACGACGAGCATAATTATCTGATCACGACAGTCGATCTGCCTGTCACGGGCCAGGTGACCACAGCAGCACCGGACAAACCGTATCTGGCAATCTGCTTTACGCTGGACCCGGCCGAAATCGCGTCCCTGTTGCTGGATATGCATTCAGGCGGTGCGGGATCGAGCGGTGCGTGCAGCATGTGCCTGACCTTGGGGCCGATGACCCCCGACATTTCCGATACGGTACATCGTGTCGTCAGTCTTCTCGATTCCCCGGCCGATATCCCCATCCTCGCCCCGATGTTCACGCGTGAGCTGATTTATCGTCTGCTACAGGGCAAGCAGGGCGGGGTATTGCGTCAGATCGCTTCAAGCGAGAGCAATCTGGCGCAGATCAATTGCGCAATTAACTGGATCAAGGACCACTTCGCCGAACAGTTCACGATCGATGCGCTCGCCAGGGTGGCCGGGATGAGCACATCCACGTTCCATCGGCAGTTTCGCGCCGCAACGACCATGAGTCCCCTTCAGTACCGCACCCGAATTCGCCTGCAGGAGGCGCGAAAACGCCTGATGGCAGAGGGCGTCGATGCCGCTGAGATCGGATATGCCGTAGGATACGACAGCCCGTCTCAGTTCAGTCGAGAATATCGGCGGATGTTCGGCAGGCCCCCGGTGCAGGACGTGAGTGGCCTTCGTCAGGCCTCCCTGAACAGCGCACCGATGGTGGTCGACACGATGTGACAAATCTCTGGCATCTTCGTCATCCGATCCTGCGCCCGGCTCGTGACATCAGCGCCAGAACATGCCGCCCGCGTGGCCCTTGGGGGCCCGTAGTCACCCGCTACCAGCGGGTCAGTAGCGGCAGTATGAGGCGCGAAATCAACGCCACGGTGCCGCACGCGGCCAGATACCAGACTGCCACGTAAAGCGGATCGTCAAAGGGGCAAGAGAGCACAAATGCAAGCGCGCCCCAGGACGCCGCCGCCACACCGACGGCCCAGGCGGTGCCGCGGGGATCGACCGGCGCGCCAGAGCGCACGAGCAGCCCAAGGGCAATAACACCGGGCAGCGAGAGCTTCACAATCGCCTCGGCACATTCAAGCCCGTGCACAGGGTCGAGCCTTTGCAACAGCGCACCCGTCCCTGCCTGTATCGCATCGATCAGCCACCCGATGGCAAGCGCACCCAACACCACATAGCCGATGACACGCAGCCCCGGTCGGGGGGAGCGTGTCGGGTTGAGAGACAGCAGCGCCGTCGCCCCGGCAAGGGTCGCCAGCACCACCAGACTTGCGGTTTTCCACCAGAAGCTGGGCATCGCCATGGCATGATGCATATCCGGGCGCATGTCCCCCCGAAACAGCAGCAGCCCCAGTTGCAGCGCGCACAGAACAAGCACGATGACCACGTCCCGCCGTGTCGTGCGGCGACGCACAGGTTTCAGATCGGCCGTCAGCAGATCAATAAGTGGATCAGTCGACATCGCCACCTCGTATCACCACATCGCTCAACCGTCCCAGTCCCCGGTGGATATTCACCTTCACAAGTGCAACAGACTGCCCGGTCCGTTGCGCCGCCTCTTCTGTCGTGAAACCCTGCAATTTCACCAGGCGAATCACCTCAGCCTGCGCGGGCTTCAACAACGCCAGCAATTTTTCCAGAGCATGCGCCGCCGTCACGTCGTTTTCGTGGTCGGCTGTCGGTATATCGTCGTCAAGCGCCGTCATCTCGACACGCCGCATGACCCGCAGTCGATCAATCCATTTATAGCGCGCAATCGCGGCGAGCCACGGCGCGAACGCCTGGGCCGGATCATATGTGTGCCGCTTCTCGTGCACGGCAAGCAGCGTATCCTGCACGGCGTCATCCACCATTGCGGGTGGGAGACGCCGGGCAAAATAGCGCTTCAGCCACGCGGCTGCCTCAGCCAGAACGCGCCGATAAGCGACAGCGTCCCCCTTCTGGGCGGCGGCCATCCACATGCTCCAGTCGGCTTCCGTCACATGGTCTCCTGCTGCCTCTCTCGGGCGATCGACCGAGCCTAGCCTCCATCGGCCAGCGTGAGAACAGGTCTGGCACGATAATCGGTCGCGAACAGCGCTTTCAAGGCGTCGACCTTTGGTGCGTCGTAGGTCGATATGTACAGATTCCCCGGATTATTGTCCGCGAAATTCTGGTGATACGCCTCCGCAGTATAGAAACCACGATCCTTCACCACCTCGGTGGCAATCGGACGCGGAAAGACATGCTGCGCGTTCAACTGGGCGATATAGTCCCGAGCTTCCCGAGCCTGTTCGTCGGACCGGGTAAACAGCACCGAGCGATATTGCGACCCGTCGTCGGGAAACTGCCCGTCTTTCTGGGTGGGATCGAGCGCGACGGAGAAAAAGATCTGCAACAGTGTTCCATACGTCACCTGCGTGGGGTCATAGGTCACGGCCACCGACTCCGCATGACCGGTCGTACCACTGCCGACCGTTTCATACTCCGCCGTATCTCGCGCGCCACCGTCATAGCCCGCACGCGTCGCGGTCACCCCTCGCACATGCTGAAACACGCTCTGGATGCCCCAGAAACACCCGCCGGCGAACACCGCTGTCCTGAGCCCCGGGGTCGCCGCGGCTTCGTTGAAAGTCGGTGCCGGCACGCGCATGGCGCCAGGTTGCGGCGTCGCAGCGCACGCCGAGGCAATCAGACTCACGGCGGCAAATTGCACGCCCATAACGCGAAACATCTTCATGACGATTTCCCCCTTATGCAGGCTGAAAAGTGAGTACCACGCCATTCATGCAATAGCGTAGGCCGGTCGGTGCCGGGCCGTCATCGAAGACATGCCCCAGATGGCCACCGCACGAAGCGCACAGGATTTCCGTGCGATCCATGCCGAGCGACTCATCGCCACGCTCTCGCACGGCACCCGGAAGCGGGCGGAAAAAACTCGGCCAGCCAGTGCCGCTGTCGAACTTCGTATCGGACGCGAAGGCCGCCGTCGCGCATCCGGCGCAGAAGAATGTTCCCTTGCGATGCTCATCGAGCAGCGGGCTGGAATACGGCGCCTCGGTCCCGGCGTCGCGCAGCACGTCGTATTGCGCGGGGGTCAGACGTTGCCGCCATTCGCCATCCGTATGCGTCACCCGCCAGGGTGCCGCGGCGCGCGCAAGCGGGGACAGAAGAAGAAAGGATCCGGTGGAAACAAGGATTTGGCGTCGCGATGGCATGGATGCCTCCGTCGATGAAGGGTTCCTTCGGTTCTTCGAGCGCCACCACCTTCCGGTTACAGGCGCTGGGAGAAAAAAACATGGCGATCATGTAACCCGCAGCGTACCCGCCCCGAATAAAGCAGTGAAGTTCATCACTCTCAGGAGCTGCGCATGTCGTCCGAGCACCGCCGAACGCCACCTGCCCTCATTCGCATCACGCACTGGATCGGCGCGGCTTCCATGCTCGCGATGATCGGCAGCGGATGGCAGATCTATAATGCATCGCCCATCCTGCCCTTCGTATTTCCACCATGGGCGACGCTCGGCGGGTGGCTGGGCGGGGGAATCGCATGGCATTTCGCAGCAATGTGGAGTTTGGCCGCTGCGGGTCTTATTTACGGTCTGCATGGTGTAATTTCCGGCCATTTCCGGCGCGATCTCCGTCCGCAGACGCCACGGGCAGTCCTGCGCGATGTTGCCCTTGCACTGCGTTTTCGTCTGACGCACGCGCCGGGGCACTATAATGCTGTGCAAAGGGTGCTGTATTCGGGGGTCCTGCTCGTTGCAGTTCTGGTAGTGCTGACAGGACTGTCGATCTACAAGCCGGTGCAGTTAGGGTGGATCACCTGGGTTTTCGGCGGCTATGACATCGCCCGACGCATCCATTTCGCGATGATGGCGCTTATTGTCGGATTTCTCATCGTGCATGTTGCAGTCGCCCTGCTGGTGCCATCGACGCTTTTCGGGATGATTTTCGGACGCCGGATACACTCCGTCAGCAAGGCGCCAAACGCATGAAACGCCCGATGACCGACCGGCGCGCGATCGCGCCGGAGCTTCGGCGGATCGAGCGTCGCCTGATGCTGAAAGGCGCGCTGTCCCTCGGCGGTCTGGCGCTGCTCTCCGGTTGCGCGCTCGACGATGAACCGGCAATCGAAAATGCGCTGGCTTCCATCTCACGCTTTACCGATCGGGCGCAGGCACTGCTGTTCAGTCGGAACAGGCTTGCTCGGGAGTTTGCACCATCGCAGATCACGCGTCCATTTCCGTTCAATGCCTATTATGACATCGAAGATGTGCGGACGGTCGATGCCGCGAAGTGGCGGCTGGAGATCAGCGGGCTCGTGGCTGACCGGCGCCCCTGGGCCATCCCGCAATTTCGGGCGATGCCGCAGGTCAGACAGATCACCCGACATATCTGCGTAGAAGGATGGAGCGCGATAGGCTGCTGGTCCGGCGTGCAGCTTTCGACATTTCTTCAGCATGTCGGCGCGGACCTGCGCGCAAAATATGTCACTTTTCGCTGCTTTGATGATTATTTCACCAGCATTGACATGGCGACCGCCCTCCATCCGCAGACTGTTATGGTGCTGGATTTCGACGACGCGGTCCTGCCCGCCAGCTACGGGGCACCGATGAAGATTCGCATTCCGACCAAGCTGGGCTACAAAAATCCGAAATATATCGCCTCGATCGAAGTAACCAACGACTTTCCCGGCGGATACTGGGAAAATCAGGGTTACGACTGGTTTGGCGGCTCCTGAACAAAAAAAACGCGACCGCGTGTAACCCTTCAGCCGCCCCGCGCGAAGACCCTTATAACGAGGCAGAACACGACATGCTGCTTCGGAGACATCTTTATTTTCTGGAGATCGATCATGACCACTTCAAAATTTGCAGTAGCCCTGCTGTGCTCCGCCCTTTCGTTCGGCGGGGTTGCCTTCGCACAGGATACGACGCCTCCCGCAGCAACGGACAGCGGCATGTCTCACGATTCAATGGCACCGAAAGCTAAAATGCAAGACGGCATGAGCAAGAACAGCATGAGCCACGGCACGATGTCTCATAACTCGATGTCACGCAGCAGCATGGCCCACAACAGCATGAAGAAAGACAGCGCGATGAGCCCTAATGCTATGGCGCCCAAGCACGACGCTATGTCACAGCCAAACTGACGCATCCCGGCACGCGGAGACCACATGTCTCCGCGTGCCCCATACAGCAACCTGTCCGGCTGCCCGTTGTGCCGACCCTTACGACATGCGTTGCAACGCCCGATGGTACCAGCCGGTGGCGTCATTGAACAGAAACTGTATGAGCGATATTATCGAGTCTGGCAGCGACTGATCATGGTGGATTGCTCCCGACAGTCCAACAGAACATCCGAAGCCATGCTGTGTCACCAGAATATGCATCCCCCTGACGTCGGAACATACCTGAAAACGGCGTTTATTGAGCAGATCCATCCCGGCCAGACATCGCTGTCGGCAACACACTGGCCGCCAAGCATGCCTCGAAAAAGCTCGTAAATCCGTCGAGTTTGAGGAGCTACCTGATCCTCCCAGACAGACCATGGGACTGACTGAAACAGACGGTTACATTGCCATATCAGAACGGTTCTTTACCGTAACGTAATCGTATGCAACCTTCCTTTCCGTCTTGTCGCTTCACGACTTGTCCAGCGTCTATACGAAGCACTGTTCATGGCGTTCATACGCCATCGTCTGGGGGAAGTAATGCGCCGTGCCCTGTATATTTCAGTCTTCTGTACCGCCTCGGTAATACCATTCGCGGGCCATGCTCAAACTGTCCAACCGGCATCCCATAAGGCACATCAGAAAAAATCACTGACGCCCCGGAAAGGTCCCGTCAGTACCGTGCAATCTGCCTCAAAACCTGCAGCATTGCCGCAGAAAGCACAGGCAAACGTGGGCCCACCCCGCTCGTCCGACGAGACGGTCATCGTGACGGGCACGCGCGCCGCCAACACACTTGCGCGCAACAGTTCCTCTCCCATCACGGTCTATAATGCTGCGACGATTCAACGCACCGGGCAGATGAACCTGGCAAGCGCTCTCGCACAGATTGATCCATCAATTACCGTCGCGGCACGCGGTGGTGATACCGCGGCCCTGACATCCTCAATCCAGATGCGGGGGCTGGCGTCAAACGAAGTGCTGGTGCTGGTGGACGGCAAACGGCGCAACGTGACCGGCAACATGGCCGGTGGCGAGACGCCGGTGGATCTGAACCTGCTGCCCGCCGACGCAATTGACCATATCGAAGTGCTGCGCGACGGCGCGGCCGCCATGTACGGATCGGATGCAATTGCGGGTGTGGTGAACATCATCACCAAAAAGACGACTCATGGTCTTCATGTATACGGCCAGACCGGTGCCAACGCGTATCATGGCGACGGATGGCAATACCAACTTGGCGCCGATGGCGGCTATGCCTGGGGCAATGACGGGTACATCCATGTTACCGGTCAGATGTACCATACTGACCATTACGTTGTAAAATCGACGGATCACCGATGGACGCCGACTGCCACATGGCTGCCGGATTCAAACAAGATACAGAGCACACCAGAAGAAACACGCGAAAACCTGTCGATCAACTGGGGCAAAAATATTACCGAAAACATCAAGACCTACGGTTTGATCACCTATGCCCACCGCCACGCCGAAGCTTACGAGAATTACCGTCTTCCGACGATTGCACCGTCGGCCTATCCAAGTGGGTTTTCTCCCCTGGAAACGATCGAGGAGAACAACTTTCAGGCGAATTTGGGCCTGAAAGGCGACCATCTGTTTGGATTCCACTGGGATCTGAGCACCCTTTATGGTCAGGATGAAGAGGATATCGGCGTCAAGAACACGTTCAATCCGAACCTTTATGTACAAGACGGATTCTCTCCCACCACCACCCGTGCCGAGACCTATCGCATGGCGCAGTGGACCAGCAATTTCGACATGGGACGCCAGTTCAAGATTGCCAATCTGGTACCGGTCAATTTCTCGATGGGCGCTGAACACCGCCTTGAGATGTATACCGTAAAAGCCGGCAATCTTCCCTCCTACTACCTCGGCGGAACGCAGGGTTACGCCGGCATTTCTCCGGTCAGTGCCGGGTCATGGCAACGCAATGTCTGGGCCGGATATCTCGATGGCGACTTCCACCCTCTTAAACAATGGGATCTCGATTTCGCCGGTCGGTTCGAGCATTATACCGATGCAGGCAACACAGAAACCGGCAAATTCACGACGCGCTACAACTTCACTGATCGCATTGCGATCCGGGGCACGATCAGCACCGGCTTCCGCGCGCCAACTCTCGCTGAAGAGCATTATAGTTCGTTAAGTGTCTCGCCGACCGGTGCATCCGGAACTCTGGGTGCAAACAGCACTGCTGCGCGCGGCATCGGAGCTGCGGCCCTGTCCCCGGAATATTCAACCAGCGCCGAGGGCGGCATCGTTCTCGAACCGGTTGATCGGTTCCACATTTCGGCGGACGTGTACCAGATCAATATCCGCGACCGGATCGTCAGTGCAGCAAGCATCAAGGGTCAGGCAGCGTATGATGCCGTGTCTGCCGCCGGCGTTCAGATCAACACGAATGGCCTCAGCCTCAGCAACATCAGCGCTTCCTATTACGCAAATGCCGAAAGCACACGGACTCAGGGACTCGACATTCAGGGCGACTACAAGTTTCTCCTGCACAAATACGGCAACCTCGACCTGTCGCTGCTGCTCAACCTGAATCGAACTGTCGTCACGCATGTGAACAACAACATCTTCAACACGCCATTCGCCAACGCACAGTCAGTCTCGAACATAACGGGCGTCCCGCGATCGAAAATCGTACTCGATGCGCACTGGCAATACAAAAAATGGGACGTTAACATTCGACAGACACGCTATGGTTCCACCAAGACACTTCTGACGTATGAGGACCTGGCACCAAGCAACCTTCAGTACTCGAACACCACATGGGCACAGTTCGTAGGGTCTCCAGTCTGGACAACAGACTTACAGGTTGGTTATGCGTTTACCGATGCATATCGCCTGACGATCGGCGCAAATAATATCTTCAACGAACGTCCGCGTGAGGTACCGCTGATCAACAATTATCTCGGCGTTTCGGCGTATCCGGCCAGTTCGGCGCTGTCTCTGACCGGGGCGTATTATTTCGGGCGCTTCGACGCGAATTTCTGAGAACTCGCATGATCGTCGCCAATCGCATGTGCGATGATCATGCATCCTTCAAAACTGGAACAGCCTCTCTCATCCGGGAACGTCGCCGCCCTCAACGCCGACGTTTTTTCCAGACAACGTCCCCAACCAACGCAAGGTCTCAGGTCTTGCCGATATCGCGCATGGCCACCACCAGATTCATGTGCGCGGCAAGCATGCACTGCGGCAGCGTCGGCAGATAAATCCGGATGGCCTCCAGCTTCTTCGATTCCGGAAGCGAGGCAAAAAGTGGCCGTGAGCCCACTCCCTCACTCCCGGCGTCGTAGCTTTTGGCAATGGCGGCAAGCAGCGTCGCCGGGACGGCAGCCAGCAGGGATTTTTGTGCCGGTGTCAGCAATCTGTCCCGCAGAGGGCCTGAAAGAGTGCGCGTCTCCGCGACCTTCGGAACCTCGTAGTGCTTCAGCTGCGTCAGCGGGAACTCGACCTCCACGCCATTTGCCTGCAGGACATAACCGGTAGAACCATCAATATCCACCAACCGGCCGTCATGTGAGCCCTTGAGATCCGAAACATGATCTCCGATCGACAACTGGACCATGTCTGAACCTCCGTTATCTGCATAAACCTGAACCACAGGGGCTCATGGATACGACTGTCGGTCAAGCGCGGGTGCCGCTTTTCATGTGTCCGACGCAGGCCGACCTCCCGGCCTAGCCTCCAACCGCGACAGGCACGTCAGGGCCTTGCCGCCGGGCAAGACTGGCTGCATGAGAACTTACGGACTTGGCTGGACTGCCTTGAATGCAGCGCCTCTTGAGCACCACGGTGCAAACCACTCACTATGCGAACCCTGGTGCCTCTGCGATAGTGCCGCGCGAACTGTCGGGCGTCGTCCCCATCCACACGAGGGTATTTCAATGTCGAAGATAAATCTCACGTCGATCAAGCGCGCCAGCCGGACGCTGATACTTTGCTCGTCCATGACAGCATTTTCTGCCTTCGCGGCCGGACAAGACAACGCAACGCGCGCAGTGCCTTCGGCGCCAGTAATGCAGGACATTCCTGATGCTCACGAAAAGCCCGATCCTGGCCTGCACTACAAACTTGTTTTCGACGTGCAGACCATGGGTGACAGTTCAGACGACGCAAGTCCGGCACTGCGCACAATCGGTGCTGTTCTAAATACCTATCGAAAATTCGGCGTGCCAAGCGACCATATTCAGGCCACAGCTGTCTTTCACGGCAAGACCATTCTGCTCGTCACGACCGACCAGACCTATCAGCACAGAAGCGGCACACCGAAAAACCCGAACGCGGCGCTGTTGCATGAACTGGCGTCCGCCGGCGTCGATCTTGTGATCTGTGGTCAGTCCGCGCGTTCCCAGCATTATACCAACGCTGACATTCTTCCGTTTGTGACGACCAATCTGTCGGCAACCGTGACCTTCATCAATCTGCAAACCAGAGGTTTTATCAAAATTACCGAATAAGAAGCGCAATAGACTGACGTCCTGAACTTCAATTCGGGACGCAGGCCGCGGCGCTGATGCCCTGCGGCCTGCGAAGGAGACCTTTCAGCCCTCCTCCTTCCGCAGATAACGACGCGACAGAGCATCGAACGATATGGCCAGCACTACGATGCCGCCACTGACAACGGATTGCCAATAGGGGGAAACTCCGAACAGAACGATGATATTTTCGATGATCCCGATGATCGCAGCACCCAGAATGGCGCCAACCGGACTACCGATACCGCCTGTTGTCGTCACACCACCAATGACTGCGGCTGCGATGGGCGGAAGCACCCAATCCTCACCAATAGACGGTTGAGCGGTTCCCAGGCGCGCCACCATCAACATACCTGCGACAGATGCCAGAAACCCGGCTATGCCAAACACGATCGTCCGGATCGGATCTACGGGAATTCCAAGCATGCGTGCAGCAGCACCATTATTGCCGATGGCGTAGATGTAGCGACCGAACGATGTCCGAAACATCAGGAACGCAGCAACGGCAACAGCTATCAACATCACGATGAACGGGACCGGCAGCCCGAGCCAGTAACCTCTGCCAAGAAAGCCGATTTGATACGGAATTCCCGTGATCGCAACGCCCTTTGTCAGAACCAGATTCAGACCGGCATAAACACCAGCCATGCCGATCGTCAGAACAAGCGAATGTAACCTTAACGCGGTAACCAGAAACCCGTTGAGCAAGCCACATAAAGTACCAAGCACGATACAGACCAGAAGCGAGAGAAACGGGTTCAACCCGAGCTGCACCATCATGATACCGCCCACGACGGCCGACAGGCCACCAATGGCACCAAGGGAAAGGTCAAGCTCCCCCAGGATCAGCAGCATCGCCTGTCCGATCGTCACCAGCCCGATAAAGGCGAGTGTGCGGGCTATGATGATCATGTTGAACGGTGTGAGAAAATGCGGCGACAGAATGCAGGACAAGACGAAGATCGCAACCAGCGCCGTCGTCACACCAGCCATCGGTGCGCGCAGGATCGACATTGCTACAGACCCGACCGGTCGCTTCGGCGATGGCGGCAGGGCTTCAGGGGCAGACGCCGTATCAGGCTGCATGGGCGTGATCTCCCGATCCGATAATGGCACCGACAAGAACATGCGCGTCCGTCTCGGCCGTGTTGAAAGTTCCGGCCATACGACCGTCATGAATCGCGATGATCCGGGTTGCACAGCGACGCAGTTCCGCCATTTCGGACGAAACGAGAATTACCCCGATCCCGTCTTCCGCCAGCTTCTGCATCAGCCGATAGATTTCGACCTTCGTACGGATATCGATTCCCTTGGTCGGTTCGTCAAAAATCAGGATTTTCGGTCTTTGCCGCATGGCACGTCCGATAATCGCCTTCTGCTGATTTCCGCCGGACAGAAAACGAATTTTCTGCTCCAGTCCAGGGGTACGAATGCCGTACTCCCGGATAATATCAGCAACCACTTGCCGCTCTCTGGCGGACGCGATCACACCGGCCCGTGCGGTCTGACCGAACAGGCCGACGCCGATATTTTCCCGGACGCTCAACATTGGCAAAATCCCATGCAGCTTGCGCTCCTCCGAGATGTAGCTCATCCCTCCCTGTACCGCCCGACGCGCGCTGCCGAGGTGCCACGGTTTTGCGGTGACGGTCACCTTGCCCGATTTTGCCTTCAGAATTCCGTAAAGGGTTTGCATGATCTCCGACCTGCCCGCGCCGACCAGACCCGCGAAGCCCAGAATTTCCCCCTGGAACAGATCGAACGAAATGTCGGCAAACCCGCGCCCACTGAGCCCCTCAACCTGCATCAACGGCATCCCGCGCGCCGTCATAGGCTGGAACGTGTCATCGATCTTGACCTCATTTCCAGACATCAGCTTGATCAGTTCACGCTCGCTGATGGCATGCATGTCATGATGTGCAACGCTCACGCCATTTCGAAGCACCGTCACCCGATCGCCGATATCGAATATCTCGTTCATCTTGTGCGACACGAAGATAACGGCACGCCCCTCGTCACGCAGTTGCCGCACGAGCGCAAACAGCCGCGTCGCCTCGGACTCCGTCAGGGACGACGTCGGCTCGTCAAGGATCAACACCCGAAAATCACGGCGGGTCGACGCGCGCGCAATCTGCAGAAGCTGCTGATCTGACACGGCAATCGTGCCGGCTTCCTGTTCAGGCCGTGCGCGAATGCCAAAACGTGCCAAAATTGGCCGTGCCGCCCGATTCAACTGTCCGCGTGAAAGCGTCACACCGCCAAAACCGGACTTTCTGAATGGCAGGAACAGATTTTCCGCAACACTCATGTGCGCGAAAAGGGAAAGCTCCTGCGGTACATATGCGATCCGATCAAACAGATCCGGGGCGGCGCGGGCATCCTGCCCTTCGATCAGGATCTGTCCCTCATCGGGCGCGGACAGGCCTGTCAGGATACGAATCAGGGTCGATTTACCAGCCCCGTTTTCCCCGGCAAAAATATGAACCGTGCCGGGGTCGATCTGCAGAGAGACATTATCCAGCGCAACCACACCTGGAAATGTCTTTCTGATGGAATGAACTTCCAGAAGTGACATAACCGGCTTCCCTCAATGATGCAGCGCCTTGATGAACTCATCGACATTGTCGTGGGTAATCATGTCGATGCCGGTATCGATCATCTTGGGGGTCTTGTGTCCGGTCGCCTGCTGCCACATGCTGATGACTGACCAGTATCCCTGCTGCTCCGGCCGCGAGGACGAGCTGGAGTCCGCAACCCCGTCCTTGATCAGTTGCAGCATGTCGCTCATGCCGTCCATGCCAACCTCGAACACCTTGCCAGTCTTGCCGCCTTCACGAATGGCCTGACCAATACCCACAGGGCCTGATGCGTCACTGGCAACCCAGCCCTTCAGGTCAGGATGCGCCAGCATGATGGCGGCAGCCTGTTTCTGTCCGGTTTCGATACTGTCATTGTCGATACCCGTCGCGACGACCTTGATGCCGGGATATTTCGCAAACGTCTCCCGATGACACTGCGCGCGCAAGGTGTGGTTGGGCGCCGTCGGCACGCCCATCATGATGGCGACTTCACCCTTTCCACCCATCAATTTGACCAGACGTTCCGCGGCGACACGAGCCTGTTCGCAAAAGTCTGCACCAACAGCTGTCATTTTCATGCCGTCCGGCGGAACCGAGTCGAACACGGCAACAGGAATATTTTGTTGCCCCGCTTCGTCCAGCACTGCGCGGTTACCTTTTCCGTCGAGCAGGTCGACGATAATACCGTCCGGCTGAGTGGAGATCGCGCGTTCGATAATATCGTTCTGCTCCAGCACGTCAGCGTGCTGGGGCGCGCGGTATTCGATGACGATCTTCTGGCCTGTGGTCTTGAAAATCATGTCTGCGGCGGCGTTTGCCCCCTGATTGACCTGATCGAACCATGGGTGAACCACTTTTGGCACCAGCACGAAATGAAGGGTCTTCGGCGTGTCAGCGCGCGCGATGCATGGCATGATCATCCCTGCCACAAGCAGGGACAGAAGCGTTTTTTTCATTATTTTTATCGCCCTGTATTAACTGAGACGCACAGCCGTCCGCTGATGTGCCCGTGCGCCTGAATGTTATATCATGTTCATTTGTGCACCCCCCTTTGTGACATAACTATCGACGTCGTGCTTGTCGCGTTTGCGTTATCGCAATTACCGGACGATCACTGTTTTGGGAGTAAAAACGCTGGTATACGCGCACGATGACATGCGAATACATCGAAGTGTTTGAAAAATAGTATCACTTCGGCGGCAAACTCCCCCTCGGGGAAAGCCGCCGAAGAACCGACACCAGCAATCCGGCGGCGTCCTGAAGGCCGGACATCCCATGGACGCCAACGCAACGCCCTGAATGGAAGGTCAGATCAGACCGCGCGCCTTGATCACGGCATACGCCGCCTGCGTCACCATGCACACGATGCGCCCGTCGGCGATCATGCGCTCAAACTCCACCAAAGGGACGGTGTGCACGGTCATATCTGCTTCGGTGGCTTCACGCGCTGTTTCACCTGCCGTCAGGTCCGTCGCCAGATAAACGTGCCCCTTCTGCGTGGAGTAACCAGCGCCCTGATACGTCTCGGCAACATGCAGCATGTGGCCGGCAAGCAGTCCCGTTTCCTCCTGCAATTCGCCCGCCGCAACCTGCTCGGGGCTCGCATCCGGACGGCTTTCCCACATGCCCATCGGAAGTTCCCACAGGCGCTGACCTACCGGATACCGGAACTGCTGCACCAGCGTGACCTCCGGCCCGTCGGGTCCCTGCCCAAGCGGCAGGATCACGACGAATTCACCGCGCTCCACAACGCCATAGAGCCCTTCCTTGCCATCAGGACGCTCGATGATGTCTTCACGCAGCTTGGTCCAAGGATTCGCATAGGCAATACGCGAGGACAAAACGCGATATCCGCCGGGGCCGGGTTCTGGCCGATCCGTCATGACAGTCATTCCTTTTGGCTTGCGAACTCACCCCGTTTCGCAGCGCGCTTCACAGGGACAGATGAAAAAACTGATTGAATTCACCGGCGGGATAATCCGCGAACGCCGCGCCGGAGACAAAGCCATGCGCCCGATACAACGCAATGGCGGGGCCGAACGCAGCCGTCACGCCGGTTTCAAGGCTCAGACGTGTCACGCCGCGCCCTCGCGCGACCGAGAGGATATGGACCAGCATTGCGCGTCCGACGCCACGTCGCAAAAAGTCGGGATGTACCCGCATCGATTTGATTTCGGCATGATCGGTCGACAGCATCTTCAGTGCGCCGACCCCGGCAATCTCCGCGCCGTGCCATGCGGACCAGACCGTCACGTCCGGCGTCTGCAAACCGGAAAGATCCAGCGCAAAGACCCATCCCGGTGGCGAGGATTCATGCATGCCCCGCAAATGGATTTCCAGCAGTGCACGTATATCGGCCCCACTGAGATCGTCTTCACGCACGACCAATACCGTCACTTCATGCTCCCCACCACGCGGCGTCACGACAACAGGCCGTAACACCGCGCTACGCGAGCATTTCCCTCAGATCAGGTCAATCCGAAAGGTCGCGCCACAGATCGATCCCGCCTTCACGGGCATGTTGGTCGATCAGCGACAACTCGTCCGCGGAGAACGCAAGATTGTTGAGCGCATCAAGCGAATCATCAAGCTGCTTCACATTGCGCGCACCGATCAGCGCCGACGTCACGCGTTCGTCGCGCAGCACCCACGCAATCGCCATCTGCGCCAGACTCTGCCCGCGCTTCTGCGCGATGTCGTTCAAGGCCCGCACATGGGCAATGTTCGCATCGGACAGCATCTCGCGGGAGAACGACCCCTCAAGCGCTGCACGCGTCCCCTCCGGCACCCCGTTGAGGTATTTGTTCGTAAGCAACCCCTGCGCCAGCGGCGAGAACGCGATGCAGCCCACGCCAAGATCATCCAGCGTATCCAGCAGATCGACCTCAACCCAGCGGTTCAGCATGGAATAAGACGGCTGATGAATCAGCAACGGCACCCCGGCATCGGCCAGAATCTTTGCCGCCTCGCGCGTGCGCTGCGGACCATAGGACGAAATGCCGACATACAGTGCCTTGCCCTGACGGTGCATCTGGATCAGCGCACCCATCGTCTCTTCCAGCGGCACATCCGGGGTCGGGCGATGCGAATAGAAGATGTCGACGTAGTCGAGGCCCATGCGCGTCAGGCTCTGATCCAGCGATGCCAGAAGATATTTGCGCGAACCGCCGACACCGTACGGCCCCGGCCACATATCCCAGCCTGCCTTGGTCGAGATGATCATCTCGTCCCGATGCCCGGCAAAATCCTTCTTCAGGATCAGGCCGAAATTCTCCTCTGCCGAGCCATAGGGAGGGCCGTAATTATTCGCCAGATCGAAATGCGTCACACCACGGTCGAACGCACGGCGGATCGTCGCGCGCCCCGTCTCGAACACGTCCACGCCCCCGAAATTGTGCCACAGCCCCAGCGAAACCGGCGGCAAAACAAGGCCAGAGCGCCCGCAACGGCGGAAACGCGCCCCTTCGTAACGGTCAGCGGCAGGTGTCCAGGTCATCAGCGTATCCTCTGAAAATCAAAACAGGTCTCGGTCCCCATCCCCTTCAGTCGAAGCGTGAGATCGGGCCATGCTCCAGATGCGGCAGAACATGCCGCGCGAACAGATCACACTCCGCCTGATGCGGATAGCCGGACAGGATGAATGCCTCCATCCCCAACGCCTGATACGCGCGCAATTTCGCGAGTACCTGGTCCGGCGTGCCCACCAGTGCGGCACCGCACCCCGAACGCGCCCGCCCGATGCCGGTCCACAATGTCTCCTCGACAAAGCCGTCGGCACCGGCGGCGTCCCGCAATTCGCCTTGTCGGGCTACGCCCGCCGTCCTGGAATCGAGCGATTTCGCCCGGATCGCCTCGCCCGCATCGGCATCAAGGCGCGAGAGCAAACGGTTGGCCGCAGCGCGCGCTTCCGCCTCGGTCTCACGCACCACAACATGCACGCGATAGCCAAAGCGCAGGCTGCGTCCGTGGCGCTCGGCCCGCGCGCGCATGTCCGCCACCACACTGCGCACACCCTCCAGCGTGTCCGGCCACATCAGATAGACGTCCGCTGCCGCTGCCGCCGTCTCGCGCGCAGCTTCGGACAGACCGCCGAAATAAAACAGCGGAGCCTTGCCGCCAAAACCGGTCATGCGCGGCGCTTCGACGTCGAAATTATAGAACGCCCCGCGGGCGCTGACCGACTTTCCATTCAGCAGATCGCGCAGGATATTCATGTATTCCAGTGTCCGCTGATAGCGCGGCGCGCTCTCCAGCCGCTCACCCGGCAGATCGGACGAGATGATGTTGATGTCGAACCGACCCTGCGCCATGTGATCCAGCGTGGCGAGCTGGCGTGCCATCTGCGGCGGCCACATCTCGCCACACCGGATGGCCGTCAGCAGGCGGATGGTCTGCAACATTGGCGCCATTCCGCCCGCAAACGCCACCGCTTCGATCCCGAGCTTGTAGCCAGACGGCAGCAGAATCCGGTCGAACCCGCCACTTTCGGCAGTCTGCACGATGTCGCGACAATGCGCCCAGGACGCCTGAAGCGCCGGGTCAGGTTGTCCCAGAAATTCGTAATCGTCATCGCAGAGGGCAGAGAACCAGCTAACCTCGCACGAGGGCTGGGGGGCGGCCAGATCGGACATCGACGTTCCAATTTCACTAACACAAATCGTGATACGTATTTACGACACGACGTAACGGATGTATAGGGCGCTTTCCCTTTCATATTTCACGAAATGTCGGTTCATGCGCTTCGCTCTTGTCGGCACCGGCCTGATGGCCCAGGAACATATCCGCAATCTCGCGCTTGTACCGACGGCCTCGGTCGTGGCGCTGGTCGACCCGGAACCTTCATCCATCGCCTGGGCGCGCCGAAGCCTGACGGAAACCGGCACGGCAGACGCCGATGCCATCCCCGGCTTTGCCGACGTGACGTCGATGCTGGGATCGGTCACCGCAGATGCCGTCATAGTCTGCGCGCCGAACTACCTGCATCACGACGTGCTGCTGCCGCTGCTGGCAACCGATCTGCATATCCTGTGCGAAAAGCCCCTTTGCACCACGATCGAAGATACGCGCGACATCGTGGCCCGCACCAAGGGACGCACGGGCATCTTCTGGGTTGGCATGGAATATCGTTTCATGCCGCCCGTCAGCAGCTTCATCGCGGACATCCACGCGGGGCAGACCGGCACTCTGCGCCGCATCGCCCTGCACGAACACCGCTTTCCGTTCCTGCGCAAAGTCGGCGACTGGAATCGTTTCAACCGCAATACCGGCGGCACGATGGTCGAAAAATGCTGCCATTTCTTCGATCTGATGCGCGTGATCGTGGGCGCGGAGCCGGTCAGCGTGTTCTGCTCGGGTGCGGCGGACGTCAATCATCGCGACGAACGCTATGACGGACAGACACCCGACATCATCGACAACAGCTACACGGTTGTCGATTTCGACAACGGCGTGCGCGCCATGCTCGATCTGTGCATGTTCGCCGAAGGGTCCGAGGAACAGGAAGAACTGGTCGCCATCGGGGATAAGGCCAAATTGAGCGTCGGCATCCCCAGCGGCATCAAGACCCTTGCTCCCCGGGTGGAGGTCAACGCGCCCAAGGCCGTCGTCCGCACGCACGTGGAGACCCCGGCCGACGCTTTGGCCGCCGGCCACCATCACGGAGCGACCTATTACCAGTTGCTGGCATTCCTCGACGCCGCAGAAGGCCGCGCTCCGGTCCTCGTGACGCCAGAAGATGGGCTGAAAGCGGTGATGATGGGCACCGCAGCGGAAATCAGCGCCCGCGAAAAGCGCGTGGTTACGCTGTCCGAACTGGGATATTGAGCACTATGGGCGCCCCCGCGCGCCCGTCGAACCTGTCATGCGGCACGACCAGCCGCAGCATGACCCACGCCAGACAATACGCCACAGCGCAATAACCGAGGACCGGCACCAACCCGCCCTCGGTCCCGGCCACCCGCCCGACCAGATGCAGGCCCAAGGCCCCGCCGATATTGCCGCAGAACGCGCCAATCCCGGTCCCGCGACCCACGCGATCATGTGGAAACCATTCCGTCGCAAAACCGAACAGGTTGCTGGCAAATGCCTGATGCGCGCCCAGCGTCAGTCCGCACAGCACAACCGCAATCCCCAGAACATGCGTGTGCAGCACGAACGGAATCGGCAGCACACACAAAGCCGCAACCCCCATCACAATCCGCCGCGCCCGCTCCGGACCGCCAACACGCGATGCCATGACAGGGGGCAGATAACCGCCCAGTAACGATCCGACCGCCGCCATCAGATAAGCCACTGCCAGCGGCACACCCAGATGCACCGGGTCCAGTCCGAAGCGATGATGCAGAATGTCGGGCAACCAGAACAGCAGGAACCACCACACCGGATCAGTGATGAATTTCGCCGCGGCAAATGCAGCAACCATCCGCCTGTTCGAAATCCGTGCCGGAGCACGAAGCGGCAACGCCTCGGACACCGACTCCCGCAAGGTTGTGCGCTGGCGCAGCAAAAGCCACGGAATTGCACATCCCAGACCCAGCAAACCAACCACGATGATCGTCCCCTGCCAGCCCAGAAGCGGATACAGCGCCGCCACCATCAACGGTGTTCCCATTGCGGCAATGTTCGGCGCGGCGTTCAGGATACCGATCACCCGACCCCGTTGTCCGGCGCTGAAATTGGCCGACACGGCCTTCATGCTCGCCGGTGTGCCGATCCCCTCGAACACACCCAAGCCAACCCGAACGGCCAGAAACCCGTTCACGCTTCGCACGAAGGCATGAAACACCGTCATCAGGCTCCAGCCAGCAACGCCGGCACCCAGCGTGACACGCACCCCCAGACGATCAACCACCCAGCCGCTGGCCAGCAGCGACACGGCAATCGCGGCCTGCGACCATGAGGAGATCATGCCGTAATCCGCAGCGGTCCAACCGAAAATCTGATCCAGAACCGGTTTAAGCAGGGCTATGATCTGCCGGTCCGAATACGCAATCATCGCGATCAGGAACAGCAGCACCATCATCAGGCGCTCGGTCCCGCGCGGCGAGATTGCGCGGGTCGAACCGGTCGGGATCGTCATGCCTCAGAAATCCTTGTGCAGGCTGAACCCACCATAGCGCCCATAATCGCGCGGCAGCCAGCCCACCACGCCACCAAGATTTCCATAGCTCATGTAGGAATAATAATGGGTGTTGATCGCGTTTCGCAGGATCAGCGTCAGGCGCAGACGATGGACCTTGTCCTCCAGCGTCGTGCTGAGGTTCCAGATACCATACGCTTTCTGCACCGTGTCCGGTGTCTCGGTCAGGGAATATTGCGTACGGCTCTGCCACGTATAGTCACTATCCAGCGACACCGCGAAACGGTCATTCAGCGGGCGGGTATAGTCCGCGTTCAGCACGAACTTCCAGCGTGGCGCGAACGGCAACGGCTCACCATTGATGTTGCACGACTGCGCCGCACCGGTCGGGCACTTGAACTGATCGACCGTGGCATAGGTATAGGCAAAATTACCACCCAGCGTCAGCTCATGCGTCGGCCGCACGGAGAAATCGCCCTCAACCCCCTTTGACGATACGCTGCCCGCATTGATCAGACGCGTGACTGTCGCACCAGACACCTGATCGAGGAAGTTGGCCTGATAATTGCTGAAATCTTCGATGAAGGCAGCAAGGTTCGCCGTCACGCGACGGTGCCAGAACTGCGACTTCAGACCGATTTCGTAGCTGTTGTTCTGCTCGGGCTTCAGCGCCTGCGCATCCGTCGCCTGCATGTTGAAGAACGCATTATACGCCGGCCCCTTGTAGCCGTGCGAATAGGTAAAATACGCGTTTATATCGGACGTGATATCATATTGCAGACCGATCCGATCAACATACCCGTTATGCGCAGTCGATCCACTGGAGGCATAGTTCGGCCGGATGCCCGTAACCGACGCAGCCGAGCTGGACGTCCGGTTGAACTGATAGGCCAGATCATCGCGCAGCAGTCGCAAACCGAGAATAGCCCGGAATTTCTTGGTGAAATTCACATTTCCTTCGGTGAAGACCGCGTAATTGTTCCCCACGGTTCCGAAATTGGCATGCCCGCTCGTCGATGTGCTGCCGACAGGGGAAAGGGTCCGGTCGTACGTCTCGGTATCATTGGCATGCAAATAATACAGGCCCGCGACGTAATCGATGAAATGCCCCTTTGGCGAGGCGATCCGCACTTCCTGCGATGCCTGCCAGAAATCCAGCCACCCATGATCCCGCAATTGCGGCAACGTGGCAGAGGCCTGCGACAGCTGGTCGTAATCCTGGTCCTGCGTATTCTGCCAGCGCCGATAGGCAGAAATCGCCGTAAGCGAGTATCCCCCGCCCAGTTTGCGATCGAGTGTGATCGACACCCCGCCATTATGGTCAACAGACTTGCTCAACGTATTGTTCGAGACGCGCGTGTTGTTGTCCGAGGGCGTCACACCCTGAGAACGGAGCGCCGACGCCAGCGCGGCATTGCGCGTCACCGCATTGGTCGGATAGGCAACCTGAGAACTGGACACGAACACGCCGTTCGGCACGGCATCATTCGAATACATATAGTCCAGGCCGAGCGTCACCCGCGTCTGATCGTCCGGGGTCCAGGCGAGCTTGGTCCGCGCGCCACGATGCTGGTACCCGTTGACCATTTCGTCACGGTAATTGTCGTGCACATTGCCATCATATCCGCCGAACAGGATCGACGCATTGCCCGTCAGCTTCGACGGCACCAGCGTGCCGGACACGCCACCGGCCAACCGGTATTCGTTGCCGGAGAAATACGACGCATCGGCGTAAGCCTTGAACTCGGACGTGGGGCGCGCGGTCACGATATTGACCGCTCCGGCCGAGGCGTTCTTGCCGAACAACGTGCCCTGCGGACCGCGCAGCACCTCGATATGATCGAGATCCAGCAGATCGGCGCTTGCCTGCCCCGATCGCGCCAGCACGACGCCATCAACCACGGTCGAGACCGATGGCTCGACACCCGGTGACGTCGAAATCGTGCCGACACCGCGCACGAACAGCGTCCGGTCCTTGGACGACGCACTGGTGCGGAAATTGGCGGACGGGACCATCGAGAAAATGCCCTGCAGATCGTGCACGTTGTCCCGCGCCGCCTGCTTGGCAGTATAAACCGAAGTTGCCACCGGCACCTTCTGCAACGGCTCGCTCCGGCGGCGAACGGTCACGGTCACGGCCTCCGCGTCCTGCGGCGCAACGGCGGTGCTGCCTGCCCCGGGTGCCGATACTGCCGGCGCAGCCAGTGCCGTCCCGCAGCACAGCATCGCGCAGCTGACCACGAGCCCACGAAGGGCAATCGTCGAAGGTCGGTCTGAACGCAGGCGAGGTGGCAACGGCTCTATATTCACGACAATTTCTCGTGTTATTAATGTTTAACTTAAACTGTCGTATATATGGGTTTGGGGCAGCGTCAATGGGGCCACAGCACGCGCCAGACCCACGCTTCAACGGTGCACACGTCGATCCGACCGTGCTGCACAACGGCAAATCGGGATGGGGCTAGAAGAAAAAATGCATGGTTTCAATGCATTATATCAACGTCAGGCCCCGTGGAATTTCTCCCCCGGTTTACTCGGATCAGATCGCTGTAAATAAGCCACACGAAAAACAATCGTGCAATAGATCCATTACCCACCCGGTGCCGCACATTATCGCGAACACAGAAAAAAGCCCCACCCGGATATGTCCGAATGGGGCTGCGCTCAGCAAGGCAGGAACACGTATCCCGGTCAGGTCTCGGGCAGCATCCGGCTATAGGCCGCGCGGATCTGCATCGCCAACGCGTTCGGCACCAGCGGCTTGCGCGCCACCGGGACATCGCGAAAGCGTTCGGGGATCATCACACTGTCCCCATAACCGGTCGCGAACACGAACGGAATTCGCATCGCCAGCAGCAGATCACCAATCACCGCCGAGGTATCGTCGTTCAGGTTGAAGTCCAGCACCGCGAAATCCGGCCGGAATGCCCCCAACGACAGGCGCGCATGCACTGGATCGGGCGAAAGGCGCACTTCACTCGCACCCAACTTTCTCAGCAGGTCCTCGGTATCCAGAGCAATCAGCGACTGATCTTCCACCAACAGCACCGAACGCCCCGCCAGCGGCAGATCGCCCGCCAACTGCTCGGGCGCAGCGAGAGGTGCATCGCCGCCCCCTTCAAGCAGGTGGCGTGCTGGCACCGCCAGTCGTGCCGTCACGCCGGTGGGGTCATAGGTAATTTCCGCCAAACCACCAAGATCGTAGGTCATCGTGCTCTGGATCAGGCGCGATCCGAACCCCAGGGTCTCCGGCTCCGCCACAGCGGGCCCGCCGCGTTCGGTCCACAGAATTTCACAACCGCCATCCGGTGCCCGCGACCAGGTGACGCTCAACTGCCCCTGCGGTGCCGACAATGCGCCGTATTTCGCGGCATTGGTCATCATTTCATGCATGACGAGCGCCAGAACACCGAAGGCCCGGTCGTTCAGACGCACCTTGTCGCCCGATGCCGAAACGCGGTTGGCCTGATCTCCATAGCGATGAAGCCCGGCCTCGGCCTCCACCAGTGTCGCGAGATCGCCACCCACGCTGGAGCTGAGCGACTGGTCATGTGCAAAAGCCAGTGCGCGCAGCCGCCCCTCCAGGGATTCCGAATAATCGGCAACTGTCGCTGCATGTGCGCCCGTCTGCGTGGCAATCGACTTCACCAGCGCGATGATGTTCTTGACCCGATGATTCAACTCGTCATTCAGGATACGCCGCCGGTGCTCAAGCCGATTGCGTTCCTCCGCCGTGATCTCGTGCTGCTTGAGGAACACATCACGCAGATAGGTCCGGACGGCTTCCGCCACACCCTGCTCCGCCTCGGTCCAGGGACGCGACTGATGCAGCACTTCCTGACGCCACAGATCGAAGCTGCCGCGGGGGCTCAGGCGCACACCCGCTGGTGTGGCGAGGCTTTTCTTCACCGGCTCCCCGGCCCAGACCACGTCGTGCGCCTCCTCGTTGCGGAAGAAAATCAGGTAATCGCGTGGCGTCGATGACAGCGGGACCGCCATCGCCCCGGCAACGTCGGTGCCGAAATTATCCTGCCCGGTTTTTTTCCGCAGATCCTGCGTGTGCCAGACACTGGAACGCGCCGCGTCCTCCTGCCCCTCCCCAGACCGGCTCTCCTGCGCCAGATAGCCCACAAGATGCAGCGCCTGCTCGTCCGACGGCGCATCGCCATAAGCTGCCCATTGGTCTTCGGTCCAGATCCCGACACCCTGGCAGTCAATCAGTGTCATAAAGGCCGACAGGTTCGAGCGCAGGCCATCGACCAGCGTATCGGTCCCCGAAAGACTGGACAGGATATCGTCCAGCCTGCGGCGTGCCAGACCGGACGCCACGATCTGGGCGCGGCGCTCCGCAATCGCGATCTGGAGCGAGAAATACTGCGCGAACAGTTCCGCACCGATCCGCATCGAGATCGGCGTGATGCGCGGGCTGTCATGATGACAGGAAATCAGACCCCATAATTCCCCATCGACCACGATCGACAGCGACATCGATGCCCCGACGCCCATATTCTGCAGATATTCGCAGTGAATGGGCGAAACGGAACGCAATTGCGCGAACGACATGTCGATCGGCGGTTCGCCCGGGCGCAGCGGCGGCGTTAACGGAACGGGCTCATAGTGCACATCGCTGATCATGCGGATCGTGTTCAGCAGATAGAGACGACGCGCCTGATACGGAATATCGGAAGCGGGAAAACGCTGCCCCATGAAACTGTTGAGCGTGGGGCGCCGTGCCTCGGCAATCACCTGACCCGCACCGTTATGCAGGAACTGGTAAATCATGACGCGGTCATAGCCCAGCATCGCGCGCACCAGTCGCGCACCCGCCCGGGCCAGCATGTCCACTTCTGTCTCCAGACCGATGCGACGGATCAGGATCTGGGTGAAATCCAGCGCCTCCTTGGCGCTTTTCGCCCCATCGGTCGACGGTTCGAGTTCGATGAAAACCCGGTCCTTGTGGCGGTGGATGGTCGCATCAAACAACGTATTCGAATGGCTTACGCCAAGGCCAAGCACGATGCCCGCAACCTCGGACCCACCAGACCGTGCGGCCGCATTCCGCACATCATGAACCGCCTTTTCACCGATCAGCGCCGCCAGTGCCATGCCGCGTTCGATGGGTCGGGAAAACCCCGTGACCTCGGCGGCATTTACCGACCAGAACTGCAGTTCGAATCCCACCGGGTCGGCAACCAGCATTGCCCCGTGCGGCTGAACGCTGCCAGGGATGTGGATCGGCTCCAGGTCGCAATTGGTCAGATCGACCTTCATCGGCGGCACGCTCATTCTGCTGTCAACCAGCGGTAACTTTCAGATGCATCTGCTGGCAGGTGGGATCGAACAAAAATCATCATAAGGCTCGTTAGACATATAGACGGCATACCCGCCTTGCCCACGAAAGTGAGGCACGCCGGGGGTGAAGATCGCGGGCTGGACCGGCCCACATCGATGTTTTCAGGAACGATTGCCGTCCAGCACCGATATATACGGTGATTGGAGACAGAATAATGACCCATGCGAGTCACCCCACCGACCCTGTTCCACACGCAGCGCCCGGTTCCAGCGCCAGCGTGCTTCATCCTGATGTCCTGTCGGGGCGCAACCCGTGCCCGACCGATCTCCCTATCGAACTTATTCCTCTTTAGTTCCCGATACCGTGACCTTCGGACCCGGTCAAATCCGCGCTTCATGAACTTATGCCGCGTATTTTACGTTGGGATCAGACGGTTAGACAACCAGAGGACTCCGCTCGACATTCAGTCAGTGCCCGGACAGGGGCGACCGACGTCACGAATGTTCGAATGAAACATAACCTCGGCGCACAGTCTGTTCACAAGTGAACAGAAATGCCGAAACCGGGTAGAACTCATGGCTGCGGCAACTTTTCAAGATTTCGACCAGAACCGCCTTTTATCCGTACTGTCCCCAGACGACCACGCACGGCTGAAGCCCCATTTTCAGGTTCTGGAACCAGCCGCAGGCACCGTGATTCAGGCTGCTGGCGAGAATGTGACGGAGACCTGGTTTCCCTGTGGCGCCACGCTGGTCTGCTACTGCGTAGAGACCCCAGAAGGCCAGTCCACCGACGTCGCGATGATCGGGCGCGAAGGCGCGATCGGCGGGATCGTCTCGCACGGCAACGTGCCGTCATTTTCCACGGCGCGCGTGCGCTTTGCGGGCAAGCTGATGCGTATCCAGACCGCCGAACTGGAACGCGCCAAGATCGATTCCATCCATCTTCGCCACTGGTTCGCCCTGTATTCGGACTGTCTGCTGGCACAGGTCTTTCAGAATTCGGCCTGCAACGCAGCCCACACCGTCAGCCAGCGTGCCGCGCGCTGGCTGCTTGCCGGCGTGGAGCGCACGGGGTCCAGCGACCTTCGCATGACGCAAGAGCAGCTTTCAGAAATGCTTGGTGTGGGCAGGCCTTTCGTGAATCGGGTAATCGCGTCCATGCGGGCCGAAGGGGTGCTGGAGACGGCGCGCGGTCACGTCCGAATCCGCGATCGGGCGGCGTTGCTGGCACGTACCTGCAACTGCTCCGAATTGACCCGTCAGCATTACGACACCGTGCTGGGTGGCCTGTACAGCGAGTAACAGGCTTTGGTACGTTCAGGCCGCGTCGATCGCCCTGAACGCCGCACGCGCGCACGCGAAAGTCGATCTGGCCGCCGCAATCGACTGCGCCTCGTCATAAGGTGATAGTTTGTCGAGGGCCGCCAGAAACAGGGGCCACGTGCCAGCGTCCGTCTGGGCCGCCAGATGACGAGCACCAAATGCGCCGTCGAAGCCCAGAGCTTCAGCCTGACGCCGCAACAGCTTCGCCCCCAGCGCGGAGCCTTCGAGCACATACACCGCACCGAACCATGACGAGGCACTGTCCAGCGGAATGTCCGGAAGCGGAAACACATCGGGTGTCAGCGCAAGATCAGCCAGATCAGCATACAGCGCAGTCCCAAGTGCCGCAGGGCGTGCCGGGCCATCTTCGGGCCAGGACGCTTCCTGCAACAGCACATCGACATGCGCCCGAAACAACGCCATCCCGCGCAGATACCGGACATAGGTCGCACGGTCGGTCAGGCCACCCACCATGCTGTCGAGCGACTCATGGTTTGTGCGCGTCTGGTCACGCAGCGCAAAACGACGGGCGCTGACACTCATTGCAGTAACCTCTCTCCAGCAAGCGGCAAGGTTTCTTACCCCGCCCCCTGATGCTGTAGAGAAAAATCCTGTGCGCGGCCAGTTCCGCCGCGCACATCAGTCCGTCATGCGTCGCGCAGGATCGTATCGGCAATCCGCAGGCTGAGCGCAGCCGCCGTCAGCGTGGGATTCATGCAGCTGTTGGCGGGCATGACTGCCGTACCTGCCACGAACAGATTGCGATGATCGTGCGCGCGGCACTGGGCATCGACCACCGAATCCTTGGGATCTTTACCCATGACCAGCGTGCCGGATGGATGCTGCCGGTTTTCATGCTTCAGGTTGGTTTTGCCAACTTCGGCATCGAGCAGCGTCGCATACTGCGCCAGATCGGCAAGGGCGAGCTTCACACCCGCATTCCAGTAATCGTCCACATCGTAATGGATCGACGGCACCGGCAGACCCAGCGCGTCCTTCTTGCTGGTGCTGAGTGTCACCCGATTATTCGGATTGGGCAGGACTTCGAAATCGACCGCCCACCGGATCGTGCGTGCCGACTGCTTGCGGATTTCGTCGTCAAGCTGCGAGCCCAGAACGCCCTTGGCAATCAGGCTTTCGGCGATCTGCGACGTCGGGACCGTGTTGCGGACCTTCACCTTGTAACTCGCGGCATCGCGGCGGAAATCACCATCGCGACGGTTCAGATAAACCAGCAATTCGGTCGGCCCCTGACCCGGCCAGATGTCGTCCTTGACGGTCATCGTCTGGCTGATGCCCGTGTTGTCCATCACATTGCGGCCAACCATGTCCGAACTGTTGGCAATGCCGTTCGGGGAATGCGGGGTCTTCGACATCAGCAGCAGTTTTGCAGATTCGATGGCATGTGCGGCGATCACGAAATGCCGCCCGGTCACCTTGTGATCCGATCCGTCGGGCTTCTTGAACCAGACTGCGGTGATCCGGCCCTCCGCATCGTCCTCGATCTTGTAGACGACGGAGTTCGGCAGGATCGTCGCGCCCAGTTGCTCGGCCACGTCGATATGCATCGAGCCGTCATATTTCGCACCGATCGGACAGACCGGGTTGCAGTTGTTGTTCCCCGCGCAGACCGGACGGTCCTTGTACGGTTTGGTCGCGCGTCCGTTGGGCTCCAGAACCGGATGGAAACCACCCGCTTCCAGCCGCTGTGAAAGCTGCGAGAAAAAGTAGCTGTTGGGCAGCCCCTTCATCGGATACGGCTGGGAACGCGGCGGGAACTGGCCACCGCCATTGCCGCCCTGATCCATCTCGTCCATGCCACTGACGCCGAGTTCTTCTTCGGCCTGCTGGTAATACGGCTCCAGATCGTCATAGCTGATCGGCCAGTCGCGACCACGCCCATACAGCGAGTTCAGGCGAAATTCGTTGGGAATCATGCGCCACAGGGCGGAGCCGAAATGCCAGGTCGTGCCGCCGACAACACGCAGGTAAGACGTGTTGTATTTCACCGGCCCGGTCAGTTCGAGGTAGTCGCCATAGGTGCTGGGCGCATACGGCATGCTGGGATACGGCGATCCCGCACCCTGCAACTTCATGTTGGCCAGCGACAGCTTGACCGGTGCGCTGCGAAAACGCTCGACAATATCGCGACGTGTGACGCGCGGCCCAGCCTCCAGCACGATGACCGACTTGCCCGCGCGCGCCATCCGGCTTGCAACCAGACCGCCGGAAACACCCGAGCCAACGATGACGACATCAGCGTCCATAGTTTCGGAACTCATGTGACTAACCCTTTATCATCGTGCTCAGAGATCGAGAACCGGCTTCGGGCCCCAGGCCATCGGCCCGGCACCATAAGTCGGCACGATCAGCGCGCCACGGCACGGCGCGTACATCAACGCGTCCTTGAACGCGACCATTTCCGCATCTGCTCCCTCGCCGACAACGCCAAGGTACCAGGCTGCGACAATCAGTTTCGCCGTCTTCATGATCGCGGCATCCTGCGCATTGGCTGCGAAGAATGCATCGTGGTCGGTGGTGTTCGCACCTTTGATCGCCTGGGACAGCGCATCTGCATCGGCATCGAATGTCGGATAATGCCGACGAAGTGCCGCCTGATAACGCGCGGCCAGTTCCGGGTCGACCTTTCGTCCCACAAGAAACGAGGACAGATCGATGAATTTCGCATCAATCGGTGCCGCAACGGCCTCTGGCGGGATGATGCCGGTGGCAACGAACGCCCCCAGCGCGAGGGATGAGAACAACACCGAACGCCGGCTGAGGCGTGCGCGCGTGCCCTGTGTGGTGCGACCGGTGATCGTCATGGCCTGATCGTGTCCCTTATGCGTGCTCATGCCTTGCTCCCGCGGCGGCGAAAGATCCAGACCAGAAGACCGACGATCACGATTACCGCAATCACGATGCCCGGGATCGCGAAAGCCCCAAGACGCGCGATCGGCGCGACCGGACCACCCTTGCGGATGGTGGCAACGTCCTCGGCACTCACGTGCAGCTTCGGATTGCCGTAATGGGTGAAAACATAGTTACTCACGTCGGCGACGTCCTGATCCGACAGTTGGTTCGTGCGAAGCGCACGCGGACCGAACGGCGGCATGAATGTCGTCTTGCCATCCACAGTGCGGCTGAAACCGAACAGGATCGTGGACACCAGATTGTCCGGACGCTCCGCGCCTGTCGCGCTATTATGGAACAGCGACGGATAATCCGCGTTGCCTTCGGCATTTTCCTGATGACAGCCCGCACACGTGCCGCTGTAGATTTCCCAGCCCTTGTCATGCACGTCCCGCGCGCCGCGCAAGGTCTGTTCGTCCTGCGAACGCGGACCGAACGAATCACGCGCCACCGCACCCGATGCGCCCACTGCGGGAACCTGACGAATATAGGCAACGAGGGCCGCAATATCGTCCTCGCTCAGATACTGCATGCTGTGCTCGACAACTTCCGCCATCGGGCCCGCTGCCTGCGCCTTGCCTTCGGTGCGGCCGGTCTGCAGATAACGCGTCACGTCCGCCGCCGACCAGGTGCCGATGCCAGCCTTCGGGTCGGGCGTGATGTTCGGTGCGTACCACGCCCCGACAGCGCTGCCCGCCAGCGAGTTGCCATGCTGGCCCATCATCATGTCGCGCGGGGTGTGGCACGTGCCGCAATGGCCCAGCACGTCCGCCAGGTACCGCCCGCGCGCGATCTGCGTCTGTTCGCCCTGATGTGGCACAAACCGGTCATGCCCGAGATACAGCATGTTCCAGCCGATCATCGAGGCGCGGATGTTGAACGGGAATTTCAGATGCGTCTGCGGCGCGGCAACATCGATTGGCGCCACGCCCTGCATGAAATAGGCATAGAGCGCTGCGATATCGTCATCCGTAATCCCAGCATATGCGGTGTAGGGCATTGCGGGGTAAAGATGCTTGCCGCCGGGTGCCACACCCTCGCGCACGGCGCGGGCGAAATCCTCTTTTGTGTAATTCCCGATTCCTGCCGTCTTTGACGGCGTGATGTTGGACGAGAAAATCACCCCCATCGGGGTCGCCAGCGCATACCCGCCGCCATAGGTCTTTCCGCCTGGCGCGGTATGACACGCCGCGCAGTCCGCCGCTGTCGCAAGATATTTCCCGCGCGCGACAAGATCGCTGCCCGCTGCGCTCTGCTGCGCCGACGCCGCTGCAAGCGGCATTCCGCAGAGGCTGACGGCCAGAAGAAGACCGCGCAGACGCGAACCGCGTTTCCGGGCAGACAGGACTTTCAAAGAAACATCAGGCACTGAACAATCCCTGGGTTGAGGCGACTGGAAGCAGCCGAAGGGCAAAGCAATACGAGGCATGAGGAATGGGGCGGCCGGGCCAGAGCGTGACGTCGGCATGCGCGGCGGCCCACACACCACGCAAGGTTCTGGCTTCAGCGCGGTTGAAACCGTGAACGTCCGGCATGAGTGTCTGGGCCAGTATGTGACTGCTGAATACGGAGTGGCGACGAAGCCCGCCCGCGTTCAAAGCATGGGTGAAAGCGAATGTAACCGCTTGCATAAGCCGGGAGCATTTATTCAGTCAAGGGACGGAAAATCCAAGTTTCCGTGAGTTTCCCGGGCCTATATCCCATGCAAGCGTCTCTCATCACAAATCTGTGATAAGGATTATGCAACGCTGACACACACACGAAATCCGCCAGAGGCGTCAGGCTCCGCCGCCGGAACCTGACGAACCGCAACGCAGAGCGGTCGCGCCGAGGCAAATGACGCCTGCAGCCCATGCCAAAGCCGGTCGAGACACGCCCTGGAAACGTAGCCAGATCGGGCATTCGACGGACGAACTGCCCGGCATCCCGATACCGGAATCTTCACAACTCGAACGAAAAGGGGGCCCGTGCGCCTGCGGACCCACGCGCCGCTCAACCGACACGCGGACAGGGAAACGTGCGCGCGGGCATTACCCGATCAGAATGATACGACAAAGAGACGTCGAACCACGCCCGGTCAGGGCGTCGGCCACTTCCCAGATGGTCCCATGATGCCTTGGCGCTGGACACGGACCAGAAATTGTGGCGAAAATGCTTGGAATACCATTTGTATGCTGAAATCGAGGACTGATGATTTTGCGCCCTGATGCGGGACATATGCGGCCTGTAACCACAGCCCTCGGACCGGCCGTGGCAGCACGCGTCGACGTCACAACCAAACTGCCGCACACGGGTCGCTTCGCATGACGATTGACCTGGACCTTGCCCGCTCACTCTTTGCTGATCTTCATGAGATCGGTTTCGATGGGACCGGTATCACCCGCGCCTCCTACGATGTGGGAGAGAACCGGGCTCATGCGTTGCTGGAACGCACGGCACTTGGCCTTGGACTGGAAGTCAGGACCGACTGGGCCGGCAATATGTTCATCACCCTTCCCGGTCGCGACCGCACCCTGCCTGTGGTGATGACCGGATCGCACGTCGATTCCGTCCCGTTGGGCGGCAATTTCGACGGTGCCGCCGGCGTGCTCGCGGGTCTCGCAACCCTGTCGGGCTGGCTGCGCGAAGGCTACCAGCCCGAGCGCGACGTGACCGTGATGGTCATCCGCGCAGAAGAAAGTGCCTGGTTCCCAGTATCCTATATTGGTAGCAAATCCGCATTTGGACTGCTTGAACCCGCATCGCTGGACGTGTGCCAGCGCGGCAGCGGGCGCTCGCTGCGTGAGCACATGCAGGAATCCGGCGCCGCACCCGAAACGCTGGGTCAGGCCGAAGTGCTGCGGGCGGACGCCATCCGGTGCTTCGTCGAACTGCACATTGAACAGGGGCCGGTGCTGATCGGAACGGACACTGTCGTCGGCGTGGTCAGCGGCATCTGCGGCAGCCTGCGCTATCGCACCGTGACGATCGACGGCGAATACGCCCATTCCGGTGCCACCCCGCGCGCTTTCCGCCGTGATGCAGTGGTGGCCATGTCAGGCTTCATCGCCCGCCTTCAGGAACACTGGCTGGCCATCGAGGAGGAGGGCGGGGAAATGACCCTGACCTTCGGCGTGTGCCACACCGACGCCCAGCAAGCCGATTTCAGCACCATCGCGGGCCGGGTTTCGCTCTCGATCGATGTGCGCTCACGCGACACGGCGTTGCTGCAGCGCATGGACGGTCACATTCAGGCCGCCCGCCTTGCCGCCGAACAGGCGCACGGCGTGCGCGTGACGCTGGGGCCCATCACTGGCAGCCAGCCGGCCCACACCGATCAGGCGTTGCAGGACGCGCTGTTGCAAGCCGCCGCCGAACAGGGTGTATCGGCCACCACTATGCCCAGCGGCGCCGGGCACGATTCGGCGATCTTCTCGAATCAGGGTGTGCCGACCGCCATGCTGTTCGTCCGCAATGCGAACGGCAGTCACAACCCGGACGAAGCGATGGAAGAGGCCGATTTTGCGGCCGCCGCCGAAGTGCTTGCCGCCGTGCTGCGACAGCAGTCCGCCTGATTTGACCCTCCACTTCCTCCCCCTGCCTGGACGACCCGAATGAAAATCTGCCTGACCGGCGACAGCATCCTGTTCCGACGCCTCAACAGCCTGATCGATCCGAAGATCGGTCCGCTGTTCGACAAGATCCGCGACTGCGACATCGCGTTCACCAATCTTGAACTTGTGCCGAACGATTTTGAGGGCGATCCGGCGCTGGACATGGGCGGCACACATTTCGGCGCGTCTTCGTGGGTGCTGGACGAGCTGGTGGAGGCCGGGTTCGACCTGTTCGCCGCCGCCACCAATCACAGTCTGGATTACAGCATCTCCGGCCTTCGCAAGACGATGGAGGAACTGGATCGACGCGAAATCCTGTATTCCGGCATTGGCGGCCACCTGGAAGATGCCCGCCGCCCGGCCTATGCCACGCACCCGCTGGGCACCGTCTCGATGATTTCCTGCGTCTCGACGTTCGCACGCGGACAAGAGGCGGCCGATCAGACACAGGCCATGCAGGGACGTCCGGGCATCAACCCGCTGCGCTTCTCCACCACGCACCATGTTTCGCAGTCCGAATTCGACACGCTGACCAATATCTATGCCAAGCTCGGGCTGCAGCAGGTCAAGGACGACAAGATCCAGCTCGGCTTTGCCTTCCCGACCCCGCCCGGCGTGCTGGGCTTCGAGAACCTGAACTTCACCGTCGGTGAAAAGACCGAAGTCCGCACCGCGCCGAACGCGGGGGACGTCAAAGCCATTGCCCGCTGGATCGGCGAGGCGAAAATGGTGTCCGACACCGTGATCGTCAGCGTTCATGCGCACGAAAGCGGCTATAACACTGCTGGCGAGATCGACGTTGAAATCCCGGCGGAATTCCTTGTCACCTTCGCACGCCAGGCCGTTGACGAGGGCGCGGACATCGTTGCCTGCCACGGCCCGCACCTGCTGCGCGGAATGGAAATCTACAAGGGCAAGCCAATCTTCTACAGCCTGGGCAACTTCATCGGGCAGAACGAACTGGTCGAGCGTCTGCCGGTCGAATCCTATGTCGTCAATCGCGTCGGCACCGATCTGACCCCGCACCGTGTCTACAAGGCACGCAGCAATAACGACGCCAAGGGCTTTCCGGCTGAAACCCGTTTCTGGGAAACGGTCATGCCGATCTGCACCTATCGCGACGGCGTCGTGTCGGGGATCGAAATCCACCCGATCACGCTCAGCCTCAGCCCTGCGGCCCATCTGCGCGGCGTACCCTCGTTGGCGTTGGGCGACGAGGGGCGTCGCATCCTCGACATCTTCGCAAAGCTGTCAGCACCGTTCGGCATGAACTTCACCCCTGGCGGAAACGACGCCGCACCGACGCTGATCTGCACGCTGGACGCAGCCTGAACCGATGGCCGTCTGCTTCATCGTCCAGCCGATCCACCCCGAAGGTCTGGAGATGCTGCGTGCCGCAGGGCACGAGGTGCGCTTTGCGTCGAGCCCCGCTATGGACGTCGTCGCGCGCGAAATCGGCGATGCGGAGGCGGTCATTACCCGGGATGCGGGGATGGATGCGCGCGCCATTGCCGCCGCCCCTGCCCTGCGCCACATCGCCAGCCACGGCGTGGGCACCAACCGCGTGGACGTGGCACAGGCCCACGCGCGCTCGATCATCGTGACCAACACACCGGGCACCAATGTCCGGTCGGTCGCGGAATACACGGTCGGGCTAATGCTGGCGCTGGCGCGACGCATTCCCGAAGCCGATGCCGCCGTGCGTGGCGGCGACTGGGGCTTTCGCTACCAGCCCGAAATGTACGAACTGCACGGCAAGACCCTGGGCCTTGCCGGGTTCGGCACGATTGCCCAGCAGGTGGCCCGCATCGCGCGCGAGGGGCTTGGCATGTCGGTTCTGGCGTGGTCGCCCGGCGCGCCGGACAGCGTGATCGAAGCATGCGGCGCGCAACGGGCCGTGACGCTGGACGTGCTGCTGGCACGGTCAGATGTGGTCTCGCTGCATCGCCCGTTGCGATCCGATACACAGCACATGATCAACGATGCGAGTCTTGGCCATATCCGCCCCGGCGCGTTGCTGATCAATACAGGCCGCGGCGCTCTGATCGACGTGCCGGCCCTTGACCGGGCCTTGCGGGACCGGCGGGTTGGCTCGGCGGCTCTGGACGTCTTCACGACCGAGCCGCCTGCCGCAGATGATCTGGTTCGCGCAATGCCGCGCACACTGCTGACGCCACACCTTGGCGGTACGTCGGAAGAGGCAATGCAAAAGACAGCATGCCTGTGCGCCCGTCAGGTAATCGACCTGTGTTCCGGACGTATGCCCGATCATATCGTAACGGCGTGATGGCCAAGGCCTCGGTCCCGTGCCGAGGCCCCCTCACTGCCACGTGGACGGCAGACGTGGGGGAAATCTGAAAAATTGCCTGAAAATATTCGATCCTGGTTGATTATCCTGAATATTCATGGCTGCCATGCGTTTGTTCTTGATCGACGTATCACGCACCCCGCCAAGACCTAAACAACAATAGATGCGGATGCGATTATTTATACCGAACACGAAAATCGTGAAAATTCCCGACCCGCTCCACAAAGCGAGCACAGTCGGTACATTTGCGTGATAAAAATACAGATTTATTGAAGTAAAAATTATAACATAATCGTGAATACAGAATATCAGTCGTGCTATATCTTGAAACAAGTGAAATTCACACATTCAGGTCGAAATACTAATCAACCAACATTCGGTCCTCGAGTGTGCCGAGCTGGAATACGCTTCATTTCCGCTCACATTCGCAACTCAGTTATGCGCGATTGCTACTAAATACCGGAAGATGTCGGTGCTACACACGAATCCGTGATCCAGATTCGTTTGTAAACATCACGAATATATCTGGGAATAAGGATATATGAAATGTTCTCATCATATAAAAAACCTGCATTGCAGGTGTTTTCCGCCGCAGTCGTTGTGATCCAGATCGCAGGGTGCACATCCGCAGAACAGATTGCCCAAAGGCGGGACGCAGACCTCTCCGCATCCGGTTTCTCCGTCGGTACGCTACCCAAGTCCGAAGAAGCCGCCCTGATGAAGACGATTTATCCCTTCGACGTGGTGCAGACTACGACGAGCAAGGGAAAGCTCTATCTTTTCGCGGACGAGTACGGATGCCACTGCCTGTGGACCGGCGATGAAGCGGCACACGAAAAGTACGAACCTTTGGGTACAGCACTGGATAATCAGTTTTCACCCAACCTGCCGACTGCCCCGTGACAGGCTGCCGACCGTCGATTGCCGGAGGGACTGAAAAAAGCCCCTTCCGACATCCGGCGGATTTTATGGCTGTCCCGTCCGCTGCCCCCCACGCCAGACCGACTCAATCTTGTCCACCGCCGTAATGTCAGTGCTGGGATCGGCTTTCAGCACAACCAGATCGGCCCGCTTGCCCGGCGCAATCACACCGCGATCCTGCAGATTCAACAAGGCCGCAGCTTGCGATGTTGCCACTCGGATCGCCTCCATCGGTGTCAGTCCGGCCTCAACCATCAGGCGCAGCTCGCGATGTTCTGCAAATCCGGGAATCCGTAATGCCGTCGCGCCGGAATCCGTGCCGAACCCGATCTTCACCCCCGCCCGATACAACAGCATCAGGTTCTTCTCATTCATCGCAACGGCCTTGTGCGATGCTGGCGTCAACGGGGCTGCCAGCGTCTTCGCACGCCATGCCGGATCGGAAATCTGTGCCCGCAGCGCCGGATCGAGACCCTGCGTCAGTTCCGGGTCCGCCAGAAGCTGCGGCTGCTCGGCGAACAGATAGCTTGCCTCATCCAGGCTGATGGTCGGGATATACCACGTGCCCGCCTGCTTCATTCGGGCAATCAGCGCGTGGTCGATGGGCTGGTCCCGCACGCCGTGGGCCAGAATATCAGCCTGTCCTTCAACCATCATGCGCGCGTATTTCAGGTCATGAATATGGGCGGCAACGCGTAGTTTGAGTTCATGGGCGTGGGTGATGACGGCGTGCCAGACCTCCGGCGTCATCATCGGCATCGGTGCCTTGGACGCGACGCCGTTTCTGAAGTCGTCGACCCACAACTTCACGAGGTCGGTGCCCTCCGCAGCCATCTTGTCCACGTCCTGACGTGCTTCCTCCGGGGTGGACGGACGCATCAACTGGTCGGAACCCACATGCATCATGCCCTCCGGCGGCGCACCGCCGGGCACACCGATGCCCTGGTCGACGCCGAACAAATCGGCTCCCGCGTTGGCCCCGGCATGCTGTTCGCGCCGCAGGTCATCGAACAGGGGCGACTTTGTCACGCCCAGCGCCGTGACCGTCGTGACGCCATAGACTTCGTACTGCCGCAGGGCATGCAGGATGTTGTCACGGGTGAAATTGGCACCACTGTCCGATGTGCCACCGACCAGACCGACATGGGAATGATCGGAAATCAGGCCCGGGATCATCGTATATCCGGCAAGATTGATCACATGCACCCCGGCCTCGTCCGCTGGCTGGGTGCCTGACGTGACAGACGCGATGCGGCCATCGCGGACCAGCACATTCATGTTGTCCCGCGCGGCACTGCCCGTCCCGTCGATAACGCGCACATGCTCGAACAGCACCGGCATATCGGCAGCCCGCGCGGCGGATATGCCGCCCGGGACGATTATGGCGAGGCACAGCGAGGCAAGTCTTTTCATGAAAATCCGTTCCCTGACCTGATGATCCCGACACGACCTGCCGGGTTTATCCTTCCCACGCAATGACAAGATCGGCCCGTTCGCGCCCCTGTTCGATCAGACGCGCATTCGGCATGTCGTTGCGATCCACCCACGCACGTGCATCCTCTGCACCGCGCCCGAACTTCATATGCCGTGCGACAAGCCGACGATGACGCTCCGCCTCCGGCACCTCGACATACCAGCACGCATCGAGAAAAGGCCGCACACAGGACCAGGGTTCCTGATCATGCAGCAGATAATTGCCCTCGGTGATAATCAGCCGGACCTCTGGCGGCACACGGATTGCGCCTGCGATCGGTTCCTCGATCGCGCGATCGAAGAACGGCGCATAGATCCACTCCGCCGTCCGTGGCATTCGCAAACGCGCCAGCAACGCCGCATAACCGAACACGTCGAACGTATCGGGCGCACCCTTGCGTGCGGCGCGGCCCAGCCGTTCCAGTTCGATCTGTGCAAGATGAAAACCGTCCATCGGCACGACGATGGATGCCACGCCCAACATCGCCTGCAAACCCTCCGAAAGGGTGGATTTCCCGGCACCCGGCGGCCCGACAATGCCAAGCACCACACGTTCGCCAGTTGCCAGAAGCTGGCGCGCGGCAGTCAGGGCATGTTCGGGCACACGATAGCGAGGCGGGGAGGATGGGCTGTGGGGCATCGGATCAGGCTCCTGCTGGGCCGTGTTATTTCAACACGATAGCCGCCCGATCCTGACGCGGCGAGCCCCTCACGCCGAATGTGAACGCTGTCCCTGCGCCGGGCGCGTGGACCAGATGCCCGCCAGCATGGAGCCGGAGACATTGTGCCAGATGGAAAAGACAGCCCCCGGCAACGCGGCAAGCGGCGAGAAATACAGCCGCCCCAGTGTCGCCGCGAGGCCGGAATTCTGCATCCCGACTTCCAGCGCCAGCGTGCGGCAGACGCTTTCATCAAACCCCAACAGCCTGCCACCCCAATAACCACCGGCCAGACCGATCGCGTTGTGCAGCATCACGGCGACCAGCACGATCGGCCCCGCCGAAGCAAGCGAAGGCCGCACGCCCGCCACCACACACCCGATGATCGCGAGGATCGAGAGCATCGCCACGGGCGGCAGTGCCGGTTCGATCCGCGTCACGGCGCGGTGGAACAGGGTGTTGATCGCCACCCCGGCAGACACCGGAACAGCCACGATCTCAACAATGCTTTTCAGCAGTCCCCAGCTATCGACAGGCACCCCCGCGGCGACATAAAAGCGCACCAGCAAGGGTGTCGCGACAATCCCGACCAGCGTGGACAGCGTGCTGATGCTGACCGACAGCGCAACGTCACCGCGCGCCAGATAGATCATGACATTCGACGCGGTGCCACTGGACACGCACCCGACCAGAATCATGCCAGTCGCCAGCGGCGTGGACAGACCCAACCCGCGTGCCAGCAGCCACGCGGCCAGCGGCATGACCAGATAATGCAGCCCCACACCCGCCAGCACCGGGGCCGGACGTCGGGCGATCCGCGCAAAATCACCAACCGTCAGCGTCACACCCATGGTGAACATCACGAATGCCAGCAGCGGCGTCAGGCCCGGCGTCAGCACCAGAAACGGGCCCGGCATCGCGATGGCTGCCGCTGAAACCAGCAACGCCCAAAGGGGGAAAAGACGCATGATCATCGGGCGATCCGGGTGGGGATCGGTGCGCTGGGTCTCATCGGGTTTCTCTCCGGCAGTCGGGACCGTGCGTCGTATCACGCAGACCGGGGCGTGGCGATGGTCAGCGGGCCTTGAACGGCTGAACGCAAGCACGTGTCGGGCAGGTCATCACGCCATTGCACCGTGCGTTCACGTGGTGCGGCACCGGGTTTTCATCACACCCTGCGACGGGTGCGGCAAACCGAACTTTCGGTTCCGCCCGGGCCCCGTGAAGGCTCCGGCGCCTATCGCTGGACGATCGTGCGGATGGCGAAATTGCTCTGGATCCGCACCACGCCGGGCAGACGCGAAAGCTCTTCCTTGTGCACCCGTTCATAGTCGGCAATGTCCCGCGCCTCGACGCGCAGCAGATAGTCGGAATCGCCTGCCATCAGGTAACACTCCCGCACGTCCGGGCACTCACGCACGCGGCTCTCGAAGCGGCGCATGCATTCCTCCGTCTGACGTTCCAGCGTGATATGCACGATCACCGTGGACATGCTGTGCGCGGAGCGTTCATCGATCATCGCGCGATATCCGCGGATCACGCCATCTGCCTCCAGCATCTTCACCCGCCGCAAACACGCCGAGGGCGACAGGCCAACCCGCTCGGCCAGATCGGCATTGGTCATGCGTCCGTCATGTTGCAGGTGCCGCAAGATCGCATCGGTGACACGGTCGAAGATCATGGTGATATTTTCCGCCATACATCGCATTATCCGTCTAATTTCTACAATATATTAGCATAATATTCTACCACTTCGCAGGACATTGCGCGCCGTTCGGACATATCATTACGGAAGACGTTCTTTTCCCAAGGTGGTCCATGTCAGCAGCCCTTTGCTTCGACGGTGCAGAAGCCTGGCCCGCACACAGGGCAGGTGCGACGCTGACCATCGACCTCGATGCGATTGCCGCCAATCACCGCCTGCTGGCCGGACTGGCAAGCGGGGCAGGATGCGCCGCTGTGGTCAAGGCCGATGCCTACGGACTGGGGCTGGAGCGCGTGGGCCCCGCCCTGCTGAAGGCAGGTGCGACCGAGTTCTTTGTCGCCCATCTGGACGAAGCCATCGCCCTGCGCCGCGTCCTGCCGCCCTCCGTGACGATCACTGCGATGCACGGCGCACTCGACGGTGCAGAAGCAGATTGCGTGCACCATGATGTCCGTCCGGTGCTGAATTCACGCCCGCAACTCGCGAACTGGCGCGCCGAAGCCCGGCGTCAGGGCCGCACTCTGCCCGCCGTCCTTCAGGTCGATAGCGGCATGTCGCGGTTCGGCATGGACACGCGCGACGTGGCAGCACTGGCCGACGACCCGGCGGCGTTTGACGGAATCGACGTCGAACTGGTCATGAGCCATCTGGCCTGCGCCGACGACCCTGCCGACCCGGCCAACGCCGCACAGCGCACCCGCTTCATGCAGATGCGAACGAAGCTGCCCGACGCACCCGCCAGTCTGGCGGCGTCGTCCGGGATTTTCCTTGGCCCGGACTATCACTTCGATGTCGTGCGCCCCGGTGCGGCGCTCTATGGCGTGGCACCCAATGCGGCACACCCCAATCCGCTGCGCCCGGTCGTGCGGCTGGACGCCCGCGTGGTCCAGATCCGCGAGATCGGGGCGGGCGATGGCGTGGGCTATGGCCTGACCTATCGCGCAACGGCTGCGCGCCGGATCGGCACCATCGCCACCGGCTATGCCGATGGATTTGCCCGCCACGGGGCCGTGGCCAGTCGCGTCTGGTTCGACGGCATCGAACTCCCGGTGCTGGGGCGCATTTCCATGGACTCCATGAGCATCGATCTGTCCGCCGTGCCAGAATCCCGCCTGTCCTCGACGATGAGCGTCGAACTGATCGGCCCGCACCGCAGCGTGGACGATGTGGCCGCGGCTGGCGGGACCATCGGCTACGAAATCCTGACGTCTCTGGGTCGGCGCTATCACCGTACCTACGCCGCTCTTTGACTATCACCCGCACGAAAGCACGTCACATGAAAATCATCATTCTCGGGGGCGGGGTCGTCGGTGTGACGTCCGCCTGGTATCTGGCGCAGGCCGGGCACGAGGTCACTGTTGTCGATCGCCAGTCCACTGCCGGGCTGGAAACCAGCTTTGCCAATGCGGGCCAGGTTTCGCCGGGATATTCCGCGCCGTGGGCCGGGCCGGGGGTGCCGATCAAAGCCGCAAAATGGCTGATGATGGCCTATCGCCCGTTTGTGTTCTGGCCGCAGTTCGACGCGCATCAGTGGAAATGGCTGATGCAGATGCTGGAGAACTGCACGACCGCAGCCTATGATCGCAACAAGGGCCGGATGGTGCGTCTGGCGGAATATTCCCGCGACGTGCTGCGCGATCTGCGCGCGACCACCGGCATCACCTATGACGATCGCCAGCAGGGCACGCTGCAACTGTTCCGCACGCAAAAGCAGGTCGATGCCGCCGCAAACGACATGCGCGTGCTCAAGGCGCAGGGCGTGGCGTTCGAACTGCTCGACACCGCAGGATGTGTGCAGGCCGAGCCGGGGCTGAAGGACACCGCGCACAAGATCGCCGGCGGCCTGCGTCTGCCGGGGGATGAAACCGGCGACGCGTTCCTGTTCACCCAGCGTCTGGCCACGATGGCCGAGGCCGCAGGCGTGACGTTCCGGTATGGAACGACCATCCGTTCCCTGATGACCGAGGGCGACACCGTGACGGGCGTCGTGACGGACAAGGGCGTGCTGAAGGCCGATGCCTATGTGGTTGCGATGGGCAGCTATTCACCGAAGCTGGTACAAAAGCTGGGGATCGACCTGCCGATCTATCCGGTGAAGGGATATTCCCTGACGGCTGCCATCACCGATGAAGCCCACGCCCCGGTTTCCACCGTGATGGACGAGACGTTCAAGATCGGGATCACGCGTCTGGGCGACCGTATCCGCGTCGGCGGCACTGCCGAGTTGGCGGGATTCAGCACGAAGCTGCGCGCACCGCGCCGGGCCACGCTGGAGCACTCCGTCACCGATCTGTTCCCTGGTGGCGGCGACATCGCCAATGCGAGTTTCTGGACCGGCCTGCGCCCCATGACGCCGGACGGCACCCCGATCATCGGGCGCACGTCCTTGGGCAACATGTTCCTCAACACCGGACATGGCACGCTGGGCTGGACCATGGCGTGTGGCTCCGGTCGGGTGCTGGCCGATGTGATGTCGGGACGGATGCCGGACATTGCGCATGAAGATCTGGGCGTCGTGCGCTACGGGCACTGACGCGCGGTTACGCGTGCCCCTTAGATCTGTTGCGGCAGCGTCAGGGGATCTGGCAGGGGTTCCTCGCGCGGTCCGGGCGCTGGCGGTGTTGCGGCGTCCGGGTCCGGTTTTGCGGGATGCGGCCTGTTGTAGCGGGGACCGGAGCGATCCCTTGCAGTTCCGTCCGTGTCCCTGTCGGGTCTGGTGTCGTCGCTTTCGTTCATCTCACACTCCCTGATGCCGTTGGGCATAAGCGCGGCTGGCGAAGCTTCCGGCCTTTGCAATGCTGTCATCGGGCAACGCACGGACGCGCGCGATTGGCGGCCCTCCGGTAAAGCGCCCGAATGGACCGAAGATGCATCAGGGCGCGCAATTTCAACCGGCACCGGTCGCGCTGTCCGCCTGCAGATGCTTATCGCTCTGGCGCGTGCAACATCGTCGCGGCCTGCTCGTTAGGCATTGGATGAGCGATCCTGCCACGCTGAAGCGCGACAGGACCCTCGCGTTGATGAGGAGCATGGCCATGGCCGACAATCCACTCGATCCTTCCGCCCGTGATCTGGCAAGAATTCGCGCCCGCGCCGAGAAACTCTGGCAGGAAGACGGCTCCCCCGATGGTGGAAGTGCCCCATATCTGGAACAGGCACGCGAACTGGACGGGATGGAGACGCACCCCGACGCCGGCCAGATACCGCTCGACAGCCCCGATGCAACGGGAGCCCGCGTCGAGGAGGCTGACATTCAGGACAACCTTGGCGAATTTCCAAATTTGCTGACCGATCAGGGCGACGCACCGCAAACACCAAGACGTCGATCGGACTCGTGATCGTCAGGCCGCAACGGTGCAAGATCGTTGCGGCTGATTCACGCGCCGGTGTTGGCGCGCCGGGTCGCGGCCGCTTTTCTGGCTGAAGCCGAGCGCACCTTGGCCGGTCGCGCAGCAGACGCAGCGCCACCATGATGTGCTGAGTCATGAGACTCGGCATGCCCGCGTCCTGCACCGCTTTTGTTGCCACCCCCGGACTCCTTGTTCACCGTGGCCCACGCGCGGCGCTCGGCCTC
>Ga0157365_10000090_pt1 | contig 43994 bp, 51 predicted proteins | sample AttsexASBM3_FD_111478 | JGI IMG/M metagenome (GOLD analysis project Ga0157365, IMG submission 111478) | Fungus gardens microbial communities from leaf cutter ant in Ribeirão Preto, State of São Paulo, Brazil - Atta sexdens ASBM3 | ecosystem: Host-associated > Fungi > Mycelium > Unclassified ...
CAAAGGAAAACACGCCAAGATCGCCATCACCGCGATCATGCGAAAGCTCGTCGTCCTCGCCAACGCGCTCCTTCGGAAGGATCGCCTCTGGACGCCAAAAACCGCTTGATCACAACGGATACTTTCAGCCTGGCAAGCGTCTCCTTTTCGTCGCGCCCCCACATTGCTGTCGCAGCAACGCGGAGCGTGCCACCTCTCAATCGGACCCCATCGCGAAAATGGTTCCCGCGATAAGCACTGTCGGCAAAGACCTCGCCAGGGTCATCGGGCACTGCGTCAGGTCCGGCGCGCCCGTCATTGATATTGGCGGGCGTGATTGCGATCCGCTCCACAAGCGCGGTCTTGGCATCAGCGCCGACATGAGCCTTGAAGCCATGAACAGCCTTTCTGCCCTTGTGCTTGACCCATCGCGCCTCGCTATCGTGTTCCGTCTGCGATACGATAATCGTCGCGTCGACGATCGTGCCGGTCTTGATCCGGATCGCCCGGGCTTTCAATTGAACCGTCACGGCCTCAAACAACGCCTGATCAAGTGACCGGGACACCAACTCGCGACGGAAGCGCACAAAGGCCGTGCGCTCCGGTGTCGGTTCATGCGCGGAAAACCCGCAGAACCGGCGAAACGATGCCCGATCGTCCAACGCTTCAGCCAGTTTGACATCAGAGAGATCATACCACACGGCCAGCAGCATGGCCCGAAACATCGAGAGTGGCGGCCAGGCGGCTTCGCCCTTCGGTGCAGCGTAAAGGGGAGCGAGAAGCTCGGCGATCGGACACCAATCAACCAAGGCCACGATTTCGTCGAGCGAGGATGATCCGCGATCCATGCGGGTGAATGCAAGACAATCCTGACCAATCGACCGGTGCGCCAATCATCACTCTCCAACACCGAAACAGGGCAACAGAGAATCACCAATCTGGAATGCCGTCCATCACCCGCGCACAGGTCTCATGAGACCTCACATCCCCGGTGAGGCGGAACGGTCGGTCGTCGGCCGCACCATGGCCGCCCGCCGCAGCCGCAGGTCCAGCTCCTCCTGCGACATGGCTGCCCGGTTGGCCTCCAGCAGGCTCCTGATCCGCCGGTCGAGGGTCTCCAGTCCCGCACCGGCTGTCTTCTCGAGGGTGCGGGCCTGCACCTGACGCCGGATTTCGCCGCCGAGGTCCTCGCCACTGGCCTCCGCCCGCTCCTGCAATCGGCCCAGATGGATCAGCTCGCGCACATGGCGATCCCGTGCCTCCGCATTGGGCAGCAACAGATCCATGCCCAGGGCCTTGTAGGGCTTCTCCGACATCCCCCGGGCCACATGGTTCCACAGATCGTCGCTGGTGATCTCCGTCTGGTCCCCAAGGGCACGACCACTACGCACCGCCTCGAAGGTCGCGGCATCCGAGATCATCGTCCACGTCGTGCCCTTCGCCCGACTCTCGGCGACATAGGATGTAAAGCCGGTCGCCGTGCCCACACCACGCGGCATGGCGTTGATATGCTCCTCCGAGGTGATCCCCTGGGCCGCATCGACGGTCATGGCATGTCCCAAGCCCATCAGCATCCGTCCGGTCTTCGCATCGCGGAACCGTTTCCACTCGATTGCGGCCTCCCGGCCGTCCTTCGTGCGGATGGTCAGCCCCGCCTCCGAATGGCCCAGCACATCGACGATATCGCCGTTGTTGCCCACCGTAGCCCCCTGCCCCTCGACCGTGCCCCACATGCGGCGGAACAGCCGGATGCGATCACCCCGGGCCACCTGCATGTCAAATGCCTCGCCCCGCTGGTCCACGGCGGCGACCGCAATCCCCTGACGATCGATCTCGCCACGCCTGACCAGGATCTCCCGTACCGCCTGACTGAGATCGGCCGCATCCTGATTGGTCAGGGCAGTCATGGTGATGCCGCCTTTCGCACCCGAGGCCCGCAGCGCGTCCCGGCGGGTGACATACAGCTCGGCCGTCTGGCGCAGGACCTGATCATGGTCGCCACCCACCAGCCGGATCGTGTTGTCCTCGCGCTTCATGTCGATAGCCCGCCGCACCTCCTCGAAGTGAAAGCGGTTGCGCGGGTCGAGATCGGCGTCCTCGCGTGTCATGCCCGCAGCCTCCCCGCCTTTCGGGCGGTAGGCGTCCAGCTGCGCGCCAGTCGGCTTCTCGCCCCGGAACAGGCCCGCGACCAGACGATCCCGCGCCGTCTTCTGGCGCACCGTCGTCAGCAGTTCGGGCATGTCCTCGCGATCCAGCACCCGTTGCAGGATCTCGATGGCACTGCCGGCCTCGATCGCCTGTGCCTGCTCGCCGTCCCCGAGCCCCTTGACCGTCGCGCCCGTGAGGCGCTGCAGTTCCAGCAGGCGCAGCATCTGCCGGGGTGCTATCTGACCGATCTCGTCGATAACCATGACGGTATTCGCCGTGACCTCGACCTCGCCCCGCTCTACCTGATCCAGAAACGGCGCCAGCGCGAACCGATGATGGATCCCCGCCTCCCCCAGGGCGTCCGCCTGCCGCCAGGCGGCTGCCAGACCGATCACGTCCCGTCCTCCGGGGTCAAGCTGCCTGTCCTCCCGCCAGGCGCTCACCAGAGGCCGCAGGAGGGTCGTCTTGCCCGATCCGGCCACTCCGGTCAGCAGGGACAGCCTCCCCCCCTTCCCGAGGGCGTAGATGGCCGCCTTCTGGTTGCGACCATGCTCGTTGTCGAAATCCAGCCCGGACTGCTCGATGGCGCGAGTCAGGGCTTCCTCCGACAGCGCCCCGGACCGGTCTCCCGAGGCCCGTGCCGCTTCCTTCGCGAGGCTTTCCTCGATCCGAATCTGCGCGCTGTTCGTAACCTTTAGGCGCCCTTCCTTTTCGGCCTTCACCAGACTGACCTGTTCGCCACGCAGGATCAGGCCACGGGTCTCGATCAGGTCCACGACGCGATCGATGTCGGCGACGCCCCCGTCAATCCCGGCCCCAATCAAGCCTCGCGCGGCATGGAGACGCAGCCTCTGGTGATCCAGCACCGCCGCTGTCTCAAACTCGGTTGCCAGATGCCGTGCCGCATGGGACCAGGCCTGCTCGAAACGTTCCTCGGCCGATCGGGGCGTCTCGCGGACCTGATCAAAGACCGAGCTGTAGGTCCAGCCCGCATGGCGCGCGCTCCTGCCAGGAGGCCACGTCATCGGCGGACTCGTTTTTCTTCTGACGGTGCGCGAGGCTGGCGGCCTTGAGCATGCGGTTCTTGTGCTCGACCCGCATGGTCTCCCAGTCATGGCCATGCGCCTTCGCGTAGGCACGGGCCTGCCGGGTGATCTCGGCCGTCCGTGAGGAGAACGCCTCCGAGACATGCTGGGGCACACCGGCCACCACCACGGCTTCCTCTTTGGCGTCATAGCGCGTCTCGATCCCAAGGCGGCGCAGCTCATCGGCCAGACGGGCCTGGAAGTAGGCCCCGAACTCAAGGACACGCGATTGCAGCTGTTTGGTATCGAGGGAGCCGACATGCCCGCCCGGGGTCACCACGAGGTTGTAGAGCGTATTGTGGATGTGCATGTGCGGATCGCCGCCCGTGGGGGTCTCGGCGATGTAGGTCGTGTTCTTCAGCGCGTCGTGCAGGCTGACGGTGGGACGGGAGGTACGGTGGCGGTAGGACGTCCAGGCAACCTCGCCCTTCTGGGCCCCCGCCTTGCCGCCCTTACCCCGCCGCGCCTGTCCCATGACATCCGCGACGTAGCTCATGGTCGCATCGTTCGCCTGCTGCATGGCATGCCAGATCGCAGCGGACTCTGCCTTGCTCTGCGCGAACTCCGCAATCAGCGTAACTGACTTGTGGGGGGCCAGCGTCAGGTCATAGGCACTGATCTTCCGGTTGGCTTTTGACCAGGCTTCTTTCGTGTCCGCGCGCTTGCCCTCGAACACGGCCGCAAGCGTGGCAGTGGTGGGGGCCACATGCCGGTCGATGCCCAGCACATCGGCCATCTGGCGGCTCATGCCGGTATTGTACGAGGCCCGCCCGTCCCGACCGAGATAGTAGTTCGTCAGCCGCTCGCCATCGGCGTCGGGCTGGCGTCCGGGATCACGGCGCCAGTCATGGACAGGATCGGCGGCCCCCTCCACGAAGTAGGCGGCCACGATGCTGCCATTACACGCCGCCGAAATCTTCCGGAAGGACATCATGCCAAGGGTGTCTCCGGGGGCCGGGCACGCACGGGCCGACCCTCAAGATGGTCGAGTGTGCGGCCAGTCGTGGTGTCGATGCGTCTCAGGTAGGGGGCCTGGTCCCCGAGCATCTCGACCATGCGGGCCAGGATATCATCGAGGGTCGGCCCCTCCTTGTCCTTCGGGGTCATCAGCTCCAGCAGGACCGTCAGCTTGGCATCGACGGTCTGGGTCAGTTCGAGGGTCTGGATCTGGAGATCGATCAGCTGGTCAAGGCGGTCAGGCTCGTCCAGCCGGAGGTCATCGCGGGAGGAAGTCATCGTCATTGTCATCGTCGCCATCAGGCCTTCCGGGTGATGTCATGCCCACAGACGGCACGACGCGGGTTACAGGCTTCTGGTATGGCGCTGCTCCCTGCGACTGGAGACAGGGCGGAAGGCCACACCGGAGGATCCGGTTCAGTCCTGTTCGGACGGCTCGGGACAGGGGCTCTCCTGCGCGTCCTCCTTCTCCCGCTCGGCCTTGATCTCGCGAGCGCCGTCCCGCCAGACGATCAGCGTATCGGCCAGGCTGGCATTGAGACGGATTGCATTGTCGATACGCGGATAATATCCTTCGGACAGGGCGCCCTGGTTCTCAGCACTGTCGAGACGTCTGGCGCTTTCCCACAGGGACAGTGTGACCTGTGCTGCAGCCGCCAGACCCCGAAGCTCCGAGTCAGCCATATCCGCGACGATCGTTTCATAAGGCTGGGGCTCGAACCAGACATCGCGCCCGGGCTTCTTGACGGTGACATAACGGCCAGACTGGCGCACGGCATAGACCAGTTGCTTCTCACCGTCGCTAAGTGGGCGAACCTGCGCCGAGACTTTTTCCTGACCGGCAGCGTCCGGCTGAAAATAGGCTCCGGTCCGGCGAATACTGGGCAAAATTTCGTTTGTGACTAGACGACGAAACTGGGCTGCCTGCGGTTTCCTGGAGGTCAGGATCAGATGATAGAGGCCGCTCTCATTGACCAGTATCTGGCGCTGGTCTCCACCGGACGAAGAAACAATCGCCGTTTTCTGCTCGTCCGGATCCAGACGCCTGGTAGCCCTGGCTGGCGAAGTATGGGAGATGGCGGTGCAGATCTCGGTGAGAAGAAACCAGATCTCACCGGTATTGAGAAACGTCCTTACAGGTAGCCCCCCGAAATCAAATATCGGACCCGTCTGATGCTGTTGCTTGTTCCGCTTCATCGAAATCTCTCCTGAAAATGGGCACTGTCGAGAGAATGAGGGAGAGGTCTGCGACTGAAGGCAGCGATGTTGAAAGTTGCAGTCTTTTCTGAGGGGAGACTGGAGCAGACCAAAGCCAAAGGGTGTGACTACTGTTCACACCCTTTGGGCCTTGTTGTCTGTCCTTTCGAAAAGACCCCCGGCACCAAGGGTGCAATGGTCTATGAAGACCCATCTAAAACCTCGATTTCAGCAGACAGGCAGGGGGTATGATTGGGGTACGCTAGTAGGTGCAATTGGGGTATGCTCTGCATATGGTAATGGAGATACTTTGGGTATGGGAGGGGTATGTTTTGTATATGCTAGCGGTGACACTATGCGTATGATTGAGGTATGAACCAGCCCTGTAGAGACAAAGCTGTCTGCTGCCGGAACCGTTCAGGTGCCCCCACCCCCTGCCATCATTCTAAAAAAGGATGGGATCGTGTCAGAAACAGACACACCAAGACTACAAAAAATGACCATGTCCCGATCCCTGATGAAGCTGAAAGAGACCGGCCCTGATCGATCCTATCGGCAGGATGCCTCCCCGCTCTTCATCTGGCTGGACCGTAACTACGATCTCATCTGTGTGCTGCGGAAAGAGCGCCGGTATGGATGGCGGACATTGCTCGAAGTGGCTGTTGAGGATGGCGTGTCCATCAGGATCGATAGTGCGACCCTGATCCGCTGTCGCAACCTCTGGCACAGGATCAGCAAGGGTCGTTCGCCCCATACAGTGACGCAGCCCCTGTACCACCCGGAGTCACACGAACATCCGCTCGTTGCACCACAGGGTGAGGCCTCGCCATCTTCCGAGCCTGTCACGGCTCCCTTGGTCAGTCATGATCATCCTGCAAGCATGGCCCCTGTGATCACCCCCACCGGCGTCCAGGGGGTCCCGTCACTCCCGCCTCGCGGGGCTCCGGAACCGCCTCCCTTTGAACCGCGCGAATATACCCCCGAGGAGATCGCCCAGAGCGAGGTCGGGATCCTACCGGAATTTCTGACCCTGAACGTGGGGCCGAACGGCATGGACCTGACGAAAATTCCCCTGCTGGCCGCCAATTCGATGCGGCGGATCATGCAGGAGAGGGCCTTTGCAAAAGAAGAGCGCATGAGACGGGCGCGTCTGGGCGGATAGGCGCATCACAGTCGCAGAACTGTCTACCCATACTCTCCATCAGACCCCCGGCATCGGGCCGGGCACTTCTATGGAGACGACCATGGGTCACGATACTGCCGTCAAGCCAGCCCCGTCCGTGACAGACACTTCCCGCAAGGCAACGGACAAGGCCCCTGTCACCCGACGCTCCCCTGTCATCTTCACGATTGTCGGTCGCCAGCGCGTCGGCAAGACCACCCTGCTCAATGCGGTCGCAGAGATCACCCGACGGCAGGGCGGCAACTTCGAGATCTGGAACACTGATCTCCAGAACCGGTCACACTCGATCTCGAACTTCCACGACGCCAAGGGGCCTGCAGAGGCTGACATGGCTTTCCAGCAGCGGTGGCTGCGGGACCAGATCCAGAGCCTGATGGAGTCCGGCAAGGATGCCATCCTTGATATTGGCGGCGGCTGGACAGCCCTGCATGAACTGATCAATTCCGCCTCGCTGACACGGGCTCTGGAGGCCATGGGTGTGACCCTGATGGTGGCGTTCATGGTTGGGCAGGAGAAGGCCGATCTGGATTACCTCGAGGACCTGCAGACCAACCGGGGCTTCTTTCCCAAGAAGGGCGCCATCATCCTCAATCAGGGCCTCATCCCTGCGGGCGTGCGGCCTGATGACGTAATGGACCAGATCTGCGCTCATCCTGCCGTCATCGCCTCCATGGCCCGTGATATCCAGACCTACACCCTGCCGGCCCTGTTCTGCCTCAAGGAAGTCACGGACCGGAACCTGCCGTTTATGGCTTTTGCTACCGGCGAACAGGCAGAAGGCCACCCGACCACCTCCATTTTTGACCGGATCGAGGTCGAACGCTGGATGGTGCGGGACCTGCCGCACTTTCTGGCAAAGCTGGGGAAAACCCGACTGCCGCACATGCCCAGGGGCCTCCCGGTCCCTGAAACCGAGGGCTTCTGATGCAGACGGGACAGTCGCCGGGCTCAACCGGCTACAATCAGGCACGGACAGAGTTTGAGGCCTGTCTCGCGCGCCTGAAGGAGGACAGCACCCTGTGGCTGTCCCGTCCCCGTTCTCCCGAGACCCATGTGATCTCGGGAGCGCTGGCACTGCTGGACATGGCCTCCCGACAGATGGACGAGACCCGTCTGGCCATGGATCAGGGTGTCAGACAGTGTGAGGTCCTGCTGGAACAGTGCCGGGCTATCCAGCGGGAGGAACACGCCGTTGTCCGGCGGTCTCTGGAGGAGGGTGTCAGATCTATCCAGTCGGTCAGGACGATCAACGAGGACACGGTCAAGCGCAAGCTCGTGGAGATCGTCAGCCAGATCAGGAGCGAGGTGGCCACAACCATCCGCCGCAAGGTCTATACAGAGATGATCGGGGAGGCTACGAAGGTGACAGCCCGCACGGCCTTTGTGTTCACCAGTGCCGGTGTCGTCCTGTTCATGCTCGGTCATACGCTACGGTAGAGGACTCCTGTGTCTGTTTCTGACACAGTTTCATAAGGGCGGGTTTTTCTGAAAATACCTGCGTCCAGTCGCAGACACTGACCGGACACTGAAGCCTCTCATCAGCAGGAGGCTTCGTTGAAACCCCGCATTCCTTTCATCGGCCGTCAGTTCTGGAAGGCCGGTCTCGCCGGTCTGGTCCTGACGGTCCCCGGCCTGCTGCACGCGCAGTCGGTCCAGATACAATCCGCCCCTCCACTTGTTCCTGGCTATGTCTATCCGGAGATCGGAGTCAGTTCCCTACCCGGCAGTGGAGCGGGAGGCGGTGCGAGCACGGGCGGTAATCCCGGCACGGTCGCCGGAGGTGGCGGTTCAGGCGGCATCACCAGCACAGGCGGCAATTCCCTCTCGACCATGACCAGCCGGTCATGGGGGTATCAGGCCGCCCAGAACGCACAGGCCATCGGGGTCAGTTCCGATGCACTTGCCGCCACCTGCATGATCGAGAGCGGGTGCAACAACGTGACCTCGATACATGGCACCATTACAGGCGCTTTCCAGATGTCGAACGGCACCTATCAGCAGATGATGGCCGAGGCAGTGGCGCAGAACCCTGGACTGGCCGGGACGATCAATACCGGATTGTCAGGGCAGACTGATCCGGCATCACAGGCGGTTGCAGCCGCACAATACCTGAAGGACGGAGCGAATTATCTGTCCAACCGTGGCATCAGCAATCCGACGGCGCTGGATGTGCGGGGGTATTACAATTTCGGTCCGCAATCCGGGCGCCTGCTTGCGTCTGCTTCCTCGGACACACTGATGTCTGATGTTCTGACACATTACTCCAGTTCCGACCTCGCCAAGAACGGCATCTCGCCAGGAGAGACAGTCGGTGAATGGAAGCAGGTTTCTGCCAACAAAATGGGAACGGGAGCTTCTTCTCCTGTTCTTTCCTCGCAATAAATATAGTAGGATAGAGCCATGAAAAAGACTTACGTAGCCCTCGCCTTTTCTGCTCTTGCACTGTGCAGTGCCGATCTTGCTCATGCCGCAGACCGGCATCCAGTTGCCATTATCAAGAACTATACCTGCATGATGCTGAACCTGACGCATGAACAGGAAATGGATTTCCAGCATCCCGTCATGATCCTGAGCGAGCCTCGTGAAGGTGCAGCCAATATCGGAGGCGCATCAGATCAGGTAGCTATTCCAACGGGCGCACAGCCGACGAATGGCTACCTTCCGGTACTGCAAACAAATTTTGAGAAAGGCTGGATCAAGGCGTCTCTAATAGCACCCTATGCCTCAAAATCCGATCCAACAGCCCGTTGCATTCCTGTTCGAATGTCAGATGGCATTCAGGGATTTACTTATCGCCACGGTAAATAAGGCACCCATGCAAGGAGATGCGAAAGGGGCGCAGAAGCGCCCCTTTTTTATGCGTGCTGCTTCCGGGGATCCGAGACGTCCTGCAGGGCGGGATCGTCCCGGCGCTGGCGAGGTGGGGGATTGTCCAGATGGGCGGCCTCGAGGCGGAGGATCCATCCGCTGAGATCAGCGGGCAGGTGGGATGTGCCGGCGATACAGCGACGAAGCTGGGTGCGGTGCATCCGGCATTTCTCGGCAGCGTGCGCTTCGGACCAGCCGATAATGAACAGGGCCATGGACAGCCTTGCACCTGACAGACAGGCCGGTGTCGTGCTCCAGCGGGAGGGCGGCATGGGGGATGAAACGGCAAGGGCGATCTGGCTCATGGGGGAGAGTCTACGGGTCAGGCCTGCGACTGGAGCGCGACATTTTCGATTTACCGGAGACGGATCAGGTCCGGCATTGCCGACCATGCGCGACACCCGGCCATTCTCATAGAGGACCATGAAAGACCTGGTCATGCGACCGGCATGGGTGGTGAGCCATTCAACAATGGCGAGTTCACCAGTTCCTGTAGCATTTGAGCCGGATTTAGGGAAAGAGGTGTCGCCGCGCCGAGAGGCTGCGGCGTGGCTGGTCAGAAGCAGAAGCGGAAATTGCTTTCGCTTTCGGAATACAGGTGGCGGCCGAAGGACGGGTTTGAGGACAGGACCGGGCTGTTGTCATGCTGATCGCTGGATGCGCGGCCGTATCCCCTGTAACGGCCCTCTCCCCGGAGTGAAGCGCAGCGTAACGGAGCGGGAGAGGGTGTCGCGGGCGTCCCACCAGACCGACCAAACACAGGAAAGCCCACCATGCCGGAACTACCGGCAGACCCGGCCCTCGTTCTTCACGTTCCCCCCCTCGTCCGGACCAGCACAGGGACGCCGGTGAGCCTAAGCCCGAAAGGGGCGAGACCCCAGAGTGGGCTCGAGCGAACTTGGCAGCTCGCTGCCTAGGGAGCCTGAGCGAGCGAACCCGTCAGGGCGGCCCGGGTGCTTTTATGACTGCGGCGTCTGCGTATCTTTTGTGGTTTCATTATCGGACATGCCGACATAACCCAGAACCATGATCAACAGGAGTATTCCCAGAGACGGGATCAGGACGTAGGGCGCGTAGGAAAGTCCGATCATGAAGACAGTGCTTGGCTCATCGGACGACTGCGAAAATATACCGATCGTTTGATCGGACGGCTGCCATGAGTAGACGTGACGCACACCCCGGAGCCATAGCAGACCGCCGAAACCGTAACTGAAACCGACGACCAGTGCGATTGCTGCCATGACTCCGGCTGCCAGGATCAGCAACTGAGCGCCGAGAATATGGCTTCCGAGTCTGATGGCAGTCAGAGTCTCGGAGACGAGGCTTTGGCTATCATGGTGTTCAACAGGCATTGCGTCATTTCCCGTGTTGGTTGTGGACATCATACCAGATCGAACTGGATTGCCAGAGCGGCGGCAAAGCAATTACAGCCAAGACGGTTACCAATGGCATTGGCGGGTTTGTTTCACCGGTTGCCGTTCTTACTCTGGAAGCGAGTAGCAGTGCGAAAAAGGTGATCGACATAAGCGCGCATATGACGATCAGCATGAATCTGTCCGTTGATATCTGGTACGCCGGATCAGAGGTTCGGCTTGCGGTGTGACGTTACGACGATGGCGGGATTGATGGTTGGTGCGATTGTGAGGATACGCTCCCAGTAATCGGCTGCGCTGTCGATCAGACCGCGCGTCTGGGCGAGGTCGAGAAGGGCGCGGGTTGTCAGGATATCGATATCGGCATCGAGACCGGCATTGCTGACCATGCGCGGGACGCGGCCGTTTTCGTAGAGGACGATAGCGGTTTCGGCTGTCCGGTCTGCATTGGTGGTGAGCCATTCGACGATGGCGAGTTCGCCTGCGCCGCGCCATCTGAAGTCGGGTCTGGCTTCGCGGGCGGCGGTATAGGCGGTGCCCACATCGGTCTGCTCAAGGATGACGGGCTGATTGGTTCCTTCCGCCTGCCCGGCCCTGATCCAGTTGCGGATGGCCTGTGCTCCGGGCCGGTCGAGGTCGGCGGTTGCCTCGATGACGACCATGTCGGGGACGATCACCCGCTGCCCGATCCCGTGCAGGAGATGCAGGGCATCGACTTGGGCGAGGTGGATCAGCGGCCCGGTATCGGGGATGATGACGTCAGGCCGCTGGAGTGGCGCGATGCTTTCGCGAGACATGTCAGAAATCCTCAAAGGCGCGACGTAGTGGACAGCCTCAGCCGCTGGAGACGTCTTCGACGGTCAGACCGTCGAGAGCAAGCCTTGCGGCATCGGTGCGGGGGACACGGGCGCAGTCGTCACCCAGTCCGAGTTCCCGCATGTAGTGTTCGATGTCGTCGTTCTCGCACCAGTTACCATTCGGCCAGACTGTTATCGTGTCCTGCATGATAGGACTCCCTTCAAAAGCAGAAGCGGAAATTGCTCTCGCTTTCGGAGTACAGAACGCAAACGGCATCACACACGGACATGCCGCGATTGTGCAGACCGCGGAGGTATTCGTCTTCATCACCAAGCAGAAACCATGTCGTCCGGAAATCAGCCTCATAGCGCGCCTCGACGCGACGACGCCAGGCGGCGAAATGCTCGTCGGTCATCCACTCCGAACGGGAGATGCGGGGGGAGTGAGCGGCTTGGGATACGGTGGCGGACATGGGTGAGGCTCCTGATACTGGCGATGAACGAAACGGTCGATCCGAGAGATTACTGATCGCCTGCAATACGGCGCAGACGCACAAGAAAAGGAACCACGATCACGGCTGCGATGGTCCAGCCGACAATCGCAATCAGATCACCGAGACTCGCGCCGGGAACACCGTGGCCGAGCAACACATGCTCGATGATGAAAAGCCCGCTCGCGATACCGCCGAGACTGAAGAACAGTCCGATGACGAACAGGAGCGCCGGGTCATGCGGGAAGCGGGAAGACTGGGAAAGATGCGACATGACCGAAACTCCTGAAAACCAACGAAAGAAACGATCTCCCGTCTACAAGTAGAGAGTAGTACGGTAGGCGCAATCCGGCAAGCAAAAAGCGCAAATAACAGCCAATAATATGCAAATAAACACAGTAATAATCCACAGGTATTGCTTGCTATGACTGGAAGAAACCAGAGTTTTACTAGACCATATCCTGCCGGGGTTGCGGGGCGGCGAGCGCCCGCGACGACCGCGACAGTGAAAGGGGAGGAGGCGTTTTTCTGAGCCACATCCTGCCACCGGCTGGACAGCAGACCGGCCCTGTCATCAAGCCCGGAGCGTCCTGAACAAGCGGGACAGGCCCGCACACGGCGCGAGGCGATCAGCGCGCTTGCGCGCCGCCTTGCGACGGGTGCGGGCCTGGCCTGCGCCGTGAGGGTCGCGCAGCCACGTAGTGGCGGCCGAAGGCCGGGTTTGAGGACAGGGCCGGGCTGCTGTCATGATGATCGCTGGATGCGCGGCCGTATCCCCTGTAACGGCCCTCTCTCCGGAGTGAAGCGCAGCGTAACGGAGTGGGAGAGGGGGTCGCGGGCGTCCCACCAGACCGATCGAACACAGGAAAGCCCACCACGGCGGGAGGAAGGCCCTGCCCGTCTGCGCCTGCCGCCGCGCCTTCTCCCTGACCGGATCTGGTCATGGATGTCGGTGAGCCTAAGCCCGGAAGGGGCGAGACGCGGCGGATGGGTCGTGCCGGTGACGGGTCCTGTGGCTCCTGTATAAGGATCTTCATCGGCACGACACGGCCGTCGTGGCTCGACTGAGCTTGGCAGCCTGCTGCCTAGCGAAGCTGAGCGAACGCACCCTTCAGGGCGACCCGAACGCTTCCCCTGCCCCACCAGACCCTGACCCTACCCGTGAGGGACAGGACCCAAACCCGCAGCCATGGCCACCTGACCCTTAGCTGCTGCAGGATTGGAACGGGCAGGACCATCCATGCCGACAGAAAGAGGACGCAGAGATTGGAAACCCGTTTTGTCTCCCAGCACTGATCCGGCCCCAGCAAGACGGGACTGGTGCAATTTTCCCTGTTTTGTAAGCGTCCGGACTGCGCAAGGTTGACTGCCGCATTCGTCCTCTTTTCAAACTGCGGAGCACTGCGACATAGATCCTAGGAAGCAGCCATAGAGCATCATGGAATACGAAAAATAGCTCCGGAACCCGCTGCGTTCCGTGCTTCAATCATCCGTTTTCATAACAATTTTCTGTTGAGAAATGTCATAGCGATAGCGATGAAGAACACCCTGTTCAATCAATGTCGCTGCCTGTGCAACATGCTCGGGAAGAACATAGAACCACTCTTTTGGTGATATGCGCTTTCCGAACCGATCAATGATAAATAGTTCGGCTGGCCGGGCTGCCACGAAGAAGCGGTGTAGCAGATCTTCCACTTTGTGACGTGATAGGTTCTTCAGGCTATACGTCGCTACAATCTCCACCGGTGCCATCAGAAAGGTCGGATCATTGCGGGCATCCGCCACACGACGAGCGACGTCTTGGCTGGTAACACCGATCTTGTGCAGGATCATGCGCTCCTTCCGGATCGCAGGATCCTCGGAGCGTGAGCGTGCAACATAGATCGTCCCGGAAAGCTCGAGCTGATCGTTCTCCCAGTCAACATCGACAGGGCCCAGACCCAGTCTCTGAACGATGCGGGCCGTTTTGTCATCCGTCAGCGATTTACGGAAGGACGACATCAATGGGTCGCTTTCGGTCCCGTTCGAGAAAATCACCCGCAGGCGGTGATCACGCGATCCGCCTCGAGCCGTCATCTCGGATTTTTCAGCAATCATCGCAAGCAGACCGTTACGAATGAAAAAATCTCCCTCGATAGGCTCGATCACGACCCATTTCTGTAAAGACCGCGCCTTGCGCTCACCAGTTTCCAGTCCGCGCTGCACCATCTCGAACCGTTCCCGGAACCGCTCGAAATCCCGGCACGGCACGAAGTCGGCGCGATGATCCGGCACAACCCGATCAGCCGACGGCGTGGTGTGTTCGAACGCAATCAGGGAGGCATCAACCCCAAGGTCGTCATCCGCGAAGATGTCATCCAGGCTTAGCGGAACCGTCTCTTCAATAGGCTCTTCCTTCCAGGAGCGCGGCGGTTCTGCCGGCTTCTCATCAAGAAGGCTTAACCGGTCTATAGCCCGCATCGCCTGGGTAGGTGAAATTTTGACGGCCCGCCAAGTTATGGCCAGCTTCATCTCATCATGATCTGACGCATCCTCGTCCGGCAGGTGCCCGGTCTGTTCGATGAAACGGGTGACGTCCAGCAGGACAGCGACGCCCCGGTCCGTGCCGGACTTTCCACCGCGTCCCGCTCGTTGCTTCAGATCCAGCAGCCCGTATTCGTCAGGCTCGCTGAAGATGTCGTTCAGAGTAGGTCGGATCATGGTTGTGCCGCCTCACGCAGGCGCTTGGCCTTTTCGGCCTTCAGCCAGGCCAGCGCTTCCGCCATCCGTCGCTCCAGCGTATTGGCTGAGTGCACGTTGGGCTCCCGTCCTTCCATGGCCCGGAAGGCTTTAATGCGTGGCCACAGCGTGCGGGCTTCTGCTTCGGTCATGCTGACGCGCAAGGCCACCATGGCAGACTGCACATGCGCGAGGATCTCGGCGTTCAGGGATTTGGACGCGACCTCGAAGCGCTCCTGAAACACGTTAACGCTGTCGATCAGCTCGATATCGATATCCCGGACGTTAATGAACTTCCTCACCATGGCCAGCAACGTGTTCGGGGCCAGCTCCGGCTCCTCGCCCTCGGCAGCTGCCTCCTTCACGTCAGGCTTTGCCTCGCCGGGTTCGGCATCACCCTGAGCTGAGGCACCAAACACCGACTGCGTTTCCGCAAAGCCCTGCTCGGCCTCTCGCCGTGCCAGCGTCAGGACATTCATATGGGCGGCCAGATGCTGGCGAACGGATTCCGTCTCCTCCGTATCCAAAGTCTCATAACGCCGCTCGATGATATCCGTCAGCACCATCTGCGTCGCGACCTCAGGCGCGGTGTCGGGCGATAACACACGCCGGTCCATTTCCTGATAGGCCGTCGCCATCAGGTCATGCATGTCCTTCTCGCAGATCTCGCGCGCCCGATCCGTCGGCGGCTCCATCAGGCCCTTGATGCCGATCGTGATGTTGCCTTCCGCATCCGTGCCCATCGGCGCGCGGACATCGCCATCCTCCCGGCGATAGAATTTCAGGTTCGGCGCCAGAACCTGCTCCATCAGCAGCGAACCCGAAATGGCTTTCAGCATATCGTTCACGGCATCCGTCACCACGCCCGTCTCGACCCCGGGTTCGGCGACGAGGTTGGTAAAGAGGGCCTTGGGCTTACCCGGGGCATCGCGGGTTGCGCGGCCGATGATCTGGACGATCTCGGTCAGCGACGAGCGATAGCCGATGGTCAGCGCATGCTCGCACCAGACCCAGTCGAACCCCTCCTTCGCCATGCCAAGGGCGATGATGATATCGACCTTCGCACGGTCTGCCGCATCATCACGCTTGCCGTCCGCTTCCCTAATCTCATGCGACAGGGCAGCCTTGACGTTATCCCGGCCTGGTCCATCATCCACCAGATCCGCGATCTTCAGCAAACGGCCGTCTGGCGTGCGCACGAGATCGAACCCCGTCTCGGGCTCCCGACCTTCGTGCTTGCCGAGGAAGTCCAGAATGCGGCCAACCTCGTTGAACTTGTCATCGAATGCCTCGGACGATCCACGATGCGGAATGTGAATAATCGTTTTCTGCTCAGGCGTCAGGACACCTTCGAGGCCGTTGATGTAGTTTCCCTTGTAGAACTCGTAGTTAATGCCGAGCGCCTTGAGCCAGGCATAGCTCTCCAGTTGCTCGTAGTAGCTGTAGGTGATCTTGGTGAAGCGATCCTCGTCCTCTTCCCGCAGCACAGGGTCGGAGTCACCCCGGAAATAGCTGCCCGTCATCGCCATGATGTGGCATTCGCCGCGGGTGATCAGGTTCCTCAGGATCACCCCCAGCCGGTTGTTGTCCGATGCCGATACATGGTGGAATTCGTCGATCGCGATGAAGCATTCGTCGAAGGCCGCAATGCCGCTGGCTTCCATGACGGCGTCCACGCCAAAGCGGAACGTGGCGTGAGTACAGACCAGCACGCGAGCATCGCTCTGCAGGAAGGCCTGAAACGCCTTGACCTTCTCCTTGCTGGCGTCGTCCCCGGTCATGCAGAGGTTCCAGCGTGGCTCGACCTCCCAGTTCACCTCAAAACCGTAGCTGGTCAGGTCAGTAGAGCGGAACGACCCGCCGATCGATGTTTCCGGCACGCAGACGATAGTTTTCTCAAGCCCCTGATGACGCAGCTTGTCCAGCGCCACGAACATCAGCGCGCGGCTCTTGCCCGCCGCTGGAGGCGCTTTGAGGAGCAAAAACTGCGCGGCCCGGGCCTCATAGGTGCGGGCCTGCATCGGGCGCTGCCCCATGGCATTCGTCCTGGCCGTGGATTTGCCATAGGTGACGTTGAGCATTTCAGCCATGGGTCAGGCCTTCGTCTTCTTCTTGGAATTGGTTTCGAGCGTTTTGACGCGGGCGGCGTAGAGCTTGAACAGCTTCTCCAGCCGTTCGGTATCGTTGCGGAACGGGCGGCCGATATACATGCTCTCCAGCAACTCATCGTTCTCCCGATGCACGGCGCGCAGATCGTCGGGCATCTCGTCCGGATCGTAGAGATCGGCGATCGTTTTCGGGTAATGGGAATAGCGGCATTTGAGGATGCGGCGGGCCGAGGCCGACAGCGCCTCCAGCTGCTCCTCCGTAAATTTCGGCACTGGGAAGGTGTTCCAGCCGAGCGTGTTGGAATAACGGAACCGGCTTTCAAGCCTTCCGCAGACCGTGCCGATCCAGACAAGATGTAGGCGCGAGGCGATCAACGCGATGCACCAGTCGGGCGCGTCATAAAGAACCTGATTCGCGTTTGACGAGATGACGTCGGCGCCTACCCGCTCGACGGGGAGGAAGGGTCGGCGCTCGGATGTGACACACGGGACGAGGATTGCGTGGGATTTCGTTTCTCCACCGACGAACCAAAACTTATGAGGCGTAGTAGCTTTCACACGCGTATCAGGGTTACTGCTGTCTTTCCTGAACTGGCGCACCGCTTCGATTTTTTCTTGAATCGGCGGACACTGATACGCCTCGGACACATCTTCATCCCTGATCCATATGCAATGACGAACCTGACCACGAACGACCTCTTGAGACCCCATAAAATCACGGAGAAACTTTCGCGAAAGAGGATAACTTCTAAATATACTATCTCTCTCCAACTTATTTAATATAAGATTTCCTCCATCCGCAGGCATGGAACCATACCCCATATCAGGAAGACCAAATAAAGATATATCGGAGCTATTTATATATATAGGAGGCGTCGGCACAAGGTAGGGACTTATATCATTTACCTCACTCAACAAATTTCCATTGAATAGTTTTGATTTATGATCATTTTTTGCAGACAATCCAACAATAACACAAACAACAGCAGCGTTAGAAGACGCATTATTTTTCCATTTGAAAGAGGTGTGTGCAAAGCTTATTTTTAGTTCCTGTAGAATCATAGGCCAGAAGGAGATCACCTGACGACCTTGGGTGATAGAGCTTGTCGACACAAAAGCAAAATTTGTTCGGCGATGGGATTCTGTGTATCGAGCCGCCAACAGGAACCAGCCAGCTGAGTAATCAAGGTTTTTATAAGACTTGAAGCCTCCTTTAAATATAAGATGACGATCTTCTTTCTGATCGTCGGTCTGAAATAAGGCTCCAGAAAAAGGAGGATTCCCAGCAATAAAAACCTCCTCATCTTTAGTCGAAGGCAAACATATCTCCGCCCAATCCAATCGCAAGGCATTGCCGGTGTGTATCCGAGCCGAATCCTTCAGCGGCAGGGCCGCAGGACAACGCCCGAAAACCGTCTTGAAGCTAGCATTGGCTTGATACTCGGCGATAAACAGCGCCAACTTTGCCGTTTCGGCGGCAAAATCCGATATTTCGATGCCATAAAAATGGTCAATCTGAATCCGAGAAAACATCTCCGCCGTGCCCATGGCATTTTCGCGATCCAAGGCCTCCAGCCGTTGCAGGATACGCGTCTCACGCGACCGCAACTCGCGATAGGACACAACGAGGAAGTTCCCCGATCCGCAGGCCGGATCGAACACGCGGATACGTGACATGCGCTCCAGTGTCTGCTGAAGGACGCGGGCGCGGTCCCAACCTTTCTCGATCTCGGCGTCCAGATCATCGAGAAACAGCGGCCCGATCACCTTCATGATGTTTGGAACCGAGGTGTAGTGCATGCCCAATTCGGATCGCTGCTTCGGGTCCGCGACGGACTGGATCATCGAACCGAAGATGTCCGGGTTGATCTCGCGCCAGTTCAGCCCGCAAGCCTCTCGGAGGTATTGAAAGGCGACGACGTTGAAGCGAGGCGCGTCGATCGTGCCGGCGAACAGCCCGCCATTCACGTATTCCAGTTCGCCGGTCCATGTGGGTAGGCCCGTGCGATCGTGCTTCGGCAGGTTCATTGCGCGGAAGGCTGTGATGAGGGCCGTGTGGGCTTCCTCGCCCTTGTTGCCTGCATAGGTGAAGATCAGGCGGGAGAACTGGTGTTCAGGGAAGATGCCAACGTCTTCAGCGAACATGCAGAAGATCAGCCGCATCATGAGCTGATTCATTTCATGGCGGTGGTCATCGCTGCCCCAGTCGGGGTTGGCCCGGATCAGCGCGTCATAAAGCTTGGCGAGCTTGCCGGTCGCCTTCACATCGACCGGGTTCTCCTCGACCGCCCGATACCGCTCCTTGCCTGCAGCGGGGAGGAAGAAGCCGAACTGTTCCCCTAGATCCGTAAAGGCGCAATGCAGCGTATCGCCCGAGGCGAAATGCTCGGCCGAGATCATCTCGCCGTCTGTCGCGAGCAGGATGGCGGGTTTTGATGTTCCGGTTTTCTTTGATGCCCGGAGCTGGTCGAGGGCGATGTCGCTCTGTCCCATGGCAGCCGGGGCGTAATGAAACCTCTTGCCGAACAGCACCCCACCAAGAAGGTCGGACTTGTTCGTCGAGCCGTTGCGCAGTTTGGAAATTGCCGCCTGAGCCGCATCGGTAGCCTCTGCAAACGCGAAGGGGAACTCGTCCGGTTTGAAGGGAGCGCTAGCGATCTTTGCAAGCGCTTCGTAGATCTCGGTCGGGTTCATACAAGGCCTTAGGGTCGAGCGTTGGACATGGATGTCAACAATGCAGCCAACGCTAGCGCAATCTTACGCCATGCGCGACCTGCCAACGCCAGTGGCCCAGGAGGCAGGTCCAACCTGAATTTCGTCGTCAGGTGAGTTAGCTTTTTGGCTTGATTATCGAAAAGCGGATATTAGGCTCTCCACCCCTCAGTCGTGTCCCACCGCGAGCGGCAGCAATTGCCCAATCTGCGTGGCGGGATGGCCCGCGACCATCCGGGTCAACACATCGCGCAACCAGGCGAACGGCTCAATGCCGTTGAGCCTGGCGGTCTCGATCAGCGACGCGACGATTGCCCAGCGATCCGCCCCTCCCTCGCTGCCGGCAAACAGTGCGTTCTTGCGGCCAAGCGCTACCGGCCGGATGGCTCGCTCGACCGGGTTCGTATCAAGGTCAATGCGGCCTTCATCGACGAACCGTGCGAGATCATTCCATCGGTTTAGCGCATAGCGGATTGCCTCGGCCAGCTTGCCCCGGGATGGCAGCATGGTCAGCTTTTGCTCCAGCCAGGTATGCAGGGCAGCAACGCGCGGTCGGCTGTGCTCATGCCGTATGTTTTCCCGCTGATCGGGCGGCAACCCGTGGATCTGCGCCTCGATCTCATAGAGCTCGCGGATCCGGGCCAATGCTTCGGTGGCGATCGGTGAGCCTGCCTGGTGCAGTTCATAGAATTTGCGCCGCGCGTGCGCCCAGCAGGCGGCCAACTGGACTTTCCCGCTGTGTGTGAGCTGCTCGAACCCAGCATAGCCATCGACCTGCAGGATGCCGCGATAACCCGCGAGATGGCGGGTGGGCCATGCGGCCGTGCGATCAGGCGTCGCATGGAACACGACTGCCGGAGCCGCCAGTCCGCCAAAGCTGCGATCGTCGCGCCGATAGGCCCAAAGGCGCCCTGTCCGCGTGCGTCCACGCCCCGGATCGAGGATCGGCAACGGGGTATCGTCGGCAAACACCCTGGTGCCGGCACAGACATGGGTCATCAGCCGGTCGCGCAACGGCGCGAGCCACCACGCGGCGGCCCTGACCCAGTCGGCCAGCGTCGAGCGGGCGAGGTTGATGCCATGACGGGCAAATATCCGGCTCTGGCGGTGCAGTGGAAGGTGATCGCAATAGCGGCTGGTCAGCACATGGGCGATTAGGCCGGGTGTCGCGAGGCAGCCCTCGGCCACTCGTTCGGGTGCCGTGGCCTGATGCAGCGTGCCGCAGACACGGCACGCGCATTTGGGCCGGTTGATCCGCACGACGCGCACCGTAGCAGGCACCCAGTCGAGCATCTCGCTGGTGGTCGTGCCCGCGTCGTGCAGCGCACCGCCGCAGTCCGGGCAGGCGGACACGTTGGGCGGGATGGTGACGTCAGTACGCGGCAGGTGATCCGGCAGTGGCTTGCGATGCGGCGGCTTGGCGGTCATCTCCGGGGCCGCGAGGGACGGCATCAGTGCCGGTTCCGGAATGGCAGCTCTCGCTGCCGCCTGATCGGCGTCCAGCGTCAGCAGGAGTTGATCCGGTTCGATGGTTTCGGCGCGGCGGCCGAAACGGGCACGCTGGAACTCGCGAATGATCTGCTGCAGGCGTTCGATCTCGATCTGCCCTTCGTCCAGCGCGCTGGCCATATCGCGCACCAGCCCCTGCAGGGTAACCGGGTCCAGGGGCAAGTTGTCGAGGGCGATCCGCATGCTCCCGAGAATGGCTGATTCCTGCGGTCCTGTACAAGGAAAACTGACCGTTATCTGGAGATCAGGACTCACTATCCCGCGACCATCAGTGGGCGGGTCTGTATGGGCGTACGCCAGTCCAGTCCTTCCAGGAGCATGGAGAGCTTTGCCGGAGTCAGATACACGGTCGGCGGCGCGCCCGGAGAGGGTTGTGTGATCGGCCATGTAAATGCGCCCTGATCCAGACGCTTCATGTAAAGGCACATACCATTGCCGTCATGGAACAGGATCTTGACGTAACCGGCGCGCCTGCCACGAAAAATGAACAGGTGGCCGCTGAATGGATCGGCTTGCAGTTGCTCCTGGATCAGCACTGACAACCCGTCGATGCCCTTGCGCATATCGGTCACGCCAAGAGCAACATGAATTTTGACCCCGGCCGGAATGCTCAGCATATCGCTGGTTCCAGTGATGCGATGACCTGCCTCAGAGCGCCAAGATCGGTGCCGACCACGAAGCGAACCCGATAGCCTGACGGGGTTTCGATCTCAATTCGATTGGGCTCCAGTCTTGTTGCACCTTCGGGACGTTCTGCCGCTCCCGAGTTTGACCTCTCCTGCCCAGAAAGGTCGCTGCCTACAAGAGCAACCGATGCAAACTGGGGCAGCAGTGCCTGTGACCTCTCCAGCACGGGCTGGGCAAACTTGCGCAACCAGCGCAACATCACGCTGGGATGAATGCCCTGCTGCCGGGCGAAGTGGGAGAACGATTGTCCAGAGTTGAGACCTTCCCAGACCAGCTCGCGCTTTTGCTCGCGTGTCCAGCTGCGTCGGATCACCACGGTTCCGGAAAACGACCCAGGGACGGAATTTACAAAATCCGTCCCTACCGAATAAGCAAATGTGCTTAAGGGGTCAGGGGGCGCTTTTTCCGAAAATGGCTTTGGGAAAATCCTGGCACGCCACTGCTTGAACTGGGTGGAGCTCAGGCCGTGATCGCGGCAGTAGTCCTTTTGCGTGCCTCCCGAGGAGCGCTGGGCGAGAATATGCTCTCGCCAATACTCCGCACGTTCTGAACTCCGCACACACTCGCTCCTGCTGCCTGATTCGACAGGTAAGCAGGCTTAAACCATCGTGTCAGCGTGTCAGGACCGGACGCTTACCCTGTTTTCGAAAGGCTCTGGAAGAAAGAGGATGCAGGCAATGCGGGTCGGTCAGGAAGGCGGGAGAGTTGTGCGGGAGGGCCGGGTCTGTGACCCGGCTGCACTGAGTGCCTGACGCGCGAGCGCGTCTGTCCGCTTTTCGGCGGTTGGTGGGTCGGGTGTGTGGAAGCATCGGGGGAGAGTGTGAGCGGCCCGAGAGCCGCCGGGGTGTCAGTGCTGGCTGTCGATCAGTCGCTGGCGCAGTCTGGACAGTGGGCGCGCCATCAGGCCGAGGAGGATTGTGTAGGCGAGGGTGAAGGTGAGGAACGGCACCACGATCCAGAGCATGTTACTGGTGAAGTTATCCATGGCTGTTGTCCTCCGTGCTGTCAGGATACCGGATGTAGAGAAGCAAAGTCAAAGAAACGGTCTGGGCAACGGCGGCGGCCCCGCACGCAATGGCGATCCTGTAGCCGGAGATTGATCCCAGAGCGGTAAACAGGGGGGTAAAGACGCCGATGCCGACGATGCTGAGGGCGGCTGTCTGGAAGGCACCTGCTGCCGCCTTGAGACGGTCTTCCCTGTGTTTTTCGGTCTGGGCGGGTGGCAGGATCGAAAGGACGAAAACGATCAGTTGCGCCCGAAGGCTGATGAAGGTGAGGTTCATAGGGTGAGGCTCCGAAGCGTGGTGCGGAGGCCGAGGCGGTCGCCGGAGCGGCCGACGAGGCGGGCGGCGCGGGAGGGGGAGCGGGTCGGAAGGAATGGGGCGGGCTGGGGCACGGGATCACCTGACAGAAAAGGACGGTCGGGAAACCGGGCCTTTCGGCCCGGCCGGGAGTGTCAGAAGCCGAGGGCTGCGGCCTGTGCGGCGGCGGCACCTTCGGAGACGGACTGTGTGCGTCCTGACTGGTAGGGCTTCCAGTCCTCGCCCATCAGTTCCCTGTAGGCGGCGCAGGCTCCGGCGGCGACGTTGGACAGGACATAGGCTTTTGCGCCATGCTCGGCGGCGATGCGGCGCAGTCCATCGACCCGGTTCGGGCCGCCGTCGATGCCCATGCGGTCGGTGTCGCGGTGTTCGTTGGCATATTCGTTTGCGGCATCCTTGGCGGCCTGACGGCGGCTCTCGTAGTAGTTGGCGGCTCCATAGGCGGAGCGCACGAAGGCATCCACGATCCGGTCGAGGTGCATTTTCAGGCCGCGATAGTCAGGCTCGCCGCGATACTGGGAGACCAGCACGGGGGCCATGATCTCGTATTGGTCACGGATGGCCGAGGAACCGGCCCCGGTCAGTTCGTCGGCGTCCCCGGCTTCGACCCCGAAAGCGGACACGATCAGAGCTATCTGGTCATCGGACGGGACCAGCCGGAGGATATCGGCCAGTGTCGGGGCGGCGAGGGCCTTGGTACGGCGCTCGGCTTCCTGAAAGCGGCGGACCCGTGCAGTGGTGTTCGGGGTGGCCGTAGGGGCTTTTTTGGCCTTGGCCTCTTGCGCGGCGGTGTGAGCCTGGGCGATAGCGGTGTTAGCGTCGGACATGAAATTGACCTTCATTTCTGGCGTCAGTCCCGTTCGGTGGTCGAAACACCGTCCGGGGCGACCTGTGGGGGGAACCATTTCCCGGCCACAAGAAAAGAATAGTATTCCCCCGCAGTTTTTACAAGTAAAAACGCCCGAAAACTGCCCTTCAAAACTGCCCTTCATAGTAAAATAAAAGCGTGTTTTTCTGCGATATACTGATTGCAATACTTGGCAGAAACATTGTTTTACCAGAACACATCCTGCCGGGGTTGCGGGGCGGCGAGCGCCCGCGACGACCGCGACAGTGAAAGGGGTGGAGGCGTTTTTCCGAGCCACATCCTGCCATCGGCCGGACAGCGGACTGGCCCTGTTGTCAAGCCCGGAGCGGCCTGAACAAGCGAGGCTGGCCTGCACACGGCGCGAGGCGATCAGCGCGCTTGCGCGCCGCCTTGCGACGGGTGCGGGCCAGCCTTGCGCCGTGAGGGTCGCGCAGCCGCCTGTGGCGGCGGCCGGAGGCCGGGTTTGATAACAGGGCCAGTCCGTTGTCACACTGAATGCTGGATGCACGGCCGCAACCCCTGTAACAGCCCTCTCCCCGGAGTGGAGCTTCGCGGAACGGAGCGGGAGAGGGTGTCGCGGGCGTCCCGCCAGACCGGACCCGGACAGGAAAGCGCCTCACGCCTGGAGGAAGGCCCTGCCCGTCTGCGCCTGCCACCCGCGTCTTCTCCCTGACCGGATCCGGTCATGGATGTCGGTGAGCCTAAGCCCGGAAGGGGCGAGACGCGGCGGACGGGTCGTGCCGGTGACGGGTCCTGTGGACCCTGTACAAGGATCTTCATCGGCACGACACGGCCGTCGTGGCTCGACTGAGCTTGGCAGCTTGCTGCCTAGCGAAGCTGAGCGAACGCACCCTTCAGGGCGACCCGAACACTTCCCCTGCCCCACCAGACCCTAGCCCTACCCGTCAGGAACAGGACCGAAACCCGTGCCCATGGTCTCCTGACCACCACCGCTGCCAGTCACGTCCTGCGCTTCCGGAAAGCTCCGTCCATGGCTTTATGGGGTCAGAATGTGACGGTGAACCAGTAGCTGTAGGGGTCGCGGTGAGGATCTTCGGCATTCAGCCTGTCGGCGACGGCCTGAGCTTCCTCGCGTGTCCTATGCGGCGTGGGATCGGTTTCATCGGTACCGTCACCGGACAGGACGATCCAGTGTCCGGGCTTGTGTGCGTAGCCCTCATGATCCTCATTGATCTGCCATGGGGTGGCGTCGAGCGGAGGCGGGGGCTCGAAGGGTTCGGTATAGTCTGCGGGATGGCCGGGACAGGCGGCGATAGCCGCCTGTTCGAAGGCCGCGCGCCATGCGGTGGTCTGGTCGGGCGTGAGGTTGTCGGGCATTGCGTGGATGACCAGTGCATCCATGAGGGCGAGACGGGTGAAATCGAGGTGGTCCTCGGGCGCGACAGCGACCGGGACCAGCAGGGTGTCGTGGGCGGTAGCCCGGACGGCATCCGGCAGGGATGCGGCGGAGCCGCGGAAGACGCATTTGAGGCGAGGTGTCACTACGGGAGAGGGCGTCGGGATCATCGGTCGTGTCCTTCTGTCAGGATTTTGTGAGACTCCTGACGCGTCGCGGAAGGGAGGCCGGGGCCATGGCGCACCCGACAGGGTGCGAGCCGCGTGCGGCGATCCATTGCGGCGGCTTCCCTTCCGTGGCCGGTCGCCTGCTGTCTGTCCTGCGTGTTTCCTGCTGTTTTTCCTGCCCTCGCCTGCCCGTGCCGATCCTGTGATACAGGGGCCGTGATCAGTACAGCCACGGCGTGATGTCGATCGTACCGAAAGGTACGATCTGCAGGAGGGGGATGCCCCCCTGTTCAAAAACCGACTGGACGAAGACGTCGCGCTTGCGACGGTCCGGACGCTGATGGGTTTTAAAGGTTGTCTCAAAAGTTTTGATGGCGCGTGGAAGCGTGCCTTTCGCACGCGGTTGGCGGTGGTTTTCGAGTATCGGAGCGGAGCGGTCTTTATGGCCGCGAGCACCGAAGCACAGAATACAGCCGTCAAGCCACCATCAGCGAGACTTTTGAGACAACCTCTTATCGTTGAGTTCGATCCCGAGGCGCACCGCGCCGGTGGTGAGATCGACCAGCAGGAAGTCGACGCTTTTCTGTGCGATCCTGCGCAGACCGTTCAGCTGGTGCTGGCCGGAGCCGAGGGCCGCGAAGGCATCGCCGAGCCGGACCTGGGGGCAGAGCTGCAGGTGCGGTGGCAGCTGCACCCGCAGCTCGCCCAGCACGCGACGTTCCCATTCGGACAGGAGGGGGCGCGCGCGATAGCGATGCGCCATTGATGCGTCGCCGGGCCGCAAGCGCTGTGTCGGCTTCAGAAGCACGACAATGCCGATGGCGGCCAGCACCACGATCGTCGTGACGATCGACGACAGTGAAATCATGGCGACACTCCGGCGCGCAGCGGCGCACGCCGCAGGCGTCGCGACAGCCAGCCGGATATGGTTATCAGGCCGCCGACCAGTTTCCAGAGGAGCAGCGCGCCGAGGACCAGGGTCGCGACAGCGGCCCAGAGCAGGGCTGCGCCCATGCAGTTCAGAAGATGCGACAGCCCGCGGGCGTGCAGCGCCACGCGGCAGAGCTGGGCCGCATCCTGATCGCCGGCGGAGAGCGGGGGCGAAGCGACGCGCCCGGTTGGGACAGGGCGGATCCATGCGGCGCATGCCTGCGCGAGGGCGACCTGTGTTGCTGCGACCTGTGCGGGCTCGGGGCCGACAGGCCTGTCCGGGAGCGGCAGGGGAGCAGGGCCGGAGGCCGATGCTGCCACACCGTTGACCGGCAGGACCAGCAGGCCGACGAGAGGAAGAAGACGGATCATGGACACGGGCTGGAGGCTCCCGGCTGTTAGGGAACAGGATCCAGCCTATTCGTCCGGTCTGCGACTTGTACGCGTGCTCTGCATGTCCTAGACTACCGCAGCAACAGGACAGGACAGGACAGGAACCGTGAGACCAGCAGGGCGCAGCGGTGGTGCGCAGGCCGCGCTGAAAGCGCTGCTGGCCGATATCAAGGGGCAGCAGGGCGAAGCCCGGGTGCGCCAGCACCTCGAGGCGCTCGGGGCGACGGCGCTACACGACGTGCGCCTGACCTCCATGACGGGCAGCGGCACCACCCAGATCGATCATCTGGTCTGCCTGCCTGCCGCGATCATGGTGATCGAAACCAAACACTTCGCGGGCCGGCTCTCGGGCCACAGGGCCGACAGGCACTGGCGACAGCGTCTTGGCCACGAGACCGAAGGTCGCCTGATCTACAGTCCACTGCGTCAGAATGACGGCCACTGCGCCGCCGTGCGGGCGCTTTGCGCCCCGATCCGGCTGGATATCATGATCCTGAACCGGGTGGTACTGACCGGACCGGCGCAGCCGTCCGGCGATCTGGCAGACTGCCTGCACACGCCGGAGGCACTGGGCGAGGAGATCGTCCGTCTGGCCTGCCAGACGCCGATCCTGGAGATGCCCCGCCTGTGGGCGAGACTGACGGCCGCGTCAGGCCGCAGGCCCTGATCCGACACAGCCGACGGATCAGTTCTCCTTCTGCAGGAGATAATTGCCCAGTTCCTCAAGATCCTCGTCGCTGAGCGCGTCAGTATCTTCCGGTTCGAAGAACAAGATGTCGCCGGAAAACGGCCCTGGATGACAGGCTGTCACCTCGACGGCCTGTGTCTCGTCATCAGCATCGTAGCTGACCTGCACCATGCCGCCGCCGGCGATGTTGATGCGGTCACACGGCATGTCGACCACGTCCTCGAGGTCGAAATCCTCCTCGAGGTCCTCCTCGTTAGCCTCGTCAGGAGCATCTTCCTCGGCACCGTCAGTGGTGCGGCCCCGCACGACCGAGAGCAGTCCGCCGGGAAAGAGGCGCTCGACCAAGGCGACGACCTGCGCGGTTTGACGGGCGTGATCGGCGGTCTGTGTAAGGGAGGTATCGGCCATCAGTTGAGCACCCTGCAGTCGGTTGTGGGACGGTGGCTGAAGATCAGCTTCAGGCTGTTGTTGTTATCACCGATCATCTCGCATCGCACCCACTGGACCGTGTGAGCCTGCAGGTCGGGTTTGGAGAGAAACAGCACGGCCCCGTCATCACCCGACGAGGTGTGGATTTCATAGCCGGCGTCGAGCAGCTGCTGCAGGGAATTATCGATTGGCTCGAGTTTCAGCGGCAGGTGGCCCGGATGGGGTGGCACCTTCGGGGATGCGGGATCAGCAACGGGTGTAGCGGCGCGGACCGCACCGGAGAGCAGGGCGAGAGCGCAGAGCGCGCCCGAACGAAACATTCGCATCAGCAGGGAGAACCTTGTCAATAAGCCCGAAGCCGACAGGGCTCCGGACGGGTCCGGTCTGAATACGGGGAGTATCTGCGACTGTGAACAAACCTGCCGAGGTTTTTTGGGAACTGATACGTCATATCGGTCGGATGTCAGATTGCCACGATTCCGTTGCTCTGAACTTCTTCATTCTGTTTCCTCCGGGCCTCGATTGCCGCATCCAGAAGGTCCAGCAGACGTTGGATCCGGCTCTTCTTCAGGCGGATACTGAGACCGGCCAACCATGCGAAAGGAGCAATGAAAGCCAGGGGAAGCAGGAAAGGAACAATCAGACCGTCCAGGGCATGAACGATAGTCGGAAGGCGGGAGAGCAGATAGCCCCCGATAAAGATTCCGACTTTGGGGAAGTCAGGCAGATGCAGGATCAGGATCCGCTCAACGGCGCCTGTATAGGCGCGCTCGTATCCCTTGCGCAGAACAGCAAGCTCGTCGGCAGGATAGGCCTGCAGCTTTCGGATCATCGATAAATCGGCCGGTGCTTGGGCCGCAGCAGTCGAACAGATATCACGCAGCAGGGTCGCATTCGCGCGCCATAGACTGGCAACACCGAAAACCACAAAAGCTGCAATCGTCATGACTGCATAATAGATGCTGGCTATGGCCTTGGGGCAAGAAGATCGAGAAGCCACAAAGGCAATCGCAATAAGGACGATCCCAAAGGGTACAGCTAGAACCAGGAGATCAATCCATTTGTCCCGGGATGATTTATGGATCGTGGTACGAGGTGGCGAGGTGATCTCCTGCGCCAGCCTGACTAGGGATAGAAAAGGCGGCGCATCTTCTCTCTCGTCAGCAACAGGATTGGACATTCAGACTTCCTGACAGAAATACTTCAGTAGATGATGCATGAACCGTTTTTCTAGACAGGCCTTACACGCGGCATGGGAGGGGGCGTCATTGCGGTCCCCCGATCGCGATGACTGCTGCAATAGAACCGTGTGCCGTCCGGACGGTAGAACCCGAAAGCGGCCCCCCGGCCGCAAACGGCGCACTGATGCGCCCAGCCGGATGGCCGGGCCGGCGCTGTGGAGACCGGACGGGTCCCGTCCGGCTGCCGGTCGGTGCTCAAAAGCCCATCGCCGCAATCTGCGCCTCGATCCGGGCTTGCGTCTTCGCAAAACGGCCCGAGCCACCCTGCCCTGCCCGACCCGCATCCCGGTGCCATCCAGCAATCCGGTGCTCATGCGGGATCTCGCCGATGAAGCCTGACGGTTCGGCAGGCTGGCCCTGACGGTAGCCGGTCCAGGTGATCGTGACCTGCTGCATGGCGCGTGTCAGCGCGACATAGGCCAGGCGCCGTTCCTCGGCATAGTTGCGCTCACCCACCCCCGGAAAGACCGCCTCCTCCCAGGCCGGCAGGAATACATGCGGGAACTCCAGCCCCTTGGCGCGATGCATCGTCATCATCTGCACGCGATCGGTCCCGCGCTCGTCCGGGCCGGCCGTGGCCAGCGCTGCATGCTCCAGCAGGTCCTGCAATCGGCGGAACCCCTCGGCCAGCCCGCTCAGTTCAGCAAGGTTTTCAAGTGCGGTTGCGGCCTCCTCGGTGCCCTCGTCCCGTAACATCTGGCGATACCCGGTCCGGGTCAGCAGCAGTTCGAGCCGGTCACACAGGCGCAGGTCGGGCATCTGGCCGACCGTCACCAGCGTCTCCCGAAAGGCTGTCAGGGCGCTCCTCACACGAGGGGCCAGTCCGGTGTGTCCGATACTGGCACACAGGCTCATCTGCCGTTCCTGTGCCACCACCTCGAGATCGCCCATGGCCTTGCCCCCCAGCCCCCGTCTGGGCGTATTGGCCACGCGGCGGAATGCTTCATCCGACTGGCGGCTGTCGGGCAGGGCGGCCAGTGTCAGCAGGGCCAGCGCATCCTTGACCACGGCGCGATGCCAGAAACCGACGTCTCCAATGATCTCGTAGGGTATACGGGCCTTGAGCAGGGCCTCCTCGATCGTACGCGACAGGCGGTTCTGACGATAGATGATCGCCATGTCGTGCCAGGCGGTGCCGGCTGCCGCCCGCCGTCCCAGTTCGGCCGCGATCGCATCCGCCTCGTCAGAAGGATAGTCGAACGTGACCACCTCAATTTTCTGGCCTTCTCCACGCCGGGTGTACAGGGTCTTGGGGATACGAGCGCTGTCGTGGGAGATTACGGCGTTGGCCGCCTCGAGAATATGACCAGTCGAGCGGAAGTTCTCTTCCAGACGGAACAGTCTGGCATGTTCGAAATCCTGCATGAAGCCGCGGATGAACTGGATTCTTGCCCCACGCCAAGAATAGATCGACTGATTGTCATCGCCTACGGCAAAGAGTTCGCGGCTGTGCGAGGCCATATGCCGTAGCCACAGCATCTGGGCATAATTCACATCCTGAAACTCATCCGCCATGACCGAGGTGAACCGTGACGACCAGCGCTGCCGGTAGACCGGATCGTGCACCAGGGCCCGGGTCGGCCACATCAGCAGGTCGCTGAAGTCGGCGGCATTCTGGTCCCTCAGTTCCGTCTGGTAAAGGCGATACAGGGTCACGACGAACTGCCAGCTTTCCTCATCGACGAACTGGCGGTGGGCGCGACGGCGCGCGATCATGCCCCTGACCCAGACCTCGGCCTCCTCCGGCGCCACCAGCTCGTCTTTCATGCGGGAGATCCGCTCGGCGAGCATGCGAACCTGACGGGCGTCGCCACGTCGGCCACTCTCGGGCATGGGCACCTCGTCTTCCGGCAGGCCCCTGATCAGGCGGCGCAGGATGGAGAGGGTGTCATCGGCATCGCGAATATCGAACCCCGTCCGCAGACCGCCGATATCAGGTTCGGCCCGCAGCTGCCGTGCCGCCAGACCATGGAAGGTGCCAAGCCAGAAAGGGGCCTGCCCCTCCCCCAGCACACCCACGATCCGGGCCCGCATCTCGGCCGCCGCCTTGTTGGAGAAGGTGACGCACAGGATCTGTGAGGGCGACATGTCGTGCAGCCGGATCCGGCAGGCCACCCCGGCCGTCAGGGTTCTGGTCTTGCCGGTCCCGGCTCCGGCCAGAACGAGAATATGCCCAAGCGCCAGGGCCGCCTCACGCTGCACGGGCATCAGGCCGTCCAGGATCGGAACCAGATCCTCCGGGAGGCTGTTACTGTTCCCCTGCAAAAGACCGGTCATGGCAGGATATCCACCGGACGGACCGTGACCTCACACGGATCGACCTTGATGACGTTGTGATGCTCGGTGAACAGCATGACCGGGTGATACAGGTTGAAGCCTTCCTCCATGCCGTTCCAGCGCCCGCCGATGACAAGGCAGATCAGACGCTCCAGTCCCTCGCCGAGGAACACCATCTGGGTCGGCACCGGCATCTGGTCCAGATGCGTGACCGTGATGTCGCAGCGGTCGAGATGACGCTGCCACTGCCGTCTGGCGGCCTCGCACTCCATGAACCAGACGGTCATGGTGGTCTTCATGACCAGGTTGTCGATCAGCTGCTGGAAGGACGAACGGGTGTCATTCATGAGATGAACCTCCTCAAAGGCGCGCGGACAGGGGCGCAGGGACAGGGTGGGCACGGTGGCCCCGTTGAAACGGAGAATGGTGGACCGGTCGGTGAAGAGGACGAGGTCGGAGGCCGCATCCCAGCTGCGTTCGAGACGCGTGCCGCCGATGATGAGGCCGCGCACGGTCTCGCCGTTGATCTCGCCCTCGGCGAAGATGTCGGGATGGGGGCCATGGCTGCCGTCCTGCCAGATCCGGCTGGCCTCGGGATGGTCCCGCCAGGCTGCGAAGGTCACAGCCTGCCAGGTCAGGGGATCGTCGGGAACAAGACGGAGGCTCACGCGGCCAGCTCCAGGCTCTGGGAGGTGAAGATCCGTTTCCCGAACCAGGAATCTTCCTTCCAGACGGGTGGGGCGGGAAAGGACTGCAGGACGCTGTTCCAGTCACCGAGTGCCTCATCCGGCCGGTGCCGGACGCAGTGCTTGCCGGTCGGCCGCCCGATGGGAAGATAGGTCTCGGCATACCGGTCGCCCTGGGCATCGGCGTCGGTTGCCACCACCACGACCCCGTCACGCGGTATAGTGGCGATCAGCTGCTCGAGTTCGGCGAAGGCCTCGGGGCTCATACCACCGGCCGTACCGACATACAGCGCCCCGGTCCGGAGCATGGACGGGTCCATGGCCGCATAGGACAGGGCATCGATCGCGCCCTCGCAGATGACCAGACGCAGGACCGGCCATTCCGGGCGGCCATACTGGAACCGGAACAGGCGCTTGTCCCCCCCGGTGCTGAACCCGCGATAGTCCGGTCCCCGCATCTCGGCCCCGGTATGACGGCCGCCGTTATCGGAATGGGAAAAACAGGCCGTGCCGTTCAGGCCCTCCCGGAGCAGGTCCAGCTCGACGGCCCGGGCCAGCACCCTATCGGGGATCCTGCGCACGCGGTTCAGATACTGCCAGGCCGGGGACCCGGGCTTCAGGGGCTTGCGCTGTTCCCAGGCCGGCCCCCGCCTGACCCGGTCGGACCGGGCCGAGCGCGTGTAGACGGTTTCGAGGGGCGCGATGCCGCTGATGCGTCGCAGCTCCTGTACCACATCCGGAAAGGCCCAGCCGGGATTGAGGAACTGGACCAGATCGACCACGGTGCCGCGCCCGTCCGAGGTGCAGGGGCACCACCAGCCACGCCCCTCATGGGTAACGATGATGATCTCGCCCTCACCACGGCGGAATTTCTGGTGGCGGCGGCTGCTCTCGGTCTTATCGCGCCGGTAGCCGTTCTGTTCGAGCACCACGATGCAGGAAACGCTCTCGCGCAGCCGGGCCATTTCCTCACGCTGCTGTTCGCGGGTCTGACGCACATGAACCATGACGGAATATCTTCCTTTCATCGGGCATTCGTTCCGAACATCAGAAATATAGCACAATACTGATTCCGTATTGAGTAAACAATCCAAGCATTGCACATATATATTATTGCAATACAGATAAATACATGTTGACGGTACAGGAAGACCGAATGTTTTATTGGTTCGTCCTGCGGGGGTTCCGGGGGCAGCGCAGCCCCCGGTGTCGTCGCTGAAAGGGATCAGGCACCGACGTTTTCTTCGTCCCGTCCTACCATCGGCACGACACTCATCCCCGCCGTGTGTCAGGACCGTAATCCTGCGTGACGGACGGGCTGGATTGCGGGCACTGCGGGGCAACGCCCTGCTGGGAGCGCGATCCTGCCCGGCTGTGGCGCGCAGGATGAAGCCCGGCAGGGCGCCCGAAGGGCGGTCTTGAGACACGGCGGGGGTGAGTGTCACACTGGTCGCATGACGGCGCGGTCGGGGCATGATCCCGTGCCACCCCGGCAGGGGTGGTTGAAGCGACGACAACAGCCGGACGGATAGGAAAGACAATGCGTTCATGAAAACGACTGTCGCCGACCTGCCTGCGACTGTGCATCAGGTTTTTGCAGTCAGGAGACCCGAACGGCGAAAGTCGTGTCTGAAACGGACACAAAACAGTCCCGAACCGTAACAGAAAGCGGTCAGGACAGGATCAGGGTGACGGGTCTAGTCCAGCCGATCGGGACAGGGTATGGACATGTCATGGAGCAGACGCGGCTTCCCGGCTCCCGGCTGCCCGCCCAGAATAATGGCCGTTGGCTTCCGGGGCCTGTCATCAACCGTATTGAAATAGTCGGGAAGAACCCGTTTTTGAAAAATCCGGTCGTGATGATCGTCAGACAGGGCATGCTCAAGCCGGTCAGCCATTCAGTTCATTCCACAGAGCCGTATCGTCTTTCAGCAGTGCGCCCCATTTGGCTGCAATCGCATGATTGTGCGCCGGCGTATCGACATCGATTGAACGTCTCTCGGCGATCAGCTTCTGCCGGATCGCCGTCAGGCGCGCATCCTCGGCGGGGTCACTGTCCTCGATCTCATAGGTGCGTGCCAGAACGCGCGCGATTACGGATGTCAGGATCTCGGATGCGACTTCCGCCGGGATCACCGTATCGGCATAGGGCTCTACAGCACGCTGTTGCTCCGAGCGGGATAAATCTGCCGTCTGTTCGATCGTGCTGCTCATGTCTGCCACTCCTTCTGCCTGACAGGTTTCAGCGCTGTGTTGTTGGCCTGGTCCCCAGAACAGCTTGCATATACTGACCGTCCGTCAGCTTACCGGCCACATGGCGATCATTCAGCGGCTCCATGGTTTCGCCGAGCACGAAGCCCTCGAGCCTGACGCTGTTGCGGGCGTTTTGCACGGCCCTGGCGTGGTGACGGCTCTCGTGTGCGGAGATCGTCTGCAGTCTGTCCTGTGTATCGCTCATCATTCTGTCTCAGGTTTCCAGAGTACCTGTTTTACCCTGCCGAAGCCATGTGTTCTGTTCTTTTTCCGTCCTGCAAACCGCATCGGACAGGCAGCGACTGACACCTACTGCAGGTCCTGCAGCGTGCGACGCGCAGTGCGACCGGCGGAACGCGCCCGCCGCCGCAGGCCGGCGCGATCTGCGGCACGGATGCGCATATCCTCGGCGACATCCTCAAGGGACGCCGCCTCCGCCAGAAACAGGCGCGCCGTGGCAATGCGGGCCCTTGCAATCGAGGAGCGGTGAAACAGGGGCGCCCTGAAAGGCAGGGTTTGTGAGGTGATATGGCCATGCACGATCGAAATCCTCCTTTGGAAGGCCGCCGCGTCGGCGGCAGGCGCGCCATGGGAATGAAAGGTCAGTGGAAGCAGGGACCGAACGGCACTTCGTCATCAAGGTCCGCACCCGGAGAACCACCACTGGACGGCCGTTGCGGTGCCGGATTGCGCGACGGCCGTTCGTCAGGTCCGTAGCGGTTCTCATCGTCGCCTCCACGATTGCTGTCGATCATCACCAGATCGCCATCGAAACGGGTAAGCACGATCTCGGTTGTATAACGCTCCTGACCCTGCTGATCAGTCCATTTGCGGGTTTGCAACGACCCTTCCAGATAGACCTTGCGGCCTTTACGCAGGAACCGCTCGGCGACCTCGCCCAGACGCTCGTTGAAGATCACGATACGGTGCCACTCGGTCTTCTCACGACGCTCGCCAGACGTCCTGTCATTCCAGACTTCGGATGTCGCAACCGTGAGGGATACGATCATGGCGCCGCCCTGTGTGTGCCTGACCTCGGGATCCCTGCCGAGATTTCCAATGATGATGACCTTGTTGACCGAACCTGACATGACTGTTTTCCTTTGATGATTCCGCTGAGGCACTGCACCTCATCGCTTGCGGATAAGAGCGGTCGGGACCGGGCATAGGGGTGGGCTGCAACATCTGGAGGCGTCATGGTGCGGAAGCCGGCACGGCTTCACGGTGACGCCGCAACCGCAGGCGACGCGGCACGCGTCGGGTGTTGCAGACTGCACCGCCCGGTCCACAACGCGATATCCGGGAGTGATGGGGTGCCGTTCTGCGTGCCCCCTTTCCCCGACCGATGTGTTTTCCTGCTTCCCTGTCCCTGTAATTTTCGCTTCTGCAGCTCAGAAGAGGGAAAGCTGGCTGGCTGCGGGACGGGGATTGGGGCTGACCGGGGAAAAGACACGCCCTGTCGGAACCGGCATCTGCATGTGCTGCGGTGCCTCATACGATGCCGCAACATTCGGCATGCCATGACGGGCCAGCAGCACAGCCAGCCGGGCTTTCTCGCGTGCCATCTGCTCCTGGCGGGCTGCGGTCTGATAGCTGTTCAGCAGGCGGCATTCGGACACGGCACCGGCGATCAGACACTCGACATCGCTCCAGGTCCAGCCAGGATCACCGATGCCGCCATGACGCGTGATATGCTCCAGGAACTGGACTTTACCCGCGGTGCTGGTGAAGTATTCCGCAGCGAAGCCGTGCCGGTCGTAGTGCGCGATGAACGAGAACATGTTCGAGAGCCGCTGATACAGGGCCTTCGTGAAAGCAGCTTCGGGCATCCCTTTGGCGATGAAGCCGAGAATGGCATGGCCCATCCTGGCCTTGGCTGCGACATCGTCCCACCGGGTGGCTGTCAGCACGGCGGGATCGAGGCGCATACGCTTGAGCAACGGGACCGCGATGGTGGCGGGCTCGACGGTATCGGAAATGGTCTGGTCTCCACCTGCAGCAGTCAGGATCCGCTGAGTTACGGGATTTCGGCAGTATTGATGGTTTCTGGCAGTGCGCGCGGCAGTTTTTGCTGTACACATAGTCATCAGGCCTCTAGATTCATCTAAGTAATCACGATGATCGAAGGCAGTTTGCTTCATGGCTATCATGACACTTGGCACCGACCAGATCGCTCTGGCGGCCCCTTTCCATCCGAAGCTCAGTGACGCCGCACGGCGGCTTAACGGGCAGTTTCGCGGCAAGGCAACGGGATGGGTATTCGCTCGCAATCGGGAAATGGACGTGCGCGCCCTGTGTTTTGAGTTCTGGGGTGTGGATGGCACGCCGGAGGCGGCAGCCGACACGGCCACGCTGCGGATCGAGACGACCGATGAGGACACGCTCAGCGGGCCATGGACCGGATCGCGCGAGATCTGGTTATGCGGCCGGCAGATCGCCGTCAGCATGGCCGATCGGCACCTGATCCGGCCCGGTCGTGGCGTAAAATTCCTGCACGGCAGGCCACTCAGTCTTTCGGCATACCGCCTTGTCTGCCTCGACCTGTATCTCGCACCGGGCACAGTTTTCACACTCAAGGACGTGCCGCGTATGGCACTGCCGCGGTATGCGGCCGCCCTGGACGGGATCTCCACCTGGGCTACCGTGTGATATCCAGCACAGTATTGCCGCAGCATGATCGGGCCGCCGTGCCGAAAACAGGCGGTGTGTCCGTTCCTGACACACCGCGAACAACACATTGCATCTATAGACACCAGCCGATGGCAATACCGATGCTCAGGATCAGGATGGCGAGAATTGTGTCGATCAAGGCCGCCTGGGCATGATGCTGCTTCGTGATTGCCCGAATGTCGTCCAGACAGGCATTCAATGCTCCTGGGTCACTGGCCTGAGACCACTCAACAGGGTGAACGGGCCTGCTCATCGGTTCGCAACCTGCATAGAATGCGAATGCGATGCCACATTGACCGGAGCTGGCCCAAGAAACACAGGCGCGTAGAGCACGCCTATCACAACCGTCATGAACAGAAGCGCGCTGCCGAGCAGGCGTCCCAGATCTGCTACGTCCTCGCGGGTCAGGTTCAGCTTTGGCATCCTATGATCTCCTGCTGTCATCCTGATTGATTTCCTGATGACCCTTTCCGGCGACCACGCCCGGCCACGGGGTGCAGGGGCGGCGCGGCACGCGACGGCACCGGAGCCACGCGCAGGCGCAGCCGAGCATGGTGAGGAGCCACCCCTTGCACCCCGTGGTCGGGTGTGGTGCCCACCTTCTGCTTTTGTATTTTTCAGCTATTCCCGGATTTTTCGTCGGGTTGGTCCTGGTCAGGGACCGTGTGGGTCAAGGGACGCCTGCCCGAAGACAGACGCCCCTTGAAAATTGCAGCCGGGTGATCCATCGTCAGAGGTGACCGGGGGGCATCCCGCAAAGAACACCCCCCGGCCGGGATAGGCCTTACTTCGAAGCGAGGTCCTTCAGGATGGCTGCTACCACCTGAAGGGCCTTCTTCACCTTACGGTGAAGCTTCGTCAGCAAAGCCTTATCCACCACGATAATTACCCAGCCTGGGTCAATCATGGTGGCCTCCTCTCACAATGGGTCAGACGCAACGGCCCTGCCACGTCTCACCCGACTACAGTATGCAGGGCCGCTACGGTGAGGGTGGCAGTCACACCCGCACCGTTTCGCATCGTTCGCTCATCAGGCGACCCCGAACGTCCATTTTATCACGCTTGCGTCAGCTGGCCAGTTCCGAAAGCTGTGCGTGCAGTCGCTGACAGGCGGAATGCCGGGCCTCGGAGAATGTACCATCTGCGATCGCAGCTAGCACCGCCAGAACCTCCCGGCACTCGGTCAGGCTGAGATCCAGCATCCGGCTGGGTCCGAAACGACCCAATATGCCGCCTGCCGGATGATCGCGCACCTCGGCGACAATCTCGCATTCCGCGACCTCGTCCGGGTCCAGAACGCCGCACTGCCCGTCAGGAAGGGAAACATGACGTTCGCCATTCGTCTCGGTCTCGTCGGAGACGCCGTCGAGAGCAACCCGCGCAGCCGCCTTCGGCGTTTCAGCTTCGACATACACGTCCGTTGTATCCAGCAACGTCTGATACTCGATCAGCGTGATGCAATAGCGCGGCATGGCTCTACTGTCCTTCCAAAGTGTCGGTGAATAAATCGAGTTTCTGCGGGTGGCCCATCCAGGCTTCGGGCCGGATCGTCCACGCCCAGTCGGCAAATGACGGAATACGGCCAAGATCTTCGAAAACATGCTGCTCGCCGAAGGGAGTCAGATTGACCATCATGGGTATCTCCGGATACAAAAAAGCCACCGCTGGGGTGGCGGGAATTCTCGGGTCAGGGGCAGTGCTTCGCCGCGTGTCCATTCCGGACACATCTTTCTCCTGTCCTTGATATTCGCCGCATCATGACGCGCATGGTCGTGCAAAAGCGCCGTGCAGCGGCGGCACGGACAGCCACGCACAGGCCGCGTAGCGGGCGAGCATGGCGCCGCGCCACCTTTTGCGCGACCGGGCGCGGCATGGCAGCGCCTGATCGTCTGTTTCCTTGCTACGTGATTTCACTAGGCGGTTTCGCTCTGAATAGCTCCGAAAGCACGCCCGTCCGATCAGCGCACCACGATGACCTCAAGATGCTCGCGCATGAATGTTGCCGCTTCCGCTGCCCTGGGCATCCCGTCCGGACCGTCCTCGGCAATGACAGTGTGCTCGGTGTCCTCCTCATCGGTATCCTCGTCATCTGATGCTGTATCAGTTTCTCCTAGGGCAGCCGGGGCGTTATCCAGCCATGGTGCAATCCCCGCTCCGAAACCCGCGATCTCGGGCACCCAGTGCGCCTGTCCGATATGAGACAGCATGGCCGTGCGCATCTCCTTGCCGGTATTGCGCGGCAGGATACCCACCCCCTGCACGAGCTTCGTGATGCCCGGCTTGCTGTAGGTCTTCAGAAATTCTTCGTCAGCGAAACCGGGCAGATGATCGTCAGCATGGAACAGACGGCCGAGGATCAGGGCGGAGATGCCACTGGCTTTCTGACCACCGATGGCACAGCTGCTCATAGCCTTCAGGACATCGAGCGCGCAGCCCCGTAACAGCGTCGGGTCACGCACGACATCGCCTTCAGGGGCGATCGCATAGGCGGCTCTTTTGCGGACACTGGGCGTCTGCTTCCAGTAATCACTGCTGTCTCCGCTCACAGAGACATTCGTGCCGGTGAGCGCCAGCAGCAGTCCCGCAACCAGATCCCACGGATCGGCGGTGTCACGAACGGCGTCCAGCGCGGCATGTAGCGCGACCGTACGACGTTCGCCGATCAGTTGATGACCGGTCTTCGACAGATCGGGCCGTGTCGCGGGCACTGCGCCGCCATCCATATCGGATAAGCCATCCGTCTCTGCGTTCTGAATCGGGCGGATCCTGTATGTGACATCCTCGATCTTCAGGCTGTGCGGATGAAGCACGAAACCGACACGGTCGTCGGGCTCGTCGCTCATCCAGCGCTGGACGCGCAGATAGCCCTCGGGAAGCTCGACGCCATTCCAGGTGTTCATGCCGAAGACTTCCGAGCCTTCCGCGACCCGTTCAGCCAGCCATGCCTGTTGCGCGGTTTCATAGGCCCCAGCATCATCGGTATAACGGGAGTCCTGATCGCCTTCCGCAAACAGATCCTCAGTCCACGTGATGCCGGCGGCCTTGCCCTGGGCATCATCGAACCGGGCATCACGGGCATAGTAGCAGGTGACTGTCAGCGCATGCGCGATGGCCCTCCAGTCGGGTTCACGTTCAGCACCGATCGGCCAGAGACGATTGCAGACATTCTCGTTCAGTCCGGCATCCTCATCGGGCGCCGCGTGTTGTGTGTCTGCCTGTTCCTGCTCGTCATCCCCCTCCCCGTCCTCGTCAGCTTCGCAATCCTCGTCGTCATCGATCTCGGGCTCGTTGCGGAACTGGTTCCCCCACACGGCGGACTGGTCGTCGACATGCGCGGCGGCGATGATCTGCAACTGCTGCGTCGTCGGCGCCATGCGGCGATTGATGGCGTCGAGAATGGGCGGATGCAGGCTGGCGAACAGTTCGAGGCGTTTGAGCTGCGCCGGCGTGATCATCAGCGCCCGGCACAGATCCGCGTCCTTGATCGCACGGCTGGCGCGGATGTTCCTGACGGCGGCCCATTGGTCGGGTTCGGTCATGGCGGTCCGGATCATGTTTTCCGAAGCCGCTGCGAGGGCGTCGCCGTGCTCGTCCCCTGTCCGGATACAGACCGGGATCAGTTTCAGGCCTGCCTTGATCGCCGCGCGCCGGCGACGATGACCGGCCAGGATGACCAATTCACCATCGATTTCCCGAACGGTCGGGGGATGCACCAGTCCGGCGACCTTGATATTCATTGCCAGGCGCCGGTCCTCGGCAAGATCGGCGGGCGTCAGACGCGGATTGTTCGGGTTATCCTTCAGGGATTTCGGATCGACGAGGCGCAGTTCCATGGGGAGTCTCCGGTTAGGGCGATCGATTTCATGTCTCGATCTTCCTCTTCCGGTCGGCATGGGCCTTCGGGGCGCGCAAGGCCGCGCGCAGCGCGCCCGGCCTGAGCCTTGCGCGCCCCGAAGGCCTATGCCAGACGTCTGCTTTCTCTAATTTTATTCATTTTTGTTTTCCGCGCGACCGTTTTGCGGGGGAGCGGAATGCTGCCTTCTCAGAACTTATTGCCGATGCATGGCCTCTGATTGCGTTGTATTTCGCAATTGTGGTGAGGACACAGAACCTGCATGAGGAGTTGCGTCTGAGACTGAGGCACGACAGTATCCATGGCCGCGAGCCAAATCGGGATTGACCGCACATTCGAGGCGAAGCAAGCGTTCAGAGGTATCGTGCGCAGACTGCTGTCCTTTGATAAAGGACACAAGAGACAGAACTCCGAAAAACAGAGCCAAGGCATCACAAAAAGCTTTTTGCTCCGCCTTTTCGGAATCTGAGAGAGGAGCCTCTCCACTTAGACGATACTCTATATCGGCTTTTTTAAGCAGCGTCATGACGGCCGCAACTGCAGACACCCAGAACAGAATAACTGGTATCGCGTTAGGCAAATTTAACCCCAAGATGATAAAACCGAGCACAGTATCAACGAAAAGGGCAAGGCAAGTATATCTAATGAAGATTTGCGCCGCCCTTGATAAGGGCCTCCTGATCGGAGACCACAGGCGTGTCGCGCGCAGGTTCGGAGCATCCTGATTATGAGGAAGTATTTTCCGGTCGTCTTTCCGGCGAAACATAAGCATTCCTGTTTTTTCATTGAGATTTTGCGTTTGTCGAAATATTTCTCTGGTGAGAGATATTGACTACTGCATTTCTGCGAAATTATATTTTTATTCAATTTCTTCTGAGGCATGAGCGGCGTTCTTTTCCAATATGAATTAGCTTGCTCAGAAGACAATCCGGACAGGTGTCAGGCCGTCTCCGGGGCGGCCTGGTGATTCACACACTGACTGATCTTCAAGCCGCCTCGTCCCTTTCATCGGCCGGGGCAATGTCACCCCCGGCCTCATTCTCCTCGCTCTCTTCCTGCGTCGCTGCGAGATCGACCTCCAGCGCTGCCAGCTCGGCTGCCTTCTCGTCGAGCAGGCCCTGCTCGGCGAAAGCCGCGCCGAGACGGGATCGATAGGCGGGCAGCCTGCGCTCGGCCTCATCCTTCTGCCGCCGCGCCTCGTCGAGCGAGGCTTCGAACCGTAGCAGCGCATGCTCGATCCGCGAGATCAGCCCAAGGGGCTTCGTCTCGCCATCGCAGTCGATGCCCAGCATTTCGCTGTTTGCCGCGATGGCAAGCGTCGTCTCGTAGACGGGCTTGTCCTCCTGCAGCCGGAAGCGTGACGCCCAGGTTTCGCAGACGATATCGAAACCCCCGATCTGGCCGAGCGTCCAGCGGCCTTCCTCGCGGTTCTTCTGCGCCATGCGGGTCTGGCCGAGGAAATAGGCACCGGCCTTTTCGCGCTCCGGGACGACAGCGCGCTGCGTGTGCAGGACGAACGCCTCACCGCGCGTAGATACGCGTTGCGCGATATCGGTTTCGAGCAAAGGTATGCGTTCCTCGGCGGCGACGATCTCCCGCTCGGCGCGCTCGATATTGCGCCGAACGGCGAACTGGTCGTCGTAATGCGCGGCGGCGAGCCGTTCGAGGCGCGCCAGTTCGGCCTCCAGCCCTGCTTTCTGCATCAGGCGTTCGTCACCGGACGCGAGTGCCTTGGCCATGGCGAACTGATTGGCATCGGAGCCGACATCCTCCAGACGCCGGATCGAGCGATCGCCGGACATGGCGAGGCTGATGAAGCGCGCCTTGCGCTCGAGCATCTGCCAGTTGGTGGCGTCGACCGACCCACGCAGCGCATAGGCGTAGATCTCGATCTCGTCGTGCTGATTGCCCTGACGCTCGATGCGCCCCTCGCGCTGGATGATGTCGGCCACCAGCCAGGGCACATCGAGATGATGCAGGGCCTTCAGACGCTGCTGGGCGTTGACGCCGGTGCCCATGGTGGCGCTGGAGCCGATCAGGATGCGCTTGCGACCCTGGTTGAGATCGCCGAACAGCTTCTGCTTGGCCGCCGATTTCTTGTAGTGCTGCATGAAGGCGATCTGCTCGCGCGGCACGCCCATGCGGATCAACTCGTCGCGCATCCAGGTATAGGCGGAGAACCCGCGGTTCACGAGCGCGCTCTCGGTGCCGAGATCGGAGAAGATCATCTGCACCGCACCCGGAAGGTCGTAGGGACGTCCGGTCTCGGGATCGGTGTAGCGGTTCGCGGATGTGTCCTGCCAGATCCGGAACACGCTGCGGATCATGGTGTTCAGTTTGTTGTCATCGTCATCCGCCGCCTCGGGCGTCACGAACCGCAGATCGATCCCGGCATGCCGCGCGTCGGTGATGACGGAGAGCAGGATATCCTGCCCCTTCTGAGGCTTGCCCTTGCGGGCTTCGATCGCCCGGATGCGGGCGGCGAGCGATTTCTGGTAAGCGCGGAATGCCTCGCCGGAGGGCGCCACCACGATCTGCCGCTTGCCGCCCCGAATGGCGGGAAGCTTCACATACTGGCGCAGGTCGTCCTGCAATACGACGTCGGCGAAGCTGCGATACATCGCCATCAGATCGGCGACGTTGACGAACTCCGAGAACCGGGTGACTGGCTTGTAGAGCCCGCTCGGCTGTAATTCGAGTTCGGTGCGGGTCTCGCCGAAATTCGCCGCCCAGGCATCGAACTCATGCAGGCCGCGCTCGCTCAGGGCGTCGAGCTGCATGTAACGCTGAATGCCGAACATCTCGCCCAGGGTGTTCGTGATCGGCGAACCTGACGCCATGATCAACGGGCGCTCGGGATTGCCGGTGGCCAGATAGCGTGTCTTGACGAACAGATCCCATGACCGCTGGCTGCCGTTGGGGTCAATGGACTTGTGACGGTTTTGTGCCGGTGTTCGATCTTGTTAGGCGGCTTTGGCCTCGAAAGCGAGTGGGCTGATGCACCCGAGGTATGAATGCCGTCGCCGTGGATTGTAAAAGCCGTTGATG
>Ga0157365_10000091_pt1 | contig 43723 bp, 43 predicted proteins | sample AttsexASBM3_FD_111478 | JGI IMG/M metagenome (GOLD analysis project Ga0157365, IMG submission 111478) | Fungus gardens microbial communities from leaf cutter ant in Ribeirão Preto, State of São Paulo, Brazil - Atta sexdens ASBM3 | ecosystem: Host-associated > Fungi > Mycelium > Unclassified ...
ATAGGTCAGGCTGTTGTTCATCCAGAAGTTCGTCAGGATCGCGCAGAGCGTGGCGCCCCATGCTGCCGCGACAAAGCCGACGCCCAGCCGACGCAGGAACTCCAGAACCGCGATATTCACCGCCACGCCGGTCACCCCTACCAGAGCGAACCCCATGAACCGCAACGGCAGCCGCCCACCCGCCATTTTATCCAGCAGCATCGTGGCGAACTGGATCAGCACCAGCGTGTCGAGTTTGCTCTCGCCCGCCACGCGCGGCTTGAAACCACAGGCAATTTCGGTAACGCGGGGCGGTTGAGCGGCCGACATCACCAGATCAAGCAGGATCTTGAAGCCGGTGCCCGAAAGGCATGGCGCGGTTTGCAGGAAGAAGTCGCGTTTCACGGCGAAAAAGCCGCTCATCGGGTCGGTCAGCCGCACGGGCAGAACCGACTGGGCCAGTCGGATACCGCCGTCGGACAGGGCGTGGCGCCAGGCGTTGGCCAAGCCGGCATTGTCTCCGCCTTCAACGTGGCGGCTGCCTATTGCAACGTCGCACGCGCCACTTTGCACGGCATCGATCAGGGCCGGGAGCCGCGCTTCGTCATGCTGCATGTCCCCGTCCATGACCGCGACAACCGGCGCGGAGGATGAGAGGATGCCTTCGATCACGGCCGACGACAGCCCGCGCCGCCCGATCCGCTGAAGGCAGCGAACCCGGTGGTCCTTTGCCGCAATGGCGCGCACGGCAGAAGCGGTTCCGTCAGGCGAATTATCGTCGACGAACACGACTTCCCAAGCGTGGCCGGCCAGAACCCGCGTCAGGGCCTGCACCATCGGGGCGACATTCGCGACTTCGTTGTAACACGGCACCACGACGGTCACATCAGGACCGGCGGACGGCGCCTCCAGCACTTCGGCGTTCATCCAGCCGGGCACCCTTTCGGTTAGGTCGAGCATTCCTCAGGGCGTGACGGGCACGCCCGCAAGATCCCGGCTGGTGCGGATGGTCTGAAGCGTCTGCACGCGGCTGACATGCTGGCTTTCAGTCAGGCGGCGCGTCAGCTGGTTCTCGTGCCCCGCGTCGCGCGCGACAAGCCGGACCAGAAAATCGCCGCCGCCGCGGATCATGTGACATTCGCGCACCTCGGGCCATTCGGAGACCTGCGCCTCGAACGCTGTCAGAACCGATTCCTTCTGGCTGTCGAGCCCGATCAGCGCGAACAGGGAGATGGACCAGCCCAACTGCTGCGGGTCGGTGTCGGCGTGATAGCCGCGAATGATCCCGAGTTCTTCCAGTCTGCGGACCCGGCGCAGGCACGGGGGTGCGGATATCCCGGCCCGACGGGCGAGTTCCACGTTCGTGATCCGTCCGTCCGCCTGAAGCTCCGCGACAATCCTTCGATCAACGGCATCGAGTTCCATTAAGCCGCGCCTGTTCGTTTGCTATGCATCGGGTGCCTATATGCTACGTCAATTCGCTCGCAAAGGAGTTTCATGGTTTCCGCGCGTGTCTGTGACAAGTGAAACTTGCTACACGGGAACGTGCGGCCCATATCAGGGTTTGATTGTCGTTTTCCAACAGGCCCCTGCTCCATGTCCAACATCATCACTACCGACCTCCTTGTCATCGGCGCGGGGCCTGCGGGCTACACCGCTGCGATCTATGCGGCGCGCGCCTCGCTCTCCCCGGTTCTGGTTGCTGGCCTTCAGCCGGGCGGCCAGTTGATGATCACCACGGACGTCGAAAACTACCCCGGCTTCGCAACTGCCGTACAGGGACCGTGGCTGATGGAACAGATGGCCGAGCAGGCGGCGCATGTTGGCACGCGAATCCTTTACGATATTATTACCGAGTGCAACTTCGCCCCCGAAGATGGTGGCCCGTTCCGCCTGATCGGTGATTCCGGGGATGAATACCACGCACGCTCGGTGGTCATCGCGACCGGCGCGCAGGCCAAATGGCTGGGTCTGGAATCCGAACAGCGACTGCAGGGGGCTGGCGTGTCGGCCTGCGCGACATGCGACGGCTTCTTCTATCGCGGCAAGACCGTGTGTGTCGTCGGTGGCGGCAACACCGCTGTCGAGGAGGCGCTCTACCTGACGCACCACGCTGATCATGTGACGCTGATCCATCGCCGCGACTCGCTGCGGGCCGAAAAGATCCTGCAGGAGCGGCTTTTCGCCCACCCGAAGATCTCGGTGATCTGGGACCATGAGGTGCGTGAAATCATCGGCACCGGCACGCCGAGTGTCGTCACAGGTGTGCGGTTGGGCAACACCCATACTGGCGAGGAGCAGACGCTGGCAACCGACGGCGTGTTCGTCGCCATCGGCCACAGCCCGAATACCGGCCTGTTCCGCGACGCGCTTACACTGGACGACGAGGGCTACATCGTGACGGTTCCCGGCTCGACTCGCACCTCGGTCCCGGGCGTGTTCGCTGCGGGGGACGTTCAGGACAAGGTTTTCCGTCAGGCAATCACGGCGGCGGGCACCGGCTGCATGGCCGCGCTGGAGGCGGAGCGTTTTCTGGCCCACGGTTGAGGGCGACCGGGCAACCGCAGCCTCTTGCAAAACTGTTACAGTCCGTGGTGTCATAGCCACACAGTTTTGAATGGAGCGTGCGAGTGGACTGGGACAAGCTCAGGATCTTTCATGCGGTCGCAGAGGCCGGATCCTTCACCCATGCGGGCGACTCGCTGAACCTCAGCCAGTCTGCGGTTTCACGCCAGATTTCGGCGCTGGAAGACGCGTTGCAGGTGCCCCTGTTCCACCGCCACGCGCGTGGCCTGATCCTGACGGAGCAAGGCGAGACTCTGAACCAGACGGTTCGTGATGTTTTCGCCAAGCTCGAGATGACCCAGGCATTGCTGACCGAAAGCAAGGAAAAGGCTGCCGGTCGGCTTCGGGTGACAACGACCAGCGGCTTTGGATCTTCCTGGCTGACGCCGCGTCTTCACCGCTTCCTGAACAAGCATCCTGAAATCTCGATCAGCCTTATCCTTGAGGATAACGATCTCGATCTGGGTATGCGGGAGGCTGACGTTGCCGTTCGCATGCATCCGCCCCGCCAACCTGACCTGATCCAGCGTCATCTGGCAGATTTTTCGATGCCGGTGTTTGCATCGGCCGAATATCTGGCCGAGCACGGCACGCCCAAGACGGTCGAGGAACTGGCACACCACAAGCTGATCACGTTCGGTGGCTATCACCCGCCTGTTCCGCACATCAACTGGCTTGCCGACGCTGTTGCCACGGCAACGGGCGACAACGTCCGGCAGGTGCGTCTGGAGGTGAACAGCCTTTCTTCCATGGCCAATGCAATCGCGTCCGGTCTGGGGATCGGGTCCGTTCCGGTCTATTCCTGTACGCAATATCCGGATCTCGTGCGGCTGTTCGAGGATATGCCGCTGCCCACGGTCGATGCCTATTTCGTGTATCCGGAAGAACTCAAGACGTCGAAGCGGGTGTCAGTCTTCCGCGACTTCCTCGTTGCCGAGATACACGCCAGCCTTCGATAAAACAGAGAAGCGCGTCGGGCGGGAATGGCCGACCGTTTACGACTCGGTCAGGCCTTCGCGCGATGCGCGGAGGCGCGGGCACATTCGTGAATATTGACCGGGTAGAAAGTCGCAAACTCAACGGGCGCAAAATACGCGGAGTTGGAGACGGTGGGGCGCGCGCTCTCCTGCACCGCGATCACCCCCTTGTCCGGGGCGCAGGCAAGCGGGGCAAGATGACGAATATGGTGGCTGCCGGCATGCGCGCCATGAAGCCCGCTGACGGTCGCCACGAGGATAGCCGGCGCGATCCATTTCAAAGACGACGCTCGCATCATGAATGTCTTCCCTTCACGACGAACCCTTCGTTCGTTGCATGACACCCTATGCGGAGCCCCGCACAGAAACAAGAACAAAAAGTGAACAGGCTAACCCGGGGAGGTCATTTGGCGTGATTTACGCGCTCACGCAGTTCTTTGCCGGCCTTGAAGAACGGGACTTTCTTCTCGTCGACCGAGACGGCGTCACCAGTACGCGGATTGCGGCCCACGCGCGCGTCGCGCTGTTTGACCGTGAAAGCACCGAAACCGCGCAGTTCGACCCGGTCGCCACGCGCCAGTGCCTGACTGATTTCATTGAAGATGGTCTGGACAATCAATTCCACGTCCCTGCTCAGCAGGTGCGGGTTTGCCGCGGCCAGATCCGCAATCAGCTCCGATTTGGTCATAGAACTGTTCCCGCTTTCAATAACTGACGTCCAAAAGCGCTACCGGTCCGCGCAATTCCAATCTCTGACCCAAAAACTCACTGGAAACAATCGATTGCACGACCTGCCCAAAGGTTCCAGCCATCGCATGACGGGCCAGCCACCCCTGTTTCTTTTTTCCGATGTCGCGGACGGGCAGTGCAAGTGAAATATGATCGTGAGACTGCAGCCAGGCGCGCACATCCTGTTCATCACCAATCTGATCAACAAGACCAAGCGTTACGGCATGGGCACCTGTATAGGGACGGCCATCAGCCAGTCCCCTGACCTGCGTTTCGGACATGTGACGCCCCTGCGCGACCATCGTCACGAACTGGCCATAGAGTTCGTCAATCACGCCTTGCAGCATCGCGTGCCCCTCGGGCGACAGGGGCTTTACGCCGGACGGCTGACCCTTGAGCGGGGCAGAAACCAGTTCATCGACATTCACACCGACCTTGCCCAGAAGCCCCGAGAAATCGGGGGCCTGCATAAGGACCCCGATGGACCCGGTCAGCGTTGAACGCTGGGCAAAAATCCGCTGTGCCGGAACGGCGATCATGTATCCGGCAGAGGCGGCCAGCCCCTCCATCAGAACGACAACCGGCTTGTGCGCGGCGCAGTTTGCCACTGCATCATGCAGCATTTCGCCGCCGGTGACTGCACCGCCCGGGCTGTTGATATCGAGGATAACCGCTTTGACGGCAGGATTATCCTGCGCGTCCCGGAGTGCGTCGGTCAGGTGCCGGACATCGGACCCGATCACTCCGTCGACGCGCACTCTGGCGATATGAGGCAAATGATTGTGCAGTGTCCCGCGATGGGTTCGAAGACCCGTCGCCAGCAGAAGCATGCACAGGAAACTTCCGACGGCCACAGCGCGCCAGACAAACAGCATACGACGGTATCGATACTGTTCCAGTGCGCGATCGGGCTCTGTCGTCATGGATTACTTTCTACGGTGAAGCGGCCGCGACAGCAATGCCGTGGCCGCTTCATCATCAGTCAGGTGCTCCGGGCGTCAGGAAGCGCTTTTGCGTCCCCGGCGTGCCGGCTTGCTCTCGGCGACATCGGCGGCTTCGACCGATGCTTCCTCGATGCCAGTCACGACCTTGCGGCCAAGACCGATTTCACGCGCCAGGGTCGAGCGGCGTTCGGCATAGTTCGGGGCGACCATCGGATAGTCGGAGGGCAGGCCCCAACGCTCACGATACTGCTCCGGCGTCATGCCGTATGCGCTCTGCAGATGACGCTTGAGCATCTTGAGCTTCTTACCGTCTTCGAGGCAGACGATGTAGTCAGGGAAAACCGAACGCTTGATCGGCACTGCGGGCTGCAGCTTCTCGGGCTCCGGCTCGATCTGGCCAGCACCGTCGAGGGCGCGGTAAACTTGACGGATAAGTTCCGGAAGCGAGTCGGAAGACGTGGAATTGTTGGACACATGCGCAGAGACAATTTGCGCTGTCAGATCGAGGAGCGAGGACCGTGGCTCGTTTTCAGGCATCATTCATAATCCGTTGAAATTCAAAGCACGCACAGAGATATACTAGTGTCTCCATGCAGCGTTTGAAGTATACAATAGTTCATTCAAAAATCAAACATTGTGGTCGTCACATAAATATACGTTCACAATACCCTTAGTTCGCGGCGGTTTCGAAAGTTTACCTAATGTCTCTTCGGTCACAAATTCTTTGCCAAATCGTGACATTTGGCAGCGTCAACATCGACATTGTTGTCCGGTCGGAGAAGCTTGCCGCCCCGGGCGAAACCATCCATGCCGACCGGGCCGATGTCGGGCTGGGCGGAAAGGGCGGAAATCAGGCCGCGGCCGTTGCAAAACTGGGCCACAGGAGCGTGCTGGCCGGACAGACTGGCGAGGATGCGTTTGCCGTCATGGCGCGTCAGAAACTCGAAACATTCGGTGTGGATTGCACGCTGTTGACCAGCGATCCACAGGTGGGCACGGGCCTCGCGCTGATCGCGGTCGACGCGCGGGGCGAGAACTCGATCACCGTCATCGGGGGCTCGAACATGACGCTTTCGGTCGACCAACTTCCGAAATTCGAAGCTGCCCTGACTTCTGCCGATGCCCTGCTGCTTCAACTCGAAATCCCGATCGACGTGGTTGAAGCAGCCGCCCGTCTGGTGCACGCCCGTGGTGCCATCGTCGTTGTGGACCCGGCCCCGGTGCCGCACGACGGACTACCGCAGGCACTTTACGAACTTGCAACGGTCATGACGCCAAATGAAACGGAGACCGAAAAACTTGTCGGCATACGACCGCACGATCAAGACAGCGCGGCCGAAGCTGCGCAAATCTTCCATGCACGTGGCCTGAAAAACATCATCATCAAGCTGGGCGCGCGCGGCGTGTTCTGGTCCACGGGGTCGGAAAACGGATTTGTTCCCCCGTTTCGCGTCACAGCCATCGACAGCGTTGCCGCGGGCGACAGTTTCAACGGCGGTCTGGCAACAGCGCTTGCCGAAGGGCTCTCGCTTGGTGACGCCGTGCGGTTCGCGGCAGCATGCGGCGCGTTGGCAACCACCCGGAACGGGGCTGCAGAAGCCGCACCCACGCGCGAAGAAGTCGATGCCCTGCTGACTGCACAGCCCTGAAAAAACCTTTCGGGGCCGGAGCGATCCGGTCCCACAGCACAGGTGGCACAATGATCGATCTTTATTACTGGCCCACGCCGAACGGTCACAAGATCACGATGATGCTGGAAGAGACAGGTCTGGACTACCGCCTCCACACGGTGAATATCACCCGGCAGGAGCAGTTCGCGCCCGAATTTCTTGCAATTTCTCCAAACAACCGAATCCCCGCGATTGTCGACACCGATCCCGCCGACGGCGGGCCGCCCGTTCCGATTTTCGAATCGGGTGCGATCCTGTCCTATCTTGCGCGCAAGACGGGGCGCTTCGGGTCATCCAATCTCCGTAATCAGGTCGAAATCGAGGAATGGCTGTTCTGGCAGGTTGGCGGCCTGGGGCCGATGGCGGGGCAGAACCATCACTTCGGTCGCTTCGCGCCGGAGAAAATTCCATACGCCATCAACCGTTACGTCACGGAAACTGCGCGTTTGTACGGCGTGCTGGATACGCGGTTGCGCAACCGGGAGTTCGTGACGGGCGACACGCTCAGTATTGCTGATTTTGCGTCCTATCCCTGGATCACCCCGGAAAAGCAGGGGCAGGATATGAGCCGCTTCTCGAACCTTGCACGTTGGTGCGACACCATGCGCCGTCGCCCCGCCACACAACGCGCTTACGCATTTGCAGAAATCGCACGCAACGGGAGCGCGCCCTTCACGACGACGCAGGACCGCGCGGCCATTTTTCACGAGGCCGGACTCTGATGATGCCGAGGCGGCTTTCGACGGCACGGCTGCCGCCAGCCGCATCGTTCGTCGCGCGTATGACAGACATGCGAGCGATGCGTAAAGCCTTGATCACAACTTTGCGATAACGTCCGGCAAACAATTCGTGACCTGAAAGATGCCCGACATCGTGCGTGCTGGTGGCCTTATTTCTCTGAAGCATCTTGCATGGCTTTATGCCCCCTCGCCACAGGCTTTCATCTTTGCGGCGCGCACCACGGCGGCTGCGATCATTGCGTTGCTGCTGGCGATGTGGATGGAACTCGACAGCCCCCAATGGGCGCCGATGACCGTGTGGATCGTTGCCCAGTCATCGCGCGGCGAAAGCCTCTCGAAAGGACGCTGGCGGCTGATCGGCACGTTCATCGGCACGATCGCAGCCTGCGTCATTATCGCCCTGTTGCCACAACAGCCGTTCCTGTTTCTGCCGGCCATCGGCCTCTGGCTGGGCGTGTGCTGCACCGTTGCGACACTGGTACGAAATTTCCGGGCGTATGGTGCCGTGCTGGCCGGTTACAGTTGCGCGATCGTCGGGCTGGCCGCCGTGCCCGATGCGTCCAACATCTTCACGGTCGCGGTCTCACGCATGACGTATATCGTGTTGGGTATCGTCATCGAGGGGGCGTTGGCATCGCTGTTTGCCGTGGCGGGAGCAGACAGTTCCCGCCGGATGCTGCGCGAAAAACTCAAGCGCGCACTGAATCTTTCGACCGAAGCCGTGCGGCACGTCCTGGCAGGCGAGGCCCAGGCGCTGGAGCGTTCGCGCGGGCTGTTCGAGACGATCCTGAGTATCAACGACCAGATCGAATTCACCGAACTCGAAATGGGTCATCATGGCAGCGAGGGCGACCACGCGCGGGCGGCGCTGGCTGCGGTTTCGGTATTGTTGTCGCGAGCGCTGGGCATGGCGACGCGCATGGCCGCACTGCCTGTGCATCAGGTCGTATTCAACCAGACATCGAGAGCCGTGCAGGAACTGCTGCGGCAGATGCCCGCACTGCTCGACATACCCGACACTGTCGGCGAGGCGCTTGCACGGATGCAGGCCCTGCAGACCGAGTGCCGAACCCGCATCACGGACGCCTTGCGCGACGAGATGGCCGACCCGTCCGACAAGCAGCGACTGGAGCATCTTCTGGATTTGCGCGTGCTGCATCAGGCGCTGCTGGAACTGCTGGACGACCTTCATTTTGCCGTGCGCGAATTTCAGTTGAGCGACGGGGGCAACAGCGGCGATCGCTTCCATTTTCGCCTGCCTTCGCCCCGTGATTACACCGATGCGACGCAGAACGGCGTCCGCGCCACGCTCAGCCTCGTTCTCGGATCGATCGTGTGGGAAGTCACGGCATGGCCGCAGGGGACCGTGTTCTTGACGATCGTCGCCCTGACGTGCGGTATTTTCGCTGCCCGGGAAAATCCCGTTATCGCGACGATGAATTTTCTACGGGGTACGGTCGGAGCGGCATTCGTGGCAGGTTTACTGTCCCTTCTGATCCTGCCCTCCGTTTCCGACCCGTTGACCCTCAGTGCGGTACTCGCCGTTCCGATGATGATCGGTGGACTGGCCGCGCGTAACGCCCGCACGGCGGCAGCCGCAACGGCATTCAACCTGCTGCTGCCGGCGCTCATCAGCCCGATCAACGGCGCACGACAGAACGAGATCGCATTCTTCAATGGCGCGCTTGCGACACTTGCCGCTGTGGCATGGGCTGTTCTGGTATTCCGCACCATTCTGCCATTCAATCCGGATGCTGTGCGCTGGCGGATGCGGGGACGTATCCTGCGTGACCTGCGAGGGCTGGCCGCCCGGCGGAGTCTGCCGGACACGCGACGGTGGATCGGCTATAGCGCCGACCGGATGGCGCGCGTCATCCGTCACGCAGGACCGTCACCCGGCCCGGTGATCGAGGCATATCTGCAGGGTACACTCGCTGCGATGACGATCGGGCTCAATCTGATCCGCTTGCGGCACCTGCATGCACGTCGGCAATTGCCGCCTTCCGCCCTGCGCCCGGTCGCGGTCGTCCTGCGGCGCATGACGCAATTTACCGGCCGCTACGGTCGTACGGCGACGATGGCGCGTGCCGCAACGCGTGCGCTGCGTCGACTGGAGTTGCGGGAACGCGATCTGGAGGTCCGGCAGGAAATGACCCGCGCGATTGCTTACCTGCTGGTGATTTCGCGCGAGTTGGACAAGAACGCCGTGTTCCTTGATGCATCCCGTCCGTTTGCTCTGCCCGTCGTGCGCGGTTTTGCAAATGATGGCGGGAACATCCTCAAGACGATATAACGGCCCGTCAGTTAAAAACGGAGCCTTCCCCTGCCCTCCTCAATTCTCGCCCTCCGCGGACCGGTCGTCACATTTACCGGCAATCCGTTCGAACAACCGCCGGAATCGAGCCTGGTGCACATCCCCGATGCGCTGGTGGTGGCGCGCGACGGGATTATCACCCATGTGGATGCGTTTTCGGCGCATAATGTTCCACAAGGGGCGGATGTTCACGCAGCACCCGGACTGATCGGTGCGGGGATGATCGACACGCACGTTCATTATCCGCAGCTTGAGATTATCGGATCATATGGCGAAAAGCTGTTGGCGTGGCTGGAACGCTACGTGTTTCCTGCCGAAGCGAAGTTCGCTGATCCGGTGCATGCCACGACAATTGCGCGACTGTTCCTCGGGCAACTCGTGGCGGCGGGGACGACGACGGCCAGCGTGTATTGCACCGTGCACCCGCAATCCGTCGACGCGTTCTTTACCGAGGCAGACGCACTCGGGGCGTTGATGATCGCGGGCAAGGTTCTGATGGATCGCAACGCACCCGACACGCTGCGCGACACGGCGCAGCGCGGGTATGATGAATCGCGTGCGTTGATCGAACGCTGGCATAAGCGAGGGCGTCTGCATTATGCCGTCACGCCGCGTTTTGCACCGACCAGCACCGAGGCGCAGCTCGACATGGCTGGCAGCCTTTTGCGGATGCGTGAAGACCTGTTCATGCAGACCCATATTTCCGAAAATCTTCAGGAAGTGGATTGGGTTCGCAGCCTCTTTCCGCATCGCAGGCATTATCTGGATGTTTATGCTCATGCCGGGTTGATCGGACCACGCGCAGTACTGGGACATGGCGTGCATCTGTCGGCGGATGAATTCGATGCCTGCCACGACGCCGACTGCGCGATCGCGCACTGCCCAAGTTCGAATCTGTTTCTTGGCAGCGGCAATTTCGATCTTTTCCATTCGATGCGCCGGGAACGCCCCGTCCGCACTGGGCTCGGGTCGGATGTAGGGGCCGGGACGTCCCTGTCGGCGCTCCGCACATTGGGCGATGGCTACAAGGTTGCTCATGCACTGGGAAATCGTTTGCACGCAGTCCAGGCATTCTGGCTTGCCACAGCGGGCAGCGCGCGTGCGTTGCATCTGGAGCATCGCATCGGCACCGTCGCTGTGGGGATGGAAGCGGATCTGTGCGTCATGGACCCGAAGGCAACGCCATTGCTGGCGTTGCGAACCGGTCACGCGGAGACGATCAGCGATATCCTGTTCGCCCTGATGACACTGGGTGATGAGCGCTGCGTTCGTGAAACCTATATTGCTGGTAAAAAGGTTTTCACGCGTCCCGCAGATGACGCATCACCTTAATCGGCTGGCTTTCAGGATCGTGTCTGGCGAGACTGCCGGGGGTCACTCGGCCCGCTTCAGTCCGGCATCCTGACGGACGCGTTCCTGAATGACCACGAAATCACTCTCGCCATCGCCCGCAGCGATGGCGGCGAGAAACCGGTCGCGGGCTATGGACGCGAACGGCAGGGGAACCTGCAGGTCGTGCCCGGCGGCCAGAAACAACTCCGTGTCCTTCAGGCCGATCGGCACACCCGCACCGCTGTTTTCATAAGCCCTGTCGACCAACAGCTTACCGTAGTTTTTATGCACCGGCGCGTTATAGAAACTGTTCGTCATGATCTCGAACATCGTCGCGGGCGACACGCCTGCCTTTTCATTGATGGCAAACACTTCTGCCATTTGCTCGATCGTCGACATGATCATGAAGTTCAGGGACAGCTTCACCAGACTGCTGCTTTCGGGCGTATCCCCGGCGACGAAAACTTTCTGACTGAAGGTTTCGACAGCCGGCATGATGCGTGACCGCAACTCCGCTGGCCCGCCAAGGACGGTGAAAAGCGACCCCGCCTCCGCAGCAGGCGGTCGCCCGAGCACGGTGGCAATGGCAAACTTCTGCCGACGCTCTGCATGAAGATCGGCCATCCGCTTGGCCAGTTCGACCGAAATGGTGCTGCAGGCAACGTGAATTGCATCAGTGGCCAACCCATCCGCAATCCCGTCCGGTCCGAATGTTGTCTGCTCCGCTGACGCGTCGTCGAACAGCATGGAAAAAACGATATCGGCACCACGGGCCGCGCTCGCTGCGCTGTCGGCACGAAGGGCGCCTTTTGCAACAAGCCCGTCCGCTTTGGAGGTTGTTCGGTTATAGACGGTCAGATCATGACCCGCCTTGAGCAGGCACCCGGCCATGCCGCTCCCCATTGCTCCAAGCCCGATGAATGCAATTTTCATGTCCCGTTTCCTCCGACAGACAGTCAGGACGCCATCGCCCTACACACCAGACGGAAGCGATTGAACTGCGATCGAGTTCAACAGATTTACGTGGCTCGGGCGCACGCCGTGTTCTCGGCACGCGCCCGAGCGACCTCAGGGCGCAGTCGGAACGTGGTCGCGATAGACATCCCAGTGGGCAAGAAGTGCCGCGATGACCGGTGCACCAGCCCGCTCGTTGTTGCTGAATGCCAGAGCCTGACCCGGCCCTTCGTCACCCATTGACTGCATCGGCGAGACGCCCGGCGGCGGCATCGAGAAATTACTGCCCGAGCGCAGAACCATGATCCGGTCAAGCGCGACATACCCCATCTTCGCCAGGATACGCATCTCGTCCTGATTGGTCTGGCTCTCCTCATTTGTCATGACGAAAACACCTTTGCCCTGCGTCCAGAGCTTCACCCAGTCTTCCGCCCACCGGGTGCGTTCCTTGCCGTGCCAGTAACGCAGCGCGCCGAGCGTCTCTCCCATCATGATGACAGGGGGTTTCTGGGCGTTCGGATAACCGTGCCACGTGGCACGACGGCGCGCGATTTCCGGATCGTCGTCGAGCGTGACGTTTTTACTGATCGAATAGGCCCAGAGTGCCAGTCCCTGGTTTAGCGGATAAGCCTTGCTGAGTTCGGAAACATCCGTGACCGAGCCGTAATGGTTGGCATTGGCCGGCAGCGTGTTCGGTCGGTCGGCACCGATGGCATAGAGGCCGTATGGCCAACCCTTGGGAATTGCGCGGTCGTCGATTTCACGCAAGGCGTCGCCATCCACAACCCAACGTGCCCAGGCGACGCTGCCAACCGGCGCGACATTCGGATCCACGCCGGATATCCCGGTGAAAATCCAGTAAGTGTGCGACAGGTCAAATTTCGGATCAAGGGCGAGAGCCACCAGATCGGTGCGTCCATGGCGCAGGACAATGCCGTAGACGTCGCTGCCGTTACGACGCAGGATGTTGCCCTTGATGCCGCGTACCGGAATTTGCTGGTCGAGCTTCAACCGCTCCACCCAGTCCTGATACTCGCCGGGGGCATCGCCGGTGTCGGCACCGTTTTCCCACCCGGCGACGACAATCACTTTCGGGGCCAACCGGTCGTCATCGGCGCGGGCCTGCGCGAATACTGTCATCAATCCGCACAGGGCCGCACCGAGCGCCCACGTTACCCGCTTGCTTGTCATCATGTCGTCGCGTTCTCCACTGCGTGCTGTTGCTGCAGCATATCGCAATACGCCACGGTTTCCAGTCAGCGGCGGCTTTTGGGCGTACAGGGGCGCGTTCTTCGAGCGGCGGGCACGTCTTTGCGGCCGCCGCTCGGCACGAGGATGCAGTGTCCAGTTAAGCCTACGCTGTCGACTGGTTTTGTCCGGGAGTAGAAGTTGCGAAGCACTCGCAAATACAGTAAGACGGTGAGGCAGTTTCATTGCGGGCGACCAATCTTCGCACGCGCTGATGTCGGGGCCCTCGTGTGTGCCTTCGGTCGCAGAGCGATAAGGTCGGCTGCGCAGGAAACTGTAGCCGCATACGGTGCGGTTTTGACCCTCTATCGCGTGTCCGTCCAGCAGGGAAAGACACATTACCACCCCCGAGAAGGCACGATGCCATGCTGCTCCATATTCCCGCCGTCCTGACCCCGGAAGAAGTCGCTTACTGTCGCAAGGTCATGGATCAGGCGGAGTGGTCTGACGGGCGGGCAACCGCAGGTCAGCAATCGGCAAAAGCCAAGAATAACCTGCAGCTTTCCCTTACCTCGGACGAAAACAGAGAGCTGCGCGATATTGTTCTGCGCGCCCTGGGCCGCAATCCGGCGTTCAACAGTGCAGCCATTCCCCGGCGGGTCGTGCCACCGTTGTTCAATCGATACGACGTCGGCATGACGTTTGCGCCGCACGTAGATAACGCCGTCCGTCCCATCCACGAAACCGGGGAGCGTATCAGAACGGACCTGTCATCCACCCTGTTCCTGTCCGAGCCGGACGAATATGACGGAGGGGAACTGATTATCTACGAACCCAGCGGCTCTCAGGAGATCAAGCTTCCGGCGGGCGACATGATCCTGTATCCGACAACGGCGTTGCACAGTGTTGCACCGATCACGCGCGGGACGCGACTGGCCTCCTTTTTCTGGACCCAATCCATGATCGCCGAACAAAGCCGGCGCCAGATTCTGTTCGATCTGGACGCCACAATCATGGACCTTACGACGCGCACCGGCGACAACGACCCGTCAGTCCTGCGTCTGACGAACATCTATCACAACCTGATGCGGCAATGGTGCGAGGTGTAACGACGCGGGCCTTCGGGCTGGATCAGGTCGTTGGTGTGGCCGTACCATCGGGCGTTTTCTTGTCCACTTCCCCCGGCAGCATGTGCGCAAGGATTGCCGTGACAGCGCCAGCGGGCAGACCGTGCGCTGCGGCAAACATGTCGATCCTGTCAGTCGGGATCAGTTTCTGAATCTGCTCGGGCGAGATGGGAAGATTATCGTCATGTGTGCTGATCCAGGATCGGACCTTGTCGCCCAGTCCATGTTGCTCGGCCTGATCCAGCAAGCCTTCCACGCCGCCAACATGGTCGAGAAGCGAAGACACTAGCCCCTTGGCCTGCCCTTCTGATGTTCCATCGGGCACAGTGGCCCCGAACAGGCTACTGGCTCCGGAAAACACGTTCTTCATGAAGTCGTTCATGGGTCTTTCCTTTCGGTATCGTTCGGGCACCGGGGCAAGCTGGCCACCCCCCGATCATGTCCTGGCAACGGTGTGCGCCCGTTGCGGACGACTGTGACACGAAACCGGGCTGACGGGTGTTTCAATTTACGGAGAATCGACCTGTTGCTTTTCGGCAAGCTTACATTCCCAAGCATGAAGTGTTCGCGTGACATTACACTATACCGGGCAGTCACCTCGTGGCAGCATACTCTAGCAAAAGGCCCTCCAACAGTTTTGAGGGGCGATATGGCATGCATGCGAGGTGGCCGTGGAAGAAGACAAGCAGACGAGGAAGGGCGTTCGCAATCGCGCCAACACGATCAAGGAGTTTCGTTGCAAGAACCTCATAGCTGTTCTTGAAAATCCGTCAGATGTAAAGAACATCGGTACCGTAATCAGAAACGTAAATGCCTTGGGCGTCGAGAAAATTTATATCGTAGATTCCAGACGATCATTGCCGGACGATTGGCAGGAGCTCCGTGAACACAAGTCGGTCTCGAAGACTTCCGTGTCGGCTGTAAAATGGACGTTTGTGAAGCGGTTCGATAACACTGAACAATGCTTTAACCATCTTGAGTCTTTGGGTTTCAAGTCGATTGTTACCTCGCCACATGTGAAGGGCAAGGAAAGCATGTTTCTTCACGAGGGGGATTAAACGACTCACTACAAATTAGCAGTGTGGTTCGGTAGCGAGACACTGGGTATCAGCGACCTTGCTGTCGAGAAAAGCGAAGCCTGCGTCAGCATTCCGATGTTTGGGATGATTGAAAGTCTCAATCTCGGAACGAGTTCAGGGATCGTTTTGTACGAGATCACAAAGCAGCGACGGGCCTACCAAAGCGCCTACACACATCGTGGCATGAGGAGCAAGCGCGTGGTTCCACTACCAACCGTGATTACGCCACAGGCTTGACCCTGTTTTCTGGTGCAAGGTGGCAGCATACGCTGTCATCCAGAGAGCTGTGCATGACCTCACCAGCACAACAGGGATCATGACCGACTGATAACAGTCCCGCGTCCGTCAGGGCCTGCGGAGCCATCCTGACACAGGGTTCTCAACTTCCTTGGTTCCGGACCGTTAAGCGTCGGAGGGCGTCGATGCCCCAGCTCACAGAAGGGTCCATCCTTATGAACCGTATAGCTCTAGCCGCGGTCACGGCCGTTGGCATTTCTGCCGTGATCCTCGCTCCGCACGCTCACGCCCAACTTCCCAATCTGGGCGGTAATCAAACCGGCCAGACCACCACAGGCGGTCTTATGGGCGGGATGGCTGGAATGGCCGGTATTCCCAGCGTCGGCAGCGCCAGCACAGGCAACATCGCCGGAATCCTGGACTACTGCCTCAGCCAGAACGCGGTATCATCCTCCTCAGGACATTCAGTCGTGAGCAGCCTGACCAGCCAAGGCAATGTGGCGGCCAGCAGCGATTACCAGAAGGGCCTCGACGGGTCGCTCCAAACCGGGTCAGGGAAAAGCATTGGCCTGTCCAGCCTGTCCCAGCCGCTCAAACAGCGCGTATGCTCTGCTGCGCTGAAACGTGGCCAGGCCCTCATTAATTGAAGTGGACAAAGGCGGGGCTCGCGTTGCCTCGCCTCTGACCCTGAATTTCCTGCTTTGAAAAGGGTGTTCGCGGCATTTCCAAATCATGCCCGATTAGGAACAACCTACCTTAATTGATTCTTACTTGGGTTAATGAAATTTGGAGGCAGGAACTTACACTCATCGTCAGGCGCTAGACGTTTATGCCGCACCTCCCAAGGCCCTCACCCGCGAAACGTCAGCGCAGCAAACATGCCGCCCCGATCGGCTTCCTCCTGTTTGTTTACACGCTCATCGGCGGCGGCGTGCTGTATTCGTTGATGGCCGTTATTCGCGCCTGAGCACTCCCCTCAAGTGTCCGGCGGTTCCTGAACACGCTCTCCCAAGTGCCTTGGCAACATTGGCCGCAGATACCCCTCTGCCCGTCTAAACCCGGGAGACGCCCGAGCCACTGAATACGTGAGCAATGGAGGCCTTGAAGGCGGCACTTGTTTCTACGTTGGCGGGACTGAGAGAACGAACCCCTAAGACAAAGGCCCGTCTGTCTGAGGGTCGGGGGTCTCTGGCTTGCGAGGCTGATCTAGCGGTAACGGAGTCAGATCGTCTTCAGTTTTGTCCTTGGACTCTTCATCATGATCAGGCCGACGAGTTTCGTCCTCGGCTGGATCTTCCGCGGACCGGTCTGACACTTGATCATGCTGCGGATCAACCGGGAGCCGCTTCGAGCGGTCTGCATCGCTCAGCCTCAGCGGCGGCTCATGAGGTTTTTGCATCACCACGTGCGGCAGGGTTGGCGAACGGGCTGGGAACCGGCCTTCTTCCGGGCGATCCGACAGCAAGTCGCAATCCGAATCAGCCTCGACCCGAGCCGCTGCCGGTCGAAGCACTGCAGGTATCGACGCTCCTGATCGAGAGGACAGATCAGTGGCAAAAATGTCGAGCATTGCAGGACTCCCTTGCTGTGGAGGGTATCTAACGATGTTTCTCGGATTGGGTCGCGGCCAGAAACAGGGGTTCGCGATTGTCCGACCGGGAGCGAAAAGCCGTAGTCTACGGCTCGTGATCTTTCACATGCTCCGGCTTCTGTTCGGGCAGGTCGTCGCGACTCTTGTCGTTCGGCGTGGACGGCTGCGGCGGATGCTTGCCTTGGTTCGGACTCGGCTTCATCTGATCTTCGGACATGAGGTACCTTCTCTGGTTTTATAAAGGCGACCAAGGTAATCGGACGGATCGCAACGGCTGAGAAACCCTCCAGCCGAAGCCGGCGGGACCGAAAGAGACTGCCCCCCAACCCGTCGGGTTATCGGGGTCCTTTGGCACGGCGGGCTTGGCCTGAAGTTCGGGCGCTCCCCATAACGCCGCGCCTTATCAGTGTCAGACTTATCGGGTTCGTTGGGGCGGTGATGTGTGGTCCTGCATTGTATTTGGTCAGGCTCTATGTGCTGACATAGATGACAACGCGGAGGGGGCGGATAGTTCACGCCACGAAAATCTGCACATGCGGGTGCTTCAATGGCGCAACCCGGACGTCGCTATCATCAACACCCCCGAAAAATACCTACATCCCCGGGAAAAACAGGATTTCCACGTAACAGAAGCTGTCGGAGGCTGCGGCTATTCAGATTGACACTTGGCCGTAACAACAACGTCCATGGACGGGGCTGGTGATCGCGCGTTCCCGATCTAGCGTCCCTACCCTCGTCACTCAGGCTTATAAGTCCGCTCAGGGCTCTCCCCCACGCCTTAAGCTCGGGGAGTACGCGCGTGAGGGGAATGGGGTTAGAGACCAACCCACAACACGTTGTATTTATTATGAATTTAGGGAAATAATTTCACTGGCGGAGAGAGTGGGATTCGAACCCACGGTACGCTATTAACGCACACACGCTTTCCAAGCGTGCGCCTTAAGCCGCTCGGCCATCTCTCCGCTGGCGGCTGCTGTCTTGCGACAAGCGGGCGGAACATACCAAGATTGAAATCGAACGCAAGGGCTAAAGCGACGCGATTGGATGCCCCTGCACGCTTATCTTCGGCGGCACTGCAAACCCGGTCAGATCGGCCCTCCGTGGAACGTCTGACCAGGTGAAATTACACGGTGCCGCACGACCTCTCCGACGAAAATCAGCGCCGGGGTGCCAATTGACGCCGCCTGTGCGGCGGCCGGCAGCGTGGTGAGCGTGCCGACGACAACTTTCTGCCCTGGCAGTGTCCCACGTTCGATGATGGCAGCAGGCCAGTCCGGTGACAGGCCGTGTGTGATCAACTGGGCACACAGCGCGGGCAACGCCCCAACGCCCATATAGATGACAATCGTCTGCCCCTGGCTTGCCATCCGGTCCCACGGCAGATCCAGAACTCCGTCGGCGCGCGCATGACCTGTCACGAACAGGCATGATTGCGCGCAGTCCCGATGGGTCAACGGTATGCCGGCATAGGACGCGCATCCGCTGGCCGCCGTGATACCCGGCACCACCTGAAACGGTATGTCGTCCTGCAGCAGCGCCTCGATCTCTTCGCCGCCCCGTCCGAAGATAAAGGGATCGCCCCCTTTGAGGCGCAGAACCCGCTCGCCACGCCGCGCACGCCGCACCAGCTCGGCGTTTATCTCCTCCTGCGGCATGGTGTGCCGATTGGCCTGCTTGCCCACGTACACCAGTTCCGCATCGCGCCGAACGCGGTCCAGCAGACCCGGGGCCACCAGTTTGTCATACAGAACCGAATCGGCGTTCTGCATCAGGTTCAGTGCGCGCAGGGTCAGCAGATCCGGATCGCCCGGCCCGGCACCCACCAGCCACACCTCACCCGTCACCTGCGTGCCAGCCAGAACAGAATCCAGAATCGCATCCGCGCGCGCGAAATCTTCCGTCCTTGCGGCGTGGCCGCCAGGGCCGTCTATGAAGTCCTCCCAGATCCGACGCCGACGCTGCACGTCCGGACATGCTGCAACCACCTTGCTGCGACGGTCACGCAGATAAAGGGCCAGCGTGCTGGTATTGTCGGGCACGTGCGCTTCGATCACCGCGCGCAGGCGACGCGCCAGCACAGGCGCGGCCCCGCCTGTCGAAATGGCAATCCGAACCGGACCGCGATGAATTTGCGCAGGCGTGATGAAGCTCGATGGATCGGGATCGTCCACGGCACAGACGGGAATGTTCAGATCATCAGCAATGCGTGCGGCTCGATGATTGACATCCCGATCGTCGGTTGCCGCATACACCAGACGACAACCCGGCATGACCGATCGCAACGCTTCGTCGGTCGCATCGTGACCGATCAGCACGACACTGCCAGCGTCCACCCAGGCTTGCACCTGCTCGTTCAGTGCTGCCGCCACGATTTCAACCCGGGCAGCATGGGCCAGCAGAAGCCTGATCTTGTTAACCGCGATCTCGCCGCCGCCGACCACCAGCACCCGCACGCCGTCAAGGCGCACGGACAGGGGAAACCAGCCGCCATCACTGTGGATCGAGGTGTTCATGATCTTGAAATGTCCCTGGTGATGGGTTGCCTGTCTGAGATCGTTGCGGCCCATCGAACCCGCAAGATGAGCGTCGAAACCTCAGTGCGCCTGAACGACAGCCTGACGTGCAGCGGTAATGAAGCGTGCAATCAGATCCGGCGACTTCACGCCAGGTGCACGCTCGACACCCGAAGACACGTCCACACCGGGCGCACCGCTTGCTCTGACGGCATCCGCCACGGTGTCTGCCGTCAGGCCACCGGCAAGCAGCCACGGAGCGGGTGACTGCCAACCGCGCAAAATCGTCCAGTCAAACGCAAGCCCGTTACCGCCGGGCCGGTCCGAACCAGCGGGCGCACGCGATTCAATCAGCAGCCCGTCCGCATCCGTAGCACGCGGCAAGTCCTGCACCTCAGCAACCGCCGCGGCGCGCCAGACCGGCACACCGAACCGCGCGCGAATATCCGCGATCCGCGCGTCACTTGCATAAACTTGCAGGACATCGGGACGCGCCAGACCCAGCAGGGCCGAAATCTCGTCATCGGAGGGCTCGACAAACAGCGCGACGGTGCAAGCCCGGCTTTTGACACTGCCGATAAGCTGCGCTGCCTGTTCGGGCGTCACATATCGGGGGCTGCGCGCGAAAAGCACAAATCCCACCCAGTCCGCACCATGGTCGAGCGCGGCAGAGAGCCCCACCGCTTCGTTCAGGCCGCAAATCTTCACACCCACGTGGGGCTGAATCGTCATCGGCCCGCAGCCTCACGCAGTTCCAGAGCAATGGCCGCAGCCGCGGCCGCCGGGTCCGGGGAACGGGTAATCGGCCGCCCCACCACGATCCAGTCGGCCCCGGCGCGCGCAGCCTCGCCAGGTGTCATGATCCGGGCCTGATCGTCGGTTGCACTGCCGGCCGGGCGGATCCCCGGCACAACGAGCACGGGCCCAGTGCCCAGCCGATCGCGCAGCGGCGCGATTTCATGGGCAGAACACACCAGCCCGTCCGCCCCGGCATCAATCGCAAGTGCGCCGAGACGCACAACCTGGTCTCGCGGGCTGTCGGACACGCCTGTTTCGGCCAACCCTTCCGCACTGGTACTGGTCAGCACCGTGACCGCCAGCAACGTGGGTCGTGTGTCGGCCGAAAAATGCCGTTCCAGAGCGTTGCGTGCTGCCGCGATCATCGCGCGACCGCCAGACGCATGTATGGTCAGCAGGCGCGGTGCGATGGGTGCAAGGCTCTCGATAGCGGAACCGACCGTGTTGGGAATATCGTGCAGTTTCAGATCGAGAAACAAGGGATGCTGGCGCGCAACCGCCCCGATCGCATCCAGCCCATGCGCGTAGCAATATTCCAGGCCAAGCTTCACCGCATCGGCATGAGGTGCGGTCTGGTCAGCCCACAGTGCTGCCTCGTCCCGCGATTTCGTATCCAGCGCGACGATCAGCCGTGTCACGGATACATGCCCGGCGCAACGGTGCCGACAGTGCCCGCGCGACCGGTGACCGGTGCCTGACCCATGCCTGCCATCTGTTGACGCAGCGATTCGATCTGGCCTTCCAGAACGCGGACCTGCGCTTCGGCGCGGCGTGCCCGGCGCACCTGGCGGATTTCCACAACCCACACGGCAAATGCCCCCAGCAGGAAGAACGCCGTGGCCGTGGCCAATGCCAGCACCCCGGTGGACCACTTCCAGCCGAAGGTCACCAGCCACATCTGGACAGGATCGGGATTGCTGACACTGAAGACGACCAGAGCCAGCACGAACGGGATGATAATAACAAGGCGAAGCATGAGACTGTCCTAACGTGCATGGCCTGTATGCCGCAAGCATCTCGGCCGAATGACAGACAAAACGCAACCCGCTTCCGTCGGGTTGCCTCGATCCGGATCTGCCCCGGCAGACCGCCTCTGGCCAAGGTGCCGGAATTTGCTAGTCTGTCGATCCGGGGTGCGACGTCACCGAGCCACGGTGCGCGCGCCGGAAAACAACCGTCCCGACATGGCCGGAGCCCCGGCGATGCCAGGCGTTTTCTGCGGAGGGCGGACGTGGAGACAGTCATTGCCTTGAGGGGCAGTTCCGGGCGTCGCGATGACACGCTGTGGGCGGTCATGGCATCGATGGGCAAGGTAGAGCGCGTGGCCGAAATCTTCTACAGCCGCGAAGCGGCCCTGGCCGACCGCGACTGGCGCACACGACAGGTTCAGGATTACGCCCATTTCCTGAAGCAGTCGCGACAACCCGCCCCGCGTTACAGTATTGCCCCGATCCGGCGGGCCGACCTTCCGCGTGCGTGGCGCCCTTTGCCCGCGCTGGGTTTCCTGCGCGGCCAATTCATCTAGATGTCACGATCTGCCCACCTTGCAAATCGCGCCGTTGTTCCGCAATCATCGCGTGATCGAAGCACCGCGCCGGTTCACCACCACTAAAACGAGAGCATATCCCTTGAGCGACACCATGCAGGACACCATCAGCGGCTCCACACTTGCAGGTGGCGCTTCAGCAGCGCCGCGGCCGTTGCTTCTGGCCGGAAACCAGTACGTCAAAAGCGTATCGTTCCAGATCAACGACACACCCGCCATCTTCAGCAATCTGCCTGCCACCCCGCACGTCGCGCTGAACCTCGATGTGACCGCCCGCCAACTCGCCGACGGTCAACCGAACTTCGAGGTCTGTCTGGTCATGCACTGTCAGAGCCTGGTCTCCGCACCAACGGCCGAGGCTCCGTCCCCGACACGTATCTTCGAAGCCAACATCTCTTACGCCGGTCTGTTCGCCCTGCAGAACGCGACGAACGAGGCCCTGGAACCGATGCTCCTGATCGATGCGCCGCACCTGCTGTTTCCGGCGGCACGTAACTATCTTGCCGACCTGACGCGGGAAGCGGGCCTTGCGCCGACACTCATCCAGCAGGTCGACTTTCGCGCCCTCTGGCAGCAGCGGCGCCAGAACCAAGGGTAATACATCGGGGCGCCGTGCCGCCAGCGCGGACGCCCCTTCGTGTCTTGCCCGTGCATCATGATGCACAACCGCCTGCATCCGGGAGTGTCGCGCCGTGTCCGAAGCCGTTGAAACAATGCTGAGCGCGGATCGCCAGCGTCCCCCGCTTTGGGCCCGGTTCGACGCAGACTGGTACAGCCGGACATACGCCGACGAAATCGAAGACGCGCAGGAAGACCCCGAAGCGTACTACCGCCGCATCGGGGTCACGCGCGGACATTCGCCCAACCCTTTTTTTGACGAACGGTATTACGTCTGGGCGTACCCGGACGTCGCGCAGGCCGTGGCGCAGGGATTTTTTGAATCCGGCTTCATGCACTACGTCGAAAGCGGGCACCCGACGCGTAACCCGCACTGGCTGTTCTCGGAAGATCATTATCTTGCCACCAATCCCGACATCGGGCGACGTGTACTCAACGAACTTGGCTTTCTGAACGGCTACGATCATTACCTGAACGTCGGCGACCTCGAATATCGCTCGGGCCATCTTTTCTTCGATCCGCAAATCTATCGTGATGCCCGCATGGCAGCAGAACGTCCAATCGATTATGCACGCGGCTGTTTTGAACAATTTGTGCGTAATACACCGCTTGGAACACAGGATATACGCGCGTCGCTGTATTTCGACCCGGTGTGGTATCTCGAAAACTATCCTGACGTGCGCCAGGCCATCGGGCTGAAACAGTTTCAAGGCGCGCTTCATCATTACCTGATGAACAACGAAGCCGCGAAATACGATCCCAACGGTCGTTTTTCCGAAGCCCGCTACGCCGCGGCCAACCCGGATGTGGCCGCGGAACTCCATCACGGCAGATTCCGAAACGCTTACGATCATTTCATACGATTTGGCTGTTTCGATCTGCGCTCCCCCGACGACACATTCGATTTGCGCGGATACGCCCACAGCCCCGTCGTGCGCGACGATCTGGCGACCGGTCGCTCACGCGATGCGTTTGCTCACCTGATCGCCCATGAAGCACGAACCGCCCCTCCGGCGGAGGCCGAACCGCCACTGGACGCGCAGTATGAAGAACTCGCCCGGCGCAGGGCCAACGCGCTCGTGCCTCTGGCCGTGCGCTCGCCACTGCGTTTCGATACCTCCGGGTCGGCAACCATGTCGGTCATCATGGTCGTGCGAAACGGATTTGGAAAAACACTCGCCTCACTGACTAAACTTCGCGATTCCACCCCGACCCCCATTGACCTGATTATCGTCGATCTCGCCTCCCGTGACGAAACACGCAATATCGATCATTTCGTCAAAGGCGCGCATATTCTGCGGACACAATCGTCCCTCTCTCTGGCCGAAGCCTTCAATGAAGGACTTACGCTGGTCAAAACCCCGTTTTGCCTGTGGATCGAACAGGGTGTCGAGCCGATGTTCGGCATGATTGAATCCATCGTCGCCCAGTTCGACCGCAGCCGGATGGTCGGCGCAGTCGCAGGTCGGGTGCTGCTGCCCAACGGCATGCTGGGCGAAGCCGGTGCAATCGTCAGGCGGGATGGATCGATCGTCCGTTACGGGCATGGCGGGTCGGCCACGATGCCCCGCGCGTGCTTTACCCGCCACGTGGATACGGCAAGCGTCGGCGCTGTTGCATTGCGGACGTCGTCTGTACGGGAAGTCGGTGGTGTCAGCGCCGAGTTCTCCGAATTCGCCCACATCTGCGCCGATCTCAGCTTCAATCTGAGCCTGCTGGGAATGCGGATCGTGTTCGATCCGGACTTCGTCCTGCAGTCCGCCGAGTTTTTCCCCCGTATTGCATCGGCCCGGGGGGACGCGGATGCGCGTCTGCGCCTGCGGCACGCAACGCGCCTGCGGTTCCAGCCGTCCGGCGGATTCGATTCCGAGGCACGCCGGAATTTCGGCCGCCGAACCTTGATGCTGACCCGTACGCTGCCGCATGACGTGACCATCGGCAACGCGCGTCGCCTGATCGATATTGCCCGCGCGCTCTCGGACATGGGCACGGTCACGCTATTTTCGCTGGAGGCCACGGGCGCGGACCTTGCCCCCCTGCGGTCAAGGCTTCCGGCCAGCGTCGAAATCGTGCACGATCAGGGCTTCGACCAGCTCGGCAGTTTCCTCGAAATCCGCGCCAGGTTTTACGACCAGGTGTGGATTTGCGGAGCCGACCTGCTGCCGCAGATCGTCGCACTCGCACAGGCAAAGGCGCCGCTTCTTCCGCAGGACGGGTTCATCCTCGACGCCGCTACGGTCAACCTGCCTCGTACGGCCTTCGGCCCGGGCGAACTGCCCCCCGAACGGTTCAACGAAGCACTGCGCCGCGAATTTGCCCAAAGCTGGTTCTGCCAGAGCATCGTCGTGGCAACGCCCGCGGAAAACGCAATGCTTCAGGCCGCAGGTCTCGGCCCGGTGCACACGGTCAGCGCGCCACTGGAACAGCCACCCGTCATCCTGCCGTGGGCAGAACGACGCGACATCGTCTTTGCGGGTGTCTTCAACAACCCGCCGAGCCTGGAGATGTCGTCATTCGACTGGTTCGTCCACCACGTGCTGCCCAATGCACTCGAACAGCTTCCCGAAGATGCGCGACTGATCATCACCGGACCACGCGGCCATTACATCAGCTTTGCGCGGTTCGTCGCGAACCCGCAGGTGGTCTATCTTCCGGAACCCGTCGATCTGAACGCGCTGTATGCCAAGGCGCGGCTTTTTATCGCACCTGTGACCTACACGACCGAATTTCCCTATGAATGTCTAGACGCATCCGCCCAGGGCGTTCCGGTCGTCACATCCGACCGCATGTGCAAATTTCTGGACCGATGGGACGGCGAAGGCTTCCTGTCCGGCGGCGATGGCGATCCCGGATGGCTCGCACACGCGATCATCGCATCTTACAATGACGAGCCCGTCTGGACACGCCTCAGCAATGCCGGAATGGCTTACAGCCGGGAACATCATGGCCGCGATGCGTTCCGCGCGTCACTTGTCTCGGTGATCGAGGATTCGCGCGCGCCCAGAAGCCCGGCCGTCCGATAGCCGCTCGCGCCCCGGGCCGGGGTTGCAGCCGTCTCGCGCGGAGCGCACATATCGCGTCATCGGATATGACCCTGCGATCCCACAGGCAGGGCGAGTTATGAGTCAGGAAGGCAGTCCCATCTATGTCCCACTCCCTCGACACGACCCTGAACCGCGTCGATGCGTCCCTCGATGATGCGCTGGAGCGCCTGAAAGCCTTTTTGCGTATTCCGAGCGTCTCCGCTCAACCGGTTCACGCCGCCGACTGCGCTGCGACGGCACAGTTCCTGTGCGACGAACTGACCGATTGCGGGTTCGAGGCCAGTGTGCGCCAGACTCCGGGCCACCCGATGGTGGTCGCGCATGACCTCAGCGCCACCACGGGCCCGCACGTGCTGTTTTACGGACATTACGACGTGCAGCCTGTTGACCCGCTGCATCTGTGGAAAACCCCGCCGTTCGAACCGACAATCGTCACGACCGAAAGCGGGCGCGTTGTCATCGTGGCGCGCGGTGCCTCGGACGATAAAGGTCAGGTCATGACCTTTATCGAGGCCTGCCGCGCTCTGCGGGCCGAGACCGGCGCGTTGCCGCTGCGTGTCTCGATCATTCTGGAAGGCGAGGAAGAAAGCGGCAGCGAAAACCTGCTGCCCTTCCTGCAGGCGAACCGGGATGAACTGACGGCCGACATTGCGCTGATCTGCGACACCAGCATGGCTGGTCCTGACCGACCTGCCATCACCGGCAGCCTGCGCGGCATGGTGGGCGACGAGGTGACCATACACGCAGCGCGCCGCGACCTGCATTCGGGTCTGTATGGCAATGCCGCGCGCAACCCGATCGAGGTTCTGTCGCGCATCCTCGGCAGTGTTCGGGACGAGGAGACGGGTCGCGTCACGTTGCCGGGCTTTTATGACGGGGTCGCCTTGCCGTCCGACGAAGTGCGGGCTGGCTGGCGTACGATCGCGCCGGACGATTCCATGTTGCTGGGGCCGATCGGCCTGCACCGCGCCGCGGGCGAGCAGGGATTTACGGCTCTGGAACAAACCTGGTGCCGCCCGAGTTTCGAGATCAACGGCATGACCGGAGGCTATACCGGCGACGGATTCAAGACCGTCCTGCCGGCAAAGGCATCGGCAAAGATTTCGTTCCGGCTTGTGCCAGGCCAAAATCCCGACGCCGTGCGCGCTACCTTCCGCGCACATGTCCAATCCATGCTGCCCGAGGATTGCACGGCAGAATTCGACGGCCATGGCGGTTCGGCCGGTATCGCCCTTCCGGCAGACGGGCCGTTCATGTCCGCCGCACTGGACGCACTTAGCGCCGAATGGGCACCGCACGATGCCGTCCTGATCGGCAGCGGCGGGTCCATTCCGGTGGTTGCCGACCTTCGCAACGCATTGGGCATGGATTCACTGATGATCGGCTTTGCCCTGGACGATGATCAGATCCACGCCCCGAACGAGAAATACGACCTGACGTCGTTCCACAAGGGTATCCGGTCATGGGTGCGCGTCCTGAGCGCGCTGGGCACATGACACGCACCGTGCCCGTTGGACTGACAATTGGCGACCCCGCCGGAATCGGGCCGGAACTTGCGGTCGCAGCGTGGCGTGCGCTGCGGCATGACGCGACGCGGGTCTTTGTGCTGTTCACCGATCCGCGGGCACTCCCGACGGGCGCGCCGTTCCGGTTGATCGACACGCCGTCCGAGGCCCAGGCTGCGTGGGCTGATGCAATCCCGGTCATGCCGGTCACGCCTTTGGCCGCACCAGTCGTCACGGGGCAGCCGAATCCTGCCAACGCGCCGACGGTCATCGACAGCATTGCGCGTGCAGTGCTGTCGGCGCGCGACGGTGCCATCGGTGCGGTCGTGACGAACCCGATCAGCAAATATGTTTTACGTCAAAACGGGTTTTCGCATCCGGGCCATACGGAGTTCCTCGCTGAACTCTGCGACGTGTCGGGTGCCGAAGTCATGATGCTCGCCAGTCCGCTGTTGCGTGTGGTGCCGGTGACGATCCATGTATCGGTTCGTCAGGCATTGGATCTGTTGACAGAAGATGAAATCGTGCGCGTGGCCACTACAACCGATGCGGCCCTGCAACGTGATTTCGGGCTCTCCTCTCCACGGCTGGCCATCGCGGGCCTCAACCCCCATGCGGGTGAAAACGGCCTGATGGGCGATGAGGAGGCACGGACGATCCGCCCCGCCATCGCTCGACTGCGCGCAGCAGGCATCGACGCGAGCGACCCGATGCCGCCGGACACAATGTTCACCCCCTCCGCACGCGCGAAATATGATGCGGCAATCTGCATGTATCACGATCAGGCCCTGATCCCGATCAAGACGATCGACATGGAAAACGGCGTCAACGTGACGCTCGGCCTGCCCATCATCCGCACGTCCCCCGATCATGGAACCGCCTTTGACATCGCCGGGACAGGCACTGCCGACGCATCGAGCCTGCTGGCGGCCCTGCGGATGGCAACGGACATGACGTTCTTCAGGAGCACAAAGCCATGACCCTCCGCCAGATTGTCCCGACCGTTCCGCGCCTCGGCGTTAACATCGACCACGTCGCGACCATTCGCAACGCGCGCGGTGGCCCGCACCCGGACCCCGTCGACGCAGCGCGCGTGGCCCTCGGCGCGGGTGCCGACAGCATCACCCTGCATCTGCGCGAGGACCGCAGGCACATTAGGGATGCAGATGTCGTACGGATGTGCGCCGAAATCGCCGCTCCGCTGAATCTGGAAATGGCCGCAACGGACGAGATGGTTGAGATCGCACTGCGCCACGCGCCCCACGCCTGTTGCATCGTGCCGGAACGCCGCGCCGAGGTCACGACGGAGGGCGGTCTGGATGTTGCGGGCATGTCCGCAACCCTGCCCGATCAGGTTCGGAGGCTTTCGGCGGTTGGCATCCGGGTGTCGCTGTTTATCGATCCGGACCCTGCCCAGATTCGCGCCTCGGCCGAAGCGGGTGCAGCCGTTGTCGAACTGCACACCGGTGCCTATGCCGAAGGGCGACAGGGGGAGTTGGAACGTTTGCGCCAAGGTGCGGCATTGGCCGCGTCTCTGGGGCTAGAGGTGCACGCGGGTCACGGCCTGACCTTCGGGAATGTCGCGCCGATCGCGGCGCTGCCCGAGGTCGCGGAACTGAATATCGGGCATTTCCTGATCGGGCAGGCTATTCTCGAAGGCCTGCCTGCCGTTATCGGACGCATGAGGGCGTTGATGGCCGCGGCGCGGGTATAACGCCGCAGCCATTCTTATTTCGCTGCTGCTGGCGTTGCAGCAGCCGATGCTGGCGTGTTGTAGACCGAGGTTGCGGTCTGCGGCGGGATCGCTGGCGAACTGAACGCCGAAACGGGGCTGCCAATGCCTCCCTTGACGGCCTTCATCGTGGATTCCGGCTGACGGATACAACCGCGCACCAGTGTCGAGCAAACGCCATCCGTGCCAATCGTCTCGTCATCGTCGCCCGCATAATGAACTTCCGTCACGCGGTCATCGACGACACGGAAAACTGCCAGACACTCCGCACCGCTGCCACCGAAGGTGATGGTCGAAAGATTGAGCGGGCTGATCGAGAAACTGCCGTTCGCTGCAGGCTTCCACACATATTGCATGACATTCGTGTGGTCGTTGAGCTTCTGTGTCTTATCGGGCACGCCCGCACATGCCTGAAGATCATTGACGGTCATGCCGATCATCGAAAACTGCGCCCGGTGTGCCATCCGGGAATCGCCATAGCCGCATCCACCCAGGATCAAACATGTGACGGACGACAGAATTACGGAACGGATTGGCAGATTCATGTCTTTTCCTTGATCAAAAGGGAATTATGCACAAAGCAGCGCTCCGAGCGCCGCCAGGCGGGTCATGGCGCGGGGCTGTCACAAATCTTGACGCCCGGGGCTCCCACAGGTTGCGGGCATGCACGACGATGAAACGACTCGTTACGTTCCGAGGAAGCAGGTGTCAACGCCACCAACATCGGACAAGGGGGCGCTCAGACGGGCAGAAGCCTTTTTCTGACGAATATATAAGCTGCTGATTTATATAATAAATTAATGTTCACATCGACCTGAGACCACAGTCAGACATGTTGCCTGTTCGCGAGATGTGGCGTGTGTTCGGCATCGTCCGGCATCGCAGTCACTTCCGTGAGACACACGCCCTTCGACGCTTGCCGTTGCGCCCAACATTTTTCATGGCACCGCAGGAAAACGCCGTCACAGCTTCACGGTATCGCGGTGGCCGACATGCTTGTGCAGCGCGATATCCACTTTTACAGTGCGGCGTCCGCACCTGCTCCTTTCACACCAGATTGGCCGCTCAGGGCTGCCCGCACCGCCGACCTGCAAACCGCACTGTCGTTTCGCCAGACCGCGGGACACCAAGGATTACATCATGCTGAACCGTCGCTCCCTGTTGACCCACGCACTGGCCGGCTCGGGCGCACTGAGCGCGGTCGGGGGTGCTCGCATCCGGCAGGCGCAAGCGGCGACGGTGCCGCTGCGCTTTACCCTCAACTGGTTCGCGCAGGCCGAATATGGCGGCTTTTACCAGGCCCTCGCCGACGGTCTGTATCAGCAAGCCGGTCTGGACGTGTCCATCACCCAGGGCGGCCCGCAGATCAACAGCGTCCAACTGCTGCTTGCCGGTCGAACGGACCTGATCCTCGGCGGATGCGAACAGGCGCTGCTGGCGGCCAAGGGCGGATTGCCGGTAACGGCCATCGGCACGACGACAGACAAGTTTCTCGCTGGCCTGATGGTGCACACCGATATTCACGATCCCCGCGATCTGCGCGGTCATCCGATCCTGATCGGGACGGAATCCCGCACAACCTTCTGGCCCTGGCTCAGCCGCACCTATGGCTATGCCCAGTCGCAGGCCGGGGTCGACACATCGAATCTGCAACCCTTTGCGCTGAACCCGCGCGCGGCAATGCAGACACTGGTGTCGTCCGAACCCTATGCCGCCAGGCAACAGGGTATTGCCTTCAATTACCTGTTGCTGTCCGACCTCGGTTATCCGGGCTATGGCAACATGATCCTCACAAGTCACGACGCACTCAAGACCAAGACCGACGCGCTGGGTGCCTTCATGCGGGCGACGGGCGACGGCTGGCGGCGTTATATCTGGGGCGACGGATCGAAGGGCGATGCGGCCATCCTGAAGGCCAATCATTCGATGACGCAGGGACAGATCGACTATTCCCGCGCGGCCCTCAAGCGCGTGAACGCGTTCGGAGACAGCGGACACCTCATCGGCTCGATGTCCGAGGCACGGTGGCAGAAAATCCACGATGTGCTGGTCACCTCCGGCGCAATGCCGGACACGCCGAACTGGAAAGATGCCTACACGCTGCAATTCGTTTCGAGCCTGAAGGCCACCACCCCGTAAACTTCGTCCACTCCCGACACCGGGCGCGGGATCGACGACGGAGCACGCATGGGTTGCCACCAAGGATCCCCGCACGAGTACGCCGATCCGAACGGAACCACTCCACGACAAAGTGAGACATCTTGATCGTCACCATGCAACTCAGGGGTTGCATGCACGTGTGAACACGTCCCCTCTAACGGCAAGAGCGGCGCCGACACCATACGAGGCGCCGCATGACGGCCCCTCCCCGTCCAAAAGAAAGATAAGGAACGCGATGGCATGTATGTGAGTGACCCTTCGGCCAAATCCCCGACCGACGCATCAGACGCCGATGGCACGATGCTCGTCAATTTCATCGCAGGAATCGCGGCAACGGGCGGACTGCTGTTCGGCTACGACACCGGCATCATCTCCGCAGCACTGTTACAGATCACGCAGGAATTTCATCTCGCGACCATCGGGCAGCAGATCGTCACGTCCGCGATCATCGCAGGCGCGCTGGTCGGATGCCTGTCGGCCGCCCCGCTGTCGGACTGGAAAGGGCGGCGCCGGATGATCATCCTTGCAGCCGCCGTGTTCATCGTCGGCACGGCCGTCGCTAGCCTTGCACACTCGGTCACCATCCTTACCGCCGCGCGCTTCATCCTCGGCCTTGCGGTCGGTGCGTCCTCGCAGATCGTGCCGGTCTATATCGCCGAAGTCGCGCCGTCGTCGCGCCGTGGCAGCCTTGTGGTGATGTTCCAGCTCGCGGTGGTCAGCGGCGTGTTCATCTCATTCATCGCGGGCTATCTGCTGCGAAACGACTCCTGGCGTATCATGTTCGCGCTGGGCGCAATTCCGGCGCTGTTCCTGCTGTTCGGCATGATCTTTCTGCCCAACAGCCCCCGCTGGATGGCCATGAAGGGCGAAATCCAGGCTGCTCGTGAAATCCTGACCAAGGTACGCGCCACACGCGCCGCCGCCGAACGCGAATTGCGCGAGATCATCGACGCGCACGATGTGCAGGCCCCGTGGTCGGAACTGGCCAAACCCTGGGTGCGTCCTGCGCTGGTTGCCTCGGTCGGGGTGGGTCTCCTCTGCCAGCTCACCGGCATCAACGCGGTCCTTTACTACGCGCCGACAATCTTCAAGGCCGTCGGCTTTGGTGAAAACTCTGCACTGCTGACGTCGGTTGCCATCGGGGTCGCAATGATCGTCGCCACCGTGTTCGGCAGTTGGGCGGTCGAGGTGATCGGACGCCGCAGGTTGATGCTGTGCCTATTGCCGGGTGCCGCAATCTCGCTGGCGGTGCTGGCCGGTATCCTGTCGCTGGGCACACCCACGGGCATCTATGCGTGGGTCATGATCGTCGCAGTTGTGGGATACGCGATCTTCAATGTCGGCTCCCTGTCCGTTGCAATCTGGCTTGTGGGGGCGGAGGTTTATCCGCTGTCCTGCCGGGGCAAGGGCATGAGCCTTGTGGCCGCTTCCCACTGGGGCGCGGATCTGATCGTCTCGCTGACTACCTTGTCAATGGTCGAGGCGATGGGCGCCGCAGGCGCGTTCTGGATGTTTGCCGGGGTAAATCTGTTCGCGTTCTTCTTCGTCTGGCGCTACGTGCCGGAGACCCGTGGGCTGACCCTCGAAGCGATCGAGGCAAAGCTGCGTTCCGGCACCTTCCGGCCCTGATGCGTTAGCGCACCTGCGTGCCCGATGCTGCATCCCAATGGAGCGGTTTCGCGGCACGCGGAAGCGGCGCATCCCGCCGCGGATCGACAGCCGAGCCATACGGCCAGTCAGCCGGGCAAATGGCGATATAGCGCGCAAGCCCGCCAGTCCCGCCCCTGATCTTGGGAAAGCCAATCGACACCAGGCAGCCAGTCGGGGCGACCTTGTCCAGATTGGCAACGCCCTCAGCCTGCGCGTATCCGTGGTGCATCAACCAATGCTCCCCTTCCAGCGTCGGCGTGTCGTCCGTGTCCAGCGGTTCATGTCCATGGAACAGGATGTGCCGCTGAAGGTGCAGGAATTGAAGTGCTGCGAGCGAGACACCCGGAAACCGCGTCTCCTTCACCAAATTCGGGTCCGGCCACCGCTTCGACCAGTCCGAGCGGATGAAAACGACCGCTCCCTCGGGGATCTGGCCATAGGTTTTCTCGAACGCCAGAATATCGGCCACCTGAAGCTGGTGCCCGTAATCCTTTGCCACCTGATCCTGCATCGGGATCACCACGAGCGGACGCAGCGTGTAAGTGGCGGGCAGTTCGTCGATCGAGGGGTATTCCGGCGCCCAGTGTGCGGGCGGGTCAAGCTGTGTGCCGAGCTGGTCCGTTGGGAACGTCAGCGCAGTCACCTCGAAACCCTGTTTTTCATAGGTGAAGGGCTGGCCTTTCCGAAGTCCTGACACGCTGTCGTTCGCCGCCGTCCCCAATGAAAATCGCGGCTTGGAGAACCCCGCCCACACAGGCATGTCGGGCGCGATGGTGTGCGTCAGGTCGATATATTTCGCCCCCTTCAGCGCATGCTCATACACCGCCCACAGGCCGCTGTCGGGCAACGAGGCAGGCTCTGCACATCGTGCGGCGGTCGCGGCACCAACCGTCACGACCAACCCAAGGACCGCACGGCCCACATATTGCGATAAACGCGCCACCTGCTCGCCCCACTCAGAAAGTACCGGTTCCCGCCCACCTTAGAACAATGCTGTTCCGTAACAAGCGTCCGGTCGTCACCTTCCGCTTCCACAGGCCGAATCGGTCACGCTCGTGCACTACCCCGCGCCATAAAATGTAAACGGTTACACGTGTTAGTGACTTGATCTTGTTTTACACTGAAACATAACTGACGGGCGTCCATGCAAACGAGAACAAAAACCATGAAATCAAACTGGACTATTCCGACACTTGCCTTCTGCGCCGCCGGACTTCTTGGCCTCCAGAGCGCGCACGCCTTCCCTGCGCGCGCGCCGGACGGCGAACCCATCGTCGAAACGCGCGACGAACCCGTTCACCACGTCATCCTCGAAAATGACTATGTGACGGTCATGCGCGTCATGATCTTGCCCGGGCAACGCACCATGTGGCACGAGCAACATCTGGATTATGTGAACACGCACATCAGCGGCAGCCCCGTGAAGATCGAATATATCGGTCAGCCGGTCAAAACGGCGGTCATGGAAACCGGCCATATCCGCTTCGGACCCCATCAGGGCAAGTCGGAAGTCGATCGTATCACCAACACCGGAACGACGCTGAACCATCAGGTCGCCTTTGAAATCAAGAAGGACGGTCCGGAAAACTTCGGCGGTGACGATCGCGCCAAGGTCGCCGGTTTCACACTCGCACTCGACAAGCCAACTGTTCGTGGCTGGCACGTGAAACTCGAACCGGGTCAGAGCACCGGCGTCTACACGCAGAAAGGTCCAGGGGTGCGGGTTATTTTCTCCGGCAACCGCCTGCTGTTGACATCCGGCGACAAGAAAGTCACCCAGGACACAATCCAGGCTGCCGACGCATTCCTGCTGGAGCCGGGCACACGCTCGATCACCAACGCCGGCAACACGACGCTGGAATTCAACGAATACGAACTGAAGTAAGACCGTGCCGCCACCGGGCTTTGCGTCAGAAGCCCGGCGGCGGCATCCGCTTCATTCGTGCCATGACCTGCGCGCGCCGCACCCGCACCACCGCATTGTCCAGCGCGGACAGAAAAAGCGATCGGTCATTACGCGAGAACGCAGGATTGTAGGTGTTCACCGTGCCGGTCGAACGCAAATCATCCATCAGATCGCGCACGGCCAGCGTCATCCCGATCGAGTCGGCATCGAACACCTTGCCCTTCGGGCTGATGACCTCGGCACCTTTCGGAACGCAACGCGCAGCAAGCGGTATGTCCGCCGTCACGACGATATCGCCTGGCCCCGCCTTTTCCGCGATCCAGTCATCGGCAACATCCGCACCCGCCTCGACCACGATCCGCTCGATCATCGGTGACGACGGCACCATCATCACGCTGTTGGCCACAATGAACACATGCAGGCCATAACGGCCCGACACACGGTAAATCTCATCTTTGACCGGGCAGGCATCCGCATCGACGAAAATGCGAATGCTGCCGTCAGACGACGCCGTCACGTGCGCGTAATGCTCCGATTGTATGGGCCACCGCTTCAGCGGGCGAATGCTGCACGCTGACTTCGATCGCCGGTTCGTCCGCCGCGGGCTCTTCAAGCGCCTCCAACTGGCTCGCCAGCAGGGACGGTGGCATGTAATGGCCTTTGCGGCGTTCCAGACGCTGCCGAAGGGTAAAGTCCGGCACCTTCAGATACACGAACAGCAACTCCGCCCCGTTTGCACGCAGAAAGTCGCGATAGACCCGCTTGAGCGCCGAGCAGGTCAGAATCCCGCCAGTGGCCGCATTTTCGTCGATCCAGTCACGGCATTTTTCAAGCCATGGCCAACGGTCTTCATCGGTCAACGGCGTGCCGGACGCCATTTTCGCGACATTCGCCTTGGGGTGAAGCGTGTCGCCCTCTTCATACGGCCAGCCGAGCGTGTTCTTCAGCCCGTCAGCGATGGTCGTCTTGCCCGAACCGGACACGCCCATCACCACCAGGACGCGCGGCCTGATCCCTTTCGCGACGGGCAACGGGGCGCTCACGACACCACCAGGCGGGTCATGCCATCTGCACCGGCAACGAGGACCTCCGTCGCCATACCGATGAAGAATCCGGTTTCCACAACCCCGACAATCGCGCCGACCGCAGCCGCCGTGGCACTTGCATCGGGCATTACACCGAAGTTGCTATCAAGGATGTAGTTGCCGCCATCGGTGACAAAGAATTCGCCAGTCTTTGTCCGACGCGCCGTTACTTTCGCACCCAGCGCCTCAATCTGGAAGGCGCTACGCTCCCACGCGAACTGCGTCACCTCGACCGGCACATGCGTGCGCGAACCAAGATGATCGACCAGTTTGCTCTCATCCACCACGACGACGAAACGACGCGCCGCTGAAGCAACGATCTTTTCGCGAAACAACGCTCCGCCGAGGCCCTTGACCAGGTTCAGAGACCCCCGCTCCACCTCGTCCGCACCATCGATGGCGACATCGATGACCGGATGCGTCGCAAACGTCACGAGTTCGATCCCCAACCCCCGCGCCTGCTCCGCCGAACGCTCGGAGGTCGGGATGCCGACAAAGCGGAGTCCCTCTTTCCAACGTCGGCCCAACTCCTCAATCACGTAGGCCGAAGTGCTCCCGGTCCCAAGACCGACCACCATCCCGTCCTCAACAAGCCCCGCCGCGGCCAAAGCCACTTCGCGCTTCTGAAGATCGGCCTGCTCAGCCGCCGTACTCATGATCGGGTCTCCTCACCACGGCACTCCGGCCGTTCCCGTATTTGTCTTCTGCTTCAACGCGCAGTTTACTTGCCCGCCACCGCAGGCTCGACCAGCCAGATCAGCTTTCCTTCGGAACTGATCGTGCTTGCCGGCTCCTTCGGGTCGCCAGCACGAACGCGCGCCCACGCATCCTTCTTGGCGCCACCGGTCACCATGAACACAACATACGCACTGGAATGAATGGCCGGATAGGTCAGTGTCAGACGCGTATGCGGCGCATCGTCGGGAACGCAGGTCGCGACCCACTTCGTGCGCTCCAGCAGCACAGGCTGGCGCGGAAACAGCGAGGCCGTGTGCCCGTTATCGCCAAGCCCCAGCAAAACCACATCAAACAGTGGCTTGCCTGCCTTCAAGTCTGTCGAGCCATAGAGCGCCTGAAGCTCGCTCTCATACGACGCGGCTGCGGCCTCGGGCTCCCCCTCGGTCTTCATGCGATGCACGTTGGCAGCCGGGATCTCGATATGCGAGAGCAGCGCCTTGTCGGTCATCGAATAATTGCTGGCGGCATCGCCGACGGGCACGAAGCGTTCGTCACCGAAGAAAAGATGCGTATTCGCCCACGGGAACTTCGCCGCATAATCCGGCTCCGCCATCATTTCATACAGGCGCTTCGGCGTGGAACCACCCGACAGCGCGATGACGAACGGGCCGTCCGTTTTCTTAAGCGCGTGCTCCAGCAGCCAATCCGCAACATGACGGGCAATCGCCTCGCCATTGTCCAGTATGTGGACGGCGCCGGTCGTTGCGTCCTGACTCATGCTTCTTCTCCCAAAATGTAACGCTCAATCCCTGTAGCGAACCCTTCCTCCTCCGACGAGGTGGAAACATACGTCGCGGCAGATTTTACTTCGTCGCTCGCCTGTCCCATTGCGATGGACATCCTGCTTTTACGGAACATCAACACATCGTTCGGCTGATCGCCAAACGTCGCCATCTGGGAGCGATCGATACCGGTCAGTTTCTCCAGCGCTTCGACAACGCCGCCCTTGTTGGCGTCATGATGCGTGACATCAACATAGTAGGGCTGCGACCGCGCGGCAGACGCATCGTCCCCGATTGCGTCCTGAAGCGCCTTCTCGACCTTGACCATCAAATCCAGATCGTCACTCACACCGGTAATCTTCACGACCTTGGTCAGATCCGCATCGACCTTCTCGCAGACGGTCGGCGCAAATTTCACCGTCCATTCCTCGCGCGAAACATGCGGGGCGTCCTTGTCGCCGATGTTCCAGTCGTTGCCGTTATAAACCCAGACATCGACTTTGTGCTCGCGCATGATCCCGATGGCCTTGCGCGCAACATCTTCCGGCAACGTGCGGGCTTCGATCTCGGTAAAGTCGGGTTTGACGATCAGACCGCCATTGAACCCGGCAATCGGCTGATCGAGGCTCAGCGGCTCGATCAGCATGCCCATCCCTTTAGGGGGACGGCCGCTGGTCACCGTAAAAATGATGCCTTTTTCACGCAGTTTTTCGACTGCATGAATGGCGCGCTCCGTCAGGAGCTTTTCCTTGGTGACCAACGTGCCATCCACATCAGCCAGAACAAGCCGGATATCCTTGCCGTTCGTCTGTCCCATAAGGGTCCCTCCTTAGGCGGTGGGCGCACGCGGCAGAATCAACTGCTCCATCGCAAGAGCCCAACCATCCTGTTCGTTCGTGGCCGTCACAAAATGGGCATGTTCCTTGACAGCGTCAGGTCCGTTACCCATCGCAACGGCAAGCCCAGCGACTTTCAGCATCGGGATGTCGTTGCTCATGTCCCCGATACAGGCCACCTCGGACATATCAACGCCCAGACTGCGTGCAAGCTCCTGCGCCGCGTACCCCTTATTTGCATCGGGATGCGTGATATCGAGGTAGTAATCGGACGAACGATGGACACTGGCACTGCCGTCCAGCATCGCCCCGATTTCGATCTCCATGCGCTCAAGCAACGCGTAATCGGTCGACGATCCCATGATCTTGCCGACATCAGCATGGAACGCCCCGAAATCCGAGACCACAGTCGGCGCTGTCTGAACGACCGCCTGCTCCCTGGCGACATAAGCCGCACCCGGATTGTGGACCAGCCAATCGTGGCCACGAAACAGCCACGCGTCGACTTTATGCACGTCCAGCATATCCAGCGCCGCCGAAACCGCCGAAGGCTCCAGAGACAGTTGAGACAGAATAGTTCCATCCGGTGCCGTCACCAGACCACCATTCAGTCCAGCCCGTGGAGTATCGATCCCCAGCGGGCCGAGAAACATCTCCATCCCCCTGGGTGCGCGTGAGCTGACCAGACACAGCGCGATCCCGGCGGCACGCAACTTGCGCGCCGCCTCAAGGGTTGCTGGCGACAGGGTCTTAGACTTCGGAACCAAGGTCCCGTCGATGTCAGACACCACCAGCCGAATGTGCTTCGCGGGCGCGCGCAACCCTACCCTCGCCGTCCGGAAGTCGACGTTCAAGGGACGAGCCTTAACCAACGACGACCGGTTCGCGCCAAAAGCTCGTCCGCGTCCTTCGGCCCCGCAGACCCCGCTTCATAGAAGCAAAGCGGATCGCGACGCTCTGCCCACGCATCCAGCGCCGGCTGCACCACGTTCCATCCCGCCTCGATGTTGTCGGCGCGCTGGAACAGCGTCGGATCGCCGATCATGCAATCGTAAATAAGGGTTTCATAGCCCGTGGTCGGGCCTTCGGTGTACCAGTCCGAGTAGTCGAACTTCATACGCACGCCACCAAGTCGCACCGCAGGCCCGGGCACTTTGGCCGAGAACTGCAACGTCACGCCTTCGGTCGGCTGAATATGCAGCACCAGAATGTTCGGCGTCAGCTGCTCGACCGGCGTCTCACGGAACAACGCATAGGGCGCATGCTTGAAGTGGATCGCAATCTCCGTCTTGCGCGTCGTCAAACGCTTGCCGGTGCGGATGTAGAACGGCACCCCGGCCCAACGCCAGTTGTCGATCCGCAGCTTCATCGCAACATACGTCTCGGTCTGCGACGTCGCCGAAACCTCGTGCTCCTGCCGATAGCCCGCCACCGGCGCATCCCCGACATTGCCTGGCACATATTGCGCCCGCACGATGTCTTCAGGCTGCATCGGATGAATTGCCGACAGCACCTTCGACTTCTCGTCCCGCACCGCGTCTGCCTGGAACGAAACCGGCGCTTCCATCGCCGTCATCGCCAGAAGCTGCATGATGTGGTTCGGCACCATGTCACGCAGCGCGCCCGTGCCTTCATAGAACCCGCCGCGTCGCTCCACACCCACCGTCTCGGCGGCCGTGATCTGCACATGGTCGATATTCTGGCGATTCCAGAGTGGCTCGAAAATACCATTCGAGAAGCGCAGTGCGAGAATGTTCTGCACCGTCTCTTTGCCCAGGTAATGATCAATCCGGTAAATCTGGCTTTCCGTCAGCGAATTCAACAGCCGCGCATTCAGCGCCTTTGCCGATGCAAGGTCGCTGCCAAACGGCTTTTCGATAATGACGCGGCGGAAATTATCCTGCTCGGACGTCAGGCCATTCGATCCCAGGTGATCGACGATGGGCCCGAAGAAGCGTGCTGCAACCGCCATGTAGAAAACTGCGTTGCTCGTCCCGATCTTTTCAGACAGCGCCGTATACGTCTCGTCTTCTTCGAAGGAACCACGCAGATAGCTGACATGTTCCATCATCCAGGACCACACGGTCTCGTTCAGAACAGCCGCTGCGGTTCCACGTTTGGCGACGAAATCGTCGATCGCCTCACGGAACTGCGCGCGCAGACTTTCTGTCGTCATGTCGGCCCAGTCGACCGCCGTGATCGAGAAAGACTCGTTCAGCAAACCGGCAGTCGCGAGATTATAGATCGCAGGAAGAAGCAGCCGCTTGGTCAGATCTCCGCCGCCACCAAAAATGACAAAACTGCATTCAGGGGCCCGCTTGGGTTTAGTCTGATCCTCAGCGCCACTCGCAATGGCAAAGGAAGACGCAATCAATCCGTCCATGTCCGCCTTTTCCTCCCGTTTTTTAATCGTGTAGTGGTGCGCCCGCACAAGTCGGGCGCACCGTAAGGCGGATTACTTCTTTTCGACGTGACCGCCGAAGCCGAAGCGCATGGCCGACAGCACCTTCTCGGCATAATTGTTGCCGGTGCGCGAACGGAAGCGCGTGAACAGCGAGGCCGTCATCACGGGAACAGGAACTGACTCTTCGATGGCCGCTTCGATCGTCCAGCGACCCTCGCCCGAGTCTGCAACCTGGCCCGAGAACTCGGACAGGGATTCGTTCTTCGACATGGCATCGGCCGTCAGGTCGAGCAGCCAGGATGCGACGACACTGCCGCGACGCCAGACTTCAGCGATATCGGCCATGTTCAGGTCGAAGCGCTGATCTTCCGGAAGCTGCGGCGAATTCTTGCACTTCATGACGTCGAAGCCTTCAGCAAAGGCCTGCATCATTCCATATTCGATGCCGTTGTGGATCATCTTCACGAAGTGACCCGAACCAGCAGGACCGCAGTGCAGGTAGCCCTCTTCGGCGCGCGGATCGAGACCTTCCTTGTCGCGACCGACGGTGCGAACCACGTCGCCCTTGCCCGGTGCCAGCGCCTTGAGGATCGGATCGACATGATCAGCAGCGTCCTTGGTGCCGCCGTACATCATGCAGTAACCGCGCTCCAGACCCCACACGCCGCCGGACGTGCCGACGTCAATGTAATGGATGCCCTTGTCCATCAGTTCATGCGCCCGACGGATGTCATCCTTGTAATAGCTGTTGCCACCATCGATGACGATGTCGTTCTCTGACAGCAGACCCTTCAGTTCCTGCACGCAGGCCTCGGTGATCTCGCCAGCCGGCAGCATGACCCACACGATGCGACGCTCATGTGTCAGCTTCTTGGTCAGATCGGCGACGCTGTCGGCCTTGATCCCCAGACCGTTCTCGGCGCGCTCTGCAACCTTCGAGACCGTCGCTGCATCACGGTCGAACAGGACGACGCTGTGCCCATGGCGGGTCAGACGAACCGCAATATTTCCACCCATACGGCCCAGGCCGATAATGCCGATCTGCATGAAACTCTCTCCTGAAACGGGCTTTCACGCCCGTAAAAACTCGCGCCGCACGCTGCGGCACCTCATCATATTAAAAATCCCCCTCCGGCATGGCCAGAGGGGGATCCGCGATCAGATCGCCGCGACGATCGCTGCACCCAAAGCATCAAGCCCGGCCTTCAGGTCGCCCTTGATATGGACGCGCAATGCGCGACGGCCACGCTCGGCCAACACATCGAAGTCACCGCGTGCCTGCGCCGCCTTGACGACACTGAAAGTGAATTTCTCACCCGGCACAGCCACATCGGCCGCATCGTCGGTCGTGATCTGCAGGAACACGCCGCTGTTCGGGCCGCCCTTGTAGTCCTGACCCGTCGAATGCAGGAAGCGCGGTCCGAACTGAGCGGCGGTAGCCACTTTCTTCGCGTCGCGAACCTGCGTCTGCAGGCCATGCAGCCACTCACGCGTCACAAGATCACGCTCGATATAGGCAAGCAGACCGACGTAATCGCCAGCCTTCACCTTGTCGAAATGCGCCTTCAGGATCGACGCCGTCGTGCCACCCGTCAGTGTCGCCGCGTTCTTGTCGTCCGCGAAGAACGAGAAGTTGCCGTCGGTCGCAAACGGGCTTTCGGGAGGCAGGCTTCCGGTCTCGTTATACGCGGTGGTCAGCTTCTTGGTCTCGATCTTGGACGCTTCCACATCCGGCTGGTCGAACGGATCGATACCAAGGATCGCACCGGCAACCGCCGTCGCAATCTCCCACTGGAAGAAGGCCTGCGTGATCTGCAGCGGATTGCTCAGCCCGATCGTCACGACCGGCTGGCCAGCTGCGATCAACGCCTTGACGTGCGCTTCCTGCGTCGGGCACGGCTCTGCGTCCAGACGCAGATAGGCGAAGACGCGGTCAGCGCCATAAACGCCCGGCTCGCCGGTCTTTTCACCGTCGAACGGCACAACGCCCGTGCCGATCTTGCCGGTCGATTCCGCGAGAAGCTGTTCCAGCCACGCACCGATGTCATAAATCTTCGGCGAAGCAATGATCGTGACCTTGTCGCGACCGAACTTCGTGGCAGCAACACCCATGAACGCGCCAAGCTGCACGCCCGGGTTCAGCGTCGCCGGAACCGAAGCCGCGCTGGCCTTTACGCCATGTTCGGCCGCTTCCAGCAGACCCTTGATGTCGTAACCGGCAGCAGCGGCTGGCACCAGACCGAAGTTCGACAGCACCGAGAAGCGGCCACCGATCTGCTTTTCACCGTAGAAGATTTTCCAGAAGCCATCGCCCTTGGCGACCTGCTCCATGTGCGAACCCGGATCGGTCACGGCAACGAAGTGCGATCCGACCTTGTCGCCCACAACCTTTTTGGCGGCTTCGAAGAAATACGCCTTCAGGATGTTCGGCTCCAGCGTACCGCCCGACTTGGACGAAACGATGAACAGCGTCTTGGCCAGATCCACACCCTTGGCATAGGTCGCAACCTGCTGCGGGTCGGTGCTGTCCAGAACATGCAGCTTCGGGAACCCGGCAATGTGGCCGAACGTCTCGGCGAACACTTCCGGTCCAAGGCTCGAACCACCCATGCCGAGCAGCAGAACGTCCGTGAATCCACGGGCTTTCACGTCTGCCTGGAAGGCCTCAAGCTCACTCAGGGCTCCAAGGCGATCCGCAACGATATCGAGCCACTTGAGCCACTTGCCCTCATCCTTGCCGGTCCAGACGCTTGCGTCCTTCGCCCACAGCTTGCGGATGGTGCCAGCCTTGCGCCATGCATCGAGTTCAGCCTTGTAAGCCGTCTCGATGTCGCCTGGCAGCGCGATGGACTGCGAGGTCAGCGCGTCGCCCAGAAGCGCCGTCTGCTTGGCCGCAACCGAACCCAACAGAGCATCGAAAGCGTCTTCGAAGGATGCGCATCCTTCGGTGACGAGTGTCTTGGTGACGCCGTCGAGGTCGAGGCCGAGGCGCTCGGCTTCGGCCATCACCTTTTCCGCGCCCGCGACGTCTTCGGTCAGC
>Ga0157365_10000092_pt1 | contig 43452 bp, 46 predicted proteins | sample AttsexASBM3_FD_111478 | JGI IMG/M metagenome (GOLD analysis project Ga0157365, IMG submission 111478) | Fungus gardens microbial communities from leaf cutter ant in Ribeirão Preto, State of São Paulo, Brazil - Atta sexdens ASBM3 | ecosystem: Host-associated > Fungi > Mycelium > Unclassified ...
TAGGTGCGCTTGTTTTGACGATATCTGTTTCCAGGAGCGAGCAGATGTACCACACTGATGTGTTCTCCCTTTCAGGCTACAGGAGTGTTTGGGCAGCTACCCGAAGGCGGCCCTCTCAAGCTGCGGGGCCATTGGTGGTTGCCATAAGGCAACTGACTACCAATAAACCATATCAATACATGAACGTTAATGTCAAAACCAAACTATCATATTTGGTTGGTACTGGACTTAATTCGCTAATTAACAGGGAGACAAAGATGGAAAGTATCAGTAATGCCACCATTCTAACCTTAGCAGTAACTATCTCTTTGGCTGCTATTGATTTTTTCTTTGGGATTCACGGAAAGTTGAAGGGATTTACTAATGAAAGGACTTCGGTTTACAAAGAGAGATATTTTCTCTGGAAGAGAATAATGATGAGCCATCCGATGCTAAAAAGATAGCAAAACAAAAAATCGAAAGAGAAAAAATTACCTCGAGCTAACAAAAATAAAAAATGTTTCTTTGGCTTCACTAATGCTAGAAATCCTGATAAACAACCCCATTCTTGACACAAAGAAGGATACATCTATCAGAACGGCTATTGATTGCTTGGATAAAAAAGTAATTATCCTTAGCCCATCAGAAACCAAAACCACACTAACACTGAACCATACTCATTTCCTTAAAAAAAGAACATAAGAATACTTCGAGTATTTTCCATATCATTCTTTCCATCATTTTCTTTCAGGCTTCTTTCTCTTTGGTAAAAACGAAAGATCACATCCCTTCAGCTTTAGCCACAGGATGCATTTCAATCTTCGTGCTAATCAAATATACATTAATATCTTATCCTGTACTGGGTAGCTTCATTGACTATAGAAAAATTATTGCTGCATTGAAATGTTCACTGTCTCTTACATATAATTTATGTAGTCTACCTAAGTTAAAATACTTTGAGTTTTTGATAATTTAATTTAAGAGTTATGCGTTTTATGTTGAAGAGTTTTAAGGTGTAATGACTTGAGTGAGCATTTTAGATGAGACTTTAATTAATAATAAGCTTGAGGTTTCAGTTGCAGTCTGAATTATTTTTCTGGTCGGGCTGCTTGTACCTACACATTCCTGAATGTTCTCATGACAATGTTTGCCACTATACCCCCGGACATTAGAGTTCGGACCCTGACTAAGAATACATACCAGGATACAAAATTGATTCCCCATTTAGTCATATTTTTTCATTGTGTTTGCTCTACTCTCTATCATACGATGAGTTTCGGGAACCGTGTTAATGATGTTTTGAGGAAATCAATTGGTTCATTCCTCCGATGTTCACTTAACCCGTTTGAATACCTTATCCGTGAGGGCCAGCGTGGATGGAGGCATATGCATGGGGTGGATGAATGACTATCCACATATTCGCTGCACATCTGCCGCGCAACGCTGTGGACAGTCCTCTACAACCCACGTCAGCAGGGGCGTTGAAATGACTGACTACTTTTTAATCACGACTGCGATTTAAAGCCTTTTAAATTAGGTCCGGATAATGATTCACTCCCCTTCCCTTTCAGAACGCCTTGCATCTGCCAGCAAGTCAGTTAACACTACTGTTTATAAATACAGCGTTATTTATGAGAATAACTATCATGTTTTACGCCTTTGAGTTGATGAAACCGGCGGACAGTCCGTCGTCCAGCTACAGGCCTCTTTATCTTGAACGCATGCCCTGCGGCTTCCCCTCGCCCTGTCAGAATTACGCCGAACAGGAGCTGGACTTAAATGAGTACCTGGTGACTCACAGGGCCATATTTGATACGCCATTTGTGCGTAATGCTGAATCTACGTTAAACGAGAGTTCTTATGTTGATTGATAACAGCGTCTGGCTGATTACTGGTGCCAGTAAAGGTCTTGGTGAAGCGCTCACGCGTATGCTACTGGCACAGGGTTTCAGAGTGGCCGCTGCCGTACGCCGTCCTGAAGAGCTGGCTGAACTTTTCGGCCAGCATGACAGTTTGCTGCCCGTTAAAATTGACCTGAGCAGCGCTGATGAGATCAAAAATGCGGTTTCATCGGTTATCGATAAATTCGGACGCATTGACGTACTGGCTAACGTTGCCAGATACGGCCATCTGGGTTACTTCGAAGAAATTTCTGAACAGCAGATTCGCGCTCAGATGGAAACCAACTTCTTCGGCACCGTAAGGCTGACGCGTGAAGTGCTGCCATACATGCGTAAAGAGCGCAGCGGCTACATTGTTTCCGTTTCGTCTACCTCGAGTGTTAAGGCGGTTGAGGGGAGCAGCGTATACGCTGCATCAGAGTTTGCATTAGAAGGCTGGATGGAAGGGCTGGACCTAGAAGTCAGTCGGTTTGGTATTAAATGTATGATCGTTGAACCGGGTGCTTTCAGAACAAACTTCTTTAAGGAAGGCTCGTCATTTGCATTTTCAGAGCTTGAGATGGACGATTACAAAAACGTGCGTAAAACGCTGCACGGCCATTTTGTCGGTTGGGACGGTAAGCAGGATGGTAACCCGGCAAAATTTGCAGAAAACCTGCTGAAGGTAATGAACTCTGACAGCCCGCCTTTGCGTCTACTGATAAGCAAGTCAGCAGTACCCGCGATTGATGAGTATTACAAAAAACGCTATGCCGAGTTTGAAGCATGAAAGGACGTTTCGACAGACACGGTATTTGATGAATAATCAGAAAACGACAGCCTCGCGGACGGGGCTGAAATCTTAAGACTGGGTCAGTTTTACGCCTCCGGCCTGTCTGATAATAACTATCTGTAGTGGTCTCTATATGAAATTACGAACTGAAAACGCAGGAATGTCCTCCGGGATGATCCTGCTTTTTGCTGTCGCCGTTGGCGTAGCCGTAGGTAATCTTTACTGGGCTCAGCCCCTTCTTGCTAACATAGCCGCTGCGCTGAATATATCTCAGAGTGCAGCAGGCATACTTATTACCGTTACACAGCTGGGCTATGCCTCGGGCGTGTTTTTCCTGGTTCCGCTGGGAGACGCGCTCAATCGTAACAGGCTAATCCCGGTAGTAATGGCAGCAGCATCCATTGCGCTTTTCGGATGCGGTGTTGCTCCCGGATATGCATTGCTCATGCTGAGCCTGACGGCCGTTGGTTTTCTTACAATATCAGGCCAGCTTTTAATCCCTCTGGCGGGCGATCTCGCTACTGATAATCAGCGCGGACATGTCATTGGATCAGTTACTTCCGGTGGACTCACCGGGATTTTGCTTTCACGCACCGTAAGCGGGATGTTGGGCGATGCAATGGGATGGCGCTCGATATATTTTCTTGCTGGAGCCGTTACGCTGTTACTGAGTATTATTCTGGCTTTACGTCTTCCCCGTGAACGCAAAACAAAAGCAGTGGGCTATGGCAGTCTTCTGCTTTCAATATTTACGACGGTTCGCATTCACCGTTCCGTCCAGATTACTCTGGTGCTGGGCGCATGCTGTTTTTCAGTCTTCACTATGTTCTGGACCAGCCTTACCTTTCTTCTCAGCGCAGCCCCCTATTCCTACTCAACGACTCAAATAGGTCTTATTGGGTTTGTTGGTCTTGCCGGTGCTCTGGCAGCACGCCGCGCAGGTAAGCTGCATGACAAAGGGTGGTCAGTTGCCGCAACCGGTGCAGGACTTCTGCTCGGTATCATATCACTGGTAATCGCAGGCGTTTCGAATGGCTCCATTTACCTGCTTCTGCTGGCAATACTACTGATCGACATTGCGATTCAGGGCATTAACGTCCTGAACAGCACACGGCTATTTACCATTGTACCTGAGGCAAGAAGCAGGCTTAATTCAGCATTCGTTGTCTCCTGCTTCCTGGGTGGATCTGTCGGTTCGATGCTGGCTGGAATTTTATGGCAGGCGGGCGGCTGGTATCTGGTCACTGCAGGTGAGCTTATACTGATGGCGGTCGCCCTGATGTTTTGGATTTTTAACCGCTCAGTGCTGAAAGTTAAGCAGCCAGTGAAATAGAACAGTCCAACGTGAAAGCACCGCTTTTATGCTGACGTCCGCTGATCGCCCAAAGCGGAACATCTTTGATCTTCTAGTTTTATTTTTTCTCCATCAGACCCCAACCGGCAGGCCCGAAACTAATCCCTTTGCGATTCGGCGGAGCTTGCCGGCCTGCCGGTTAGCGCAATCGAGTGAATGCCCATTGAACTCACTGTCAAACCAAGCGGCAGATTTTCCTGTACGCATTTGCCCAGAGCAAGAGATTCACCTAATCAGGACCATTTCTTCCTCAAAACAGGCCAATGACAATGCATGGACCCACTGTATAATTGCTAGAACTATGAGGGGATAATATGAACAAGAATCTGTTGCAGCTTTGCTATGAAGGCGATTTCGGTGAAAGTTATATCCGAAGCATGAACGACCAGAATGGCTTTTTGGTGTCTCTGTCCGATGTAGTGAGAACACTTGCTGCTGAAAACCGAAAACTGGAAGGTAAAAATACAGCCAACATGGCGATTATCCTTCAGGCTGTCATTAAGACACTAGATCCTGACGAGCTTAAAAATATTCCTTTAGTTACAGATGGAAATTCAGCAACTGAAGTCTTTCTGACAGAGCCGGGGCTTTACCGGGTTCTCGCACAGGATACGACACCGGCAGGAAAGAAATTCCAACGCTGGCTTTTTCATAGTGTTTTACCCGCGATCCGTGAATTTGGTGTTTATCCCCCACCTGTCAGAAAAGAACGCTCAGAACTAAGTGCTTTTTGCCGATTCCCTTCAACAAACCGTTCAAGCTTTAGTGATGGAGATTGAAAAACGTGAGGCTTTAGAGAGTCGTGTTAACGAAGTGGAGGTTAAAGTTAACTCTCTATCAAATCTACGCCATCTGGATAATTTTCGCAGTGTTTCTGACCGTTTAATCGAGGTAGGTCTTCAGGACCTTTCCGAGTATGAAATCTGGGTATGGTGCGAAAAGATACGTAGTGATCGTGGTTCAGAAAAAGTGCCATGTCCTTCAGGAGAGCCGATTAAGAATCTTTACCCTTTAGCAATAGTTGATGAGGCAATTACTTTTTACCAAAAGATTATTTCTGCAAGGCATAGAAATTAATATCGTAAACCTCTCTATTTAATGAGGAAATACCCCGGGGTAAAACTGTGCAGACAAACGCCGGGGTGCCGGTATAACATCTCCGGTATAAACCGCCACAGCTTGCGCAGCCCTCTGTGTTCAGATGAAGACTGGCACCGGAATTCGGCCAGAAAAAAAACCACCCTGAGGGTGGCCCGGTCTTAGCGCTGGTAAATATTCACCGTTGTGTGGATTGAGGTATGAACCTGCCAACCTCCACCATCAGCAGGATGAATCAGAACCAGAGCGAGAAAAAGCGCGACGAACACGCCACTCAGTTTTTTATTCATTTTATCCATTACCGCCTTAGCGGCTAGATGGGCGCTGCTTAAACCGGTCATCGGATTACGGTTCAGGCTATCAGGATATTGCAAAGATATACGCCACGTTAAATATCATTCCACGCACACAAAATCCGATGCCAGGGTGAGAAGCCTGCTGCATGGGCCATATCCAAATGTTCCTATGAATGCTCCGTAAGTGCAAGTCTGTGCAGTATTTTCTTAAAAAAAGATCACTGCACTTTATTGATAATTGACCTGATTTTAACTGCATATAAGTACAGTCAAACAGTGACAATCAACTTATTTCCAAGTTATTTATCCGCAAAACTCACCTAAATGTGAAGTAAAAAAGAGGACAAAACGTTGCCTTTTTTTTCGTCCCCCCTTATACTGCCGATCAGGATATTGCAAAGGTATACGTATCACGTTGAGCCAATGCAATGAAGCAAGCTGCGTGAGAACAGGTTGCTTCAAACGACCGTGTGTGTGAGAACACTCTGTTGACCCGCAAAAATGCCGCCTTCAGGCGGTTTTTTTGTTCCTCCACGCATCTCATTTTTCTTAGATTGAAGACAAAGTTTTCGACTGAGTTGGAGACGATCTCAGCGCTCATAACATCACATGAGAAACGCCAGCATGCGTTGCCTCAGATTAAAATTAAGCGCATTCAGCCGACTCGATCAGCATAAGCTAGTTTACATAGCTATTCAGGAACACTCGGGAGTGATAAACCGGGAGGGGACCGCTGGTACAGGGCGTTATCAGGTATAAATAACCGCAGAGGGGACAAACAGATTGTGGTCTTTAATACCAATATCTCAGCGCTTCCATCAGCAATATCGTCAAGGCCGCGATCGTTAGCACGCTGCAACAGGCCACCGCCATCGGGTACCAGAGCCTTCTTAGTTTAACCCTGCATGCACCCGCCATGAGCTTTTGTGATTCAAGACTCATCCTCGCTGACTCTTCGCTGAGTTTCTGTGTCTCGGCAATCAGTCTTGCAAGCTCCGCATTTACCTGGCCTCTGTTCTTTTCGCCCATATAAGATGCCCTTATCCGTCAGTCCGTTGTCAGTGAGAGTCACTACTTCGCGCCCTGTCGTCTGAAAATTTTTGCTGACCAGCACTGCATATGTCATCGGGTACGGAATAAACAAGACTTTCAATGCGTTTTCAGGCGATCAGCGCGCAGCCAAACGGGTAAACATACTAGGTGACGGGTGGTCGCATACGTCAGACTGTGCTTTATCGTATAACACCCAGAATCAGCGTTTTTGCCTTTGCAAAATCATCACTTCACCAGCCCCCGTCTCAATGTCAGTGCTCCTTAAATTCAGCAGGGTGTTAACCGGCAGCAGAACCAGTCACTGCCTTAGTTAATATCAGAGAGATTGGAACAAAGGTATATGCGAAGTAATCCGCTAATACCTGAAATGGCACAGCGGCAATATTGGGTCCTGTCTGAACATCCCCTGGTCGATTAGTATGTCATCGAAACGGAGATGACATTTTCCAAAGACCCGCCCGTCTGTGATCCTGACGGGGTCACACAGATGCGATCACCTGTTGCAGTGTAACGTCAGGATTCGCTCTGAGCGTCTGTCTGACAGGTCATCTCTATGTCGATGAGTATGAGCGCCACAATCCCCTAATGCCATCGCAATACTTCCTGACATGATGAAAATATTCGCGCCAACGCATAGCTGCACTGATTGCAATTCGGCTTACTCAGGGAACTGAAAGACGTTGGGTCTCTGTAAGCGCCTGCATGCGTGCGGTCGGACACCAGACTTAAACGGTGATTTTAATAGGTTAATAGCTTGAGTCTGCTGAGCCAGGCATAAATTACAGATTGGGAATCTTTCAGACCAAGAATAAACTTGAATTTTTTGTGGGTAGCATCAATGCGATCATGCGGCTTATGTCGCAGGGAGGCAGCGACTAGGAACAATTAAGCTATTTGTTCCTCACTCCATTGGGAATGTGGAAATTGCTTGCCTCGAAACTCACGGCTAATTAAGTAATGCAAGTGAGATTTATACGAGACTAATATAATTAGCTATCCATGGAAAAACCAGTTTTCAGGATGCTTGAGCAATCCGTTCAGAAAGAGCAGAGCACCCAGACCATGATAATCAGCGTGTTGCCCATTCAGAAAACCTCCTTGTCCGTTTTTTAATTTTTTATAGACCAAACCACGATTTTAACTTCTGTATAAGCCCCGCCGAACCTGGTTTATCGCTATTTTCAATAGCATTACGTGGCGAAATATCTAAGGCTTCATGCTCATTTTGAGTCACAATCCGTTCACGTCGGGCCTTGGCTCTTCTGTCCTGCAAACGACCCATTTTAATTTGCTCTTCGGTCATATTACCCGCCCAGACAATCGCAGAGCCTCTCACCCAATAGTGAGAGCGACACGCGAAGCTCCAGTTACCGATAGAAGGCTTGAGTGAAATGGTTTCGCCATCAAACAGCATCTGCCAGTCAGTCGGCGATAACGGGGTAAATACTTTTTGCCCGCATCCGCACGCACAGAGATGCACGGCCGTTGAGAACTCCATCGCCAGATAAAGTTCCCCAACCTTCAGACGCTCAGGAAAATGATCGACAAAGACGTGGGACAGAGCTTTAACTCGCATTTCTGACCTCACTGTTCCCCAGCTCATTGAGGTTTGTGACATACGTGGAGTGAAGCGCGTCAGTGTTGTCCGCATAGAAACCGCATAACCGTTTCCACATCCCTACGGCAAGCATCGCGTTTAGCGCGTTGAGGTCAGCTATCTGTATATTTGAACGATAATCATCGGGACCTGCATTTTCCGACAGCGGTAATGTCCGAATACCATGGTCATGATGTGACTTAGTTAAAGCCGTTACGCGGCATACTCCCCAGATTTTTTGCGTATCATTCACGATGTGAACGCCCATGCCAACATCAATGATTGATGCTGAGCTCCCCTTCAACTGATTAACCACCAGTGCACGGACATCCGCCCGATCAACGCTCAGAAACACATAGTCATAGCCTTCGAGCTGCCCGACGTTTTCGGCCGTTATCATACAGGGATGAGAGACGATCCCACGGTGAAGCTGGCTATAGGTTTCATACAGATAATCGACCTTTTTCAGGGCCAGTTTTAACGTTGATAAGGGAACCGCGCCGGGGTAACGGAATGCGTTATGCTGATGAAGCGTATCCCCGTCGTAAAGGTGAATTTGTTTTACCGGCATTTTAGCGACCTGATCCAGTATATATGCCCCTGTGCCACCTAAACCCACCAGCGCAATTTTGAGTCCTCTGAACTTCTCAGTTTGAGCGGCAATTCCTGCGCGTGACGACGCCGTGTCGGTATAGACAAAGGCACTCTCTTCTTCGACAGCCTCCACTGGCGAATACGTTTGAGCCGTTAAATCTGAATCTATTACCTGTGCATGACCACTCAACATTGCAACGTATAAAGTGACTTTCTCATAATAATCAGTGTAAGCCCCGGAACGGGGCTTGGCGGAAAAATAGTGATGCGCTATGAGACCGGGCATCAGCTCTCTTTTTTCACTGTTATTTATGATTGAAACCAGAGGTTGCCCTTGTGAATCACAAGGGGTGTCACCGGAAAAATATGCTGTATGGTCAGGGGGGACCATCGCAATGTCCGCAGCCAAATCCAGCGGAAAAATTAACATCCCCTTCTGAACTTCCCTTGTCACATTAACATAGGGAACATCACTGACCAGCAAATGGGCCCCGTTTACAGAGAGGTTATACCCTTCGTTACGTAAACGAAGGAGTTGAGGGCTACGATTTATCAGTTGGTGTGACATTAATGTGCATCCCCTGTTTGGTTTGAAGACACTGGCCATCAACTAAGTTTTTGAGTGATGGATCACCATGGCCTTTAGAGTAGGTCACCGTATATTGGGAGTTAGGGCCACTCACAGCGTCAGGGAATTCCAGCCGCACAACGTCCCAGTAGCTGAGATAATGAACATGAACCACCTTAGGTACGGTATTAACGTAAACCTTGATATTGATTTCGGCAGTGGCAAAATGCTCTACGCCCGGACGAGTGAGATCAAACAGGTCCCGGTCCCTGATGAGTTCATCTTCTCCGCCGACTACAACCAAATAGACATCGTTATTCTCAGCATGAACCCCGGCGAGCTTTTTGAGTGTCAGCCCGCTGATACAGGTCCCTCCCCAGTCCTGGGCCTGGTCATTAATGAAAAAACGAAACGAACGATCGCTCTTAAACGCTAAAAATTTTTCAACGCCGGCGCTGCGAAGGTCTGTGGTTTCACCAGGGTTAAGTAATTCGAGCATCCCGTTATTCAGGTACTGGAACAGCAGATAATCATCTGCAGGTCGCAGCTCACCAGCTTTGAGAATCTGTTCACCGGTGGGTACCGGATCCTCAATAACAACAGGTCGATACTGAAGCTCCTCATTGCCAATTAGTATCTGATAGGGACCGTGATCTCTTACCGGGCGGCCACCTGAAACAGCCGCGTTTACATCTTCAATCTCTAAATCATTCAATTGCGTCATGTGGCAGTCCTTAACGTGATCAAGTGGTATCAACTTAGCCGGAACCTTCTGTTGCCTGATCAGACAACACCTTAGCCCTAAAAAAACGACCTTTCGATCGTTGCCTACCCAGACAACAGTGGACATAAATCCAAACCCGTTTATGATAAAAACATGAAACGATTACTGTTGTCTGCTCAGGCAACAGTCTCTCCTGGTCTTTTAAAAAATGCAAGAAGTTGAGGTAAAAAATGGATCTGGCAGGTTTTATCGCCACCATGCGTGAAAGAAATCAATTAAGTTTCAGGGAGTTGGAAAAAAAATCAGGTGACATTGACCATGCATATATATGGCGACTTGAGAAAGGAGATCGGGCCGCGCCTTCAGCAGGCGTCATTGATCGACTGAGTAATGCCCTTGAACTCAATGAAAGGGAACGCAATATCTTTAAATTGCTGTCGAACTCAGTGACCATTGAAAATACATTGTATTCACTGATGCTCTCCCGTCTGGATATTGATTGGGAAGATTTTGAAGATGTCGCCACAATGAGTTTCAGGGGTGAGCGTCCCGATACGGAAGAAGCCTGGCTGAAACGCATAAAGCTTATTCAACAGATGTGAGCCTGATATAAATGGATGAAACGCAGGCAATTAATGCAGCGAGAAGGCTGTTAAAGGAACAGGGAGCCACTCAGGCTCCCATTGATGTTGAAGCCCTTGCAGTTTCTTTAGGGTTCAAGGTTTCCAGAAAGGAGTTACCCGAAGGCGAAGCAGGTAGCACTTTTCAAAAAAGAGGCCAGAAACACATCTTAGTCAATCAAAAAGACGGACTTCACAGGCAGCGCTTCACCATTCTTCACGAGATTGCCCATCATGTTCTGCAATTACCTTCAGTGCATGGCGCCAGCCTACCTTCAGCGGGACTGGAGTGCTTTAAAAGCAGACCACCCGAAGAAGTATTATGCGATACGTTTGCAGCCGAGTGCCTTGTGCCCTGGCAACTTATCCAGCCTCTTGCAACGTTAAGCGATTTCACTTATGAAAATCTCACCTGTTTGTCGGATCATTTCCAGGCTTCAAGATCCTGTGTGGCATCCCGGTTTGCCCTCGCGTCAAAAGACCATCTGGCATTCGTCGTGGCTGAAGAGGGAATAGTTCAGTACGCCATCACGTCTCAGGTGCTTCGTGAGGCAAGGATCTGGATCACAAGGAACATTAGCCTCCCCCGCAATTCAGCCGCCGCCAAAGCAATGAGTTTGGGTTCTGACCATGTCATTACCGCTGAACTAGATGGGCTTGACTGGAGTGCAAGTGAGAATGCAGGACGCTTTGCCTGCTATGAAGAGTCCTCTTACTATGCCCCAAGGAAGCAGACTCAATCCCTCCTTCTCTTCGAAGAGATCGTTAAGCCTTCAATTGGTTCGCAGCGGCAGTCACGCAGCGAAGATGATGAACGGCTTGAGGAACTGTCAGGATATCCTGGTTGGTCTAAATATCGATAAATGTATGAGCAAGGGAGCTGCAGAGTTGTTCCCTTGTTTAAGTTCCTGAGCTGTTTTTTCCAGCACCATTATCAGTTTTTCGCACCTGTAATGCGTTTTTGTACAGTTCGGCATTAGCAAGCTGACCTACACGGATTCAGATGCCACCAGAGTAAACGCCAAGAGTGACATAGCTAGTACCGCCCCTAGGACTGGCGGTAGCGGAAGTGGCTGCTGATTATTTTCGCTGTCAATCCGGGATACCTGCAGCCGTAAAATCAAGGATTACCCGCCCTCGCAGGTTACCCTCTTCCACACGACGATGTGCGGCGGCTGCCTCTACGGCTGGGTAGCCCCCTGCGACCCTCATTGGTAACACCCCTTCTTCAGTGAGTTTTCCTAGTTGAGAAAGGGCTGCATAATCCATAATGCGTTCCCGGACATTGACAAATACCGCCTTAATTTCGCGTTCAAAACCGTCTGTGTCGCCAGGACGAAGCGTGATTACCGTCCCGCCAGAACGTACGGCGGGAATTATCTGCTCCCCCAAGCCAGCTGTATCAATCACGGCATCCACACCATCAGCACAGCTACGGAGGATCCTTTCCACAAGCTCATCACCGCGAGCAATCATCTTGCTCGCACCCACAGAGCGCAATAAAGATTCATCTGCTGGCGATGCAACGGAAAGCATGGTGAGGTGGCGATGGCGCCCCAGTGCAACAGCAGAGGTGCCCACAGCCCCAGCAGCACCGGTGACCAGAACGACAGCACCGGATGGCAAATTCAGCGTATCCAGCGCAGTTTGGGCTGTTAAGGCATTCATCAGAAACGATGCTGCGGCCGGGAATGTTGCTCCAGCAGGTACCGGAATTACGGATGCGGCGGGTAAACACACGTACTCACTATATCCTCCGTAACTGCCAAAATTATCCACTACACCCGTTACCGCCTGGCCAGCAGAGAGCCCGAATGCGATCTCCACATCATCACCTATTTCATCAATCATACCGGCTATGTCCATACCGGGGACATACGGGGGCTGTGCTCCGGTAAACCAGTCTGCCAGGGAACCGTCACGGACCATGATATCGACGGGATTTATCCCTGCCGCACGTACTTTTATCCGCACCTGGCCCGGTAAAGGATGGGGTGTCGGAAGCTCTACGAGGTTCAGAACGTCAGGGCCTCCATAGATGTTAAGTCCGATTGCATACATGTTAATTTCTCCTGTATAACGGGTTAACTCGACCCGCGAAATGGTTGTGCGGCGCGTACCTGAAAATATGGACCTGCCGAAGGCTGCGCCGATCCTCTGCGACGGTATTACCACTTCTCTCCGCAGCGTATCTGGAATATTGGCCCGGCCAGCCGCGTGGGCGTGATCGGGCTGGGTGGTCTGGGTCATATGGCAGGTAGGCTGGCCGTGACGATGGGAGCCAAGGTGACCGTCATCAGCCGTACAAAAAACAAAGAGGAAGAGGCAAAAGCGCTGGGCGCGAAAGGCATTCTGTTTTCCTCTGATCCGCAGGCATTGCAGGCTTCGGCCTGCGCATTCGATTTAATTATTGACGCTGCGCCCGTTAAGCATGACCTAAATATCTACACTCCGCTGTCAGATATTGGTGGCTCATTGGTCATCGTCGGCCAGATAGACCTCTTTGACGGGTTCTCTGGTCATGGGAAGCCGCCGCGTTGCTGGTTCGTTAATTGGTGGTATTGCAGAAACCCAGGAAATCCTGGATTTCTGTGCGAAGCATTATGTCTATCCTGAGTGCGAAATGATTAATATCGATCAGATTAACGATGTTTTCGCCCGTCTTGAACAGGGAGATATGGCGCACCGTTTTGTAATTGATATGGCATCACTCAGCACAGAATAAGCGCATATCCTGAAGCGGTAGCACATGTTTGCTACCGCTTATTAAACATAAATATAGCAGTAACCAACTGCGCAATTAATGAATTTTTTTCATTTTTCTATTCTGATAGCCGCTATTAACAAGCTGGTCTATTCTGTTAAAAATAGTTGAAAACGATCTGTGATCGAGTGGTTGATAATGCTTCTTTATTCTAAAACGCAATCGGTATTACCTGCCCTTATGGGGTGGTTAGTGGTGGCCTTGATTACGATATTCCCAGCTGCGGCAATTGCACGCCATACACAGGACAATCCTATGAAGTTACGTATCATTCTCGACGACAAAACGATTACCGCGACCCTGAATAACAGCCAAGCAAGCCGTGATTTTGCAGCACTTTTACCACTTACGCTTACGCTGAAAGATTATGCCGGTGAGGAGAAAATAAGTGATTTACCTGACCGATTGGACAATACGGGCTCCCCGGCAGGCACGGCCGCGAAAAAAGGGGATATCACGGTTTATGCCCCGTGGGGAAATCTGGCCATTTTCTATAAACCACATGGCTATGCGAGCGGCTTAATTAAATTAGGTCAGTTAGATAAGCCGGACGATTTGCCCATAAATCCCGATGTTTATAGCGCTAGGTTTGAACTGCTGAGTGAGTGATTATCACCCATATAAACACGTCATCGTCATATCCATCACTCTATTGTGTCAGAATTTTATCACCACGTTAGGTTAGTACTTTTTGTTCCGGTAATGGATTTGACGTTCCATTCACAGAAGGAGAGTTAAATGATCCACTTAACCTCTGTTGCAGCATCACTATTGTTATTTACAGGTATGTCTGCATTCGGCGAAACAGCCCTTCAGATCAAAAGAAACTGTCGCAAACCGGCTCTCGTGCAATGATTGCCGAACCCGCGGATCACTTTACCGGGCGTCCCTATATTGACCCGCTCTTTTCTCCGGTAGCCCCGCAAAGAGCGGAAGCAGCCTATTTCACCTTTGTACCCGGTGCGCGTTCGGACTGTTATACGCATCCGCTTGGCCAGACACTGGTTATCATCTCCTGTACCGGCTGAGTCTAGAAATGGGGTGGGGAAAAGGAAAACCATGCTGCAGGGGACGTCATTCAGTGCCTCCAGCGTTAACCACTGGCACGGCGCAACGGACAGTACCACCATGATGCATATGGCTATTCAGGAATCGAATAGCAAAGGTGAAAATGTAAATTGGCTTGAAAAAGTCAGCGATAAACAATCTCTGCAAGCAGTATAAAATCAATGTTAAACAGGATATTCCTGGTCATTGTGTCTTTGTCATTGATGAGCGGATGTGCTTCCCACACTACGCAAAACAGGAGTTCGAAAATGAAATCAGATGATACTCTCGCAGCCGTTGCTGCAGTCGCGCCCGCAATGGCTGCTTATGCTAAACGATTTATTGAAAAGGATCTCTGGAATCGTCCGGAGTTATCGCGTCGCGACCGCAGCCTTGTGACGATTGCGGCACTGATAAGCCGTAATGATACCATTGAGCTGCCCGACTACCTTAACGTGGCGCTAGACTACGGCGTGAAGCCTGCTGAAGTCGCTGAGACCATCACCCACTTAGCGTTTTACGCAGGCTGGCCAAACGCCACATCTGCGGCCTTAGTAGCGCGAGACGTGTTTTCGCAGTGCAAAATCAATACGACGTCCTTGCCGGGTGAGAATGTGGAATTTCTTCCTTTGGATAAAGAGGCGGAAAACAAGCGTGCCACCACCGTCGAGTCAAACTTTGGCAAAGTATCGCCTGGTGTGGTGAAATATACGACGGATGCGCTTTTCCTTGACCTGTGGCTGCGGCCAGGCCTGGCACCACGAGATAGAAGTCTTGTGACCGTCAGCGCACTGGTGACTAACGGACAAGTGGCACAAGTGCCTTATCATCTTAACCGGGCGATGGATAATGGTCTGACCCAGACTCAGGCATCAGAGGTATTGACTCAGCTTGCCTTTGTGGCAGGCTGGCCAAACATTTTCTCCGCATTACCCGTATTTAAAGAGGTGTTCGCAGACAGAAATCAGGCCTGACGGATAACAGGTTATAAAGGCCATGCTTTTTTCATAGTATGGCCTAGGGCAAAATAACCGATTGTATTACCGGGTAGTGCATTCAGGGATGTTTGTAGTGGCGCAGTGCGTCTATAGCCAGCAGGAAGGCTTTCGACAGATTTCGGTTTTCCGGATAGTAAATGTAGTCCCCACCCCAGTATGGACACCAGTCTTCAAGAACGCTGATCAGCTCACCACTGGCGATATGTTTTCCAGCGATATCGCGTGGAACATGTGCCAATCCGTAACCTTGCGTTGCGGCCTCAAGATTCTGATAGATAAGGCTGAACACCAGCTTACCACTGACTTTGAAGTTCAGGTTTTTCCCTTCTTTTTCATACACACCCAGACATACAGATTAACATGCGTAGGCAAACGCAGATTAATGCATTTATGACCGATCAGTTCGTTTGGATGCTTGGGATAAGAGTGGCGGGAAGAATAGTCAGGAGAACCCACGACGGCAAAACGCACATTCGGGCCGATAAGCACTGAAATCATGCCACTGGATAATTGCTCACCTAGACGCGTTCCAGCATCAAGCGGCCTGACGCAATATTTGTGAGAGCATAACCATCAATCATCTCGAGGGTGATCTCCGGATATTCCTTGAGAAGTGGCTCAAGTTTCAGCCCGATAACAGAGCTTATCGCATAATCCAAGGTAGAAATGCGCACAGTACCGTCAGGTTTACCGTTTAAATCCTTCAGAAACTGTAACCGGTCTTGAATGCCATCAATTTAGGGCCACAGATCATCCAGCATAGATTGCCTGAAATCGATCAGCGCAATGCTTCGTGTAGTTTGGGTCAGGAGTTCCATACCCAAACTAAATTCTAAGTTCGCATACTGTGACTGAGCGCAGACTGTGATACGCCTATGTAAGCCGCAGCTTTAATAAAGCTTTTTTCACGCATGACCACAATAAACGTCATCAAGTCATTTAAGTTTTCCCGTGCCAATCCTCGCTCTGACTCATGAGATTTTCTCATTACACCATCCTGAACTATTGTGTTTTAACATTAAATGAATTCAAGCAGAATAGCTTTACTGAACATTAACTGCCTTCAAATTAAGCCAAAAGCGCAGGAGGGAAACATGCCACATCTTGATCTTCATTTTAACCCGCGTGAATTATCCGATGAAGATATTGCAAAGATGGCTGACGAACTCTGCAAGGTACTGAAAAGCTATCTGGCGACTTCAGAAAGCGCCATTTCGATTGCGATGACTCGGGTTTCGGCAGATGACTGGAAAGACCGGGTTTACGATCCCATTATTGCCCCTCAACTGGGCGCATTATTTAAAAAGCCTGGCTATACACTTTGAGTATCATCGGGCTGTGTTGAGGTAACGATATGGTTAGATATGATTTTAGCGGCAAGGTTGCGTTAGTCACAGGCGCTGCTTCAGGAATGGGCTTAGCAACGGTCAGGGCATTTTGTGAGGCTGGTGCGACAGTCGTCATGGCGGATATTCATCAGGATCTCTTATCCCGTGAAGCGGATGCGCTGAGGGTCGAAGGTTATACGGTAAAAACGGCTTTTTGCGATGTGTCTGACGAAGAGCAGGTCAGGAATATGATTGAAGAAACCGTTCAGGAGTTTGGTCAACTTGATGCTGCCTATAACAATGCCGGTATCCAAAGTCCGATAGCTGAAACCGCAGATGCCAGCAGTGAAGAGTTTGATCGTGTCAATGCGATCAACCTGCGTGGCGTCTGGAACTGCATGAAACATGAACTTCAGCAAATGCGTCGTCAGAACAGTGGTGCGATTGTTAATTGCTCCTCTCTTGGTGGTCTGGTCGGAATTGCCGGTCGAGGTGTTTATCATGCGACCAAGCATGGCGTACTGGGGCTGACGAAAAGCGCCGCGCTTGAATATGCCGCGCGGGGAATACAGATTAATGCAGTCTGCCCGGGCATTATCCGCACGCCAATGGTTCAAGATATGCTCAGCAGTCAGCCAGAAGCGATGGAGGAACTGATGAAATTACAGCCGATCGGGCGTCTGGGCGAAGCGAAAGAGGTTGCCCGCGCGGTATTGTGGCTATGCAGCAGTGATGCCAGTTTTGTCACCGGACAGGCACTGGCCGTGGATGGTGGATATACCGTTCAGTAACCCTGTATAGGTGTTCTCCGCGCTCTTAGACCTTAATGATGAATGAGAGCGTTTTCGTTAAGTCCGCATCCGGATAGGCCAGTTCATGCGTTATCTGCAGTAATGTAGTCCGGTTTGCGCTGATATTTTAGAATGATGCCGTTAACAGAGTGGAGGTACTCTACCGTGGAATATTCAGTATTAAATAACAACCTAAAAATGCCGATGGCGGGATTTGGCGTTTTTCAGGTAACCGATAAAGAAGAATGTAAACAATCTGTATTGAATGCGATTCGTATCGGCTATCGTCTTATTGATACCGCCGCGGTATACGGCAATGAAGATGCGGTGGGTGACGCCGTTCGTGAAGCCATTGCCGAAGGGTTGTGCACCCGCGAAGAGCTGTTTATAACCTCAAAACTGTGGGTACAGGACATGGCCAGCTACGAGACGGCCAAAGCAGGTATTGACGCTTCGCTGGAAAAATCGGGGCTGGAATACTTTGACCTCTACTTACTTCACCAGGCGATGCGTGACTATTTCAGCGCCTGGCGTGCGCTGGAAGATGCCTATGATGCCGGTAAGCTTAAAGCAATTGGGGTATCCAATTTTTATGCTCACGTGTTAGCCAACTTCTGCGAAACCGTCAGGATCAGACCAATGGTCAATCAGGTTGAACTACATCCTTATTTTGCGCAACCTGCAGCGCTTGAAACCATGAAGTATTACAACGTTCAGCCGGAAGCATGGGCGCCATTAGGCGGCGGAAGGCATAAGCCGTATGAAAATGAGATGCTTCAGGGAATTGCTGACGCCCATAAAAAAACCATAGCCCAAGTCGTTCTACGCTGGAACGTTCAGCGTGGCGTTACTGTTATCCCCAAATCTACTCATCAGGAACGCATTGCAGAAAACTTCGCCATCTGGGATTTCTCATTGACTGGCAGTGAAATGGAGCAAATCAGCTCGCTGGATTTAGGCTACGTTGGTGATGCCGTAAAACACTTTAACCCTGAATTTGTTCGTGGTTGCCTTGGTGTTAAAATTCATGACTGAATGCGATTTTAGCTGAGGACTTCTTCGCATACTGAAGTCAACGGCACTTCGGTCTTTTTCACCCTGTACCGGGGTGAGAATGTTCAGTATTTGGTGATGAGCAGTTGATTGATTTCAAGCTTCAACATCCGATCCTGATTAATCGACCGGTAGTCATTACGCCGCAGGCACTCGTCTTCGCCTCCCTTTAGAAATAGTGCTTAATATTCTACCGGAAAGCCATAAGGAGAATTTCCGAAAGAGGATGGCGAGAAGGTCATGGACGAAGCGGGTTAGGTAATCTGTCCACATCAAAATATCGGACGCCTGTTTACGCTATGCGGGCGTCCGCTTCACATCCTGAGACATCCGACAAGCTTTTTATGTCTTCCGTAAGGACGAGTGTCGTGCTTTAAGAGTCAGCGAATACCTGGCTTCGTCGTATTTGGTTCTGGTCTTCCAGCAGCGGTCAGTGACCCTTATCCATTTGAAGGCCAGACCCCGGATGGCTGATTGATACGATTTCCCTTTTTCTCGCTGACCCTGGTAATAAAGTCTGGCCCAGTATGATGAATTAACCTTTTTGGCAGCCCATTCAACAAAAGCCTGCCGACGAACTTCGCACACTGCCATCTCCAGTGAACCTAGGATTTCTGGCCACTTCGTTCTCTCACAGGCACATTTCCTGCGTAGTTTTGTATTTCTTCAGCGCTGTTAAACCGGTCACGGTTATCACCAAATGCCGCAGGCATACGTGGGGCAATACACGGCCCCATGCGAGGAAGCGATTTGAACAGACCTGCATCTGGCAAGGTGTCAAACAGCGTTTCGATTCGTTCGTCATAAGTTTTGATGATTTCACTTACGCCTTTAATTGGTGTCGACAGTGCATTAAACATCAAAGCATTAGCTTCTGTAACACTCGGGTCTGTCGTCGATGGGATCGCGTTATCAATGCTCACAACACGCTGCTCGGTAAGCGCCATTGCGCGGCCACCTTTGGCATGGAGAAAGTTGTGGATTGTCTTGCGCCTGGCCTGATTTAGTTATTGCAGACTGGGCCACCGTATAATCAACTCACTCAAAAGTAAGCTACCCCGATGTAAGAACCATACCAGTGGCTGAGGATAATACTGTTTAAGCGTGTTGATTATCCGGTTCACAAAGCGTCGTTTATCTTCAACCAACTGACGACGTTGGTAAACCAGTTGCTGGAGTAACCGGTTATCCGCATTGTCGGGTTCAATAGCTTTTATGCTATGGGGGTAACGCAGTATTAACTTTAATGCCAGCTCGGCATCCAGCGGATCATCTTTAGCGACGTTGGGCGAGAAGGCTTGCCGGTAACGAGCCAGGGACCATGCTTGGACGGGGAAAACGTTGATAAGGGATATTTTTGAAGATTAAATACCACGGGCCTCTTCTTAAGTTCGAGAGCTATTACGATTCAGTCTTTTACCTTCTCATGTAACTCAGTAAATCAGACATCAAGCGCTTCTGTAGTATGTTCAATCACATTGAACACGCGTTCAGCGTTGTTGAACTGAACGCAGACGTCGTGTTTTTATCTGCCCACTCCAGACCAACATGTGCAGCAAACTGATTAGTCGCAGTCATCACCAACTCCTTTTCACCGGGGATTAGTATGCATTCCACGCTCTCCGAAAGAAAAATAGCCAGCAATTTATCTGCATACCCTGAATCACTTCAAAGTGTAATTCTAAGAGTGCGAATGACTATACCTCGCTCATAGCCGACCCTCTGGAGCTATCTGATGTCCGCTGCGTACCCAAGCTGGGTGAAAACGATTTAAGCTTGATACGTGAACGCACAAGAGGCTGACGCCAGCGCATTTACGTAAAATCTGCATCATCTTTCTATGCAAATTTTCTAAGAAATTGTCTAAATGCGTGACCTTCAGTCAGCAATCATAGTTTTCACACAGCCTGTGCCAATAGCGGACACACAACATTGGACAGGATTATGAAGAACACTTTAGAACTACATGAGGACGCCTGCAGGTTAAACTTTTGCTCCGGCTGGTCTTGTATACCGTAAAGCGTCCACTACCAACCGGAAAGCCGGTGAAGGCTGTCGTCGGCTCGGATAATACAGGAAGTAACCCGGGAATGGTTCGCACCACTCTTCAAGAACACGTATCAGCCGTCCTTCTTCAATGTGTGGTGCAAACTCTTCTTCCGGCAGCGAGGCGATACCCGCCCCCATCAGCGTTGCCTCAACCATAGGTGGGGTCGTGTTAAAAATCAGCTGTCCATCTACACGCACGCTCTGTAGCTTGCCCTGCCTGATAAAATCCCAGGTGTATATTCCCCCACTGGACTGCATGCGCATATTGATGCAGTTATGTTTCAGCAGATCGTGAGGCTTTTTGGGCCGGGGATACTTTTCAAAATAGTCTGGTGAGGCGGCAACAGCGACGCGCAGCGGTGGGCTAATTGGTACTGCAATCATGTCTTTGTCTATGGTGTCACCCAGTCGCACGCCCATATCAAAACGATCCGCCACGATATCGCGGAATCCATAGTTAATATCGTACTCAACCTTTATGTCCGGATATTCCTGCAACAGTGGAGTGATTTTCGGCAACAGCAGCGTTCGCAGCACATGGTCTCCGCAGGTGATCCGTACCGTTCCTCCCGGCTTGTCACGCATTTCAGTCAGCTCATCCAGCTCGGATTCAATTTCATCAAACCGGTGCCCGATGGTATTAAGCAGACGTTCGCCAGCTGCGGTTGGAGAAACGCTGCGCGTGGTGCGGTTCAGCAACCGTATTTCCAGCTGTGCTTCAAGACCGTTAATCGCCTGGCTCAACGCCGACTGCGTCACGCCCAGCAAAGCGGCTGCGCGGGTAAAACTCCCTTCGCGCGCAATGGTCACGAAGTACATCAGGTCGTTAAGGTTTCGTCTGGCCATGGTGCTAAGCTTCCGGTCAAAGAGCCAGTGTTAATTAGCATAACTTATAAGGCTATTCAGTATAAATAAGCTAGTCACCGCAGGCAGCATTACGGATGATACCTGCCATGAAAAGGCAACGAATTGAACCCTGAACCTCCCCCGTAATTTTACGTAAAAGGATTATCTGTTATGACCAAAAACGTCGATTCCCAAGATGTGAAACTGCCCGTCGATACGGACGCACACCGACGCACCCTGCTTAAACTTACCGCAGCCGGTATTGCGGCAGCGGGAGTCACCGTGATGTCCCCAGCTGTTGCACAGGCGCAGAAAGGCCTTACGCTCACCGACAAGTGGGACAAAGTCTTTCCGAAAAGCGTTCGGGTTGATCACCGCAAAGTGACGTTCAGCAACCGCTACGGCAACACGCTTGCCGCCGATATTTATCAGCCTAAGAATGTCACTGGAAAACTTCCCGCTCTCGCAGTGGGCGGCCCTTTTGGTGCTGTTAAAGAGCAATCATCAGGGCTATACGCACAGACCATGGCAGAGCGCGGTTTTATCACGCTGGCGTTTGACCCTTCATATACTGGTGAGAGCGGAGGAGAACCGCGTAATGTCACTTCACCGGATATCAGCGTAGAGGATTTCAGCGCAGCGGTTGATTGCCTTGGCCTGCAGCCGAATGTTGACCGTGAGCGCATTGGTATAATCGGTATCTGCGGCTGGGGTGGAATGGCACTGAGCGCAGCAGCGGTGGACAAAAGAATCAAAGCGGTTGTTGCCAGTACCATGTATGACATGACGCGGGTGATGTCTAAGGGATACAACGACAGCGTCACGCCGGAGCAGCGCGCGCAGACGCTTGCCACTTTGAGCCAGCAGCGCTGGAAGGATGCTGAAACAGGGAGACCGGCCTATCAGGCCCCTTACAATGTGCTTAAAGGTGGGGAGGCACCATTCCTTGTTGAGTATCATGACTACTACATGACCCCGCGCGGCTACCATCCTCGCGCCGTTAACTCCGGAAATGCCTGGACACAGACTACGCCGCTGCCGTTCATGAATATGCCCATCCTAACCTATATCAGTGAAATTTCGCCGCGGCCCGTACTCTTTATCCATGGAGAAAAAGCGCATTCGCGCTATTTCAGCGAAACGGCCTTTGCAGCAGCAGCTGAACCCAAGGAGCTGGTGATCATTCCGGATGCTGTTCACGTCGATCTCTACGACCGGATGGACAAAATTCCTTTCGACAAACTGACCGCTTTCTTTAGGGAAAACCTGCCCGCCACAGTATAAAGCGACCGGACTGAGCGCCGCTCTCATCTCCGCATCATTCATCCTGACCGCGCAGAGGCTATTCAGTGCGCGGTCGCCCATTTTTAAAATATGAAGAATACCCTATGAATTCAGCTCTATCAGAGGCCTCTGAGGGCACTGCACCGTCACATGAAGCGCCCTCATCCTGGAGTGGTGTCTTTGCCATGTCAGTCTGCGCTTTTGCACTAATCAGTTCCGAGTTTATGCCAGTGAGTCTGCTGACGCCCATGGCAGCTGATATGCAAGTTACAGAAGGCATGACCGGACAGGGGATTGCCATTTCTGGCCTGTTTGCCGTTCTAACCAGCCTGTTTATATCAGCGCTCGCCGGCAGCCTTAACCGTAAAACGCTGTTGCTGACGCTGACCTTTGCCATGGGTGTTTCCGGTGCCACTGTTGCGCTCGCGCCTGACTATCTGACGTATATGCTGGGTCGTGCGCTTATTGGGATAGTGGTCGGTGGCTTCTGGTCGATGTCAGCGGCAACCGCAATCAGAATGGTGCCCAAACGCGACATACCGCGAGCGCTGGCGATGGTTAATGGTGGAAATGCGCTCGCGACCGTTGTGGCCGCGCCGATGGGCGCATGGCTTGGTGCCCTCATAGGCTGGCGTGGCGCTTTCCTGTGCCTTGTTCCGATCTCACTTATTGCTCTGGCATGGCAATGGAAAGCGCTGCCGTCAATGCCCTCTGCCGCACGTCCGCCCGGGTTGGCCAGTGCTTTTAAAGTGTTTACCCTGTTCAGATATCCGGGTGTGGTCGCAGGCATGCTGGCAAGCAGTCTGCTGTTTATGGGGCAGTTTGGCCTGTTTACTTACATACGACCGTTTCTGGAAACCGTTACTGGCGTACACGGAACAAATATTTCCCTTGTCCTGCTGGTGATAGGGGCGGCGGGTTTCATCGGCACAATATTAATTGGTCGGGTTCTGCAGCGCGCGTTCTATCCGACGCTAATTGTCATTCCGGCTTTGATGGCTTTTACAGCACTTGCCCTGATTGAATTTGGCGATTCTACCGGTTTAGTCGTCGCTCTACTTGCACTCTGGGGCCTTACAGGGACTTCGGCACCTGTGGGGTGGTGGGCCTGGATTGCACGGGTATTCCCGGATGATGCTGAAGCCGGTGGGGGATTATTTGTTGCCGTTGTCCAGATGTCTATCGCATTAGGTTCAACCGCCGGCGGACTACTTTTCGATCACAGCGGTTATCGTGGCACCTTTATCGCCAGTTCAGCAATCCTGGCCGTCTGCGCTTTACTTACCGTTTTAACAGCGCGTCGATCTGCATCACATTGAGAAAAAGGCCATTTAAACTTGAGTGTCTGCTGTTCGCTGTGAGTTCAACGGGTCGATGCAGACTATAGTTAAAAGAACGTATTTTTCTTTAAAAGAGCAATGGTGTTAATGCCATTGCCATCAGACCCCAGCCGCAGGCCTGAAACGCCGCTTCTGGCGGTTCGGTGGAGTTTACCGGCTAGCCGGTTAGCGCAGTCGGGCTGACGACCCGGCCTCGTCGGGGAGCCAGAGGGGGCCATTATGGTTTAAAGGGCGTTGTTCCAAAATGAAGTTAAGAGGAATACCACTCCCCTTTACCAGCTCTTCACAGAACTTATCAGCATATTGCGACTGATAACCTTTATAGAAAGCACTTACTCCCTATAGGGGATAGTGAGAGAGGAAGTAATTATCTGGCGAGGGGGCATAACCGGTGCGTCAGCACCGGCGTTCACTCGGCCCGGAGGGCCTGCCCGCGGTAAAGCCGTGCGCGAATACTGCTGCAGGGCCACGATCGGCCCCGCATTTAATCTTTAGTTTCCTTCCCATTCCGCCTGGTAATGCATCTCCGCCGAGCATACCAGTGATGCAAACGTCACATCCCATCTGTGATGCCCTCCTGGTCACAGAGGTGCATCAGGTTGGCAATCAGATTCTGAACAACCGTATATGCCTCGTCTTCCCAGCCATCAAGTCCGGTACGACGGGCAAATACCCATAGGCTTCAGCGGGCCCGGTCGGTATTACCTCAGATTAGCGCCGGGCGTACCGTCGTCAGCCATCCCCGCAATCTGCTCAATGATATCCATGTGCACCAGTTCATCAGGTGGGCTCGCGACTGTGCTTACGTTTCGCTTATCCAGTGATAAAGTTTGCTGTGTAGTCATGTTGCTCTCTATACAAATCAATCAGGTCTATGTTTCTGTTAGGCTCCGACTTCGTCGCGGAATTCAGGGGCGGGATAGGCAGGGTTAATACCCTGCCTTTTTCAGTCCGTTATTCAGGTTTGTACGCCACCAGTCGGACCACGCGAACACCCGTACCCGCAAACATGCCTTCCATCGGCTCAGACCAGCTGCAGTCCCAGCCCGGCAGCAACCCTTTTTTATCGCTACCCGCAGGCAGTATCGCGCCCAGGCGACCGCCGTGCTTTACCAGCTCAGCCGCAGCATTGAGATGCGCCACGGCGCGCCCCTCGCTGTAAGGTGGATTCATCACCACCACATCAAAACGTTGGCGCGTCTCCTGCGCCCACTGCAGAAAATCCCCCTCAATCACGGTGTGGCCTCTGGCTTCCAAGACGCGGCAGTGCAGTGGCGAAATCTCCACGCAGGTCGTCCCATCCTTCGGCATCAGGTCTGCAAGCCCACCCATGCCCGCACTCGGCTCCAGGCAGGTTTCACCCTCGCGGATGTCCACCTCATCCAGCAGCTGCGCGGCAAGCGCCCCCGGTGTCGGGTAAAACTGGTGCGTTTTCTGCTCCGGCAGCGCGCCGCTCAGCTGGATATCCTGAATGGCCGTAGTGGGGTCATAGTCGAGCTCAAACCAAGTAAACGCGTTTCTGGCCATCTTCACGCCGCCCAGGCTCATCAGCACCTTTTCAGCTTCCGCACGTACGGCTTTATCAAAATCCATCAGGTTCTTGAAACGGCGATTATTAGTGTTCGTCGTGATAGGCGGTCGCGGCTCATCCCAGCGGTTGGGCTGGAATGACGTGGTGCGTTCGATCTCCAGCTCACTGAGCTCTGACAGTACAGAAAACGGCAGCAGGTTCGACTGCAGCGCAAAGCTCTTTGCCTTCGTGCGCGGCTTATGACGATGCTCTGCCGGGATCGCCGCCGGATGCAGGAACACCAGAATGTCATTCAGCCGCCAGGCCATATCGGGATGAATTTCAAGGTGCGCCGTGCCTTTCATGAAGGCTTTCACGCGCAGCGCCCCGCCATCGAGCGTGAGCCATTCACCGGCGCGGCTTCGTGCAATCTGCAGGATCTTGTCCGTGGTGCGGTAGCTGGTGGGATCGCGGCCCATGAATTTAGCGATCACCTGGCGCAGATCATCAATGTAGCCGGTGCGCTGGTAGTTATTGCCGCCCCACTCGTCGTACACGCGCGCCATGATCATGCGCTTGCCAAATCCTTCCGGGCGGTTAGTGACGTGCTCGCCGGAGAGGTTGCGGAAAATACCGTCAACGCGCTCAGAGAAAAACTTCTCACGCGAGAACAGCAGCTCTGACAGCGTGGCGCGTACCGTTTTTTCTTCAAAATCCGGCGTTTTCATCTCGCGGATCTGCTCATTCCATTCATTGCGGCGGTCGTTAGGCATGTACTCATACACGTCAGTGAGGTTTAACGCCTCCTGCCAGTAAGCAGAATTCAGGGACGCCACCGCACTCGCTGCGTCAAACACCTCGCGCACGGAAATGCCGTAGCCGCCCCGGTGTCCGCTTAGATTGCCGCTAATAAAGTGTCTCACAGCAGCTGAATTCTCAGCACTGGTCACGGTGCTGGCTATCTCGCCGATTTTCGCGCGCGCGTGCTGATAGCGCCCCAGCAATGAATCCACCAGATCGGCCTCTAGCGGTGCAAAAAAGTTATCGCCCAGCAACTCCCCCGCCCCGTAGTGATTGCCCTGGCCTTTAAGAAAAGATGATTCTTTAGATTCTTGAGCCGGGGTGTTGACGTTCTGCTGTGACATGTTGTTTCTCCTGTTCAGGGTTAAGTGATGTTTCTTCGAGTTCCTTCGCCGTGAGGGCAGAACGGACGCGCGGGCATCAGGCTGAACGCAGGGGAAAACGGCAAAGCCGCAGCCCGCAGGGACCGGATGCAGACGTTTAGCCAAGCGGCCCTTGTGTGAGGCCGCCCGGGTGGCAGATTTCTGCACGGCGGGGAAACTCGATGTTCAAAACAGGACGGCAGGAAACGAACAGGGCACAGCCCCAGACGGCGGCAGTTTGCCGGTCCGGTCAAAAGCGGCCACGGCTATATGTGGGCAGTGAGCTCGCCAGCCTCAGCTGGCTGCAGGAATGGGAGTGGAAGTAGCCATCAGACCCCAGCCGGCAGGCCCGAAACGCAGTCATTCGCGGTTCGGCGAAGCTTGCCAGCTCTAGCGGTTAGCGCAGTCGGGCTGACGACCCAGCCAGCCGGGGAGCCGAAGGGGTCAGCAAAATGTGGAGTTGAATATCTAAGGTGTACCAAAAGCGGAAATCGTTAACTCAACTTATTTTCAATTTTGGAGTAGCTCACCAGAACACTAAAAAATCTCTCATATCCCATTCTACACCGATGTATCAGGCAATCGTATACGCAGAACATGGCGATGAAAAACGCGTTCTTAGGTCTAATTGTTGGTTTTTTGGCAGACGGCATTCAAAAGAGCACAAAACGCAGTTGAAAAAATCATAAAGAATTATGTAAAACACTGTTTATGCATTTCAACTTCACCCGCCACCCTTTTCAAATAGAGAAGGGAAGTTCTCTGTTGAGATTTTTCAATTACAGCAAGGATGTAATATGTACGATGATAAAACATTAGCTTTTGCGAAGAAGCAAGAGCAAAAACTGATCGATGCGCTGGGACATTGCCGTGAGTATACTGTTGCCAGCACTGAAGCCCGAAAAAGAGATGATTACCAGCGAGACTATGCACGAATTCTTTACTCATCCTCATTTAGACGGCTTCAGGGGAAAATGCAGCTTTTTGAAGTTGATCCTGAGAAATTTAACCGGAACCGCTTAACCCACAGCCTTGAAGTCGCCCAGATAGCACGCAGTATTGCATCAGACCTTGAACTGCAATTCCCCGTGGTGGTTGAGCTGGCAGCCCTGGCCCATGATATTGGAAACCCTCCATTCGGGCATTCTGGCGAAAAAATGCTTAATACTTTATCTGCGAAAATCGGTGGATATGAAGGTAATGCACAGGCGCTTCGTATCTTGAGAAAACTCGAGAAGAAATATGCCCGCTGTGCAGGCTTAGATCTCACCTACCGCAGCTTACTGTCTGTCATCAAGTATCCAAATACAAAATCCACTTCAGATAAATTCATTTATGATGATGACTATGCCTTCTACAAGCAGTTGCTGGAAGATAATCAACTAGACATGAAGGCTGGCGAAAAAACCATTGATGCGCAGATTATGGATCTCGCCGATGAAATCGCCTATGCAGCGCATGACCTGGAAGATGCGCTCAGCAGGAATATGGTGACTATCGAAGATATTGAGTATGAATTCCTCAAGTCACCAGACTACAACGCTGCTCTTGACCACTTCAATGAGATTGTCAGTACATCCAAGAAAACTGCATCTGAGGCAAAATTACTGAAGTCGTCAGAAGAATTTGCCATCATTTTTCGTAAAGAGCTGACGTCCAATATTGTTAACCGTCTGGTCATGGATATTGGCGTTGTTGAAAGTAAAAATGGTTATGAAGAGCTTGGGTACAAAACGTTACAGGAACTTGCTGAAGGCCTCAAAAAGCTGCTTTTCAGGGTCATTATGCGCAAAAGGAACATACTGACTTACGAGTTTAAAGGAAATAAGATCATCAGTGAGTTATATGCGTTTTATAATGATGGTGATAACTATAAGTTTCTGTCACCTGAGCTTAAGTCTTCGTTAGAAGATAAAGATCCAACAGAGTTCGAAACTAAAAAAGCGAGGGCTGTGGTTGACTACATTTCAGGCATGATGGACACATTCGCCGTCAAGGAATGGGAAACTCATTGTAAGAATAACACCAACGATAGACGTCTGTAAGGCAGCCTGCGCGAATTGCTTTTAGCTACAGTGCAGCGTTCGATTTTGAGACCGTTCGATATCCTGCCGGAACAGCATCTTTTTCAGCCCGGCAGGATTTTCAATGCGTTTAGCAACAGCTTATGTGTTTACGCCGCTAATTTTCGGCCTTCCAACCGCTAAGCATGAAACTTATGCTCTAACTGTATGGCATAGCTTAATGAATAGTGTATTAGATTAAAAAGAGTCGGTCTGCTGGGGCAGTTAAGAGGAGCATCATAGATGAGAGTGATGACTGCTGTGTGCCAAAAGCGGAAGTTGCATGAGCAGTTATATGCTAAAAGTGGGATGCCTAATATCTGGTAGCCGCAGGATATTTTGTCATGGCTCACCCTGTCCCGGAATGAGCCTTTTTCGCCGGAGGTAATGTCATTGCAGAATCTTAAGATCGTGCCTCGCCTGTTGCCGGACGTTCGTGCAGGCAAGAAGCTTCATACCATTCGATGGCGGGAACGCGAGATTGTGCCGGGCCCTATGCTTTACGTAAACGCGCAGGATGCTTTTGACTCGGTCATAGTCTGTGTCACGCACGTCGAAAAAATGCCGCTTTCTGACGTTGCCGCCAGGCTTGGAAAAAGTGCGAAATGGCCTGATGCTGAACTGTTGGAAGGGATGCGTGAGCACTACCCGTCCATCGAGATGGATTCAGAAGTTACGCTCATCCACCACTTACCGCCTGCGGCGTATGTTCAATCATGATAGGCGTCATATTTATAAGGATCAGTATGATGGCGACACAGTTCAGTCATTCAGAAGACAGTGATGATATCTATAAAGCCATAGGACTGGCCGTTTCACGCGTGATTTCTTCAGGAAAGTCTGTGAACAGAGAAAATATTCTGGCGCAGCTTAGAGAGTTGGAAGAGCACAGTGTGGACGGTACGAAAAAAATTATGCTGATGCTATCCGCGAAGTCACTCAGGAAAGTGAGTAGCGTTTCCGTAAAAACCCTACAGGCTAGTCAGGCGGCCAACGTCCGAATTGCTCACAGCGTACCTCCAATTCAGTCAGCAATGTTCGCTGTGTGCTGTGAGGTCAACTGATGGACGCAACACAGCGAAACGGGGAAATTCCCGTAAACCCAAAGTGCAAAAAAAATCCTGTACTGGCACACCGCGGGTGGTTTAGGGGTTCACAATACCGCTTACTGTTATACTCCGTCAGCCGATGCTCTGAATTTTCTGTCTCTACTCAGTGTCTTGAACAGGTAAGAATCCAGAATTTCTTTACGATACGTCCAAACCGACCACTCGATAAAAGCATTCTGTATCAGCTTACCGGCCTAAATATTATCCAGCGCCACCAGCTCTGACCCGTTATCCCTTCATATCTGTAGTGGATATCCACGGCTCGTTACTATTATTTGCAGAATCCTTAGCATTCCCTGAGCCGTGATATTCAGATAGATTCTAATAGCCATTACATTCCGAATAAAATCGTCCACCACTTAAAGATACGAAAGCGTCGGCCATAGACCAGCATATCAAGCATCAAATCGTTGGAACTTATCTGACCCGGCGTCTCAGATGTTACCAGCGAGGAGGGTTCTATATCGGCAAATGCTACCCTTATGAGGGAAAATAAGTTTCAGCACGAATTAAGTCCAGTGAACATTTTTGTGATACGAGAAGTTGCCCTGCCTCTGCGACACTTTAAACAGCTTCTTCAAACCATTTCGGGCATAGCGCTCAGCACGATGAATGGAACCTGGCGACATCATTTCCTACTCTTGCATGCAGTGTCCTCCCCCTTTCCTAATCCAATAATAGCAATTTTCATTTTTTCGGATCTCCATCCCACTAAGAGTCACTGAGAAGGTGGCGCTGTAAGAGTGATTTTGCGGCAAGTTTGATGAGTCATCTAACTGCCCCATTTTAATGAGCCCTGTTGCGTATCCGTGACTTCGATAGAATATGGCAAGATTATTCCAGGAGGCATTAAGACCAATATCTCCAGTATCAGCGTCAGTTCCTGGAGGCGCCCCTGCTGTCGACAATCGCTGCGGAACTTCGCTGATTTTCTCTGCAGCTGCATCGTCTTCCAACTGAAGGGGTTTGGGCATTAAAGCGGCAAAGTCACGGCTGGCGGGAATTTAATAAAACTCACCATGGAGTGTCTTCCCATCGATAGTGATTGCTATTCGCTTTGCTTCCTCCTTTCTATTAATTTCTTCTGCAAAAGCAGATGAGTCAGTTAGGCCGTAAAAACAGAGACGCATTATTACAATATCATATGCAATGTGATTTTTTAAAGTCATCAGGCTTCATAACAATGGTTTCTCAATATATTTATCAAATTCTCAGGCACTGATTGATAGGTTTATTCAGGATAAATAAATAAATTTTCCTCATAAATTAAAAGTTAGAAGACTGCGTAATTTTCTGATTTTATGTTCTAATTGGCTAACCATAATAAGATATGAAGTTAACGCCAAATTGCATTTCATAACTTAAGCGGCCTTAGATCGCTCAGCCCCATGTCTTGTTGGTTTTAAATTCAAAATTAATTCCTTTTTAGGTTGGTATTTCTTAACTAATACAATAATTTTATTTTTCGTAATCATGGGAACGACCGCGCTTGAGCGTCCTGCGAAAGCAATGCCGGAAACAATACTGGGGATTATACAGTGGTTTTATGCGCGCAGATTGTCAGCATTGACCTTGTTAGTAATTGCAACATCCATGTGTGGGCTGGTGGCCAACAAACAGCAAAGAATGAAACTGATGTTACCTTCTGAACACAGCTTAGATCCTCCTTAGCACGACTTCAGGCAGTACGTCGAAGATTCCTGAATAATCAGAGGCCATGAAGAATTTATCCCGGGTTGTATAATATTACACAGTAAACTTCTGACCAGTTCTTATCAATTCAAGTTGCACTAACACAACGTACTTCCAGACTATGATACTTAAAAGCAAATAAATTAGACTTTCAGTTATTAAAAGTCTCACTTCAGTGCAGTAAAATATTTTCAAAGATATGATCGGCATATCAAGGTGACAAATTGTGCCGATTAAATACCTTCACAAAAGATTTGGCAATTTCCGTTCATACTCCTGATGAGCAACACTTTGAAATGAGTTTAATATGACCAGTACTATCAGTTCACATAAGCGATTGTTTACGTTTGCCTCATGCCTTGGGATCATCCTTGTTCAACTAGACGTAAGTATCGTGAATGTAGGGTTACAATCACTTCAGGAAGCTTACAACGCATCTGTTTCTGACCTTGAGTGGGTCATTAACGCTTATGCACTCGTTTTCGCCGCGTTAATGCTAAGCTCTGGTTCAGTTGTAGATAGGTTGGGTTCCAAGAAGACCTACATTATCGGAGTATTTATTTTTATTTTTTCCTCTGTATTTTGCGCGATTGTAACATCAATTTATTGGCTCGATATTATGAGAGCGATACAGGGAGTTGGTGCAGCGCTGCTGTTACCCAGTTCTCTGACCCTACTTCGCCAGTATTTTTCAAACTCAAGCGAGCGAACATCAGCCATTGCCATGTGGGCCTCTTCAGGGGCTCTTGCGCTTGTAGCGGGACCCATAATAGGTGGAGCTCTTATAAAATATCTTGGCTGGAAAAGTATTTTTCTAATCAACTTTCCTCTGGGAATTTTCAGCATCGCCATTATTTATTGGCTGGCTAAAGCGGGTGAGGTCTCTCCGAAAAATATTAACTACATAAGCCAAATCCTGATTGCTTCTGGACTTGCATTTCTAACATTTACTCTCACTGAAGCGGGCCAGTTTGGTTGGGCAAGTCCTTTAATTATCACTACTCTTGCTGTTGGCTCTTTGATGCTTATTGCATACATGAAGCGAGACCGAAAAGCTAATAACCCTGTTATTTCTCATGAAGTTATCTCAAACACTCTAATTACCAGTGCGGTGGTAGTCGGTTTTCTCTGTAACCTAGTTTTCTATGGTGCAGTATTTATCTTCAGCATTTTTTTCCAGAACAAACTCCATCTTACTGCACTGGAAACGGGTGTTGCTTTTATGCCTATGATGGCACTTACAGCTCTGGTTAATTTTTGTTCTAAATGGTTTGTTAATTGGCTTCCTGTAAGAACGCTCTCACTTATCGGTAGTGTTACCAGCCTAGTAGGGTTTAGTATGGTAATGATGGTTTCATCGGACTGGGGCGCAACACAACTTTTCATACCAATGATTTTACTTGGTAGTGGAACTTCATTTGCGATGCCTGTAATGACGAATCTGGTACTGGGCCAGGCAACCAATCAATCAGCAGGGTCAGCATCTGCTCTTTTCAACTGCGCAAGACAAATGGGCGGCGTCACCGGTGTGGCAATTTTCGGATTAATTTTAAGTTCTTCAGGTACCGAAGACATGACTGGTGGTTTAAGAATGGTATCGCTTACTGCATCAGTTATAACCGTTATTTGGTTAATTGTAGGCTTCAGAAAGCTCCCTGCTCAAAAGTTGCATCAGCTTGGATGAAAGTAGTTATTAAAGGTAACTTACTTTACTACTACAGAAGTTGCCATTTTATGACTTATTCATAGGAATGATCAGAATGTAATCGTTTTTAATCATTAACCGGAACATTGTAATTATCAGAGGTTAAAATGAAATTCGCTTTAGTTACTGGAGTGGGTCGTGCCGAAGGTATTGGTTTTGAAACGGCACATCAGCTTGGCCAGCACGGATATAAAATCATTATTTCAGCCAGAGATTTTGACAAAGTCAGTACCCTTGCTAATGAATTAAAGGAAAAAGGACTTGATGCTTCTGCATTACAGTTAGATGTTACTGATAGCACCAGTGTATCGAGAGCATTAATTGACATTCAGAATAATTACGGCAAACTGGATTTATTAGTGAACAATGCTGCAATTCTGGCAGTAAAGCCTAATGATAAAGTTCAAACTAATCTTGATGAAGTAAGAGCTCAATTTGAAACCAATTTCCTCGGAACATGGCGAGTAACTCAAGAATTTTTACCCTTATTAAAGGCATCTGATGATGCTCGTGTAGTCAATATTTCGAGCTCTGCAGGTTCCTTTTGGGAGCCAAACTTTGGATTAGTTAATAATCCAGGCTTTGAAATGAGCCAGTTTGGTGATGTTCCAATTGGATCATATGCATTGACTAAATTGGCTTTAAATGGATTAACCCTAAAGTTATCTCAGGATTTTAAAGAGCATAACATTGTAGTCAATTCGGTTTGTCCGGGGTTAGTTTCAACATATCCAGGTAATCCAGGCCGCTCGGTCAAAGATGGTGCCAAAAGCATAGTATGGGTTGCAACCCTACCGAAAAATGGGCCAACAGGGCTATTTTTCCGTGATGGGAAACAAATTCCTTGGTAAATCTTTCATTAATCCCCCCCCCCGAATCCATACCCGGGGGGTGTATTAAAAACTCAGTTAACCTTCTTCAAACTCTTTAAAAGTTGAATAAATAAGTTTGCTATCAAACTCTCAGCAACGAGGCCCTAACACCGCTTTGGCGGTCGGACAGCGCTCAGAACCTTGCGCGATAGCAGGCATGCATGGATGATTGATACAGTCAGTCAGGCCATTCCTTCTAACCTGGAATGGAAATGACTATTCGTTAGCGTTTTTCTTTAACCATTTATTACTTAGTTCTGCAACATCCAGATTGTTTTTATCCAGCATCATCATGTGTGAATTACCGTTAATGCCAATTTCCGGTAGATAATTCATGTCTGCACGCCTCTCGCTTGCTCTGAGTCTTGAAATCAGGACATTACATTCATCCTCACACTGCCTCCAGCAAGTTCCCTTGCCCGGAAGCTCTGTGGAAGCAGTGAGATGATCGCCGTAGACAATAAGCATGGGGATAGATGCCATTTTAGAGACCTGTTCATTATTCAGATGTGCATTTTCACATGACCTAGGCTCGCTCAGAACCTTTGCTTTAATCACTGCTGGATCCAGTAATGCAATTTGCAGTGGAAATGCTCTAGACTGTGAATGACTGATGAGCATGGCACCATTAAGTGCCTTTCAAAGTTAAAACAGGTATATCAGTGTGGGATTCGGAGACTCAACTACTGAGCTCAGGTTATAAATACCTATTCTTGATAAGACCATAAACGGCTGAACAGGAAACTGGCTATCGGGGTATGGTTCACCTAACTTAGGACAAAGACGCATATTTATCCACAGCGCATGAGTATCCCCGGGTCTTTTAATACGAGGATGTTTTTCGTGGCTTACGTTACCTTCCGCAACATTGTTGAAAATAGCCTGATTGATTCCTGAGCGTGCCGTCACACCTGATCAATAACATAAGCAGCATAACCATTAAGTACAAAAAACTCATACAATTCCATCCGGAGTGGTATCCCATGCATTTCCACTCTAGCCCGCTCCATGGATCAGAATTACCGGCGACTGAGTCGCTTTAACGGGGCGCATGAATTCAAAATACATTTGATTGATTGTCGCCGTATCAGCAGCGCTCAGGCTTCCCATCTCAACAAATGTTTGCTGGAATTTTTCTCCGTCAACGTAAAAGCCTCCACGTCCCTTAAGTATAAATGGACTACATGGATCCGCCGGGAGATCAAGCTGTTCTGCTTGTACAATGCCTGATAAGAGCATTAAGGATGAAATAATAAATAGCAAAAGTTTACGTACAGTATATTCCCGAGAGCTTTTCCATTTCAAATGATTTTCATTCTCAAGATAATAGTATAACGCGGTCGTTAAAAACCCTCCTAAATATTAGCTAATATAAACTAACTCTAAACCAACATTCAATGCGGAGGGCTAACAAATCTCATTTAAGCAATGACAATATATAACCACACCATATGCAGTTATTGATTATTTTGTTTAGGCAGCACATAAGAACCGTCACTTCCTGCCAGATGCTGCTGTGCCAAATATTGCTGAATCATTGTGGCAATTTGCACATTATTTTTATCGGCAAAAATGAAATGAGTATTTCCATGAATTCCTATTGATGGCAGATTAACTAAAGTTGCATGTCCGCCATGACGGTTAACCGTATCAACGAATTGCTGGGCACGAATCCTGATTACCCGCCACAATTCTACTCCAAAAACTGGGCTTGGTTTGTCCGTAATATTGTCGCCAAAGTAGATGACAATTGGCATACGGGTTAAATTTTCAAAGCGTGCATCTGAGACTACCTGTGGAGCAGTGCCTGAAGCCACAAATGATATCTTTGTCGGTACGTCTGCTGGCTGATCACTTTCAGGGAAGGCATAAGCTCCGGGCTCAAATGCCACGACGGCTTTAACCAGTTCAGGGACCTGCATAACTGTCTCCCAACCATACTGTCCACTTTGAGAATGCGTCATCAGGATCCCGGGACCAATTTTCTTAAATAGAGATGCAACAGCCTGCCCCTGGAATTTTCTTTCTTTAGCATCTGGGAAAGGTTCAGGTCCCGTATTGGGGGTTTGTCAGCGCATAAATTGCTCAAGGGAATAGGGCCCTTGTGGGAAAACCGTGTTTTTGAACGCTTGTGGTTTTCCTCGCGGAACCCAGGTCCCCAGACGAAAAGTATTCCACGCCATGGATTCTTTATTATCTGTTGGGATCTGCGAACTGCTGTCCGAAACTGCCGTTCGACCAGCCCTGCCTCGACGAGGTTGGTCTATGATGAACACTGGCCATCCAGCGCGGGTAAAAATCTGCCAAAATCCATCGCGCCCATCTGGTGTTGATTCCCATGATTTACCGGATTCCCTCCCCCATGCCACATTACTATAGGTAAAGAATAACTGTGCTCCGGTATAAAATATTGAGCATATCCGTGATCACCATGGAATGTCTCACCATTACTCGCTGTTTTAACCGAGCCAGCAAACATAAAACTACCCATATCGGATAGCAGGATTGGTTTTTTTACTTCGCTGGCTGCATTCGCATTAGCATTTATAAGACCAAATGCCAGCAGAGCTAAACTGCATATCTTAGTTTGATAACTATTCAATTTATTATCTTCAGGTCAGGGTTAACATGCGGGCTGCACTAACCGAGGCAGCCCAGTATTTTTAATCAGGTATTAAATCTGACAGAGCTTATCCAACGAATGCGTTCAGGATCATCATGGTCGACAAAACAACTTTTACCAGTATCGATTTTTTTTATCTTTTCAATATCTTCATCGGAAAGTTTGAAAGTAAAAACATCCAGATTCTCACGGATACGTTCAGGAGTAACTGATTTAGGTATTACACTTACATTAAGCTGGGTAAGCCAACGTAGAACAACCTGGGCTACACTTTTACCGTATCTTGTGGCAATTTCAATTAGAATAGGGTTCGTAAAAAGTCCATTTTTGCCCTCGGCAAAGGGAGCCCAGGCGATTGTCTGCACACCAATATCGTTGAAAAAATTGACCTTTTCTGATTGCTGGTAGTAAGGATTTACTTCAACCTGATTAATCATCGGTGCAATTTTGTTAAAAGCAATAAGATCAGTAATACGAGCCGGCGAAAAATTGCTGACACCGATAGCCTTGACTGCTTTTTCTTCGTACAAATCTTCCATTGCGCGCCAAGATCCATGCACGTCTGAATAAGGCTGGTGAATTAAATATGCGTCCAGGTAGTCAAGTTGAAGGCGTTTAAGAGAGCGTTCAAATGCGTGACGTGCTGATTCAAACCCCATATCCTGAATCCAGAGTTTGGTTGTAACAAAGATCTCACTGCGTGGGATACCGCTACGCTTTATTGCGCGCCCAACGAATTCCTCGTTCTCATAAGCCGCAGCAGTATCAATCATACGATAACCCGCCTGCAAAGCCTGAACCACTGCTTCTTCACACTGCTCAGGATCAGGGATCTGGTATACTCCAAATCCAACTAACGGCATAACAATGTTGTTACTTAGCGTTACTGTATTCATACAATTCTCCTTATCAGAGTTGTTAGACATAGCTACAGCTTTTGGCTCTAGGTTCTAAGAGATACCTTCTTGAAGCCCTCATCAGGGGATGTATCGACTGCAGTATTAAACTGCGATTTTTTTGCTATTTTAGCGGCGGTTGTTTAGTTTATTAATAACGAAAATTCGCCATTGCTTTTGTGAGAGTCTTAAATGGATCCCTTATCTGATGTTTTACAGTTGTTATCAGCTCGTAGTTACATTACCAGCGGGCTGAAAGCGGGAGCCTGCTGGTCAATCCGCTATCCCGGATTTTCCGGCATGAAATTCATGGCACTGCGTAAAGGAAAAGTATGGTTCAAATTAGAAGAAGAGGAAGCGTGGAGCGAACTGTTTCCGGGTGATGGAGTGATTTTGACGCGCTTTGCCCCTTTCATTATGGCCTCTGATCCTTCATTGATCCCGATTCCCGCGGAGAGCATCCCCTATCAAATGGTTGATGGAATTGCGGACTATGGTGGTACTGAAAGCATCATTCTGGCGGGAAAAATGGATGTGGATCAGGCTGCCGCAGGTCGACTTCTTAATGTTCTGCCTGTTGCTATCCCAATAAAGACAGGCTCAGAATCGTCGACAACGCTCAACTGGTTAATGGAACGCCTTCACGATGAGAAAATGTCTTTACGTCCAGGAGCGTCACTTGCAGGAAATCATTTAATGCAACTTGTGATGATTGAAGGTATTCGAAGCTGGATTTTATCCGAAGAATCAGCGTTAAAGGGATGGGTAGGAGCCCTGCGAGATACCAGAATTCTAAATGTTTTAGCAGCAATGCACACGGAACCTGAAAAAAATTGGCAGCTGAACGAGTTGGCTACCATTGCTGGAATGTCCCGTGCGAGTTTCGCCCGCAAGTTCAACGAATCAACAGGCACAACCCCGCTTAGTTATCTGACCCACTGGCGTATGCAGATTGCCAGCAGGGCTTTAAGACTAAGCAGCGAGCCCGTAAAACAGATTGCGTTCAGGTTAGGATATGCTGCAGAAAGCACGTTCAGTACGGTATTCAAACGCGTCTACGGTGTATCACCAAAAGCGCACCGACTGGAATTCCAGGATGGGCCGGTCTATCCTCTCGGGCCTTATCGTTTCAACTCACAATAAATTTCTATTTAAAATCAGGTGCCGATACTTTAAAACTCGAAATTAATTTTAGTTATTATAAATCTGATATCGATTAGGTGCTCTTTTGCAGCTATCTGAACGCATAACGTTATAAGAATCAGTGGTGATGCCGTACCTCTTTGATAGGTCGCACACGCTTACATTTTAATCGGTCCAGATGAGTCAAACTCAACCGCTATAGATCCCGCAAAGAGAATTGCTTCCAGTTAAAGATTTTCATTTATCAATCTGCTGAGAGTGTAGTGACTGCTGGCTTATCTTATTTGAAGAAGATATCTCATTGAAACATCCATGACTCTCGATAAGAAAGAGTTTGAGAAACCTGCCGAGCATAACTACGAAGGTCAGTTCACTTATGTCGGGTGCCCGCCTAATCGCATTTATGGCTCACTAAATAAAACAGCCAGCATACCATACGCTTTCTATTGGCATTATGAAGCGCCAGATGTAGCTTATGGATACGTGGTAGCAAACCGCCAGGATCACGCCTTTAATAAAGCTTTTCGCCAAAATGATGCCATTTTACAACGCCTGACCAGAGTCATATGGCTATGGAGCCGCATACGTCAATACCAGGCAGGGACAAAGGCGTCGTAGCTGTCTGAGCCTCAAATCAAATGACAAATAGGTGCCGCTCCGACCGTACAAAACCTAAACATGCCACTTAAAAGGTTTATATTCTCCCCATAAATTAGCGGGGGGGCTGGCTGAAAATTGTTCCTGCGAAGTGATGCTCTGGTACCGGCATCCAGTGCGCGCATAGTGAAACGGCCTGTCAAATTCATACTTCCATGACCAATGATCAGGAATAACACTACACACCGTCCTGCAACACGTCTGCATATTCGGTTCGGAACCGATGAAACCGGCACATCACTACAAATTCCCATATCAACTGATTAGATAACCTGCCGAAAGGCACACCCGCACCACCCAGCCTAGCATATTTATGTCGACTCATATCGTAAGTTCGCGCTTCGACTTGCCGAGATAGTCTTACCTGAAGGCAACGCCATGCATGCGCCGGGCGAAGCAGCGTGTCTGATAGCGATGAAAGTTGCCATAGATAAGATTGCGAGGAAAGCGAGCGTTGAATCCGACGAATTAATTATTCTCAATGACCCTACAATTGATCTTGCCAGTACAGAAAGTCTCTTCTCCCGTCGGCAGTTTGTAAAATGTCTGAGTAACGAAGCTGAGATATTCGGCTTGCAACAACACAGCCCCCTGCCTTCCAGTTAAGGACATTAGTTGGCAGGCATAGGGGGCGCCCTGCAGGCTTTCTCAACAACTAGGCGGGACCTTCCATGGTACGCAGTGCATCCATACCGTTGACACTGACATGACGGACATAGGTGCCGACAGTTACATCATCATTACCCAAACTGAGGCTGAAATATTGGGGGTTATGATTAGCCTGGTGGTCGTGATACTCGGAACTGAGATTATCTGGTGTTAATAAGTTCGTGTAGCCAGTGGAGTTCCAATACCTCTACTGCTGGCTTATAAGCCGCCTACCAAAGGTTGCGTGAAACAATTGCATAAGAGCTCAGTTTTAACACGGATTTTGCTGACGGTGAAATCCTGCTAGGGGGCGCGAAATAATCGGGCACATAGGTAACGGTTTAAAATGGCAGAGCAGATGAGACTCACTATGTCCCAAATGGGGCTGTTACAATGCAACGCTTCAAATTTATCCTCGCCTATGTAGAAGCCGAGAAATCTATGACATAACTCTACAGTCACCAAGGCATCATCCGCAAAACCGGTTATTAATGGCTCAACAGCACTAATCCTTCCTCTCTCTCCTAATCTTTCACGCACACTTCATACCTAGTCCGAAAAATCACCCCGGATATCGCCGTACGCCTTGTCCTCTTCCGTCAGCAACATCCTGATTAGGGAAAATTAGCCGTCCTAATCATCAACGCTGATTTTTTTGTGCCTCTCCCCAGTACTATCGGTGAATTGCTAAAGGACGCCGGAATGGTACAGTCGTAAATAATGCGCAAACGCACGAGGAAACCTGCGCGTCCGTCCGACTCCCGACAAGAGTAACCATGTCTGTAGCGCAGATTTATTAGGGCGTTTTCGCCTGAAAGGTAGCGGGCTCTGCCCTTAATACTCACCGGCTATATTAGCCGCTATCTGTTGTGCACGTTAAAAACCATAATACTTGTGCGTAACTGCATGGAAAGAACCTTTCTGAAAGGCGGGCTGAACTCCGGCCATATCAATTACTTTAAAGAGGATTCACTAGTTAAAACATGTGTGGCAGCATGCAAATCATATTCAACCGATTACATATTCTGCTCAGGCAAGGGGTGTAGGTATCCATTGCGGTCGGATTAAAGTATGTGTCACTACATGCAAATAACCAGCGTTTTTAAGTGCTTTAACACTTGTCATCGTGCTCAAAACCGCTGCAAATCTGACTTTTACCCCACATATATGCTCATTGAGCATATATGTGGGGTTTTTAACCTAGGAAAAAAATAGTAGGGTAGAAAAACATGTGTCACAGCATGCTAGAGTCACAAACTTGTGTCATAGCATGCTGCCCAGTGAAAGTGTGTGTCACAGCACGTTTGTCCCCTACAAAATATGTGTCGTAGCATGAGCTAAGCAAAAACATGTGTCTTAGCATGTTATCACTGAACATCATGTGTCACAGCATGATGTTCAGTGTTTACTAAGTGGGGGATCGCTGCCGGAAGCAAAAAAATGTGTCGCAACATGCAGTGGGATTCAGGAGCATGTGTCGCAGCATGTTGATTGGGAAATACTTGTGCCGAAGCTTGTTGGAAGATGAAAACATGTGTCACAGCATGGTTCGACTCAAAACATGTGCCACAGCATGCAGATTGGGTTAAAACTGTGTCGGAGCATATACCATGATCAGAAACATGTGTCCCAGCATGCTATTTTGAGCCCTTTTGCATGCTGTGACACATTTTGCGCATAACATGACCCATATTTCATCGGCACTTAAACCTTTAGCATGTTATGACCCATTGTAAGCATGCTGGGACACATATTTTGCATACTATGACACACCATTTTCGTATAACTCCTTGAGTTTCTTATTTCTTTTATTAATAAACAAGAATGACTCTCGCCCCTTCTTAATGATGCTGTATTCGATATAGCCAATTTTTTCCATGGCTAAAAGCGCGTTTTTGATCAGACGGTTTTGTTCCGGCACGGGAGAGGTCAGCAGTAAACGTTCGCGAATGCGGGAGAAAGATATCGGAGCCGGATTATCTGGCAGGCTGGCAATGTAAGTGTAGAGCGTCTGCGCAACTTCTTTACCTTTCAAATAAGTATAAGGTTTTTTGCGCAGTAAAATCGTATAGTCGATTTCATACAGCTCCCATAGACGTTCATCTGCTTCGAGGGTTACTGTGTCTTTATCCCGGTCAAGCAGCGCCGTCTTAAGCAGCTGGGTGAAAAACATTTTCCCGTTTCCTTCCCGGCGCTTAAACTGGACGACTTTCGTACCTAGCTTCGCCAGCGAGTCAAATATCTGATCGCGAAGGCGGTGATTGACCTGCCGTGAGTCATACTGGCAGAGCTGAGCAAATTCTTTGAAGGGTAACGTAATGTTGTTGCTGTCACGTCCATACTTACTGAATGCGCCGATAACGCCCATCCAGACGCTAAAATCGGAAGTGATATTAAGACGTTCACCCCGGATCTGAATGTCGTTGTACCCCTCCTTTCTCGCGAATTCGAGTGATGAAAAGGGTTCTGAAACATCAATTATATGCTCTGATCCTTTTTTCAGTGCGCGAGAGTTAGGTACGAAAACACCGAGTCTGAGTAAGATGGCCGGCTGAACTGAAGAGGCACTGGTGACTGTGAGTACTTTGTGTTCATCTTCTGCTGAAGCCAATAAAGAATCATGAAAAAAGTTATTGTCAGCCAATGGGTTATCCTCTTTATTTACAGAGCCTATATTAAAGTGCACAACGAGCGACATTAACATGATGTGACACATGTTAATGCATGTTATGACACATGTTTATCATGCTGTCACACATGTTTTGCATATTATCACACATGTTTTGCATGCTGTGACACATGCAAAACCGCTGGAAGCCGCACCAGCACTGGCCTACGAGCTAAGGGGATCTGTTTGGATCTAAATAGGATCTGATCAGGATAATTATTGGATCTAAGCTGTGGATATGTGGAAAACCGATCCTTAGTAAGCATTTACGAACCTTAATTCGCTAGTTGCATGATAAACGCCGGTTAGTCCCCTAATTATTTCTATCAACCTGCTGCAAACTATGCTGAAATGATCCTTAAGACTGATAGTCTTGCGGAGATATAAATTACTAACATCTACACCAAACTTGACCTGCTCCCCGTTGATTAATACACCACGATGTTAGTAATGTCTTCATAAGCCACATGAGGACATCCCCATGAAGAAGCGTTTTTCCGACGAACAGATCATCAGTATTCTTCGAGAGGCTGAAGCCGGGGTTTCTGCCCGGGAACTCTGCCGTAAGCACGCCATTTCTGACGCCACCTTTTACACCTGGCGCAAGAAGTATGGCGGTATGGAGGTGCCCGGGGTTAAGCGCCTGA
>Ga0157365_10000093_pt1 | contig 43431 bp, 34 predicted proteins | sample AttsexASBM3_FD_111478 | JGI IMG/M metagenome (GOLD analysis project Ga0157365, IMG submission 111478) | Fungus gardens microbial communities from leaf cutter ant in Ribeirão Preto, State of São Paulo, Brazil - Atta sexdens ASBM3 | ecosystem: Host-associated > Fungi > Mycelium > Unclassified ...
CCATACGATGCGGTCACGGCGACACTCGCCTGGTTCGATACCCTTCGTGCGATCGAGGAATGCATTAACCTACCGACGGCCGATTGGGACGACGACGAGTTCGAAGAACGGCTTTACAATCTCACATTGCCCTCACTCCTGAGCGATCCGTGTCCACTGCTGGCACTTCGGTCGCAGCTAGTCGCGAAGTTCAGCGAGACCTTCGCGAACCGCTTTCAGAAATTGATGATACAAGGCGCGGCGATCGGCACCGCGCTAAGCCAACACCGACTTTTCGAGCTCAGCGCGGGCTTCTTGAGCGTAGGCACGATGATCGGCTATTTTCAGTCTCGGCGGCGACACTTCGTTGCCATGCTGCACACGCTCCCGTCAGCCTGCCGGGGGCGACAGATTGTCCATTCGCTCGATACGCTTAATATCTTTGTGCCACTGATCGACATGCAGGCGCTGCAGATTGTGGGCGCACAGCAGGCACTGCTGATCAACGCTGCGCGCGCGCGGCTCGGACTGCCTGCGGCTCCAGATTGCGAACTGGGGATGCTCGACGGCTTCTTTCTGGAGCCCGAGCGCTCCCGGATTACCGAAATGCCGGTAACCGAGGCCTCACTTGCAATCCTTGCAACACGAGAGCCTCAACCGTCGGATCGGCTGTTCTCCGCCGCCGAACTTCGCAACGACATCATCGCGACTGAGGCGGCCTATAGCGAATTTGATCTGGCCGCGACCGAGTTCGGTTCCGCCGCCGCCTTTGTCCGCCAGGTCTCGCACGAGTTTGTCGAGCGCGATTTCTGGGTCGCGATCCCGCCCAAGGAGCTCGAACGGTTATTTCACGAATTCAAGCTCTCTGACCGGTTGCGCACGGAGCTGGTGCGTTCATCCGCCGATTATGCCACCAATCTCAACAGCTATGCACCCTTCGTGCTGGTTGACGGGATCTACCGGTCGACGGTGAGCTTGCTCAGTCGCTTCATCTATTTTTGGCGCTCGCTTTGCCTCGATCGGTCCAAGCGCTATCAAATCCGCACCGGTTTCATCTTCGAGAAGGCGGTCGCCGATGCACTGGAACGCCAATGGTTTGCGGTCCAGAAGATCACCCGGATCAACCGCCACGAGTTCGACGTTGTGACGCTTCGGGACGGCATGATCTGGAACATCCAGTGCAAGAACAATATGACAGATCTTGCATGGATCGAAGCCGAGCCCAAGCGTTTCGCGCGTTACAATCGTAACCTTGTGCTCGCTTATGAACGGGCGCTGGCAAAGGAAAGGAACCGCGAAGGCGTGCTGACGGCGCATCTCGGGAACGATGCGGTCGAGCACATGTTAGTTTCGCGCTTTCCTGTCGTTACCGACAATTCAAGGATTGTCGCGTTCAGTCAAATAGACGACTTCGCTACTCGCGCGGATGCCATCCTCGCCAATCGCAAGCATGATGCCGTCAAGTAGCTGAGTGTGTCTCGATAGAACTTGGCCGTCCCAGCTCTTCAGTGAAGCCAGGCAAGCATGCTTCCAAACTTGACCTTGGTCGCTGTGTGTTCGGTTTGATGCATCCCTAACCGCCTGGATGACCGACATGACGGCGATTTCCGCCTATCTGCTTGCGCCACGCCAAGCGGACCAACTGCTTCCGCCTCTAAGCCGACATTCGCGCGCTCAGCCTCCTTGGCTCATTGAGCAAGGCTGGCCGGTTTCAGACTGGCAGGTTTCAAAAGGAGTTGGAGCGAAGCCAACCACCAAGGCAGGCCCGGAAACTTGTCAGTTGCTCGCTGTTGGCGTTAGAAATCTGAAGATATTCCGAACCACGATCCGTCGTTCGCCTCCGCATCCCGGATCGCGTTACGCACCTGATGCCGCCAAGGCTCCGGCACAGCATCAAGTTGCTTCTCAATGGCGGCGATAGCGTCCTTCCCACCCCGTTTCGCAATCTGACGCAGTATACGGCCTGCGTCGCCCGCCCGAGCCGCCGCCAGCGCCACGTCCGCTGGCCGCCATTCGGAACGGAGATACCGGTCGGCGAGTTCGTGCCGGGCAACCCTGCAACGATCCCAGTCAAAGAACGGGAACACATAGGAAAGGAAATCCGGAAGGCGGTCCCGTTGCAGCCCCTGGTAGACCGGCGGGAAAGCGGCAGAGATTATCGCCGAGGCCGACCTTCCACGATCGCGCATCACGAACGGGAGCAGCGCAGCCGCTCCGCGCAGGAAGCCTCGATGGTCGACCGAGTCCGAATCCCAGAGGAGCCTAGCGGCCGCCTCGGAGCCCTTTTGCGTGAGGTCGAAAAAGTGCCGTCCGACGATCGTGTCGGCGAGCGCCTGGGGCTCCTTGAGGAACCGGTTCCGGACGACAGGCGACGACCTGTCGAACAGCACGAGATTGCGGCTTGCGAGTTCGAGCGGGACGCCGGCCATCAGTCCAGCACGAAGGGCGCGGGCGCCGTTGAGCTCCTTGCCCGCCGTCTCGAGCAGGGTCGCGATCGTTGCGTCGCGGGACGCCCCCGCTCCACTGCCAAGACCGGCCTCCAGACCACGCGCCGCCAGCTCGGCCGCCCTCCGCCCCTTCAGGCTCGGCAGGAGGCGAAGGACGAGATCGAGGAAGAGCGCCGGCTCCATCGGCACGTCCTCGACGATCCGCGCCAGCGTCTTCGCGACAGAGCGGTCGAACTCCCCGACCACATCGAGGGCCTTTCGCAGCAATCCCGCGTCGCCGAGCATCAAGCGAAGCTGATCCTTCGTCGCGTCGTCCACCAGATCAACCAGTAGCGCCTTGCGCAGGCCGTCGACGAGACCGGGATCATCAAGGATCCACCTGACGTCCGCCGCAGTCGGATCGACCAATCCGCGGACCATGGCATAAACCGCGGGAGTAGGCGGATAGACCGCCACAGCCCCGCGCACAGCCGCTATCGCGCCAGCCTGTCTGGCCCGCTCGACGATCACATTGTCTAGCGACCGCTCGCCCAGACCATTGGCTGAATGCAGCCGCGCGACCTCGCCCACGAGCTCCTCGGCGCCCGCGTGGTCGAGAAGCGGACGCAGTACGGGCGCATGGCGCGCAGCGAAGAGGTGGCGGACGAAACGGCCGCGCGCGGCGTCCAGATCGTCCTTTGCGCAATCGGCGAGGTCCGATGCGAGCGCATTGTCGAGGCCGAAGTCGTTCTCAAGCACCCTGTCCGCGATCTCGATGCTCGAGAGCAGCAGCCGGAGCAGCCCGCCATGCTCGAGACCGCCGAGCGATCGTGCCACCGGCCCGAAAGGCTCCACCCTCGCCAGCCCCGCACCGAGGCCACCGAGGAGGAAGTCGTGTTTCTCGGCCAGCAGGATCGGCAGTGCCTCGACGGCGGCATCCGGGTGGCTCCTGGCGAGCGCGATCGTAGACGATCTGATCGTCTTCGCCGCCGACAGCTTGAGCCTGGCATCCTGGAGCTTGGCAATGAGGACCTGAAGAAAGCGCCATGCCTCTCCGGGCGCCATCGCGCCGACAGCCACATTCGCGGCCTTGGCAACGACAGGGCCTAGATCCTCGACCAAGTTCGCGCGCCGCGCCGTACGAGTGTTCGCTATGTCGAGAAGGCCCAGGGCCGCATGCGGTTCGACGTCTACCTTACGTGAGAGTTCCTCCCAGAGCAGCGATATCCGGAGCGCCTCCTCCGTGCCGTGCTCATCCCCCGCCATCTCGCCGAGCACGTCAAGACCGAGCAGACCCGGCCGAGGCGCGCGGAAAACACGATCGACGATCTCGGCGGACCAGCGGTGCCGAGCAGCGGAACTCTTACGCCCGTCTACACGGCGCCCCTTCCAATCGGAGAAACGGGACCGGGCCTCCATCGGCGCGAAGACGAGATCGAAGCTCTGTCTCGAGATGGTGCGCGGCGAGTTGCAGAAGGTCGAGAGCGTAAACCGCTGCCGCCGCGACGGCCAAACCGCAGTGAGCAAGCGCAGGGAGATCATTTCCGCCGAAGTCGATCCGAACACAGCGATGGGCACGCGCTCCTCCAGGAAGAGCGCCTCCAGCAGTTCGATCCCCGTCCCTTCAACGGGGGGAAGCGGCGTAGGCGGCATAGGGTTGAGCTCGAACCGCTCAGCCTTGTTGGTCGGGCCCGCCTCCGTCGCCGCGCGAGCGAGGGCCGCCGGATCCTCGAGCTTCCTCCAGGCAGCCATCGGCACGAGCAACGAGCGCGTTCGAACACAGCCGGCGCGAGGCGCCGCCAGATCCTGCCACGTCCTCGCCATAACGTAGTGTGATCCGCTCGGTAGCGGATAGCAGGTCAGATACGGCGCAAAGCGCTCGCCCGGCCCCAGCGGCCCCGCGACGTCGGACAGACGGTCGACGAGGTCCTGATCACGCGGGGGCAGACGCGTGGACGCAGACAGGAGCTCATGTCCGTGCCGGTATCCGTGCAGCTGCTGCTCTACGATCATCGGCAGCGCCTCAGCCTCCAAGCGCCCACGCGATCGGCAGGGTCACGTCCGCTTCCTCGACGACAGCGCCATCGCGGACCACAGCCGTGTAGCCGGCCAGTGACAGATCGGCACGCTTGAGAGTCTTCCGAAATTCGGGGTTCCTCAGGTTGCCGCCGACGACCGAAAGGCCGAACATCTCAATCTCCAGGCGCCCCGCCGCGCGGATACGGCCGGAGAAGAGCGGAAACTGCTTCGCGAGATAGGCAGCCGGGCCCGCTGCTCGCTCCTCCGCGTCAAGCATGTCCCATGCGGTGATGACGACAGCCAACCGCGGCTTCGATCCGTCGGGCCGATCCGAGAGCATCATTGTCAAGTATCGCATGAGCTCGCAGAAACGGACTTGTGCCGGGAGATGGTCCTTCACCTCCTCATGGCCGGCCACCTCGGCCGTATCCGACCGAGCGGCCCCCGAGATCAAATCGGCGCCGGTGCCGATGTCGGCCGCGGGGTCAATCGGTGCGATCACTCCATCCGTGGGGGCGTCCTGTACATGCGCGGCTTCCGGATCGGCTACCACCGGCACGGCGGCGTCCGTCGCCTTCTGGCGCACGATAGGATTGCCGTCCTCGTCCTCATCCTCGCCGTAGTCATCCTCGAGCTCGGCTTCGCTATCGTCGTCATCCTGCTCGTGATCCTGCAGATGCTCGCGCGCCGTCACCCAGTCCATCGGCTGCACGTTTAGCGTCGAATGTGCCCGGATGAAGAGAATGGCGGATGACGCCGCCTTCAGGGAATCGATCCAGTCCTGCGGCAGCTCGTAGGTGTCGACGGCCCGCTTCCACAACTCGCCGGTGATGTCGGGCACCGTGAGGCTCATCTCCGGCCCTTCGCCCCTCTGATCGCGCACCTTGATGGTGAAGTCGCGACGCCCTTCCTCCATGTTGCGCTCCGAACGTGGAACGAACTTGAGTGCCATCAGATGTTGAACGGCGTCGTTCACGTATCGGATGTCGTCTGGCAGCTCTGGCGCGCGAAGCCGCCCCCTCCTCATCTGGAAGGACAGCCACAGCCTCGCGATGTAGTTGGTCTTACCGGAGGCAGGGCCCCCGACTAGCATGACCGATGCAGTACTCATGCCCGCCCCCTGAACGCTGCAAGCTGCCGCTCGCCGTCCGCCGGCTCCTGCACCGGCCAGAATTCGGGCGCGACCCCGGCGGCCGAAATGGACCGCTCGATGAGACGGGCAACGCCGAAGCCCGGCTTGATCTCGTCGTTCCACGAGAAAGAGGCGATCGGCGAAAGCTCGACTTCGAGGCCGAAACCATCGCCGCAATTCCTGAGCACCTCAGTTTCAGCCTGAGGAAACTCGCCCTTGTCCTGCCAGGTCGGCACCACGACGATCCGAGGTCTGTGATCCCCGAGCAATTGCGACAGGCGCTCAATAAGCAGCGTCGCCCGGTAGCGCGCCATTGCGACAGTCCCGTCCTCGACGAACTGCCGCCCGTCGACCATCAGCCAGATCACGCTCGACGACCGGAGGAACTGAAGACGCCCGCTATCACGCTGGTCGATGAGCCTGTTCGACCATTCACCCGGCAGATCCGGCAGAAGAATCTCGAACAGCCGGCCGTCACGCTCCCTTCTCAGCTGGAGATGGAGGAATCCGGCCTCGCGGTCATCGGTCAGGGTGGTGTGCATCGTGATCTGCTCGGGCGGGTTGCCCTTGTCCCAAATGCGGCTGCCGCGCGCGATCTCCTCGAACGCGCGCAGCGTCGCGCTGTTCGCGTAGGTGTATCCCTCGAATTGGCCCTTGGCGAGGAGGAGGTAGGCACTCACCAGGCAGGCCGTCTTCCCGGCCGCCGGCAGCCCGACGATGCCGATCATGTCGATCTCGCGGCTCTCCATCATCGCGTTCACCTCGGGGAGGCTGAGCGTGCGGCTCGCGGGAAGGGTCGGTATATCGTCGTCTGGACGCGTCAACACCGCCCCGCCTGCGGTGAAACTCGGAAGGCGCTCCGACGTCTGGTCGATCTCCTCCTGTTCCCGCTCGAAGGATTCGATTTGCTCCGCCGTCGGCATTTCGTTGTCGTCACCGGCATCGTCAACGACGGGGCGGTTCGGGCAATCCTCCGGCGGATTCCCCAGCACGCACTGCTTCGTGACATTGAAGGTGCAGTTCGCGTTCTCGCAGGGGCCGCGCATCACCGCACCCCGGAACCGCGGTTCTCAATGTCGACCATCGAGGCCTCGAGCATGGCGCGGGATCCCCAACCCCTCGCATCGAGCCGCACCGAGGAGCCGGTTGCGGCCTCAGTGGAGGCGAGCGCCGTCAGGAGTGGGAAAACTGTCGGGATGTCCTTCGCCCATGAATCGACAAAACCCTTCCCCAAAGCCTGACGATGATCGCCGAGGTGCTCGATGAGCTCCGCGAGAGACTTCTGGTCCGACTGCACGATCAGCCGCAGGGCCGCATGGCGAAGTCCGTCGCTCGGCAGCCGACGCAGCATTGACGCACCCTCGATGCCGGCCGCCACGGCCCGGCACATCGGCTCTCGATCCGCAAGGGGGCAGCCGAGCACCTCACTGTAATCGCCGAGCACCCACCAGAGGAAGTCGAGCTCCTCCCGGTCGATGTCGGCATTGTCCTTGAGTGCTGCGATTACGGGCGCGGTCGCGCGCTTGTACGCGTTTTGGGCGCGCGTGCCTGTCGGTGCGTCTTCGGATATCGTCAGGTTGCCGACGTCCGGCACATCCTTGCGCGCGCGAGACGCTTTGGCGACGAGCCTCACCCGATCGCGGCAGGCCGCGATCAGGTCCTTGCGAAGCTCCTCCATCAAGGAGTGGTCCAACGGATCCTGCAGCGTCAGCGCCGACCAGAGAGCCGCCGCCATCGCGTCGGACGCGGTCCAACCGGCGCCTTCTTCCACTTCGCCTCGCGCGAGCGCGAGCGCCGCGACAGCCAGGCAGACAACCCCCTGCTGCTCCTTACCTGCGATTACGAACGCGGGGCTCTTGTCGCTGATCGCCTTCTCCGCCTGGGCTGAGAGATCCGCCGGCAGATCGGACCCGGAAAGGATATCTGCGATGTGGGCCGCGACCTTGATCGCCTCGCGTGGTGTGAGATCGGCGAACTGACCACGAAGCAGTTCAACCGACGCGTTGCGCGCGCCCACATCGACATCATTGGGCTCGGGCCAGAAGATCTGCGCATATTTGGCCATAATGCTCATGCCGTTTGTCCACCCTTTCCAGTCTCGCCCGCATCGAGCCTCAGTCCGATCTCGTGGGCCTTGCCTTGCCTAACAAGCCGGCGGAACAGCCGACGCTCCATAGCGTGATCGAGATTGTCAGCTTGCCCTTGCTTCGCCGCGCCAAGTTCCACCAGCGCTGCTGTCCGTTCGGCACCCGAAAGTTCTTGGAAGAAGCGGAGCTGAAGCAGTCGCGCGTCGGCCGACGGCGGCGGCTCCGCCTCGGCATTGGTTTCGGCCGCCTCCTCGGCCGTCCCCAACACCTGCACCTCGATCGGCACGGCCTCCTCGACGACCTCGGGCTCGGCCGCGACGGCCGTCTCCCCGCCCGCCGCCTTTGCGACGACCGGCTTCGGCGCCCTCCGGAAGTTCGGCGAGGCTAGAACCTGCCGCTCCTCGATACCGTCCAGGAATGCCTCGTCACGCTCGAAGCGCTGCATCCCGGCATTCCAGGTTCGCGGATTAATCGTGACGACCAAGGCGTCCTTCTCCTCGTCCCAGTCGAAGACGATGATATTGTACTTGTAGGTGTACGTCTCATCGATCTGGTCTGGGTTCGTCGCACCGGCCGCGAGCATCATGAGATCGCACCCCTCCTCCACGGATTCGACCTTGAGCCTCGGGAAGTGCTCGTGCCCGGAGATGAACACCCGGGCACGCCCCTTCAGATAGCCCCGTGCCGCCTCTGAATCGCTAAACCAGTTCAGCGGATGGTGCACGAGGACCACGATCTCGACACCGTCTTCGATGGGAAGTACTCGCTGGCGCCCACCGAGGATCAGCTTCCCTTCGCTGTCCTTTTTGGAGCAGATCAAGGCGGAATTGAGCCGCACGAACCTGATCGACCGCCCCTCAGCCAGTTCGAGCAGTCCGCTCGTCGAGATGCTACCATTCAGGTCGAGGTCGCACTGATAGTCGAGGGCGAAGTCGGCGTAGGCCTCGAAGCGCTCGTAGAGCGTCTCGCACTCGGCAGCGTTGTCGAGATGGGGATCGAGCATCCTGTCGCCGCCCTCACGCGCGGCGAACAGGACGCTCTCCATAGTGATGGAAATCTTGTTACGATCGATGTCGTGGTTGCCTGGAACCATCTGCACGTCGATCCGGTCGCAACCGATGGCATCGGTCAATCGGCCGAGCCAAGCACCTGCCTCCTGATATTGCTCTCTCTGCGCTGAGTACGCGATGTCGCCCGTGACGATCACGCCAGTAGCTTTACCACCGAGCATCGCGACCTCCGTGTGGGCGTCGTCAATCAGACGCTCCTTGGCGTCGGCGTTGACGATGATGGGACTGCCATCCTTCTCCTGACCGAAATGGATGTCGGAAAGATGCACAAAAATCGCTGACATGGTCCCCTACGTCGTATCTGCTTCGTCTGCTAGCATATAGGGTAAAGCAGCAATAATCTAATGCCGAACGAAACGGTTTTTACTTAATTGCACCAATGCGGACGAAACAGCTTCGGGCAGTCGGATAGGATCAACCAATCTCGCTAAATTTTGCCTTGTGCGGACGGCTTAAAAACGCGGTCCCGAGCGATAAACTTGTACGTGCGGCTTGACCTCTAACGAGCAGCCGATTTCGGAGACGGCCCGTCTCCCTTCCAATGTCCGATCATGGGCGCGCTGCTGCCGAACCGTTCAAAGGGACAGGAATAGCGGGTTCCGGCAGGAGTGGCCATTCACGCGCTCGCCGCGGAACGGCTTAAGTTGGTCGGTAGGCGTCATGAACCTGAACGCTGCGAACGGCTACTTTCGGCTATCGCTTCCCGATTGCCGACATTCAGCTTTCGCCTACTTTACGGTCATTCTAAGTCTGTTAACGTCATCCCGAAAGCAGACTTCGATGAAGGTGGTCGATCTGTGCAAATAGGGGGCTGATAACGTTGGAAATTGATACGCAGTCATGCGGCGAAGCTGAAATTATCCGTCGGCAGTTGGATGCCTATAATGCACGTGACATCAAAGCCTTTATGGCATGCTGGGCACTAGATGCCGAGGTTTATGCTTGGCCAGATACTTCGCTTGCTTCGGGTGCGGAGGCCCTCAGAACGCGACACGTTGAACGCTTTAAAGAGCCAGATCTGTTTGCCAAATTGATCAGCCGAGTAGGTGTGGGCGGACTAATGATAGATCGTGAAGTCGTGACCCGAAGCTTCCCCGAAGGGCGCGGTACACTGGCTGTCATTGACATATACGAGCTGGAAGGCGACAAAATAAAACGCGCTTATTTTAAGTAGGGCGCGCCGGTGTTAACAGATTGAAAGATTTTGGCTGCTCCCACCTCATGTCAGAAACATGAGGCTTCCATAAATTGTTTGAAAAGTAGACGTCCACCAAGGCTGTCTTCTTTTTCTAGTCGGCAGGCGGCTAAATTCGGGTCGTAATCTCGTACAAAGAGATCAAAGCAAATAAGGGACATTATGAGGCGACGTTCATGAGTAGACCATAGTCTCAGTCTTCAGATGAACCAATTTTTCCATAATTTTAATATTCGCCTCGACGCATAGATATGTCATTAATCTTAGTATGATTTCTTCTCAGGTGACGTTCTCCATGGATAAAACACTCATCATTCTTGTGCATGGTACCTGGGGTGGGAGGAAAGAATCTCGATCTACTTGGCGGCAACCGATGAAGAGCAAGTCACAGTTGTGGTTTGAAGAGAATAGTTCATTCCGAAATGCCATCAAAAATATTCAAAAGAGTTTTGACATTATTCCTTTTTTTTGGAACGGATTTAATAGGGCGCACGATCGAACCGAAGCCTCTCGTCGTCTAGCGAGTTTTATAGAAACAAAAATGCTCAGCACCCATGATGGTATATTGAAGTACAAAAAATTAATTATTATAGGGCATAGTCACGGTGGGAACATTTCTTTGAAAAGTCTTGATTATATAGATGAAACGAAGTTTTCGGTAAATAATGAAAACGTATGTGTTTTGACAATGGCGACTCCTTTTTTCAGTTTTGGTCAGCAGATATTTAAACCATCCAATGTGGTTATATGGTATGGAAGCGCAAGCATACTAGCTATATTACGGTGCACGTATTTGAAACATGCCTATGATCAATTGTGGAATTTAGGAGTTCTTTGCGACTTGGTGATTCTTTTTTTGGTAACACCTGTTGCGTTCCGGATAGGAAATCACTTCACTAAAGGTGGAACTTATGATGAGCAGCAAACCAAGTTTGGGAAGTTTATAAGTGAAAAAATACGCGGCTACGTGATCCGAACGTCACGCGATGAGGCCGCTTTCGGTGCGGGACTCAATTCTTCAACGTTTGTGGTTTTTAATAGGACGTTAAACAAAGTTTTAGATGGGATTGCGAAGCCAATAAACGCCCTTCCAGTCCCAAAAAATGCAATACTTCAATCAATAGTATTTGCTATATATTTTATAATTATGCTATTTGCATTCTTTTTAGTGCAAGTTATATCAAGAGTATCTCCCGAAGAATCTATGATATATATTTCAATGCTATTTCAAATTCCATTTATGATGATATTGTCTACATGGAGTCTTTACCTGATATCATTCGTCGGATTAGGTATGCCAATGAATGGAATGAAAGATTTAGATGTATCGATCGATAGTGCCCCGGATGCAGACTTCAACATTAAGGTTCAAACAATTACTCGGAGTTCATCAACAATGTCGGGAAATTTGAGACATTCACTACACAGCAACCAAGATTGCATCAATCTTGTAAAAGAAATACTAATCACCGAAATTTAACGGGCGTCGCAACTCTTCGGTTTTGTGATAGACGAAACATGTTTTCTAGTCTGATGACGCGTGAGCGTTTGCATTAGCGGAGATGTCAGCTTTCTGCCTCCCCTGCCGCAAAACGGACCTTCCACTCGCCCCCCCCCCCATTGCCGTCATCCTGACAAAGCATTGTCTCAGGAGTTTCCGCATGCCTTCGGCTGGCGCCCTCTCCCCGCTCTTGCTCCTGCGCCCGATTACGCCCCGACACACCGGAGCACGCCCATCTACGCCCGCATACAGAACAGTTGGTTGCGGGTGTCATGGACCCCGATTTGAACCTACGGGTTCCAAGTCATTGAAATGACGGGGAATTCGATAGGCGTGTGGTGGGTGGTGCAACAAAAAACCCCGTCAAGTCAGTGACTTAGCGGGGTTTTGAGGGTGTTTCTGGTTGCGGGGGCCTGCAACTAAAGAAAACTGCTGCTCGTCAGCGGGTTCGTCGAACGTCTAGCAGCGTAGCTAAGCGACTGAAAAACTGAGAGCTCTTTCCTAGCAACTTCTCCAACGCACAAAGGGCTGATTTCGGGAGGCTCGGAAATCTTTCGGACGTCTCTCCCGCAAGCAATGGAATAGCCGAGAACCGACATTGGACGAACTCTCCGTTCTCATTGTCATAGGACCGAAATGCTGCCTTCATTAATTGTGCCATCTATAGGCAACTTGATCGACCAGCACAAATGCCCTTTTGAGGGGCCAGTAGGCAACGACTTTCTGCCGGGCACGAACCATCCAGTTGCACCACAAGCAACTTCAGATTGTATACGGCGAAGAGTTGTAGTCTTTGCGCAAGTAATATAATGTAACGTCCCAATCTCAGGCAATGAATTAAGAATTCATCTCCAATTTGAGCAAAACTAATTCTCTGTTGCAGTTGGTATAAAGTTTTATCGTACTAACCGCTAGTCATTTTTCAGGGATGACATAGACGTGCTGAATCTGTACATTTATGTAGCTCACTCAGGGACTAGAGCGTTTCATAACTCCGTTGTACCCTAGTTTATCCCTTTTGCCATGGTAGAGGACTTACTGGTGGACATTTTCCTTGTTCCCGGGTTTATGCTCGACAAGCATCTGTGGAGTGATCTTCGTAGTGGTCTAAGCAAGATCGGCTGCGTTTTCGATGTGGACACAACCCTCGACACTTCGATCGACGCCATCGCGGAGCGTGCTGTTTCGACCATGCGTGAACAGGCTATAGTCATCGGATTTTCTATGGGGGGCTATATCGCTAGAGCTATGGCCTATCTTGCTCCCGAAAAAGTCGCCGCACTTGCATTAATTGCCACCTCATCGAAGGGTGATATTTCTTCCAGAACAATACGCAAAGTTGAAGCTGGTGAAGCAGCGACATTTCGATGTCTGAGTCGTAGAGTGATTGCTGCATCTGTTCATCCAGAGCACAGAACGGACACGCTGATTGATAGGGTCCAAAGGATGAGCGATTTATTAGGAAGAGACGTATTGTCTCGACAATTACAAATCGAACGTTTCGATGATACTCATCGTCTTGGTGAGATAAGGTGTCCTACTGCTGTTATTGCCGCGAGACAAGATGCTGTTCGGAGCTTAGTAGAAAGTGAAATTCTCTATAAAGGTATTTGTGGTGCATCTCTTAAAATTATAGAGCACTGTGGTCATTTGATTCCTTTGGAACAACCAGACGCGCTTCTACACGCACTCTCCTCTTTGTGCGACAGAGTGTGATGATATACTTTACACCTCATGTAATAAACTTTAGACGCGTTGTGCATAGCAAATGGATATTCCTCTGAAGCAGATTCTACCATCAAACCTTGGGGTCGAATTTATCCAACCCACAGAAGTGTAATTCCGGACAGCCTACGCTGACCGTTTCTCGATACTTTTCAACAATATTATCTAATGTTGTAGCTCTGCGGCATCAATCAAAGACTGATAGGTCGAAGATGTACTCTTGTAGCTTCCATAACCGCGTCACGAAACTCGTTCCGCGCGGGTGATAGGGAGCGACAACCATCGTGCAGGCAAACCTCAATACCTTTGCCCCGTGGCAAGTTCGGCCGCTCCGGTAATACATGCAGATGGTTTGGGAGGCCGATAGGAGTTCGAAAAGTCAGACCTAACCCCGCGCTTGTAGCAGCCCACAAACCCTGAAGACTCCTACTCGTAAAGGTTAGACGCCATGAGGTTCCGGCTCTTTCAAGCAATTCCAAGCCAGCTTTACGAAAGCGGCAAGGATTATCATACAGAGCGAGATCTAGCGGACTGTCCGTACCAAATGCCGGGTTCTCCTCCAGTAAGGGCCCAATCCACACAGTTGGAAGTACGCCAAGTCGCAGCGCGTCAGGCCGTCCTCCACCACCAAAAGCCAAGACAAAATCTAGTGCGCCTTTATCTAGTTGCTCAAATAGTACCGCATTTCTCTCGACAAAAACTTCGATGAGCACCCCAGGATGGGCACGCTTGAAGAGTCCCAGCAAGCTAGGCAGCCAAGACTCTGAAAAATCCCCGGGGAGTCCAAAGCGCACGCTGCCCGATACAGAGAAACCATTCACTGCTTCCAGTGTCTCATCGTTTAAATCGAGTATCCTGCGTGCATAGACAAGCAGGCGTTCGCCCTGCTCAGTCAACACTGTGCCACGCCCTTCGCGTTGAAAGATCGGTTGGCCCGTTTGTTCCTCGAGTTTGCGCATTTGCTGACTGATCGCAGACTGCGACCGACCCAGATGGACGGCTGCACGGTTGAAACCGCCTAGATCACGCGCGGTGACAAAAGTGCGCAATACGTCCATGTCGAGGTTTACCAGAGCCATCGTTCTGTTTTCCTTAATTGGAGTATCTATAAAACTTATTATTCTTATCATAATGCTCGCGCTATGACTATCCTCATGTTCATCGGAGTGGCGAGGCATGTGCATGAAGGCAGTGTTTACTCTTGGAGAGTGCTGGAAGTGCATCACCCGCTTAGAGAATGTACGCACTCGATCGATGGACTATCGTGTGGCCGAGGTCACTCAAATTCTTCCAGTCGAACAGAGGCTCCGGCTTTGGGCGACGTGCGAAACCGGTAAAAAGATCACTCCCGGAGGAAGTTCTCGAAACCAAGCTGGCAGCATCGAGCAGTACTTGCCATGCCAACTATTCCACGACCGATGCATCGCTGCTTGTAATCTTGATGATACTGAGTTGCTTGGTCAGTCACGAGCCGGCCGAAAGACGAATACAAATGTCTTGGTTGGCAATAATTATGGGGAACATCTGTGGTGAAAACTCTGCGGCGGTCGGTGCTGAGCATCACGTTTCTGCGGCTCTTGATCGCACTTGGCATGTTCCCGCTCTCAGCATATGCGGAAGACCCAATCGGCAGAATTCCTGACTCAACGTCGCAGCCAGGAGAACGATTCGGCCCATCACATCCTGTTTCGCTTTGGTCAACACGTCCTCCGGGCGCTATGGGTACCAGTGAGGAGGACAAGCCGCGGCTATACGTCTTCTTGGCACCGCATCCTAGCACACGAACGTCCATTTTGCTTGTGCCCGGCGGCGGATACAGTGCGGTGGCCCTCGGTCGGGAGGGTTTTCAAGTCGCGCGTTGGCTCAATAAGCAAGGCGTCACCGCTTTCGTTCTTGATTACCGTGTCGCTCCATATCGCTATCCTGTCCCGATTGACGACGGTCGACGAGCTATGCGCCTTATCCGCACTCGAGCGGGGGAATTCGATGTAGACCCCCATAAGTTGGGAGTATGGGGCTTTTCCGCCGGCGGTCACCTCGCAGCCTCGTTAGCCACTCAATGTAATAGTAGAGAAGAAAGAAATATCGTGGACGATATCGATAGAGTTAGTTGCCGTCCTGATTTCTTAATACTTGCCTATGCAGTGACAAGCATGGAATGGCCGAGTGTCAACAGAAACTCGCTAGCTGACCTGTTCGGTCCACGTCCGGACCCCGCGCTAGTACATAGGGCCTCCACGGAGTTCAGCGTATCAGCTGATGTTCCCCCAACTTTTTTATTTGCTACGACAAAGGATCCGCGTGTACGGGTGGAAAACAGCGTTGATTTTTATCGCGCAGCCGCAGGAGTTGGCGTTCCAGCGGAACTTCATATCTTCGACTACGCGAACCACGGATGCGGCTTATGTGGCAGCATACCGGCTCTAGCGTCGTGGACGTCCCTGTTAAGGGATTGGATGGTACGGCGGAGGCTGTTGCCAGTCGATGCGCCTTTGTCTGCCGTTCCAACCTTTGAGTATCCACTCTGGCCCGCTGGGTTCGACGGCCCTGGGCGTCGTGGCTGGTGAACCATGGGCAAAAATCAGCCATCCTTCAGATTTCTATTTATCTCTAATTCTATTTTTCTGCTTTCAGGTTGTGCTGTCGGCCCCAATTATCGTCCTCCCTCTGATCTGCGTCCAAGCGCGTTCGGCAGGTCAATTGAATTTCTTTCTGTGGACCCAGAGGGGGCACAGATCTTATCAAGTGGTAGAGATGTGCCGGCACGGTGGTGGGAGAGCTTTCAGAACTCTACCCTCAATAAACTGGTGGGACGCGGTCTTTCACATAGTCCTACGCTTGCAGCTGCGCGCGATGCTCTTCGCGCTTCCCAAGAAAATGTACTTGCACAATACTCGGGATTACTACCGAGCGTAGCTGGTCAAGCCGCATGGACGCGAGAAAAATACCCGTACGCACAAAACGGGATCCCCAATTCGAGCGGCACTTGGGGTTATTATGATCTCCACCTTACGTTCAGCTACAACATAGATGTCTGGGGTGGTGTCAGGCGAGGAGTAGAACGCCAAGCTGCGCTTCGGGATGGAGTCGAGGCGCAGCTACAAAGTGCCTACCTCGTTTTGACAGCAAATATTGTCTCGACAGCGATCAATACCGCGATGCTTCAGCGCGCGATGGCTGAACAGCAGCGCTTGGTCGGCTTTGAAACTGAATATCTCAAAACCATAGAAGCACAATATGCGGTGGGAGCAGCGTCGGCAACCGATGTGGCCCTTCAGCGAACCCAGGTCGCGGAACAATCAGCTCTTGTGCCAACGTTCAGAGCACGGCTTTTCAATGCACGGCATGCGCTGGCGGATCTTGTAGGCGCTCTGCCTGCTGACGAGGCGATTTCTCCTATCGACTTGGATGGCCTAACTTTGCCGGCGGAGTTGCCGATCGGCATCCCCTCGGACCTTCTTGAGCACCGACCAGATATACGACAAGCTGCATCAGATTTACATGCCGCTACAGCCGCTGTAGGGATCGCCGAAGCGGCACGTCTCCCGACCTTCGTGATTTCCGGTGCTTGGGGCGACGTCGCGTCGCATGCCGCCGAATTTGCCGTGCCGGGGAACGGTATGGCAGCACTAGCCGCTCAGATTGCTCAACCTGTCTTTCAAGGTGGTCGGCTGCTTCACAACCAGCGTGCGGCAGAGGCCACCCTTTCAGCCAGCGCGGAGCACTGGCGCGCCGTTGTCTATGCTGCGTTTCATAATGTCGCTGATATCCTTGCTCAAATTGCTGCCGACAAGGATGCGTTTGACGCTGACTTGCAGGCCGAGCGAGCGGCCTCAACGGCTATGTCATTGGCACAAACGCAGTACGGCCTAGGTGGCATTTCGTACCTTACAGTTTTAACTGCGGAGACCGCGTATCAACGGACGCTAATCGCACTTATCGAGGCAAAGGCGGCGCGGCTGTCTGACAGTGCCGCACTATTTGTCAGCCTAGGAGGGGGGTGGTGGAGGCGTCACGACGATCCAATTTTACCCGATCGGATCTTGCCGTTGGACGGGAGCATTTCTCGATGAAGCGTAGTATCCTAGTAATCATTATCCTGAGCGGCGCTGCTGTCGTTGTCGGACAGTACTTTATTCGTACATGGCACGCTCCCGGCGTTCAGGTCGTTCCTGATGCACCGATGACTGTCACAGCGACCCTAGCAAAAAACGTCGAATGGCGTCCGCATTTACAGGTCGTGGGGACATTACGTGCTCACTGGGGGGCCTCGTTGTCTTTCCAAACAGACGGTCTGGTATCACACATCGGTTTTCATTCTGGGCAGCGTGTAAAGGACGGTGATGTCCTAGCCAAGCTACAGTTGAACGACGAACCCGGCCTGTTTGCAAAATATTCTGCTCAGGCAGACCTAGACTTGATTAATCTAAACAGAGATAGAGCGCAGTTTGAGGCCCATGCCATAAGTAGAGCTGTCGTAGATCATGATCGCCTAACCTTGGCAGCCGACCGCGCGCAACGCGACGCGGAACAGGCACTCATTGCAATGAAGACTTTAACGGCACCTTTTTCAGGGCGTCTCGGGATCCGGCGCATAGATCCTGGACAGTATCTGAGAGCGGGATCCGAAGTAGTAACGTTGCAGGCAATTGACCCAATTTACGTCGACTTCTTTGTCCCGCAGCGATTTTCTACGGTCATACACGACGGCGCGGATGTTACTGTCTCAGTTGACTCTTCACCAAATAACGCCGTCAAGGGGAAAGTTACCGCGACAACACCGGCAATCGATATTGCCAGCCGCACTCTCATGGTTCGCGCCACGATACAAAATGCTGACGAGCATCTGCTTCCTGGAGCATTTGCAAGTGTCGACTTAGCGTATGGAGCAACCAAAAACTTGGTCACCATTCCGAAGGCAGCCATAAACTATCATCCGTATGGCAGTACTGTCTTCATTGTTGTGTGGGCCAACCACGACAAGCCTGTAGCGCGAGAACGTCTAGTCGTGACAGGGGAAGCTCGAGGGGACCTGATATCCGTCACGTCAGGAGTGAGTGCAGGGGATACTGTCGTGACCAGCGGTCAAATGAAGCTACGCGACAACGAGGTGATCAGGATCACCACGGTTGGAAAACCGGGTGAGAACATCACGCCCATCCTGCCTGAGGAGTGATGCCATGAAGCGTTTCCTTGACACGCTCATCGATCGACCGATTATTCCGATCGTTATATGTCTCCTGTTATTTGTTTGCGGCATCCGAGGCGCCCTGTCCCTACCGATCCAGCGCTTTCCCCAAACTGTGAGTGCAAAAATTCAAGTCTCGACAACCTACTATGGCGCTGACGCGGATACAGTCGCTGGATTCATTACGTCGCCCATAGAGACGGCCGTAGCTCAAACGAACGGTGTTGATTATATCACATCGACAAGCGAGACCGGCACAGGCGTTGTGACTATGTACTTAGGGCTTAACGTCGATCCAAAGATAGCCGTTGCGCAAGTACAAGCCTATGTTTCCGCAATCCAGAATAGACTGCCTCAAGGCACGCAACAGCCCGTAATTACCATGTCCAGCAATGAAGAAGCTGCGATGTACGTCGCTGTCTCCAGCAAAGAGCTGCGCCTCGAACAAATCTCTGACTATGTTGCTCGGATCGTGGTTCCACGCCTTCAGACTGTCAATGGAGTGCAGCAAGCGCTGAGTGTTGTGCAGGGCGACCTAGCATTGCGTGTCTGGCTCGATCCCACGCGTATGACCGGCTACGAGATGACTGCCCAGGAAATCGCTAACGCTCTCGGTGCCAATGATTATGTAACCGGGGTCGGAACGACGCTCGGAGGGGATACCTACACACGCCTTGCAATAACGACAGGTTTGCATACCGAGGAAGAATTCAGGAACCTGGTCCTACGACGTAACGGATCGGCTATCGTGCGTCTTGGTGATGTCGCCAACATATCATATGGGCCGGAAAACACGACGACAAACGTCTTTGATTCCTATGGCAAAAGCGCATTCATCCGTGTGACGCTGGCGCCAGGAGCGAATTTGCTAAATACGGAGCGGGATCTGCTTCATGCAATCACGGAATTGAAGGGGGGAGTTCCTCCTGGCATATTCGTCGCAGTTGCCTATGATGCAGCCGACTTTGTTCACGCCTCTCTGCATGAAGTCATCATGGCTCTTATCGAGGCGATTGTAATTGTCTCAATTACCACAATCCTTTTTCTTGGATCTCTACGTACCGTGATCGTACCCTTGGTGACGATCCCCCTCTCTATCCTTGGCACAGTCGCCATCATGTCTTGGCTCGGGTTTTCATTCAACCTATTAACCCTTCTTGCACTCGTTTTGGCAATCGGGCTGGTCGTCGACGATGCGATTATCGTGGTAGAGAACGTTAGCCGGCATCTAGCAGAGGGCATGAACCCCACCGATGCCGCAAAAACTGCGATCCGCAACCTGTTTGGCCCGATCGTTGCCATGACTGTAGTACTAGGGGCCGCCTATCTCCCGATTGGCCTTCAGGGTGGCCTGACTGGCGCGCTGTTCACCGAATTTGCATTAACATTAGCCGCGAGTGTTACTGTCTCGGCTCTGCTAGCAATCGTCCTTTCGCCAATGATGTGCGCGTATATCCTCCCAAAACATGATACTTCAGAAGGCCGTTTCGTAGCATGGAGCGATCGTCAGCTTCGCCGTATGCAAGTGGCCTACGAAAACGCGCTCGCTCAAGCGCTTCGCGTCACTCCGGCCATCATTCTTCTAGCAAGTTGCATTATCGTCTCGAATGCGGCCTTTTTTGTCTATGCCAAAAGAGAGATGGCCCCGCAGGAAGACACGGGTGCATTGGGTGTTGCTGGCGACAGTCCGTCGACAGCTACCATGGATTTTCTTTCCCGCTCAGATCGCCAAATAACTGATATTTTCGATAAATTTCCCGAGATACAGTATTATTCGATGGGTGACGAAGGTCGTACTATCGACGACGGTGTCACTCTTGTACCGTGGTCTAAACGCCATCGTTCGGCTGATGACATCATCGGAGCTATGCAGCCCATGCTTGCTTCCGTCGCAGGTCTCGATCTTGTGGCAGTGCAGTCCCCGTCCCTGCCAGGAAGCAGCGGCATGCCGATTCAGTTCGTCATCAGAGGGAACGGTTCGGTCGACACCCTAGCCGCAGTGAGCTCAGAAATCGTTTCCACTGCAAGAACAGCATGTCATTTCACATATTTGGCGACTGATCTCAAAATCGATCAACCTGAAACAACAATCAATCTAGACCGGGACAAGATCGCACAAATCGGACTAACGGTAAGCGATGTTGGAAATTCTCTCAACTGGCTTCTCGGTGGATCCTACGTTAATTATTTCAGTCTCCAGCAACGATCATATCGTGTTCTGCCGCTTGTCACCCGCTCGGCACGGATAAACGATGCGCAAATACTCGACTACCCGATCACCTATATCGGCTCGGCACCCATCCAGCTATCTGAGGTAGCGACTTTAACGAGGCGCGTGGTGCCGGAGCGGATACCACATTTTCAGGGGATGCTCTCCACGACATTAAACGGTGTTCCCGGCAAGGGAATCACGGTTCAAGATGCTTATCGTTGTCTACAGACTGTTTCAGAACGACGTATTCCGCATGGTTTCTTCACCGACACATCTGGTCGGTTGCGGGCCTTCGAAAAAGAGCGCGGGAGATTTCTACCAACATTTCTATTCGGTATTCTGGTCATATTCCTTTGTTTGTCAGCAATGTTCAATAGCTTTCGTGATCCACTTATCATCCTCGTGTCGATTCCCATGTCTACAGCTGGTGCAGTTTTTTGTCTTTGGCTCGGCCTCGGTGGGGCGACAGTGAATTTATATAGCGAGATAGGTCTCGTGACACTAGCAGGACTAATTAGCAAGCATGGAATTCTCATCGTAGAGGTAGCGAACGAAGCTCGTAATCGTGGTCTTACCAAACGAGAGGCGGTGATACATGCTGCAGGTCTCCGGCTGCGCCCAATCCTGATGACTACTGCTGCCATGACCCTCGGGGTCGTGCCACTTTTAACCGCTGAAGGCGCGGGTTCTGCCTCTCGTTATGTCATGGGACTGGTCGTCTGCGCAGGGCTGTCATTTGGGACACTCATGACCCTTCTTGTTGTTCCCGCGTTCTATATCGTCCTGTCTCACAACATCATCCGCTCGTTGCCAGACCGACATCAGAACCCCAGAAGCTAGGATAAGAGTATAAATAATGAAGACAGTATTTCTCGGGCGTTTTGAGCGTCGAAAAATAGCTAAGATTGGACTCTTCGCTCTGGTAAGTGGTGTCTTCTCACGTGGAGCTCGAGCAAAACCCGACACAGCGGATCGCATCCTGCACTCGTGTATTGCTGCGCCTTATCGACCCGAAGATCAAGTACGCAGGGATATTTGGCAACACCCCTATGAATCGCTCAAGTTCTGGGGGCTGGCGCCATCAATGAAGGTACTTGATCTCGAGCCTGGCAGCGGATACTGGGCCTATATTCTTGCCCCGTACCTGAAGCAAACGAATGGAGTTTATGTCGCCGCTCTTCTGGTTACCAGTCAACCGGAAGAGGGCATCCAAGCGATGGTCGATTTTGCGCATGAGTTTAGCGACCACGCCCGCTTCGGAACGGTTATTGTCACAGACTTTGATCCAGGGAAAATGCCGATATCGCCCCCTCGCTCAATCGACATGGTAGTCAGCTCTAGGGGGGTCCATAATTGGATACGATATGGATATATTGATAACGTCATGAGGCAAGTGGCAGAGGTCCTCAAAAAGGGTGGCGTTTTCGCCGTCGGTGATCAGAGAGCAAATCCTCGCGCGCAGAAACCTGATGCTTCCAACCTATATGTTGCGGTTGCGACTGTCGTTTCCGCAGCTGAAAAAGTGGGATTGGCGCTCGAAGGATGCGTAGAAACAGAAGCCAACGCGAAGGATATTAACGATTATTCCCAAGAGATGCGGAGCTTACCACCAACTCGGGAGCACAGTGCGGTTTCATTAACTAGTCCTGCACCCTACGACGACACAGGCGATAGCGACCTCATGATCCTTCGTTTCAGAAAATTATAATTCCTATTGTGATGAGAGAAGGTTTTTCGATGACGGAGTTCGCCGCATGATTGGAGAAGCAGTCAAACTAGGTTTTTTGGTGGAATGAAATGGGTATATTGGCGTCCTTAATTTCGCAAGTTGTCTTGAAATGGCTTCGTCGCTCTTTTGAGTATGATTCTTCTTCATCGACAACGTAGAGCGGGCGGCATTTGGCCTCAATATAAAGTCTTCCTAAATACTCTCCGATAAATCCAAGGGAGATTAGCTGTGTAGCCCCAAGAACGAGCACCACCACCATAAGTGAAGCATATCCGGGCACCCGTACTCCAGAAGTCAGTATTTGAGAAAATATTATCATTATATAAACAAATGCCGAGCCGGCGACTGAGAGCCCTACATATGTCCAGACTCTTAGAGGAACGGTAGAGAAACCGGTAATTCCGTCGATAGCAAAATTCCAGAGTTTCCAGTAAGTAAATTTAGTTACCCCATATTGACGAGCAGTTCGGCGGTACGGCACGCCAACAGCACGAAATCCGACCCAAGAAAAAATTCCTTTCATAAAACGGTTTTTCTCACGCAGGAGTAAAGTCGCCTCGACAGCACGTCGACTCATCAATCGAAAATCGCCTACATCCGGCTCAAGTTTCACCGCGGAGATTCGATTAAAGAGCCAATAAAATAGGTGGGACGTCCCGCGTTTAACCGGCGAGTCATCAGTCCTATCTGAACGCAGTCCGTACACAACGTCATAGCCCTTTTCCCAGAGTTCGACAAACTGAGGGATAAGCTCGGGGGGATCCTGAAGATCTACGTCTATAGGTATCACGGCCGCGCCTGTAGCGGCGTCGAGACCAGCCGTGAGGGCAGCCTCCTTACCAAAATTTCGCGTCAGGCGTATTAGACGGACCTGCGGATCTAGCTTAGCCACTTTCAATACCACGGCAGACGTATTATCCGTCGACCCGTCATCAACAAATATTATTTCATAACAAACATTTACGGATTCAAGTATAGGCAGTATCTTTCTTACAAAAACTTCTATAGAGTCCTTTTCGTTAAAAACAGGAACAACAATGGAAAGTATAATCTCCCCTCTCCTTACGGACATACTTGCTCTCCTAGATAATATAGAGCCGATTCTACACCCACACAACCTCATGTTTGAAGTTAGCGATCAAACTTTCTTACTGAATCAGAATATTTTTGAAGGGCATCAACTATTTTTCCAGCCCCAAATCTAATAACGTCCGTAGCTGGCAAACCAACCTCATTTTCTATCGCGGCGATTGCGTCAATTGCAGCTTCGGCGGATGCGTCTGCTGTATTGAGGCTTACCGCCACTACTTTCGCAGGCCTCAAGTAACCTGCGACCTTCTCATATATTTCTATTAACTCGCGTAGACTACGGGTTGGAAAATCCGGCCACCCTTTGTGAGCCTTTAGATTCAACTCATGGCATAAGATAAGTGCTTGTGGCATGCAGCCGTGGAGCAATCCCAGAGTGACCCCGGAGTAAGCAGGGTGACTAATTGATCCTTGACCTTCAACAATCGACCAGTCGTGGTTCACAGCTGCTGTTGTGACTAATTCTTCCGCTACGCCCGCTATGAAGTCGGCGGGCACCGCATCTACCGCTACGCCCGCATCACTTATATAAATACCAGATTGTCCAGTTGCGACAAAAGCAGCAGTAAGCCCCCTTCGATTGGCCTCCAACGCAATTTCGATTGCCGTTGTCTTTTTTCCCACTCTGCAATCACTACCAACGGTATGAGCAATGAACGTATCTAGTTCTTGAGCTCGAGCTGAACTTGTTGCTAGTTTTTCTGGTGGATCTTTACTGTCCCAAATAATAGCACCGTTTGCCTCCGCCAACTGGCTGAATTCGGGATCATCGGAAAGCCTGAAATGCAGACCACTCACCACATCCATGCCCGCAGATAGAGCCTGTTTGATTTGAGTTCGCCATGCCTCGGGAAGCTGGTTGTGATACAAACCAACGCCAATCATGAAGACATCTGGATCTTCTGCCATCAGATCGTCGAGGCGTGCAACAATTGGCACGCCCTCTCCATAACCCAATATCGACGATATGTCGGTGCCAGCCAGCCGGCTATCGATCACCCCAACACAATCATTACTTCTATACCTGAGATACGAAGTTGCAACTTTACTGGTTTTGGGGCCAAAACTGCCTTCAGCGAATATTACTACGCGACGCCCGGCTAAGGTAAACATAAACGTAACTCCCGTCGTATCGGTGACCTCTAGGTAGCGTATCCAACAGGGCCGCCATCATTTTCGTAATGCGATCCCTCCTGGATTTGAAACAACGAACCGAATCTTGCGGACGTTATTGGTAGCCGCCATATGCCACTTGTCACCCTGACACTAAGCGCAGGTTCTCCGCGAAGGACTCTCACACCGGCCTCGTTATGGGCCGCGTGAGGTCCGTAATAGATAGGGAGGGCGTCGCTCGCTCGATAGGCGGTTAAAAAAGTGCGTCGTGGCCGCTCACTTTTATTGGCCGCCGAAGCGTGAAGAGCCAGACAATGCAACAATACAACCGTTCCTGCTGGCCCTCCCGCAAACACTCCACGTTCTTCGAATTCCTGTGCATTGCCGCTGGGGACCATACCCCGGAACTCACCGTCAACCTCATGGCTTATCAAACCGCCCTTGTGGGAACCTGGGACAACCTGTAGGCAGCCGTTTTGCTCGTCTGCGTCATCAAGGTATATCAGAGCAGTCAGAAGATCCGTGTTGGTGTGGGGGTAGTATGAGAAGTCCTGGTGCCACTTGACCGCACTTCCAACTTTTGCACCTTTCATGTGCAATTTGCTATAGTGATAGGATAGATTTCCGCCAATTACACTTTCTACCGCGTCTAGCACCCTCGTATCTTCCGCCAGATTTCGGAAAACTTCAGACCGTTCGGTCGGCTTCCATATTCGCCTTGGTGTCTGCCCGTCTGAGCGTTCCAGCTCCGCTACATTGGATATGTTGTCCGTCGCAAGTATCTTTTCCAGTTCGACCTTCGCCGCCGCTATGGTTTTAGCATCCACGAGCGAAGGAATTACGACAAAGCCCTCTTTCCAAAAATTCCGTCGGATGTCGTCAGCATCTTCTGCAGCCGTCGTCACATCTTTATCCATGTTATACAACCTCCCTGCTATCAATTTCGATATCGCCTGGTTGCAGGTCGACGATCTCGGCAACGCTTCCGCAAGATCGGAATGCGTCAATAAATCCCGGGAATGACAAGTTGGTGTCTCCGTATCCCTCCAGCCAGCAGGGGAGTTCACATCTCTGCGCAGCCACAAACAAGGACATAAAAATCCTGTGGTCTCCCCAACTCTCTAGCACGCACCCACCTGGGTATGACGCCTTGCCGAAAACCTTAAACCCATCGATTATACCGTCGATCTCCAAGCTCTGGATGTTCACCTCAAGCTTTTGCAGTTCCGTCGTCATTGCGCGAACACGCGGAGCTTTATGTAACCTAGTTATTCTCGCGCCAGTAACTGTAAGAGAACCGTCAATGTAAGCCCCAATGGCGCACAATGTCGGCACGATGTTTGGAAAGTCGAGCGCATTGACCTCAAATCGCCCCTTCGGTCGCCCAATATCGTTACGGATAAAGAGTTCCTTAGAGGCGGCGTGGTGCTCCACGGAGATTCCAAGGTCTCTCACCAATTCGACAATCTGACGCTCTCCTTGAAGGCTACCTCCGTGAACGCCTTTAATTGTTACATCACCCGGAAGGGTGGCACTCGCCGCGAGGATGTATGAGAGCGACGTGTAGTCTTCTCCAACATCATATTCCTGAGGCAAAAACGATCCAGGTGAAACTCGATATTCTTTGAGGTCGTCAGAATGATCGACAGATATACCGGAGCGCCGCAGGCAGGCGATCGTCTGTTCGATATAGGACTTCGAATAGACATCGCCAAGAACACGTAACGTCGTAGCTCTTTCGCCAAAAGGGGCGGCGAACAGGATCGCAGTTACAAACTGGGAACTAACGTCACCGGGTAATTCGCAGTGTCCGCCTCTCAATCTCCTTCCCCAATTTACGACCGGCGCCTGGCCAATTTCCGAAATGCAATCTATTTCGGCCCCCAACTGCCGCAACGCCAGAAATAAGTCGTTCATTACCCGCTTCCGCAGGACTGCATCACCGGATAATATTACGGGTTGACCCCACGCAGATGCTAGAGCAGTGATTGTGCGAAAAACCAATCCCGATCCATGCGCATTAATGACCTCCCTGATCGGTGAGCCCCCAATGCCACCAGTGACCTCTAGATTACTCCCCACCTCCTCGAATGTCGCACCGGCGCTGCGGAGGGCATCCCGCATATATCGGGTTTCAAGACAACGAAGATCATTGCGGACAACACTCTTTCCGGCAGCAAGGGATGCCGCCAATATAGCTCTTTGTGTTTCCGGCTTCGACGCTGGAGCTTGGAAAGTTCCGGTAAAAGTCTCGATCGGACTTACTTTCAACAACATCGCTTCTAACCTTTCTGACTATTTTCCTGTCTATTGCCCTTTAGTGTATTATGCGTACGTAATAGGTTCGAACGAGCAGAGGTCCTTGAATGTCTGTTCTGCCTCCCTCTCTTCTTCCCAAAAGACGACTCCGGCAGCCCGATCTGCAAAATTCGTCGAGCCAACGGTCGTCTCACCCGGCTCCACCATCCACATCCACTCGCTAGCGCATGCAGTTATTTGGACGGCAGCACGGCGTATTCTTCCTGGCTGTTTCGGGTAATAAACCCAACCGCCTGAGGACATGTGTCTGGCAGTCATTTGGTAAGGGAGTTCAGCCTGCAGCGCGAAAGCTGCTTCACTGAGGCTTACACCGGTAGCTTGCGTAAGCAGAGGTACAATCTCTGCTCCTGCCGGTCGCGCCGCAACTTCCAACGCAATTGCCTCTCCGGTCCTATTATCGATGAAACCTTCGAGATGCGTCACCTTGTCAAATTGTGGAAGAGCTCGGAGCGCGCCTTCGTTAAGACGAAGCAATTTTGCCCGAAGTGGGTTGGTTGGCGTCAGCAAGAGCGCTCCCACAGTCTCCCCGTGAACGAGTTTTAGCGGCGGTTTGTTAAACAGGCAGACCTCCGCAAAAACAATAGCGTTGTCAACGGCAACTGAGTCTGCGTGGAACATCGTCCCGACGATAGTTTCCTCTGCTGAATATTTCTTATTTCTTTCACACATTGATAAGGCGGCATCATATTCATTCTTATTACTGATGATGTAGGTGCTGGCGGCTCCCGCTCCATCTACCGGCTTAAGCACAAAATTGGACCCAATTACTTGAACTATATGGTCGTAGGTCTCTGATCTGACGAGATCAGCGTAAGAAAAAGCTATTTTTAAAAATTTCGGAGTTTTAACTCCCGCAGCTTGCCAGCGATCTTTCATCGCCACCTTGTCGCGAAAAGGACGTACATCTTCGCGTTTAGGGCCCGGAATCTGAAACTCCTCACGCAGCCCCGCCGCTAACTCTTGGTTCTCTTCATCCAAGCAAATGATCCGTATATCTTTGGCGTCGAAGGACTCCAAGGCCTCAAGAAGCATATTTCGGGCACCTCGCCCAATATCTTCAGTCACTTCGAACCGGTAGAGGCGAGACAGCACCTCCCATGGATAATGTGGCACTACCCGAGGTTTCAACACCAGCATCACCTCCGGTCGGCTGCAACCCTGTTTCTCTGCCGTTTCGATGAGGTCCATGTATTGGCATCTTCGATATCTCAGTTGACTTAGTATCATCAGTAGTTTTGGCATTTTCCCCTCCCCTATAATATTAAATCTCCACCTAACGTGTCGACGTAGATATTATTTATCATAAATTTATTTCTATAATTATCTTTCCCATAACCTTGCACTGGCATGCCAAGCGCATATTCCGCACTTCGTGGACTATTCTACGTAGCGTGAGACTCTCCACGTCCGTCATCGGGGAAATGTGTTCAGCGCCCGAAAGGATTTTAACTAAACATAATCCGCATTTTCCCCGTCTACAGCCGGAGGGTATGGGCACGCCACCTATTGGAGAGGCGTCCAACAATAGTAGCCCAATACTCACGAACTTCTCCGCATGCATTGTGCCGACCGTTGTCAGGCCTACGGTAGCGCGCTTAGCCATTATGAATAATCCGAACCGGTTCTAAGCTGCTTCTTTTCCTTCTTCGACCGTTTGTTCATAGAGAGACTTGAAATACATGGCCAAGATGTTTTGTATATCATCAAAATAACGCAGAACTCGCTCGACGTCCGCGTCACTCGAGATCAAATACCTCAGTATCGCCCACATTTCGCCTGCATGATCGTCGCCAAGGTCGGTCTCAAGATGTGCGGTCTGACCAGTAATTTTTTCGGCACCCACGGTATCTCGAAGAGCCGATACCTGCTTTGGCGTAAGTTTTGCCGTTGTGTACTCAATGAGGTAGCTAGCTGATACCACTCCGACTGGACCTTCATGCTCACAAAGGTAGTAGAAAAAACCGGCCAGTAGTTTAGTGGCCAAAAATGGCGTAGTCGAATAGAGTTCGTCCCGCGTGACGCCTTGCGCTTCGCAATCACGCCAGAACAGCACGTCGTGGTTCATCTCCTCCGATTGATATGCCGCATACAATTGAGCAGCTTCAGGAGATAGCTTAGTAAGTTCAGTGAGAGCTCTCGAATGTGCAACCCTATTGAGTCTGATCCGCCATACATGTTCAATGAGATGCCGCCGATACCACGCCAAATGAAGCTGCTTGGATTGCAGATGATCAGCATAAGGCACGTTTTTACGCCACTCCTCCATCTTGAAGTCCAAGTACGTGTCGAGTTTTTTTCTAATCTCGACCTCATGTTCTGCGGTAAATTTGGGCGATGGATGCTCGATTCCGCAATTGAGTAGAATACCCATAGTTTAATCTCCTCGTTCTTCCAGGTTTTCATAAGCAACGGACAGGTTGCGGTCTAAGTGTTTGCCCAAAATTTTTAGGTCGCGAGATATATTTTCCGGCTTCGCTAACCACAAAAAGTTTCCAAGAAAATGGCTCCGTTCTGTCGGTGCAAACCGCGTCCCAGCCACCACCGCTAGTCTCGCTATGTCTGGCGGTCGGGAACCAGGCTTTAGCTCAATCTGCTTGACCACGGCCCCGGGTGGACCGTAGCGGCTAAAGAATATTGTACCACTTCCCGACTCACCTTTATCGCGCCGATATCTTTCTGAATGCACCTCCAGTTCCCGAAGTAACTTCCTCCGATCGGCGTAATTGCGAACTACGATTGACTCGATCCAAGATCTCAAATGTGAGTATCCGGAAGTCGCAATTTCCACACTCTCGTCGATTAGTGCTCCGCCTATCCGAACGTTTATTTCAATGATATCCCATGCATTTGTGTCCCGATCATACCTCGCTTCCACATGGAATGCTCCTTCTTGGAGGCCCAGGGCGTCTAAACAAGAAGCGACATAAGTAATACCCGCATGAGCTTCGTCCCTCCCCAGTGCGACCGCCGGATAGGAATTCGCAACCTCAAGGGCGATACCGTTGCTTTCATCATGATACTTCGCATGAATAGCGAGTATTATTGCCGATCCGTCTATTTTCGTGACCTCAAAACTGTATTCATCACCAGGAACAAACGTCTCGATCATGTATTCGTAGTTACCACTAAAGATATGAGCGTACTCCACATCCAATTCCATCCCGGACTGGATTGAAGCGACGCGCCGGATGTCTTGTTCAGTTGCCACCCGCATGCAACCGTAGGAACCAGCTCCTCTTCGCGGTTTCGCGAAGTACTTTTTTTCTCCAATTTTTTTTCCGATATCAGCCGGACTGAACGGCTCCGCACAACAACGCGTCAAGTTCTTATCCGCCAATATCTGGCGGACGAGAAGCTTGTCCATTGCACGTGCTATAGCATATGGACTGCAATCCGGCGCACCGATCATTGCGTTTCCAACCGCCATCGCGTAACGGTAGCCTTCGTATGAACTTATCACTCCGCGAATATCGCAGCCAAGTTGCCAAAGATGGTTTATTATTTTCTCTACGGACTTATAAGTTATTTCCTGGTCGAGAGGCACATACACGAGCGTTTCTGGGGCGAGGACGCCATAATGATCATGTGAGTCTTGCTCTGGCGACGTCGAGGAGACGAGAAGAGTCTGCAGACCAAGCACACGTGCGACTGGGTCTATTTTCTTTATGTAAGACCTCCCGTTATGCGCGAGGACGAGCAATATAGGTTTTGTTCGGTCAATGTTCATTGCGAGCTCCATATGGTACCCAGTCCAAGCGAAAATGCTCAGCGATTGTGTGCATGTCTGTGTCAACTTGATCCGGATTTTCTGCGCAAAAAAGGAAACGCCCCGCCTGGAGTGACGAATATCCTGATTGATCTGTAAGTATACTTCCGCTTGTGGGTATCAATTCAGCATACAGGCTCGATAATGAGTCTGCGAAACTAGTAACTGATTCAACTTTTACTGGTAATTGGCGCGGACGAGGGAACATAAGCCATCCACCGCAGAGATGACGCTCGGCTTTACATTCACCAAATCCTGCAACGGTTCTCTTAAGCCATGCATCATATAGGTTGACCCCGGTTGCACGATAAATTACCGGCGCCACATCGGCGCCCCCGACCCTTCCTCCCATCTCAAGGAACGTCAGTCCGTTTTTTGGATCATTTATAATTTCAAGGTGAAATGGGCAATTCGATAACGATAGCGCCCGTACGCTATCCTGAGCAAACCTGATAAGCTCAGTGGCGAAAGGATCGGAAACCTCTAAGAGTGAACTCCCTAAGGGAGACCCCCGGGTGAAATCAAGACAATTATTATAGTACTTTGATGATCTCGCAAATTGAATTGTTCCATCTTCGTCTGTCATACCATCGACATGAAAAATATCGCCACCGATATACTCTTCTACCTCCCAATCCAAGGTCGACGGATAGGTCTCAATTATAGAATTAAGCTCTGACGAATTTTGGACTATACTGACTCCGTTACTTGAATGGCCATCGACTGGCTTTACAACAAGTGGGTATCTGACCATCTCAGAAAATGAGTCGATTATCTCAAGATTTTTTCTATTGCCCCGAATAAATCTCGGCGTGCGAAGGTTAGACTTCGCGACGACTTCCTTCATTACGCATTTATCCCGCCATCTACGAATTGCGGCTGGATCGGAGCCTGCTATTTCATAACGCTGCCTTATAACGGCGGCGATATCCTGTAATCCCTCGGAGAATGCGAACACCCGGTGGATAGGTCCAAATGCAGAAATTATGCTGCCTGCGACGTCAAGGATTACACTTTCGTCAGTTAATTTCTCAACGTGCCGCACACGCTGAGGGTTTGAACCCACAGGAACTGCCGATATGCCTAAATGGTCGCAGATGTAGCTAACCTCGGCACCGCGTAACGACTGATCGTAATCAACCAGACGGAAATCCCATCGTTGCGGATCCGTGTAATGCGGTAGATTATTGAGCACTAAAATGTGCATTCCTTTGCCCCACGAAGTGGATTCCCTTTTCATCAGCGGACAACATTTATGCTTTACTAAGCAAGCAGGAATCCCACCGGATGAGAACTTCGAAAGTCTACTTTAGAAAAACGAATGCGTTTTAGGTGACGCACAGCAAACTTTGCTCGGATTATTCGTGCGAGGTACATCAAGCCGCGTTGAATTTTGCTGACCCGTTATTTCTTCGGACAGTATAGTTCAGAAAAAGTCATGTCCTGTTATACCCTGTTCGGAAAATCACGGGTCGACGACGGCGATACCTAGGCCCTGGCATCAACGATGCGATCCGTTCCCATTCTTCGTCCGTCATGTCAGACGGGTAGTATTTCGTCTTGCGGATAATCCTGGCCATCCGGCCCCTCTACTCTGGCGTCAACATCCAGAGCTTGAATCACATCAGGCTGATTGTCTAAACAGGCTTGTCTTATGCATTCCGTGTCGCTGCGTGCGACAAAGGACTAATTCCCCCGGGGTGGCTACCCCGGGGGAATCAGGAAGGGGACGGCTCGGTAACAGGCAGACCGTAATGGGTCGACTTGAGAGTATGACAACCCCTTCTTTTCCTTGTGCCCTGAACAGATACCAGAGGTCCGGCGCCGGATGACAAGCATAGGACATGGAAAAGATGACGCATCCAGTTGCGGCTTCCAAGGCCGAAGTACCACCCGCACCGATCATCATCGGGATTGATGTATCCAAGGTGTAAATGCTGGATGAAAAATCCCCAGTTTGTGGGTCTGGGGATCAGCCAGAGCTTTGATCGTCAGTTCCTCTTCTGAGTGGGCGGCCTCGGCGTTTTGGCAGTGGAGGCGGCATGAGATTGGCATGGGCCCGCGTGTGTTCCGTTACCAGGTCGGCATGTTGACGCAAGCGGTAACTGGCGGCCGTTGGTATCCCGCAGGTCAAGGTTAATCCACGACAGGCGTAGCGCTTCGCCCAAGCCACCGGCAAACTCGGGAAAACAGATCGCGCCGATGCGTTGATGCTAGCGCGCTATGGTGCCTTGCTGGATCCGGTTGTCTGCCCAGTCCGCACGGATCTACAGAACCGCCTGGCCGAATTGGTGGCTGCGCGCCGCAGTTTGATGCGCGACTGCACGGAAACACTCAATCGTCTCAAGAGACTTACGATCGGCTTGCTTCAGTGCCACACGCGTCATTGCCGCGGCAGATCGAGGCGCAGATCACATCCCTCGATGCGGCGATTGACGCGCTCGTGGCGGAAGATGCGCATCTGTCCCGGCGCCGGGACGTGCTGGCCAGTATTCCGGGACTGGGAACGGTCACTGCTCATGCGCTTCTGACCGACATGCCCGAACTCGGCACGATGGAGGCGGGACAAGTCGCATCCCTTGCGGGGCTGGCTCCCATCACACGCCAGTACCGGTACATGGCAAGGCCGCAGCTTCATTCAGGGCGACCGCGCAACCTTGCGGCAGGCACTCTGCATGATTGAAAATGAAAATATTACGAACCAAAGTCAACTTTGGAGACATTGGGATACCATCCGAGCTACCGTTTTGTCAGATGTATAGAACGTTGCCGACGAAGCGCCGCTGTAGAGAGCACTGTACCGACTTGTCAAGTGACCAGAGGAGAGCCATCCTTCAGGCGCCTGTAATTCGTCTCCTTTATGAAGAATTACAATATTATATCCTTCAGAGGAGAGGAATTTTTGAAGACCGCTCGGGCTTTGAATTGAATTAAGATTTGCCCGAACATCTTCGTTTGTGCCCCCACTTAGGTCAAGTACGGGGTAAGGATTATCGATAAATATTAGCCCTTGCAAACTCGTCGCCACCGGACGTTTTATACATTGAAGAATTAGTTTCCGTTCTTTGCCAGCGATATCGTGGATCTGCGTTGCCTCAAATATCGCATCGACCGAATGTAAAGTGTAAGGCAGCATCGAGACTGGAAATAAGATGCATGCGGTCAGAAATTCACATTCCAAAATTCGTGATGATCCCGGAACCAACCTCCCGCATCCGGATAGAAGGACCAAATATAACGGCACAAGGAGGTAAATTTCATACCTATAAGAGATAGACCAAATGCTACCAAATGTAATTTGTGAAAATACGACAAAAATAAGAACGCCACATAAAGTAATATTCACCAACTTTGTAGATTCAGAGGAATGTTTTCTAATTATAAATACGTATAATAAAATAATTCCAAAAGACGGAATACTAAGACCTAAGAATCCAGGAGATTTAGTGTTGTTCATCGCGTTCTGAATGACTGCGACCAAAGCTCGACCTAAGATGTTATCCCCCCCCCCAAACACCGTATTTGCTATATCGGAGCGCATCATTACCGACGACGGTAGAGCTGGGAGTCCTTGGTTGCGGAGCCACCACGAAAAAAGCAGCGTCGGGGTCAAAGACGTAAAAAAAAGTATTATCGCCTTTATTGGTCGCTTATATAATACAATCACTGCAGTTTCCGCGACAATATCAGCCAGCCCCTCGTACCGCACTAGGGGTAAAAGGGCGGAGCAAACCAACCACCATGTGGGCATCGTTTTCATTTTAATAAAGCGGACGACACCAAGAAGACAGAGGATAACGAGCGCTGCATGCAAAACATGTTCCATACCACTCATGGAGGCGCCAATGATATTGAGAGAAAATAGCAGGCTTGTCGTCCCTACGACCACTTTCTGCCACTTAATTTTCGATCCTAAATTAGAGATTTCTCTCAAAAAAATAACCGATACCGAAGACAATACGCAGGTAGATGCGACGCATATTATAATGGGTGCCCAATTAAGAGGAATAATATTTGAAGCTAAGGCGAGCAGGAACGGATAAATGATTTCGGAGCTGGGTGAACTCAGGGTCTGGGGCTGAACACCATAGTGCCAGTTGCGAATTTGGTTTCCGAGAGCCATGTGCGTATAGACACCTGGATCGAGAGAGTAAAAAAAAGTACCACCATTAAGTATAAGGTCGACCCCAATAAAACAACTTAAGACACAGAGGCTCGTAAGCGCTGCGACGCATGCAGGGTGTGCGTCCATATAGCTTCTAATCCGAAGTGACATTGGTCGTTATCCTCACGTAATGAGAAAATTACTCTATAGAACTCTGGATGCCATCTAATAGAGCGAACTCGGCTACTTTAGAAATTCTAATGTTTGGTTTTTTTTCTTAAAAAGACCGCGCAGATCTCGGTAGTAAGACGAACTATGTCACTGCGTGGGCTGCACTAACACTCGCGTTTCGGCATACAACGCAAAATAGTCATTGATCCATTCTACTAGAAACCGGCCAGTCGTGAGCTTAGCTCGCCATTCATCTCATAGTCACAAGATGCTGAGAGACTGGATTATCGCAGGAAAGTTCGGCCCGGAGGGAGGACGCTCGCTGCCTAGTGTCAAATCCTAAATAGCGCCTCTATGGTATCTCTTTCGAAAAAATACTTCCCAAATTGATCAATTGAGAAAAGACACCATTCGCAACCTAAACCAGTATTTTAGCAACCGTTGCATTTTATTATCATGACTATAATTCCATAACGGGCAAAAGCGCGGCGCAGAACCTCCGCATCTCCTCAGGTGTTCCAATAGTTACACGTGATTTAGTCGGCCAGATCGGCCAACTGCGACCGATCATGATATTTCTTTGGAGCATCTTTGTGACGAATTCTGATGCGGGCTGACGCGTTTCAATAAGGAAACAGTTTGAAACCGACGAGATATATTCCACTCCGTGCTTTTGCAGAAACGCGAATGTGAGATCCCGTGCTTCAGAATTTATCTTAACCCTCAGCGCCACTAGTTCAGTCTCACGCAGACTAGCAGCGGCTGCAACGACCCCGTTCATTGGAAGGAAAACGTCACTGTCAGGAAAACCAAAGCGCGACAGCTTCGAAAGAAGGTCAGGTCTACCAAATGAAAAACCAATCCTCATTCCAGCCATACCATAGATTTTCGAACATGATCTTAGCACGATCAAATTATGTCCGTCCGCAACCCATGGAATGACGGATTCTTCGTTGGAATATTCATGATAAGCCTCGTCAACCAACACCACAGACTCACGTGGTTTATTCTTCAGTAGCCAAAAAATATCGTCGCGTGAGGTCGTCGTTCCCGTTGGATTGTTAGGATTGCATATGAAATAAAGCCCAGCTGATGGAGAAACTTCAATCATTCGCTTCACATCGTGATTGTAGTCTTCTGTCAAAGGCACAGCGTGAACCGGCACGCCCACGGCTTGTGCCGATTGTTCAATCAATTCCCAAGTGGGGTTTGCTACCACGACACTACGACGCGATGACGTAAATGCCGAAACTGCTCGAAATGCAGCTTCGCTAGAACCATTCCAAGCTTGGATGTATTCTTTACTGATTCCATAGCGTTGGGCAGCAGCGTCGTAAAGCACCGCAAACTCATCGCCAGCGGGCCAATAATGTTGTAGATGCGGAGTAATTGAATTGGACGCGGATACCGCAGCCGAACAGGGTCCAATCGGACTTGTATTTTGACTGAGCACTAGTGCCGTTGGAGAAGGCGGACGAGGGACGGATGGCTCTTCTGCCTCGGCCGACCGAGGGCAAATTATCCCTTTTGACGACGCGACGACACTCATAAGCGCCAAGATACTGCGGCGCGACCAGTTCAGCGCATCGCGGCTCATCACGTTTCTCCTTTGAGATAACAGAGAGCCAGTTATGTCATATAATTTTGAGAAAATTTATTCTAAAATAATGAATTGATGATTTCCTTTTTCTTCAGTGATCGTTGCGGGGTGGGGATTAATTAGAGTGTGACTGAGCTACGTGACTCGTAAGATCTAGCTTAAGTGGATGACCGCTTTCTAGATCGCATAACACCTGTTCTTCCTTTTCGACAGCAGCAGTATTAAGGCGTGTTAGGTCTTGAATGACAGGGCGAACTGCATGGCTCTTCGTGATGAGCATGATGCACTCTGTATTTTCCGATGATAAATGGTTGGTCTGTGGACCTTTAATCCAGGCGATCTGCCCGAAAGGCAAAATCCCGCCTCGTGGTCCTCGAAGGACCATTTCAGCAATTTTCTGGCTCCATCAAAATGGGACGAAGGAGCGATCCCTTCCTGGTCCTTGGTGGGCGGCAGACTACGATAGATAGAGGCTCAGATCGCAGCGATTGAGTCGGCAATCAACGAAATTATCCTGATAGACCGTAGCCTCTCTCGAAAACGTGCCATTCTAGGCAGCAGCCCAAGTATTGAAGAGACAAGAACCGCAGTGCTGATTGCAGATATTCATGAACTTGAGATACTGGCGGCGGACAGGTTACAGCGCTCATTGGCGTAGCTCCTGTTATCAGGCAGCCGGGAAAGTGGCAGGACAGAAGCTTCATTAGGATTGGCCGGATTCATGTCAGAAATACCTTGCACATGCATGCTCTGGTTGTTGCCATGCAGCACAATCATGATCTCCGAATTATCTCTTTCAGCCTCATTAACAGGAGCCCCAAAGCGGCGCTTCGATGGCTTATTGAGCGGTGGTCACAAAAATACGTGATTGAGAAACAAGCAAGACTGCCGCTGCAGCACATAAAATTGCAACAATGCGGATGTAATCTGGTATACCGTGATCCCCACAAAGAACTCCAAATGGGAAAACTATAAAAATACAGGCCAAATACCTAAACATCATACGTCTCGCATGTACCCTGCCCGCTGTCGCCCAATGTAGTTCTTCGTTCAGTCGAGAATTGATAATTATGCTCGCTAGAGAACCAGATAATCCGACTATTCCGGAAAAAATCATAGCGGCGGCCAAATTTCGACTGGATGATAACCCCCACAGCGCGAGCGATAGCGTGGCAAGCACGGCTGTCGTCAAATATGGAAACGAAAACCGATGGTAAATATTTGCGACGAATAGAGATGAAACAAGGGCTCCGGCTGCGAACACCACTTCGATAATGCCATATGTATCGGCTCCAGATCCGATGATATATCGGCAAAATGTTGGGATTACACTATTAAGAAAAGTAACCTCTATAAATGGGGCAAGACCCACAATCGTCAGAACCCACACAACGTTGCGTTTTGAGATCGGTCCGACATCGTATCCTTCGCTTTCTTCCAGGTTCTGTGCCGTTAATTTTACAGATGTATGGTTTGCTTTCCAGCACAAGAAGGCAGTCGGTAATGACAGAATGCTGTTTGTGCCTATCACTAAACTAGGAGTTGCGATTTCTAGTAGCCACCCAGCACACGCAGCACCGATAATCGTGCTAATCTGAAGGATGAGTTCACGGGTCCGGGCGATGTAAATTACGCCGCCGCGTGGCGATATTTCGTGAAGTAAAGCTGCTGAAGCCGTCGAAAAAAAAATCCAGGCTCCAGATATGAAAACCTCGGATAATAAAATAATATAAGCCATATTTTTTTGAGAAAAGAAAACGAATATGGCTGTTATTAGCATAGCTAGAAAGCGTGCCAGTTCGGATGATGCGCACACCCCGAGTCGAGGAAATTTATCTGCGACTAATCCTGAACGCTTTGCGAACAGGAAAGAAACTACGTTTCCTGCGAGAACTAGCATGGATACATAAGCCCCTGATCCAGAGGCTTGAAGGACGAGCCACGCGGCTGAAACCATATGGAACCCGTTGCCGAACCAACTGAAGACGGTGAATACATAGTAAATATTGATTAATTTTTTCTGTTGGTTGCTTGATTTCATTTCGTTCAGTATTTGCGAGACCATAGAGAGGATCGCCTCTTCATATTCGGTTCATTATGCTTTAAATAAAGAGAGTGCATTTGCTCCAAAAGATCTCATTTCTTTGTCTGTCGGCCATCCAGAAAGTATAAAATCCGTAACACCGTTGCGCGCATACGTGGCAAAGTAATCCATGACCTGAGAGTAGCTCCCCACTACACATAGGGCTGGGCCACCACGGTCTACTACCGCGCCACTCCAGACATGACCATCGAGCCATCCTCCGCTAGCTCTCTTGGCCAGCTCCATTGACGTCTTTACTGCTACGGAGTCGCTCTGCTCAACGGCCTTCTCGATCTTGGCACGATGTACAAAATCTGGCACTTTCTCGGACATTTGGGTCACAACGGCGCGTGCCTCTTCCTCGGTTTCGCGAGCTATGACGTGCATTCTGAGCCCTACCAAACCTTTAGCGCGGAGGTTACTTGGCGCATCTCTGATAACCTCAGATTGCGCGCCTCCGTATCTAAGCCACCGCAAGCCGTACCGTGCAGCTATGGATTTTGCGCGATCGGAACCGCCGCTAATATATATTTCGGGCGCTCTCCCTTTATATGGACCCAACGAAAGCTCAGCGCCGTCAATTTCGTAATATTTACCGCGAAATGATGTAGGAATACTACTATTATGCCACATTGAGGTGATAATCGAAACAAATTCCTCAGTACGATCGTAACGTTCCTGATGCGCCAATCCGTCGCCATACATCTTCTGTTCGGCTGGGGAAATGCCCGTAACGATATTCACGTCCACCCGACCATGCCCTAGCAAGCTTATCGTGTTCAATGCCTGAACGAAGGCAACTGGCGACATTTGTCCCGGACGATAGGCAATGAGAAAACGTATGTTGTTAACACTTCGAATCAGCGCACTTGCGAGAGCAATCGAATCTGGAAGATGGAAACCAGTGCCCAACAAGATTGAATGAAATCCAAATTTTCCCGCATCCGAGCAAAAGGCATTTAACGTATTGAAGTCGATCAAAGAAGGGATACCTTCGTTCGCATCGCTAGAAACAGTGCCTCCGCGTGGTGCACACCAATGAAATCGTGGATTATACACGTTCTTCTCCTCTGCGTATCGAGACACTATAGGGGGTATTGTCCAAAAATTTCAGAATTTGGCTGAGTTTTTATATTATTGGGTCTACTTATTATATGTTCAAATATTTTCATAAAGACGTTCATATCTTCATATTTCCCAATACTTATTCTAAAGTATTTTGTCAGACCATATGCAGACGGAATTCTTACTATAATACCATTTGACAATAAATGATCATATATCTCTTTGGAGCGGTCACCCACTTCAACTAACGTAAAATTTCCTTTTCCTCTAATTACGTTTAGACCCAGAGCTTCCAGTCCGTCTTCTATTACAGATCTGGTAGCAACGATTTTACCAACCTGCTCTCTCATCAAAGAACTCTCTGAGAGCGCTGTTATAGCCGCAGCTGATCCAATGTTTGAAATTGGGAAGGGTGGACGATAAGCAAGAACTACGGATGCTAGTTCTGCATCAATAATAAGGTACCCAACCCGAAGACCGGCCAAAGCAAATGCTTTTGAAAACGTTCGAGCAATAATAACACGTGGATCCCTGATATAGGATTTTATTTCCACGTCACCGAAGTCAGCGTACGCCATGTCGAGGAGGACATTAACACTCGCAGGAAGTTTCGAAAGTAAATAATTTATACTGTCGACACCTATAACTGCACCAGAGAGGTTGCTCGGAGTATCGATGAGCACCAATTTTGTGGTTGGCGTCACCAAACCGAGTATATTATCAACACAATGGGAAAAATTCGGACCGCTTTCGGCAATAATTGGTGTTGCCCTAGCCTCCAAAATCAGGTTTATGTAGGCTGAATAACCAAATTTTGAAACTATTACTTCACCTGATTCAGGCGTAACGGCCCTAACTACACTCGCGATCAGATCAGTAGATCCAGCTCCCACGAGTATATTAGACTTAGATACCGAATGCACCGTGCTAATTGAGTGTATTATGCCATCGTAATCCGGATAACGGTTTATCCTACAAGATGCATCTCGAATTGCATCCATTACTGGTTGGCTCGGCAAAAAAGGGCTCTCGTTGCTTGCCAATTTGATAATACGAGGAGGATTATATTGCCTTAGCACCGCTTCCTCAGTTAATCCAGCTACGTAAGGCGTCATCCCGATTGGCAGCTTTGGTACATGAGGCAGTCGGGTACCAAAAGGGGCCGAATTGTAAGTATATGTCTCGTTGATCATCTTTTGGACTCTCGCTTCTTAAAGTTGTTAGCGGCAGCATATGTTAATCTTGAGACATCCAGGTGGGACATGGTGTCTCCTGCATTATTTCAGTTATAATCTCCATTAATTGCTCAACTTCTGACCGCATGCCTGATATTTTGTGATTAATAGTGAGAGAAATGGGTGGAGTTGCGGGCAAATACCGGCTAATTACACGCTCTAGTGTAGACGGGACCCCGATTGATGTGCGTAGCGTAACGCCCATACCTGCACCTACGCCCGACCACAATGCATCGAGGCTTGTTGTAGAATACGCAACATGCCAGTTTTTCCGTGCATCAATCAGTGCATCGACGGCATACTTTCGAAACGGGCATGGCGCATGGAAGAAAACAAAATTAATTGGTGCTATATTTTCATCAATATTATTGACGATCCCGTACCAGAAGGTCGGAACTTCTTTCAAAATTTTCTGCCCCTCTCGCGAGGGAGCGTCAAAAGCAATGACGAGATCAAGTTCCCCGGTATCAACCCCGACAGTTAAGTCTCGCCCAAATCCGACACGGAGGTCCACATAAGTATCGGGATACTTTTCTCGAAATATAGTTAGCGCCTGTCGCAGTGGTTCGCCTGCCAAATCTGCGGGCACAGCAAGTCGAACAGTGCGCATGCGACTTGGAGATCTCGTCGCAATAACGGCTTCGTCGTTTAGCAAGATTATCCTCTTTGCATATTTTAATACGAGCTCCCCGTCGTCCGTAAGCGAGAGTCCCCGACCCGTTCTATCAAAGAGCTTTCTTCCGACAGAATGCTCAAGTTTCCGAAACTGTTGGCTCAAGGCAGATTGAGTCCGTCCCACACTTTGAGCCGCTGCGCCCATAGCCTTTAGTTGTGAGAACTTGACAAGCGCACGTAGTGTCGCCACGTCGAAATTTGGATCTGACATCGTACCTCCCGAAGATCTACCAAACGGGCGCGGAAGCTAATGAAAATGCGTTTTTTCGTCCTCGTTTTGTTATCGGGAACTTTGTGAGCTAATAATACTTTAGATTTTATTATACCAAAGGAAAAACATCGGCATTTCAGAAAAATGAATAAATGCATTAGATTGTCTGAACGGTCAGTTCATTCATACCGACACCGCTTAACACACGATGCGGATTTCACGCCCCAGTTGTTGAGAGCATAGAGATTGACCGGAAGATATTTTTGGTTCGGTCGCCACGGGATTATAACGTATCTGCTGAGCTATGATGCGTGGGAGATGGGGCGGAGCACGGATTATGCTTCATCCTTCTCAATTGATGGAGGCGGCGATGAGCGAGTATTGAATGAAGAGCTGCGATCCTCATTCTGGAAGACGATGCAGCGCGTGTGTCAACGACGTTCACTGATGAAGCCGGTCGGGATTCCTTTATTATATAGAAAAGACCTAAACGCGACGACACGGATATCATTTTTATTCAATTTGCCCGACTTACTCACATTACGATCCCCGCATCCCTTCGCTGAGAAAATTCCCAGGCGATGGATCCATTGTTTTTCGCGACACCCGTAATCGCCTTGCCAATCTGCTTTTCCAGGGATGGAGTCCACGGCACAAGCTGAAATCCCAACCCGTTGTCGATCATCGCGTATCGTCCAGATGCAAGCGTGATGCGCTTGCGATAGACGCCTGCTACGTTGTCACCTGACGCAGCGGGTTCGAACGTCTTGCCTTCCTGCCGCGCGAGCTTCTCACCGACGGCCCTCACCTCCCGCTCCCGCAGCGTGGACAGCAAGCCACGCTCGAACCTGAGACGTTCCCCTTCCCGTTGTGCAAGCCCTTCCCGCACGAGATGATCTACACGCCGACCCATCGCGTCCCGCACTTCAACACCGAAGCCGCCACCCAGATCTGGCGGTTCCTTCGCGACGGCTTGGCGGTCCAGCCACGTAGCCCCCTGCGCCTCTATCTGCTGTTCCAAGGTGGAGTCCGACCGCACCGCCAGTGCGACCCGACTTCGCCCCTTTGCGTCCTCGAACCTGCGCAATTCGACGATCGCCCCCATCGGTGCGTCGGTGGTCGCTTCCAGGCTGGGGAGATGGACGTGATGCGTGCGTCCGTCGATCCCATCGACCACCGCGAAAGCCGTGCCCTTCAGTTCATCGTCGTGCCCGCGCCCAACGAGCTTACCGATAACGGGATGGTCCGTTTCCTCGCTCGCCAGCACCCACGACGCTTGCGGCCGTTCCACACCCTGCTCGGCGAGGCCACGGTGAATCCGCTTGATGATGTCGTTGCGCTGGCCCATCTCGCGCAGCGTGGCCTCCGCGTGCTCCTCCAGCGCCCAGCGGCCCGGCTCGATCTGCCGCGCCAGCCCCAGCCCTTCCAGACGTCGAAGACGACCGACCTTGAGCACCTCGAAGGTGTCGGGCCGGCGATCTGGTGAGGGGCGCATGTCAATGAGGCCATGATCGCCTGCATCGCGCTGTATCTGCCGATCGAGCTGCGTCCAGCGATCGGCCTCGACCTGGCGCTCAACGGCGCGCCGGATCTCGACATCGTTGCGTATTCCAAGTTCCCGGGTCACGAGTTCCTGCGCACGACCCCGCATGCCTTCGCGGATGTAATCGCGCGCGATCACCAGGTCCTCGCCGTCCTGTGCCTTGCCGCGCACGATGACATGGATGTGGGGATGC